>Ga0302319_10019401_pt1 | contig 12355 bp, 9 predicted proteins | sample Bog_T0_2_FD_203319 | JGI IMG/M metagenome (GOLD analysis project Ga0302319, IMG submission 203319) | Peat permafrost microbial communities from Stordalen Mire near Abisko, Sweden - Bog_T0_2 | ecosystem: Environmental > Terrestrial > Soil > Wetlands > Peat | place: Sweden: Abisko, Stordalen Mire... | reverse complement strand
ACCCAGGCGGCTGTGCTGAAACAGGCCGCCTTCCGCCTCATTCACCGCAAAGCCCTGTTCGAGTATCTGCGCGACCATGCGGTCCGCGGTGAGGTCCGCAAGCGCATCTTCGCAGCCTTTCATCCCACCTATGGCTATGCGCGCGCCGTGGTCGCGGAACATGGCATGTACCTGCGCAAGGCCTGCAGCTACCTGTGCACCAGCCACGTCGGCAGCGAACTGGTTCAGGACCCCGGCTTCGAAGGCCCGTTGCAGCGCTATGAATCGCTCTATTCGGAGTATTTCGAGATCTATTGCAGCAGCTTCTTCGCGCAAACCGAGGATGACGACGAATCCGCCGCACAGCGCAGCCTGTTGCCCCTCTTGAAGTCGGAACTGGACGAATGCCGGGGGGCGATCATGACTCCCGGCCCGGTGCGGGTCCGGATCACCCGGGAGGTTCAGATGCGCAACCCCACCGGGGACACCCAGCGGCTGCCCGCCCTGATCCTGCCCGCCAAGGACATGCGATCCGCCAAGGACATACGATAAGCATGCGCGAGAAACGCCGCTGTTTCTGAATCCGCCGATGCCGTTGTCGCGAATAAAAGCATAGACAAATCCATGAGCCCGTCCGTATTGGAACGCATGGCCGGCGGCGACCAATCTGCCGTCCGCGAATGCATCGAGGAATTCGGACCGCTCGTCTGGAGTTTGTCGAGGCGTCTGTCCCGCACGCCTGCCGATGCGGAGGACGCGACCCAGGAAATATTCTTGGACATTTGGCGAAGTGCGCATCGGTTCAATGGATCGCTTGGCTCCGACAAGGTGTTCATCGCGACCATCGCCCGTCGGCGGCTGATCGACCGGCTCCGCAAGACCAGCGCTGAGCCTCCCATGGACTCGGACGAGGTGCTCGACACCATCGTCTGGAGTGAACCGGGGAACTCCACTGAAACCGCGATCGAGGCTGAACAGGCCGCGCGGGCCCTGGCGCAGCTGCGTCCCGAGCAGCGGCAGGTGCTGGAACTCGGCTTGCTGCATGGGTTCAGCCAGACAGAGATCGCGGCGAAGCTTGGCATGCCGCTCGGTTCCGTCAAATCGTTCATGCGCCGCGGACTGCTGAAGGTGCGTGAATACATGAATCGCGACGCCGAAAGCGTCTCGGCGAGGTCCTGATGGCCGAACAGGAACCGCCCGGCATTCCCGATGACGCCTTGACCGACCTCCTCGTCAAGCAGGTGACGGAGGGCCTGTCCCCCGCGGAACAGCGCGAACTCGACGTGCTCGACGGTCCGCTCGTGAGCGAGACCTCGCGGGCCTTGGAGCGCGCCGTTGCCGCGGTATTACTCGCCGCGAGCGCAAATCCTGCGCCCCTGCCCGAACTGTTGCGGGCGCGCCTGCAACGGCAGGCGGCGGACCACTTCTCCGCACCGGCTACCGGATCACCGGCCGCCGGCTTGCCGCCGGTCGTAACGCCGGACGGCGGGGCCGCCACTCCACCGCCTTCCCAGACGCAGCGCGCTGCGGCGGCCGGGGCGATATTGCCGGCCCCGGCCCCGGCCCCGGGCCCGGCCCGAACCGCGGGCGCGGCGGGGTGGTGGGCTGCCGCGGCATGCCTGTTGCTTGCCATGTACGCCTGGTTTCGCACGCCGACCCTATCGAGCCTGCCGCCCTCCCCGCCCGTCGCGGAAATTCCCGCGCCCGTGCCGCCGGCCGGCCCCGTGCAGCCGATACCGGTCCCGACGCCGGCTCCGACGCCGGTCCCGACGCCGGCCGAAGAAAGGGCGGCCCTGCTGGCGCAGGCCGGCGCCGTGAAACTGAATCTGGGGGCAACCAAGGATCCGGCCGCGGCGGGTGTGACGGGAGATGTGGTCTGGGATCCGGCGAAGCAGCGCGGCTTCATCCGCTTCAGCGGCCTGAAGCCGAACGATCCAACGCGGCGCCAGTATCAAATCTGGGTCTTCGACGGGGAGCGCGACCCGCGCTATCCGGTCGACGGGGGCTTGTTCGATGTGCCGGAGGGCCAAAGCGAGATCGTCGTACCGATTCGCGCGCTGCTGCCGGTGCACGTCGCGAAGGCCTTCGCCGTCACGGTGGAGAAGCCGGGCGGCGTCGTCGTCTCGGCCCGCGATCACGTCATTGCGCTCGCCCAGGCGACATAGCCGCCGGTAAATTGCCAGGTCATGTCCATGTCCATGTCCATGCCCTTGCTCACCGATCTCTATCAACTCACGATGGCGCAGGCCTACCTCGATCGGGACATGCGCGAGACGGCTGTGTTCGAACTTGCGGTGCGCAAGCTCCCGGCGAACCGGCGGTTCCTGGTGGCGGCGGGTTTGGAGCAGGCCATCGACTATCTCGAAAACCTGTCCTTCAGTGCAGAGGATGTTCGGTACCTGCAGGATCTCGGGATCTTTTCGCAAGCCTTTCTGGATCACCTCGCGACGCTGCGCTTCACGGGGACCCTGCACGCAATGCCCGAGGGAACGCCGTTCTTCGCCAATGAGCCGATACTGCGCGTCACCGCTCCACTGCCGGTGGCGCAATTGGTCGAAAGCCGGCTGCTCAATATCATCCACTTTCAAACGTTGATCGCCAGCAAAGCCGTGCGTTGCGTGCTCGCCGCGCGCGGCAAGCCGCTCGTCGACTTTGGCATGCGCCGGGCGCATGAGGCGGGAGCCGCGCTGTTCGCGGCGCGGGCCGCCTATCTCGTTGGCTTCGGCGGAACGGCGACGGTCGAAGCCGGCCGACGTTTTGGAATTCCACTGTCCGGGACCATGGCGCATTCGTTCATCGAGGCCCATGCGAGTGAACAGGACGCATTCCGTCATTTCATGGCGAGCCGCCCCGAAGGCGCAACCCTGTTGATCGACACCTATGACACGGCGCGTGCCGCGCATCGGGTCACCGAGCTGGCGGCCGAACTGGCCGCGCGCAACCCGCCGGCGGCGATTCACGCCGTACGGATCGACAGCGGCGACCTCGCGCGGGAGACGCGCCGCGTCCGGGAAATTTTCGATCGGGCAGGCTACCCGCAGATACGAATCGTTCTCAGCGGCGGACTGGACGAGTACCGCATCGACCGGCTGTTGCGTGACGAGGTGCCGGTGGACGGCTTTGGCGTCGGCACGGCGGTTGACGTGTCGGACGACGCGCCGGCTCTCGATATGGCCTACAAATTACAAGCGTATGCCGGCAAGCCGCGCCGCAAGCGCTCACCCGGCAAGGTGAGCTGGCCGGGCGTGAAGCAGGTGTTTCGCGAGCGGGGAGCCCAGGGCGAAATCGCGGGCGATTGCCTGGGCCTCGAGGGAGAAACCGTTCGAGGATTGCCGCTGCTGGCCGAAGTCATGCGCGACGGCCGGCGCGCGCGGATGGTACCGACGCTGCAGCACGCACGGGATGCTTGTCGTCGGGAGATTGAGGCGCTACCGCGGAGCTCGGCGGATTTGCTTGACGGCGGGGGACAGTCACCAATTGCGGTGCATATCTCCGATGCGCTGCAAGGCCTCGTGTCGGCCATGGATGCGGCTGGGGACTAGGAGCCTCGGACGGGCTTCCCAGGGCTTTCCATGGCGTCACAGCAATGCTTGCTTGCGCTCCTTGGCGCTCGGCGGCACCCATTGGTATATCCACGTTTCGGTGAGAGGCCGGCCATGGATGCGCAGAAACAGGCGCAGGTCGATCGGCTCGACGCTCTCGTCGGTCGGGTGCACGTCGAAGAGCGCGCGGTAGCCCGCGAATTCCGGGACGAAGTGCGCCGTGATGTGCTCGAGCGTTCCGCGCGACACCGTGATCACCGCTTCGACGTTCGCGTCCTTGCCGAGGGCGGCGAGTTCGCCGCCCGAAAAGTCGACGGCGAAGTGCCATGAAAAATACTTGCGCGCCTGCCCGAGGGTGCCGCCGATGCCGGTGCGCGTCGCAATGGTTTGCCCGAGGGCCGAGCCGTACGGCATGTGCGTACCCCAGTAGAGGCGGTAGCCGAACAGCAGCTCCTGGCCTGGTTTTGGCCGGTCGGCCGGATTCCAGAAGGCGACGATGTTGTCGAAGGTCTCTCCGGGCGTGGGGATCTCGACGAGCTGCACGGCACCCTTGCCCCAGCCGCCGCCCGCGCCCGGTTTGGGCTCGACCCAGAGGCTCGGCCGGCGCTCGTAGAAGACGCCGTCGTCCTGGTAGTGATCGAAATTCCGGTCCCGCTGCAGCAGCCCGAAGCCGCGCGGATTGTTGTCGATGAACGAATTCACCCGCAGCTGAGCCGGATTGATCAGCGGGCGCCAGATCCATTCACCGGCCCCGGTCCAGAGCGACAGACCGTCGGAGTCGTGGACCTCGGGCCGCCAGTCGTTGGCAACGCGCCGGTCGTTCTCGCCGAAGGCGAACATGCTGGTGAGCGGTGCGACGCCGAAGCGCTCGATGACCTTGCGCGGGTAGAATGCGGCGTCGACGTCGTTCACCTGGGTCCCTCCGGGCGTGACCAGGATGCGAAACGCGCCGGTGACGCTCGGCGAGTCCATCAGCGCGTACAGCGTGAGCGTGCCGGATTCCTTCGCCGGATGCTCGAACCAGAAGCTCGTGAAGCGCGGAAACTCCTCCGGCCTGTCGAGGGCCGTATCGACGGCGAGCCCGCGCGTCGACAAGCCGTACTGGCGCGTGTCGCCGCCCACCGCACGGAAATAGGCCGCGCCGAGGAACGCGACGACATCGTCCTGCCAGTCGGTGACGAACTGCACGCGAAAGCCGGCGAACCCGGCGCGTCCTTGCATCGCCGCGGGCTCGACGCCGCTCTTCTCGAAGTCGAACATTGCGGGGTCGTACAGCACCTCGTGCGACTGGCCGTCGACGATCTCGTAGATATGCACGGGCTGCGTGAAGCCGCGGCCGACGTGAAAGAACTGCACCCGAAAGGCGAGCCCGTCCCCGGCCCACATCGCCCGGTCGGTTTTGAAGCGCAGCGACTGGTACTGATCGTAGCCGAGCTTCGCGAGCGCCGGCGGCACCAGCTCCTTCGGGGCCTGATAGGGATTCCCCGCGAGCCAGTGTGCGAGGCCCTTGACGCCCGCGAAGTCGACTGGGGCGGCCGGCGGCGCCGGCGGAGGCAATGCGGTCGCGGCCGGTGCCGCGGCGGCCGGCGGCACGGCACCGATTGCGCGCCCGAACACCATCGAGCCGAGGCCGAGCACGGCCCCGAGCTGCAGCACTTCACGTCGTCGGATCATCCTGGAATTCCTTGGTTTTTCAGCATGGGAATTTCAAATCTTGAACGAGGCGCGCGGCGCGTCCGGGAGCGAAGCGAGCTGATTGAGCAGGCTCAGGTCACCGGCCACTTCCACGCGCTCGAGCGGCGTGAGCCATTCGAGCGCTTCCTCCAAGGTGCGCGCGTCACGCAGCTTCTGCTCGGCCGTGAAGGAGTTCGGATCGGGCCGTCCCCGCGCATCCGGTGGGCGCGGCAGATTTCCCTGCACGTGGGCGAGACGCGCCTCGCGGTTGCTCGCGAGGTGGCGCAGGCCATCCGCGGGCAGGCTGTGCGCGGCCGCCAGAATGGCCTGGCGCCGCGACGCGACGCGCGGTACGTCGACCTCATCCGGCGTGCGCAGCAACCCCATCCGCGCGAGCGCGAGGGCGAGGGTCCGACTGCCGCTGGCCTTCGACAGCGGCACCGCGAGGAACAGGCCGAGCAGCGCCGGCGACACCCAGGCGAGCAGCGGCGGTGACAGCAACCAGACGATCACCGCGGTGATGATGCTGAGGAACATGTGCTTGCGGTGATGATCCCACGCTTCGCCCCAGGTGCTGCCGCCGCCGTCACGGCGCTGGGCCTTCCAGCCCGAGTCGCGGCCGAGGAGCACATCGAACACATGACCGCTCTGCACCATCATGAGCACGGGTGCATACAGCGCCGAGAGCACGGACTCGAGCAGGACGCTGGCGGCGACCCCGATCACGCCGCCGCCGCCCCGCCGGATGCGCCGGCTCCAGAGGGCGCGCACGAGTCCGAGCATTTTAGGCACGAGCAGCACGACGATGCTGAACCAGAAGAGCGACATCATCAGCTCGACATCGAACCGCGGCCATGTCGGAAACAGCTGAAAATCGTGGCTGAAATATTCCGGGCGGATCAGGCGCGCCTGCAGGGCGAGTGCGAATCCAAGTGCGAGCAACGCGAGCCAGAGGGGCGATGACAGGTAGCTCATGATGCCGATGCCGAGGTGCAGGCGGCTCGCGAAGCTCAATCCGGCGCTGCCGATGATCTTCGAATGCTGCAGGTTGCCCTGCGCCCAGCGCCGGTCGCGCACCGTCACGTCGATGAGGGACGGGGGCGACTCCTCCCACGACCCCGCCAGCTCGGTGCTCATGCACACCTTCCATCCGGCCCGGCGCATCAGTGCGGCTTCGACGAAATCGTGCGAGAGCACGAAGCCGCCGAAGGGCTTGCGGCCTTCGAGCTTCGGCAGGCCGCAGCAGGCGGCGAACGCCGACGTGCGGATGATGGCGTTATGGCCCCAATAGTTGCCATCGTCGCCCGACCACGCGGCAAGCCCGCGGGTGATCACCGGACCGTAGACACAGGCGGCGAATTGTTGAAGGCGCCCAAAAAACGTGGTTGCACCGATCAACTGCGGCGCGGTCTGCAGGATCCCCATTTCGGGATCCGCCCGCATCCCATCGTGCAGCGCGAGCAGAGTCGCGCCGTCGATGAGGCTGTCGGCATCGAGCACCACCATGTGTGCGTAGCGGCCGCCCCAGCGCTGCACGAATTCCTCGACGTTGCCCGATTTGCGCGCGACGTTCTTCCAGCGGCGCCGGTACCACACCGGCATGACGGGTTCGAGCGCCTTGCGCAGCTGCCCGATGGCGATTCCCTCGCGCACCCAGGCGTCCGCGTCGGTGGAGTCGGAGAGCACCACGATCTCAAACCGACGCTGGGCGCCGAGGTCGGCGAGGGACTCGGCCATGGCCTGGAGGCTCGCCGTCACGCGCAGCGGATCCTCGTTGTAGACGGGCATCACGAGCGCGGTCAGCTCATCCGTGGCGGCCGCGATGCGCGGCTTCCGTCCGCGCCGCTTCGACAGACCCGCGAGCACCGAACCGGCGGAGAAGGCGATCCAGCCGAGCGACACGGCAAAGAAGAAGATCATCAGCCCCTGCAGGAAGGTCATGCTGGCGAAGCGCACGACCTGCAGCATCTGATAGATGCCGTACGCCGTGACACCCACCGTGCACGTCAGCAGGATGAAGCGCGCATAACGCACGGCGGCGTCCGCGCTGCGCTTCATGGGGTGCTCCGGACGGCGCTCTAGGTCCTGCGCGGGCATGGTGAGCGGCGCCTCCGCCGGCATGGCGCCGGGAGCGGAATTCGGCTCTACGGCGACCACGAAGCTCAACTGGCGGTCCACCGGTAGAGCCAGGTCTCCGTCACCGGAGCCCCGTCGCGCATGATCCGCAGCCGCAGCTCGATCAGATCGGCGCCCGCTGCGTCGAGTTCGAAGCTCGCGCGAAAGCCATGAATGGCCGCATTCGACAGCAGCGTCGCATTCGACAGCCTGCCGGCGGACGCAGTGAGATCCATCCGCAGATCCTCGACGTGCTCGCCCGCGCCGACGAAGTCGATCGAGTACAGCCGGCGCTTGCCGTCGAGCGTGGCTCCGGATCGGGTCGCGATCGCGCGTCCGGTCTTTGGCTGCCGCGGCTGGCCGTTGAAGGTGACGTCGTACGCGAAATGCACCGGACGTCCCGCCGGCTGCGGCAGCGCCGGGCGCCAGAATGCAACGATGTTGTCGTTCGTCTCGCGGGCCGAAGGGATTTCGAGCAGCTCCACGGAACCCGCACCCCACTCTCCCGACGGCTCGATCCAGGCGCTCGGACGCCGTTCGTAGTGCGCCTCCAAGTCCTCGAAGTCGCTCGGGTCGCGCGAGCGCTGCATCAATCCGAATCCGCGCGGCGGCTGCGTGGTGAAGGTCGAGACTTGCAGCTTCAGCGGATTCGCAAGCGGCCGCCAGATCTGTTCGCCCGTCGCGGTGGTGATCTGCAGCCCGTCCGAGTCGTGCACTTCGGGCCGGTAGTCATCGAGGCGCCCACGGTTCGTCTCGTCGAACAGAAACATCGAGGTCAAGGGTGCGATTCCGACCACCCGCAGTTCCGTGCGCGGAAACAAGGTGACGTCGACTGCGACGACGGTTTCGATGCCAGGCCGCACCTGGAACCGGTAAGCCCCGGTGGTCGACGCGCTCTCGAGGAGCGCATAGATTTCGATTTCCCGGTCATGCGGCTGCGGTCGCACGATCCAGAAATGGGTGAACGCGGGGAATTCCTCGCCCGTCGGCTCGCCGGTGTTGAGCGCAAGCCCCCGGGCGGAGAGGCCGTAAACTTCGCCCTTGCCCACGGCCCGAAAATAGCTCGCGCCTTGATAAACCAGAAACTCGTCCCAGATGCGCGGCGAATTGATGCGGTTGAGAACGCGAAATCCGGACAGCGGCACGGTGGCGCGCGCCGGCGCGGAGGGAATATTCTCCGGCATTTCGAACATCCCGGGAGTCGCCGCAAGATCGCTCGCACGGCCATCCAGAACCTCCGACACCGTGACCGAGGTCTGGAAGTTGAATCCGATCGGCAGCAATTCGAGACGGAACGGCAGGGGGTCGTTGCGCCAGAATTCCGCGTTGGTGCGGAAGCGGATGCTGCGGTATTGGTCCGCCGTCAATTTGTCGAGCCACGCCGGCATGGCCGTATGCTGCGGCGCATACGGGCTCGCGGCCCGTCGCTTCGCTTCGGCGAGCAGATTCTCGAAGGAAAACACGTAGGTCTGGGCAGCGGGGGCAGCGGGAGCAGCAGGCGGCGGCGGCACCTTGGCCGGCGGCGGTTTGCTCTCGGCACCGACCGCAACGCCCGCCAGGGCGAGCCAGAAAAAGTGCTTCGCAAATGACACCGGCAAGGGGTCGCTCCACTTCACCCTGCAGTCCGGATGAACGATTTGCGAAAAGTGATTTGGCGCTGCATTGTCGTCGTCACCATGATCAAACCGCCCGGCCATGTCAACGGTCGGCCCGCGTGGCGGGCCTGGTATATTCCGTGCAATGGCCCGTCGAGATACCCCCGCGCCGGAAGCGCAATGCGCCCGCGCGGTGCTCATGGTGCGTCCAGCACGCTTTGGTTTCAATCGGCAAACGGCTGGAAGCAACGCCTTTCAGCATCCTGCTCAGCGTCCCGAGGCGGGGCATTCTGCGGCCGGCGCTCCAGAGCCGGACGTGCAAACTCTGGCAGTGCGGGAATTCGATACGCTGGCGAGTCGCCTGCGCGACGCGGGCGTGGAGGTGATCCCCGCCGAAGACACGCCGGATCCGGCGAAGCCGGACGCGGTGTTTCCGAACAACTGGGTTAGTTTCCACGGCGACGGCACGGTGGTGCTGTATCCGATGCTCGCCGCCAACCGGCGGTTGGAACGGCGCAAGGAGCTGATCGCCGAAGCAGTGCAACGTGGGGCATTTCGGGTCGTGCGGACGGTGGATCTGTCGCATCGAGAGGCGCAGCGCCAGTATCTCGAGGGAACGGGGAGCATGGTGCTCGACCGCTCGGCGCGCATCGCCTATGCAAGCCTTTCGCCGCGGACCGATTGCGACGTGCTGCGTGAATTCGCCCGGCAACTCGACTATGAGCTCGTGACCTTCGAGGCCACGGGGCCGGACGGCAGGGCGGTTTACCACACCAACGTGCTGATGGCGGTCGGCGCGAATTTTGCCGTGCTGTGCACCGCCGCCATCACGGATGCGCAGTGCGGGCGCGCCGTGGTCTCGAAATTGGAAGCCACGGGCCACCGCGTCCTCGAGATCTCGCCCGGCCAGATGCGCGCCTTCGCGGGCAATCTGCTGGAACTCGCCGGCGATCGCGGTCCCGTCATCGCCCTCTCCACCACCGCCTGGGCGGCGTTTCATCCGGCCGAGCGGCGCATCCTCGAGCAGCACGGCGCAGTGCTCAGCGCCGCGATTCCGACCATCGAGCACATCGGCGGCGGCGGCGTGCGCTGCATGCTGGCGGAAATTCATCTGCCGAAGCGGCAGGATGCTTCGATGTCATAATGGGCGGATGCTCGAACTCGGCCTCAAAATGCTCGCGGCGTACTTCATCGGCACCCTGCTCGGGAGTCTGATTCTCGGCAGATTGCGGGGTGTCGACATTCGCTCGCAGGGCAGCGGCAACGCCGGCGCCACCAATGCACTGCGCACGCAAGGGAAGCTGTTCGGGCTGGCGGTGCTCGTCATCGACATCGCGAAGGGCGCGCTTGCCGTCTGCTGGCTGCCGGGCGCGGCTTGGCCGGGCGTGCCGTTGGACCCCGCCGTGTCGCGTGAATGGCTGCGGCTTGCCTGCGCCTTCGCGGTCATCGTCGGCCACGTCTACCCGGTCTGGTTCGCCTTTCGCGGCGGCAAAGGCGCGGCGACCGTGGTCGGCGTGGTCGCGGCGCTCGATCCGCGCTTGCTTGCGCCACTGATTGGCTGCTGGTTCCTCGTCCTGGTGTTCACGGGTTACGTCGGCCTCGCGTCCATGCTCGCGGGCGTGGTACTCGTCATCGGCGCGTTCTATCTCGCGCCCGGCGATGCGCCGCTGCAGGGCATGTGCGCGCTGATCGCCGCCTTCGTGGTGTTCACACACCGGAGCAACATCGCCCGCATGCTCGCCGGGCGTGAGAACCGCGTGCGCCGCCTATGGCTGTTCCGGCCGCGGGCGACCTGACTCATCCCGCGCTGCTGGTTCTGCTCGCGGACGGTGCGCTGCACTCGGGCGAGCAGCTGGCGGCGTCCTTGAGCGTGAGCCGTGCCGCCATATGGAAAGGGATCGAAAAGCTCCGGGCCGAGGGCATCGTGGTGCTCTCGCAGGCGCGGCGCGGCTACCGCCTCGCGCAGCCGGTGGATCTGCTCGATGCCAGGCGCATTCGGGAGACTGTGGGCAGTGACCGTGTTGCGCTGCTGCGAAGCCTGGAGGTGCGTTTCGCGGTCGATTCGACCAACACGTACCTGTTCGCCGCGCCGCCGCCGCCGTTCAATACCGCGGATGTGTGTCTCACGGAAATTCAACGCGCCGGACGTGGACGTCGCGGACGCCGCTGGATCGCGCCCTTCGGCGGCAGCCTGGCGCTGTCGATCGCCTGGACCTTTCCCGAGACGGTTCGCAACCTGCCGGCGCTCAGTCTTGCCGTCGGCGTCACGGTGGCGCGCGCGCTCGCCCGGGTGGGTGCAACTGGCATCGCGCTCAAGTGGCCGAACGACATTTGGTTCGAGGACCGTAAAATGGGCGGCGTGCTCATCGAACTGCGCGCCGAAGCCGGGGGCCCCGCGTTCGTCGTGATCGGCATCGGCATCAATGTGCGGTTGGCGGCGGCTGCGCGCCGCGAGATCGAACACAGTGGCGTGCGCGTGGCGGCGGTCGCCGACGCCTGTGTCGAGCCGCCGTCGCGCAATGTCACGGCCGGCGTGCTGCTCGACGAACTCTTGAGTATGCTGGCGACTTTCGAGCGCGATGGATTCGCGCCGTATCGTGAGCCGTGGATGCGTCTCGACGCGCTGCGCGACCGGCCAGCCGAGGTGTCGTTGGGAGGCGCGGGCGTTGCGGGCATCGCGCGAGGAGTGGACGATGACGGGGCGCTGGTGCTCGAAGCCGATGGCCGCAGCCGAAAGTTCGTGTCCGGCGACGTCAGCCTAGCTTTGCAGCGTGAACGGTAGCCATGAATATTTTCAAAGGCATCGCATTGTTCCTGGTCCTCGCGAACGTGGGTTTCTTCCTGTGGGCGCGCGGTGTCGGCGACGCTGAGCCCACGACGCTGGCATCGGCATCGCCGATGAATTTGAAGCTGGTTGCCGAGGATCCGAGTCGTGCCGATACCCCGTCCCAGCCCGCGCCCGGTGCCGACTCCGGCTTGCCGCTTCCCGCGGCTGGATCTGGACCCGCCAACCCTGCGGCCGCTGCTACCTCTCCAACCGCCCCTGCTACGCCTGCCATGCCTGCGGTTCCTGCAGCCGCCGGCGTGCTTGCGAGCAATGATGCAGCGGCCGGCGCAGCCGCAGCGAACGCGTCGGCGGGGAATGCGGCGGCGGGTGGCGGCGCCCCGGGCGCACCGGCGAGCGGGAAGCACTGTGCCACGGTCGGCCCGTTCGCCGACGTGACCCAGGCCTCGCACGCCGCGGCGACGCTGCGCAGCCTCGGTTACGATCCGCGTTCGCGCGTGGCGGAGGGTGACGTCTGGGCCGGGATCTGGGTTTATCTGCCGCTGCCGGCGGCGCCGTCCGCCGGTCCGCAGGTACTCGCCAGCTTGAAGCGCGGGGGCATCGACGATGCGCTCGAGATGCCGGGCCCCAACGATGCGCCGGTGATTTCACTCGGCCTTTTCAGC
>Ga0302319_10019398_pt1 | contig 12356 bp, 7 predicted proteins | sample Bog_T0_2_FD_203319 | JGI IMG/M metagenome (GOLD analysis project Ga0302319, IMG submission 203319) | Peat permafrost microbial communities from Stordalen Mire near Abisko, Sweden - Bog_T0_2 | ecosystem: Environmental > Terrestrial > Soil > Wetlands > Peat | place: Sweden: Abisko, Stordalen Mire... | reverse complement strand
ACCGCGGCCGGCGCGCGCTTCGTCGGCGGCTTGTTCGCCTGCCTCGCCCTGATAGAGCACGAATTTACCGGCGCTCTCACCTATTACGGGCTCACTCCCAGGGATTCGCGCACAGCCGCGGATAATTTTATGACGCAGGGTTGGTTCACCGGCTTGATCCCGATCACCGTGCCAATAGCTGCAGCCTCGTTCGGCGACGCCGCGTGGGCCGCGCAATCTTGTTTCGATTCGGGTCTGTACATGGCGAAGGTGCCGTATTATCGCGTCTTGGAATTGGCGCCTTGGTTGAGCTGGCCCCAGCCGAACTTTCCGGTGTCGAACTTCTTTCATGGCGGCGCTGCTCCGCTGAATACGGTTCTTGCAGCGGCCGACCTGGGTTATGCGAACAATATCGGAATCTGCTCCGACGGCCGGTACTCATATCAACTGACTATCTATGTATTTCGATACGGCGAGGGCACGGCAATGGCGATCATGTTTCCCGATAATCCGGTCGCCCAGAAATCAGTTGGCCGCTATGTGGAAGCGATGAGGTCCGTGTGCGTGCGGGTCGCCGACAGCGGGCACTGGGGGCGCGTTGCGTAGCGTGGAGCCGGAGGTAGGGGCGACATGCGACGGCTAGCCGATTTTGTGGTCCGGTGGCCCTTGGTAGTCATAGCGCTCTGGGCCGCGATAGCGGTCGCCCTGACACTGGCATCCCCATCTCTCAACGAGATGGCCGAGAAGCATCCGATCGCCATCTTGCCCGGCGACGCACCGTCGAACGTCACCGCTCGAAAGATGACGGAGGCGTTTCACGAATCGAGCTCGGAAAACCTGCTGTTGGTGGTCCTGGCCGACGATAAGGGGCTCGGCGCCCCCGATGAAGCCGCTTACGGCAAACTGGTGGACGCGCTGCGCCAGGACACCCGAGATGTCGTGATGTTGCAGGATTTCGTCAGCGCGCCGCCCCTGCGATCGGTCGTGACCAGCACGGACCACAAAGCTTGGGTGCTACCGGTTGGCGTTGCGGGCGAGTTGGGCACTCCACGGTCTTACGCCGCTTTCAACCAGATCGGCGACATCGTCAAACACGTCCTGCAACATGCCCCCGCCGGAACGTCCCTGACGGCAAACCTCACCGGCCCCGCGGCAACCGTCGCCGATCTCACGGTCGCCGGTGATCGGGATCGGCTTCCGATCGAGCTGGCCATTGCCGTTCTGGTGCTCATCGTTCTGCTGGTGGTTTACCGCAGTGCGGTCACCATGCTGCTGCCGTTGATAACGATCGGGCTGTCCCTGGTGATCGCACAGGCGGTGGTGGCGGGCTACTCGCAACTGACGAACTCGGGCGTCTCGAACCAGTCCATCATATTTCTGAGTGCGATCATGGCCGGCGCGGGAACGGATTACGCCGTCTTTCTGATCAGCCGCTATCACGACTATCTGCGGTCAGGCGCGGATTTCGATGAGGCGGTGAAGAAGGCGATGATCTCTATCGGGAAAGTGATCACCGCGTCCGCCACCACGGTGGGAATCACTTTTCTCCTGATCAGCTTCGCCCGAATGGGAGTGTTCAAAACGGTCGGAGTGGCGTCGGCGATTGGGATCGGCGTGGCATTCCTCGCCGCGCTGACTCTGCTCCCGGCAATTTTGACGCTCGCCGGGCCACGCGGCTGGGTCAAGCCACGGCGCGAACTGACCGCCCGGTTCTGGCGGCGTTCCGGCATCCGCATTGTGCGCCGGCCGACGCTGCATCTGGTTGCCAGTCTGCTTGTGCTGATTATCCTGGCCAGCTGTGCCGGCTTGGTGCGCTACAACTACGACGATCGCAAGGCGCTGCGGGCTTCCGCTCCGAGCTCCATCGGGTATGCCGCGCTGGACCGCCATTTCCCGGTCAATCAATCGATTCCGGAGTACATCCTCGTCCAATCGCCGCATGACCTTCGCACGCCGCAAGCCCTTGCCGACTTGGAACAAATGGCGGACCGAGTCAGCCAACTGCCGAATATCGCCCTTGTCAGCGGCATCACTCGTCCCACCGGAAATGTGCCAGAGCAATTCAGGGCCACCTATCAGGCGGGCGCCATCGGCACCTTTCTGGCCCGCGGGTCCGACTTGATCAACGACCACACCAGTGACCTCAACCGGCTCGTCGATGGGGCTGGGACGCTGGCCGACAACCTTAAGGACGTGCGCGGCCAAGTCAGCATGCTCACTGCCAGCGTGCAGGAACTGGAGAATGCCTTCGCGTCGGAGAAGAACCAGTACAGCGGCGACGCGCTGGTTAAAGAGGTCGACATCGCGGCCCAGCTCGTCGACCACGTTAACGCGCTCAGCACTGCCATGGGCTGGAACTTCTCAGCGGTCAAGAACATGTTTGCGTGGATAAACCCGGTGCTGACAGCGCTGCAGGGTAACCCGATATGCGATGCCGATCCGTCGTGCAGCGCCACCCGCGGGACGTTTGAGCAGCTGGTTGGGACGCGCGATCAAGCGGACCTCGACGCGATCGACGAATTGGCCCACCAACTGCAGGTCTACCCGGACAAACGGGCCCTGAAGGCATCGACAGACCGCCTGCGCGCTGCCTTGACAAAGCTCACCAACCTGCTGCACTCCATGGGGATGGACAAACCCGGTGGCCTGCAGTCGAACCTCAACAACCTGCAAACCGGCGCGGACCGATTCGCCGGTGGGAGCCGGGAAGTGGCCGACGCGGTGGCTCAACTCGTCGACCAGGTCAAGCGGCTGGGTACCGGGCTCAGTGAGTCAGCGGCGTTTCTGTTGTCGCTGAAACATGACGCGGCCCAACCAGCGATGGCCGGGTTCAATATCCCGTCGCAGCTGCTGCACTTAGAGGAGTTCCAGAAGGCCGCCAAGGTATTCATTTCGCCAGACGGCCACTCGGTGCGGTACGTGGTTCAAACCAAACTCAATCCGTTCAGCACCGAAGCCATGGATCAGGTCAACGCGATCACCACGACCGCTCGGGGGGCCCAACCGAATACCAGACTGACGGACGCCACAGTATCGATGGCGGGATATACCGTAGGCCTGAAGGACACCCGCGACTATTACCGGCACGACATCCGATTCATCATCACGGTAACCCTCCTCGTCGTGCTACTGACCTTGATCGTGCTGCTGCGTGCCATCGTCGCGCCGCTGTATCTGGTTGCTTCCGTCGTTATTTCGTACTTATCGGCGGTGGGTATCGGCGTTCTGGTATTTCAATTCGTACTCGGCCAGCACTTACATTGGAGCGTGCCGCCACTGGCATTCGTGGTGTTGGTCGCGGTCGGCGCCGACTACAACATGCTGCTCGTCTCGCGAATGCGTGACGAGTCTCCGCACAGCATGCGTTACGGCATCATTCGCACCCTGAGTTCGACGGGCGGCGTGATCACTGCGGCAGGTCTGATCTTCGCTGCCTCGATGTGCGGCCTCTTGTTCTCGAGCATCGGTACGGTGGTCCAGGGGGGGTTTGTGATCGGGGCGGGAATTTTGCTGGATACCTTCTTGGTACGCACAATCACGGTTCCCGCCATCGCGGCGCTGGTCGGGCGGGCGAACTGGTGGCCGTCCCGAGTCGGGAGAAGTTAGCGCGCGCGTGTGATGTATGTGAGACTACGAGACGAAGCTGAACGGTCAGGAGAGTAGGGATGAAGAAACTACTCGGAACAGTTACGGCGCTGGTAACTGTCAGCGCCACAGGCTGTTTCGGCATCGGGGCCGCGTCGTCCGACGACACGCCGATCAGCGGCCCGCCGACTCCCGGGGCGCCGGGCGACCAGACCGCCTACGCCCTCGGTGGCGCGCACGTCCTGGGCGTCCCCTACGACCAATACATCCGCATGGAGGGCGCTGACTGGTTCCCCGGCCAGCAGCGCCAAATCGTTCGCTACCCGGCCGGGCAGGTTCAGGGCCACGTGCTGGAGCGACTCTTCCCGGGCATCGGCAAGCTAGACGAGAACTTCCCTGGCGTGGGTTTGGACGGCCCCAGCGTCGGCGAGTCGGTCGACAAGGGAATAGACAACCTCGATGCGGCGATCCGCACCACCGGTCGCCCTGGCACCGCGATCGGCTTGTCCGAGGGCGGGTTCGTCGTCGATGGCGAGCAGGCCCGGCTGGCGAATGACCCGACCGCTCCCCCGCCGGACACGCTGAACTTCGCCACGTTCGGCGACCCGATTGGGCGGCACGCCTTCGGTCAGAGCTTCCTGCGCGCGGTGTTCCCGGTCGGCAGCGTTGTTCCCGCGCTCGACTACACCATGCCGCCGCCGTACGAGAGCCAGTACGACACCGACAGGTTCGTGTCCGCGTACGACTCGATCGCGGACTTCCCCGACCGGCCGGACAACATGTTCGCTCTCGCCAACACGCTGCTGGGCCTCGCCACGGGTCACACCGCGGTGGCCTTCACGAACGCGAGCATGGTGCCGCCGCAGAACATCAGAACGACGATCAACTCCAGGGGCGCGAAAGACACCACGATCATGGTCCCGGAAAAGCACCTTCCGCTGGTCATGCCGCTGGCCTACATCGGGATCCCGGAAGACACGCTGAACAAGCTCGACGCAATCTTGATGCCCCGGGTAAATGCGGGTTATTCGCGAAACGACGACCCCGCGACCGCGCCGGTTCAGCTGGATCCGGTGCACGGGTTCGACCCAGCGGAGGTCACCGCGCCGGCCAACCAGGCGACATTCGGCGGCGGCGCTGACCCGTTCTCGCAGGCGCTCAGCGGTGCCATGTCGGTGTTGTCGCACGGCGCAGGCGAAGCCGACCACTGATACAACGTGATTTCAGATCCCACGGATCTCGACAAACTCGTACGGACGTGATGTGACCCCTATTCTCCAGTCTTCTATTCTGTCGTTGCTGCACGCACGCGCCAGCCTGCGTCCCGATGACATCGCGTTCACTTTCACCAACTACCACAACGACTTTGCCGGCGTTTCCGAAAGTCTGAGCTGGTCGCAGTTATCCTGCCGAACACTAAATGTGGCACGCGAGCTCGACCTTCACGGGTCGGTCGGAGACAGGGCGGCGATCCTGGCTCCCCAGTCCCTGGAATACATCACGGCATTCCTGGGATCCATGCAGGCCGGCCTCATCGCAGTGCCGCTCCCTTTGCCCCATCGCGGCTCGAGTCATGACCGGGTAAGTGCGGTCCTTGCCGATACGTCGCCCTCGGTCGTTCTCACGACGTCGGCGGTCGCGGAAGACGTCACCGAATATGTTGATCGAGCACACCTGGACGCTGTTCCCAAGATCGTCGAAATCGATTCGCTGAATCTGGATTCCGGTGGCGGAACAAGCGTTCGGACAGCCGATTTGCCCAGCATCGCGTATTTGCAGTACAGCTCAGGTTCGACCCGACTGCCGACCGGGGTAATGATCTCGCACCGCAACCTTCAGGTGAACTTCGAGCAGCTGATGCGCGGCTATTTCGCGGACTTCAACGTTAAAGCCCCGACAAACACCACCGTTGTTTCGTGGTTGCCCTTCTACCATGACATGGGTTTGGTGCTGGGGGTCTGCGCACCAATCCTCAACGGCTGGCGCGCCGAGCTGACGAGTCCGATTTCGTTCTTGGAAAGGCCGGCCAGGTGGATGCGATCTTTGGCCGAGAATCCGCACGTGTGGTCGGCGGCGCCTAACTTCGCCTTTGACTTGGCGGCCCGCAAGACAACTGACAGTGACTTGGCCGGCCTCGACCTCGGCGGGGTATTGGGCATCATCTGCGGCGCCGAACGCGTCGAGCCGGCCACCTTGCAACGCTTCACTGATCGGTTTGCTCACTTCAATTTTCAGGACCATATGGTGCGTCCTTCGTATGGCTTGGCGGAGGCAACCGTCTTCGCGGCGGCTGGCATCTGGGGTGACGCATCAACGGTTCACTTCGATGGTGGGGAGCTGTCCGCGGGCCGCGCTCAGCGGTGTGCGGCCGGTAGCGGCACCGCGCTGGTCAAATACAAAGTGCCGCAATCACCCACGCTGCGGATCGTCCACGGCGACACCAACCGCGAGTGCCCCCACAGGGCGGTCGGCGAGATCTGGGCACACGGCGCCAACGTGGCCGACGGCTACTGGCGCATACCGCCGGAGGAGCAGCGCTGCTTCGGTGCAATCCTCGTCGACCCTTCGCCGGGCACGCCGGACGGACCCTGGCTAAGGACCGGCGACCTGGGTTTCATCTACGAGGGTGCGCTGTTCATCGTCGGCCGCATCAAGGATCTGCTGATCATCCGCGGGAGTAATCACTATCCCGAGGACATTGAGGCGACGGTCCAGGAGGTCACAGGGGGTCGGGTAGCCGCGATATCGGTTCCGGTGAAAAGTACCGAGAAGCTCGTCACCGTCATCGAGCTCAAGAGGCGAGGCGATTCCGACGAGGAAGCCGACCAGGCAGCAGACGAGGAGGCCAAGCACTGGCTCGCCTGCGTCAAGAGCGACGTCACCTCCGCGATATCCAATGCGCACGGCTTGAATGTCGGGGACGTCGTTCTGGTACCGCCTGGGTCGATTCCCACCACCACGAGCGGCAAGATCCGGCGCGCCGCCTGTGTCGAGCAGTACCGCAAGAACCAATTCACCCGGTTGGGCCCCTAAGCCGGCCTAGGCGGCCGGGTCGCGTGCACATCGACCGGGGTGAACATAATGAGGTCCAACCGCACCGGCAAAGGAGCCCCGATGAGCACAACCAGCACAGACCGTCCCTTGCGCGTCATCCAATGGACGACCGGGAACATCGGCCGGCGATCGCTGCACGCCATCATCGGCAGACCCGACATGGAGCTGGTCGGGGTGTACGCCCACGGGGCGGACAAAGTCGGTGTCGACGCCGCCGAGTTGTCGGGCTGGCCGGAGCCGACCGGAGTGCAGGCGACCAACGACATCGACGCGCTGATCGCGCTGGGCGCCGACGCGTGTTGCTACAACCCGTTATGGCCGAACATCGACGAATTGGTGCGTTTGCTGGAATCCGGCGTCAACGTATGTTCAAGCGCGGCCTGGATCACCGGTGGAAAGCAGACGCCGCAAGACCGCGGACGCATCGAAGACGCCTGTAAGCGCGGTAGCTCGACGATCTTCGGCAGCGGCGCGCACCCCGGAATGACCAACATGGTCGGCATGGTGCTGACGGCGTCCTGCGAGCGCGTCGACGAGATCCGGATCACCGAGTCGGTGGATTGTTCGACCTACGAGTCCGCGGAGACACAGACGGCGATGGGATTCTCACAAGATCCCGAGACTCCCGGGCTGGCCGAGAACGTACGGCGGGAAAGCGAGGTCTTCGCCGAGTCGGCCGCGATGATGGCCGACGCGATCGGGGCGAAGCTGGACAAGATGACCTTCGACGTCACCTTCACCGCGGCCACCGCTGACTCCGACCTGGGGTTCATGAAGATCCCTGCCGGAACGGTCGGCGGTGTCTACGGTTTCCACCGCGGCTGGGAAGGCGATCGCAACATCGTCAGCGTCGGATTCAACTGGACGATGGGCAGTCATGTGGTCCCGCCCAAACCGCTCGAGCACGGTCACGTCATTCAGGTATTCGGAGTGCCCAACATGCGCACGGTCCTGCACTGTTTGCCGCCGAAGGGCTGGACCGAGCCCGGGTTCATGGGCCTGGGCATGATCTACACGGCGATGCCGGTCACCAACGCGGTCCCAGCGGTGGTGGCCGCCAGACCAGGGATCCTGACGCTGGCAGACCTGCCGCCGGTCACCGGCCGCGTCGCGCGCTAGGCCTGTGGCGTTGGCCACACCGAAAGACCCGGAGGAACGCTGGCGTGCACTAAGGTTTAGAGTTCTTAGCTGAGCAAAGGTTCTGCCCGACAGCATTACGGATGGCTGATTTCGGATGACTGGAAGCAAACCTTTCGATTGGGCGTTGCATCTTGATTGGTGAGCGGAAGGCGGTCAGGTGAAGGCTACTTCGTCCATTGCAAGAGCGGCTAAACGCGCATGGATTCCTCTGGTCCTGTTGGTTGTCCTCCCAATATCGTTCATGGGCGTTATGCGGCTGCACAGGGTCTTCGGCTCCCAGGATCTCAACGCGAACGCCGGGCAGGGGATCGAGATCGTTCAGTTCAACCCCAAGGTCGTCGTCTACGAGATCTCCGGCACGCCGGGCAGCACGGCCAACATCAACTACTGGGACGCCGAGGCCAACACGCACCAGGTTAACGCGGCCCCACTGCCCTGGTCCTTCACTATCTCCACCACCCTGCCGTCGGTGAGCGCCAACATCATGGCCCAAGGCGATGGCAACCAGATCGGCTGCCGGATCACGATCGACGGCGTCGTACGGGAGCAGCAGCATTTCGATGGCCACAACGCCCAGACGTTCTGCCTGGTGAAGTCCGCATGAGCGACCTGAACCATCGGAGCCGCGCCGGCGCGGAAGACACAGCAGACGCTGAGACCACGGGGCCAATCGACACCGAGAAAGCCAAACGCCCCGAGCGCGGCCATCGGCCATACATCCCGCACGCCATCCGCATCTTCGCGGTGCCGATCGTCTTGATTTGGGTATTTGTGACGGTCCTGCTGAACGTCGCCGTTCCCACGCTGGAAAAGGTAGGCGAAGCGCACTCGGCACCGATGGCACCCCTGGACGCACCGTCGATGAAGGCGATGATGCGGATGGGTCACAACTTCAAGGAATTTGATTCCAACAGCACGGTGATGATCGTGCTGGAAGGCCAACAACCCCTTGGCCCCGACGCTCACCGTTATTACGACGACATCATTCGTCAGCTCCGGCAGGATCCCCAACATATCCAGCACATCCAGGACTTCTGGGGCGACCGGCTAACTGCGGCCGGAGCCCAGAGCGCCGACGGCAAAGCCTCCTACGTCCAGGTGAATCTGGCCGGCAACCAGGGCACGACTCTGGCAAATGAATCCGTCGAAGCGGTCCGCAAAGTCATCGACCACACCCAGGCGCCAGCCGGGGTGAAGGCCTACGTCACCGGTCCCGCGGCGCTCAGTGACGACATGCACGTCATCGGCAACAAGAGCCTGGCCAAGATCACGCTGTTCACCCTGGGCGCGATCGCGATCATGTTGCTGCTGGTCTACCGCTCCATCGTCACCACTTTGATCCAGCTGTTCATGACGTTTGTCGCGTTGTTGGCGTCGCGCGGAGTTATCGCGCTTCTCGGGAATGCCAACGCATTCGGTCTCACCACGTTCGCCGCGAACATCCTCACGATGCTGGCGATCGCGGCCGGGACCGACTACGGCATCTTCCTGGTGGGTCGTTACCAAGAGGCACGCCGGGCCGGCGAGGATCGAGAAACCGCGTATTACACGACATTCCGTGGAGTGGCTCCGGTTGTCCTCGGGTCGGGTCTGACCATTGCCGGGGCGACCTACTGCCTCAGTTTTGCCCGGCTGCCCTGGTTCAACACCATGGGCGCACCCGTGGCGATCGGCATGCTGGTCGTGGTTTTGGCCGGCCTCACATTGGGTCCGGCCGTTGTCTTCCTGGGCAGCCGCTTCGGTCTGTTCGAATCCAAGCGGGCGTCCCAGGGCCGGCTGTGGCGGCGGGTAGGCACTGCGGTAGTGCGTTGGCCCGCACCGATTCTGGCTGTGAGCGCCGCCGTCGTACTCGTCGGCATGGTGGCCCTACCCGGCTTCACTACGAGCTACAACGATCGGCACTATTTACCCGCCAGCGCACCGTCCAATCTGGGACAAGAGGCCGCGAACCGGCATTTCGCAGAGGCGCGGATGAACCCGGACCTGCTGATGGTCGAATCCGAACACGACATGCGAAACCCGGCCGACATGCTTGTTCTGGATAAAGTGGCCAAGAACGTCGTCCGCACGCTGGGCATCGCCATGATCCAGGACATCACCAGGCCGCTGGGCATTCCGATTCAGCACAGCTCCATACCGTTTCAGAACAGCGTCCAAAGCCAGACGACCATGCAGAACATGGACTTTCTCAAAGACCGCATGAAAGACATGCTCAAGATGGCCGATGACTTGCAGATCATGACCGACACCACCAAGAAGATGTTGAAGGTGACACAGGATCTGTCCAAAGCCGCGGACGACAGCGCCCAAACCACTCGGGAAACCCGAGATGTTACCGACGATTTGCGGAACCATCTCGCCGATTTCGACGACTTCTTCCGGCCGATCAGGGCTTACTGGTACTGGGACAAGCATTGCTTCGACATTCCGTCGTGCTGGGCCATTCGTGGCATATGGGATACGTTGGACGGCTTCGACAAGCTGGCCGAGAAGTTCCACACCCTGTCGGATGACATCGGCCGCACCGCCGAGGCCACGCACGGGATGCTGGCGCTCCTACCGATTATGATCTCCACGCTCGAGACCACCCATGGCCTCACGCTGACGATGTACTCCACCTTCTCGGCGATGATCAACCAGATGGAGGCCATGAGCAATACGGGGATCGTGATGGGGCAAAGCTTCGATACGGCCAAGAACGACGACATGTTCTACCTGCCGCCGGAGGCATTCCAGAACCCGGACTTTCAGACGGGCCTGCGAATGTTCTTGTCGCCGGACGGCAAATCGGCGCGCTTCTTCATCACCCACCAAGGCGATCCGATGACCCCGCAAGGGATCTCGCGGGTCGAATCGGAGCGGACCGCCGCGCAGGAGGGGCTGAAGATGTCTTCCCTTTCGGACGCCAAGGTGTATCTCGGCGGTACCGCCGCAACCTTCAAGGATATGCACGACGGCGCGAAATACGACCTGATGATCGCGGTATTGTCGGCGCTCACACTGATTTTCATGATCATGCTGCTGCTGACGCGAAGTATTGTTGCCGCGCTGGTGATCGTCGGCACCGCGGCCAGCTCGATTGCCGCGTCCTTCGGCCTGTCCGTGCTCATCTGGCAGGATCTCTTCGGCATCAAGGTCCACTGGATCGTGATGGCGCTGTCGGTGATTATCCTGTTGGCCGTCGGCTCTGACTACAACCTGCTGCTGGTCTCCCGATTCAGAGAAGAGATCCATGCCGGGCTCAAGACGGGAACAATCCGGTCAATGGCCGGCACCGGTGGGGTGGTGACGTCCGCAGGTTTGGTGTTCGCCTTCACGATGGCGTCCATGCTCGGCAGCGATCTGCGAGTACTCGGCCAGTTCGGATCGACCGTCTGTATTGGTCTGCTGTTGGACACGCTGATCGTGCGCACGTTGCTGATGCCGTCGATCGCCACCCTGTTGGGCCGCTGGTTCTGGTGGCCCCAAGTGGTCTATGCCCGCGGTGATTACGCCAAGCCGAAAGCGGCGCAGCCAATCCCAGCCAAGTCGCCGGCGTAACCCCACGGCGAAAATCGCCGACGAATTTGGCAGTGGCGTTACGCTCGCGGGATTTACCCGCCGACGTCCAGACAGACCGCGACGGCTCCAGCGCCAACGTGCAGCGCAAGCACCGGCCCCAACGGCGTAACGATCGCGGGTTCGCACGCCGGTAGCCGCTGCGCCAGGGCGGCGGCTACCTCGTTGGCGCCGTCCGGGTTGCTGACGTGGTGCACCGCCAAAGCAGCCGGATGATTGCCGACCACCTCGCAGACCCGGTCGATCATCGCCGCCGTCGCGTTACTGACGGTACGGACCCGTTGGGCCAGAACGAGTTTGCCGTCGTCCTCGATGCGTAGCAACGGCTTGAGCGCCAGCGCGGTGCCCAACCATGCCTTGGCGCCGCCGATGCGTCCGCTACGGCGCAGGTTGTCCAGCCGGTGCACCACGATGAACGCATGGCTGCGGGACACGGCGGCACTCGCCTCCTCGGCGACGGTGTCCAAATCGGCGCCGCTGGCCGCGGCCCGCGCCGCGGCCAGCGCGACGAAACCGGTGCCCATCGCGGCCGACCTCGAATCGATAACCCGCACAGCCGGGCCGAGTTCGGCGGCGGTCCGTTCGGCGACGCCATAGGTTCCCGACAGGGCCGACGAAATATGCACGGCGACGACGCCGTCGCCGCCGCCGTCGGCCAGCGCCTGCCGGTAGGCCGCGCTGAGTTCGGCCGGGGTGGCCGCCGCGGTCGTGGCGTGGCGCCCGTACACGTCATCGGGGATCTCGTCGACGCCTTCGCGCAGGTCGACGCCGTCGAGCAAGATATGTAGCGGTACGACGCGGATCGACCACTTGTCCAGCAGATCGGCGGGCAGGCGCGACGAGGCATCGGTTACCACCAGGACAGTCATAGGTCAGCCGCGTGGTTTCTCTTCGGGCACTATGGATTTCTGCAAGGCCTCGGTCAGCGCCTTCAGCATCAACTCCGCGACCGCTTGGTGGGCCTCGAAATTCCAGTGAATGCCGTCGGGATTGCCGCGCCCGCTCATCACCTGTTCGGCAACAGCGGCTTTGAGATCCAC
>Ga0302319_10019396_pt1 | contig 12358 bp, 11 predicted proteins | sample Bog_T0_2_FD_203319 | JGI IMG/M metagenome (GOLD analysis project Ga0302319, IMG submission 203319) | Peat permafrost microbial communities from Stordalen Mire near Abisko, Sweden - Bog_T0_2 | ecosystem: Environmental > Terrestrial > Soil > Wetlands > Peat | place: Sweden: Abisko, Stordalen Mire... | reverse complement strand
TGGAGCATTCGTGTGGCGGAAAGATTGTCGAGATGCCTCCAGCCATGGCGAAGCGGATGGGGACCGGGACGCTGCTGGTGCCGAAGGGCGTAGATGTGGAGCGGGCGATGCGGTTGGCGAAACGGGGACAGCTGATTACGCAGGGGCAGATCCGGGATCGGCTGGCTCGGGAGGCCGGGGCGGATTATACGTGCCCGATCACGACTGGGATATTTGTGCGCATCGCCGCGGAGGCCGCGGCAGAGGATGAACGCGCAGGGAAGCAGCGGGTGACACCTTACTGGCGCGTGGTTCGCGACGATGGCAGCCTCATCGAGAAGTTGCCTGGCGGGGCTGCGGGACAGGCGGCGCGGCTGGCGGAAGAGGGCCAGCGGATCGTACGCGGGAAGAAGGTCCGGGTGGGGGATTTCGAGAGCTGCCTGACGCCGGTTTAACGGCCCTACGTGTGGCTGGCGGCGTACATGAGAACGGCTACGAGGAATAACGGGATCAGGGCGAAACCCACATACTTCTTCATCAGTGCCGCTGCGAAGCCCTGCTCGGCACGGGGCGTAATATTCCGCGGAGTCGGTCTTTCTTCGATCACGACACGATGGGGATCTTCAAGGTCGCCGGCAAGTTCTCGCGCCGTCGCGTATCGATGGCGCGGCTCGCGCTCCAGTGCCCGATAGAGGATCTCCTGTAGTTCGGGTGAGAGCGAAGGGTTGGCGTCACGCGGAGGGATGGGAGACGCGATGCGGCGGAGGTTCATGACGGCAAACGGATTTTCGCCCGGAAACGGCGTGGTTCCGGTCAGCATTTCATAGAGAATCACGCCGAGGGCGTAGATGTCGCTACGGGCGTCGCCGCGTTTGCCTTCGACTTGTTCGGGCGAGATATAGTCGGGCGTGCCCATGACCTGGGACAGTTTGCCGAAGGTCAGGCGGCGCGCACCCTGCAGACTGGCGATGCCAAAATCGATGAGCTTGACGTTGTCGGCATCGTCAACCATGATGTTTTCGGGCTTCAGGTCGCGGTGGACTACACCCTGGCCATGCAGATAATCGAGCGCGTGGCAGACGCCGAGGGCAATGCGGAGGGCGCGTTCCGGGGCCAGGGGGCGGCTCTCGCTGAGTATGCGCCGGAGCGGGCGGCCCTCGACCCACTCCATCACAAGATACTGCCGCGTGCGCTTGCGGCCAGCGCGGACTTCGGGGAAAAACTTCACGACGGAGGGATGGTCGAGTTTTTCTCCAATCTCGCGCTCGCGGAGGAGGCGCTGGTAAAAGACCGGGTCGCCTTCGAGTTCGAGGTGGGGGAGTTTGAGGGCGATCTGCCGACCGGAATCGAGGTCCTCGCCCCGATAAATGCAGGCGGTGGTGCTGCGGGAAACGAGTTCGTCGAGTGCGTAATGGTCGATCCCGGCGATCTCAGGGGCGGAGGGTGTCTGGACTTCCATGATTTCCACGATAGGGAAATCGGCGGGAAGAAGTCATAGCAAAGGGATGAGGAAATCGTAAACACTCAACGGATCGTGATCGGGGCGAGGATCTTTTCGGGGGAGAGTTCGGTGATGCGCCAGCCAGTGACGGTGTTGCGGCCGGATTTGGAGGTGATGCGCTGCATGGTTACAGCTACGCGCTGGCGGCGGGATTCGATCTGACTGGCGTCGGCGCGGGACTTGAGGGTCATGTACCAGTCGAGATCGAGATGGTGGATGTCGGCGGAGTCGTTGTCCGCTTCCTTGTCTTCGACTACGTCAATGGAGCAAAGGACTTCTGTTTGGGCCGAGAGGGCCTGGATGAGTTCTGCGATTGCGGCGTAGCGTTTGCTGGATTTGTCGAAGGCGTCGAGAGCCCCGGTGGGTTCGCCGTCACTGAGGGATGAGGCTAGTTTGGCGATTCGTATGTACGGGGTTTCGGGTGGGGCGGGGGCTGCCTGGACAGCGCCGAGGGTCAGGCAGAGGAAGATGCAGAGGAGTGAGCGAGCAGGAATGCGGCCCGGAATTACTCCCGGGCCGCAACCGTGATTCACACTAGGTGCGGTAGTTGGCATTGATGTGGATGTAGTCTTCGGTGAGGTCGCACGTCCAGAAAGTCGCGCTGCCCTTCCCTTTGCCTACGATCCGGAAGACGACCGAGATGTCGGTATCGTCGAGACGCAGTTTCATGTCGCCTTCGTCGAAGGGCGAGGCCAGTCCGTTGCGGCAAACCTTCACATCCTGAAGAGTGATCTCGACCAGTGACGGGTCGAAGTTCACGCCGGAATTGCCGGCAGCCGAGAGGATACGGCCCCAGTTGGGATCGGAACCGGCGATGGCCGTCTTGACGAGGGGCGAAACGGAGATCGCACGGGCGATGGCGGCGGCGGAAGAATCGGTGATGGCGCCATGAACTTCGACCGAGACCAGCTTGCGTGCGCCTTCGCCATCGCGCACGATCTGACGGGCGAGGGATTGAAGGGTTTCGGCAAGAGCCTCTTCGAAGATGCTCATTTCCTTCGGGTCGGGCCGGACGCCGGAGGCGCCATTGGCCATCACGATGAGCGTGTCATTCGTGGAAGTATCGCCATCCACCGAGATGCGGTTGTAGCTGACTTCAGTGGCGCGAACGAGCATGCGGCGGAGCAGGGTCTGGGGAACCAGTGCGTCGGTCATGACGAAGCCGAGGGTGGTGGCCATGCGCGGATGGATCATGCCGGAGCCTTTGGTGACGCCGGCGATGCGAACCGCGCCGCGTCGCAGGGTGACTTCGCGGGAAGCGCCTTTGGGCTGGAGGTCGGTGGTCAGGATGGCGCGGGCGACGTCGGGCAAGCCGGTGTCGCTGAGGTTATCGACCAGGGTCTGGAGCTTGTTCATGATCAGGTTTTCGTCCAGTTCCACGCCGATGACGCCGGTGGAAGCGGGAAGAACCTGATTGGCCTGGAGCTTGAGGAGTTTAGCCAGTTGTTTGGTGGTGTTCAGGGCCACGCGGTCGCCATTTTTGGTGGCACAGTTGGCATTGCCCGCGTTGATGAGGACAGCGCCGCAGACTCCTTTCGAAGCCCGCATGCTGGCGCGAGCGAGTTTGACGGGTGCGGCCTGCACCTTGTTCGTCGTGAACACGGCGGCGGCCGCGGCGGGCACTCCCGAAACAATCAACGCAAGGTCGTCTTTTTCCTGTTTGCGGATGCCTGCGTACGTGGTGGCGTACTTAAATCCAAGTGGTAAGTCGAAAGGTCTCATTTATTTCAGCTGTTCTGTATTTTCTATGCGATGGCCGTTGGCGAAGACATCCGCCCGCATCCGTTTACGGCCTTCGAGTTGTACTTCCAAAAGTTCCAGCGCCACGCCGTCCCCGGCCACGGCAAAGACGCCATTATCGCGCATCAGAGCGCCAGGCGGCAAACCCCGTTCTTTAAAATGGTTTGCGTCGGCAAGACGCGAACGCCAGATGTGTAAAGACTGGCCCCGGAACATCGTATACGCTGCGGGCCACGGTTGCAAGCCCCTTATTAAATTATGAATGGTTTGGGCAGGCAGTGTCCAGTCGATGCGACCGTCTTCCTTCTTTAAAATGGGGGCCCAGGTGGCTTTTGAGGAGTCCTGAGGGATGGGATTGAGGGTCCGATTGGCCAGGCCATTGAGCGTTTCGATCAATAGATCCGCACCTGCCGCGGCCAGGCGGGGGGAAAGCTCGGGGGCGGTTTCGGTGGGATCGATGGGGGTCTCCCATTTCAGCGCGATATCTCCGGTATCGAGGCCGGCGTCGATTCGCATGGTGGTGACGCCGGTTTTTTCGTAACCGCGGGCAACGGCCCACTGGATGGGGGCTGCGCCGCGGAGTTCCGGGAGCAGCGAGGCGTGGACGTTAATGATGCCGAGCGGGGCGATGTCGATGACGCTCTGGGGGATGATCTGGCCGTAGCCCACGATGACCATGACGTCGGGCACGAGGGCGCGGAGGTGGGCAACGGATTCGGCGTGACGAATGCGTTCGGGCTGCCAGACAGTAAGGCCGTGAGCAACTGCAGCCAGCTTGACCGGGGAGGGCGTAAGGGTTTGGTGGCGACCCTTGGGGCGATCGGGTTGGGTGACGACTTCGAGGATGGTGTGGCCGGCTTTTACCAGAGCTTCGAGGGTGGGGACGGCGAAGTCGGGGGTGCCGAGGAAGATTACGTTCACCGTTTACCGTTCACCGTTATCCGTTTTTTGGGTTCGCATTGTCATCCTAATCGCCTGCGCCCTCATTCCCAATCGCCTGCGTCTCTTCATTCCCAATCGCCTGCGTCTCTTCATTCCCAATCGCCTGCGTCGATGAGTTTTCGGATCTTGCGCTTGATCAGTTCGCGCTTCAGGGAACTGAGATGGGAGAGGAAGAGAACGCCGTTCAGATGATCGATTTCGTGCTGCATGGCGCGGGCCATCAGATCCTCACCTGATGCTTCAATTATTTCCCCTTTCGCGTTGCGAGCACGGACTGTTACGCGTTTGTGGCGGCGCACCGGTTCGCGGAAACCGGGGATGCTGAGGCAGCCTTCTTCGCCCGTCTGCTTGCCCTCTTTGAAGATGATTTCGGGGTTGATGAGGACGACTTTGTTGGGCTCAAGATCTTCTTCGCCCCCTGAGGTATCGATCACCGTGAGTCGCTTGTGAACGTCGATCTGAGGGGCGGCGAGACCGAGGCCGCGCGAGGCGTACATGGTCTCAAACATGTCCTCAACGAGTTGATGGAGTTCGGGAGTGTCGAATTCGGCCTCGGCCACAGGGGCGGCGGGGCGTTCGAGGTTAGAGTTGTTGAGGTAACGGACCACTTTGTGGGTCATCAGAACTGCCTCACTTGTTCGATGTAGCCGTCGAAATTACGCTTCATTTCGCGGAGGGAATCGCCGCCAAATTTTTCGAGCATGGCTCCGGCGAGCACGATGGCCACCATGGCCTCGCCAATCACGCCGGCAGCCGGGACGACGCAGACATCGGAGCGTTCATAGGCGGCTTTGGCGGGTTCGCGGGTGGGGAGGTCAACCGATTCGAGCGGGCGGCGGAGGGTGGAAATGGGCTTGAGGAAGCCGCGTACGCGCACTTCCTGGCCGTTGGTCATGCCACCTTCGATGCCACCCGCGCGGTTATCGCCACGGAAGAAGCGGCGGTCGGATTTATCGTAATGGATCGTGTCCTGGACTTTGGAGCCGAAACTTTGAGAGCCGTCTTCTGCCCAGCCGATTTCCACGCCCTTGACGGCCTGCATGGAGACGATGGCCTGGGCGAGTTTGCCATCGAGCCGGGAATCCCAGGTGATGTGGGAGCCGAGGCCGATGGGGAGGCCGCGGGCGACGACTTCGAAGATGCCGCCGATGGTATCGCCGGTGCGGTAGGCCTCGTCGACGAGGGCCTTCATGGCGGCTTCGGCTTCGGGATCGACGCAGCCGAGGAGAACTTCGGTCTTCTTGCTGAGTTCGACGATTTCTTCCCAAGCCACCTTGCGCTCTAATCGATGTGCCCCGACGGCGATGACGTGGCTGAGGATTTCGATGCCGAAGTTGGCGAGGAATTGCTTGGCGAGCGCGCCCACGGCGACGCGGGCGGCGGTTTCACGGGCGGAGGCACGTTCGAGGATGTAACGGGCGTCGGGAAAGTCGTATTTGATGGCGCCTGCGAGATCGGCGTGGCCGGGGCGGGGGCGGGAGACGGATTTGTGGAGGGCGGGGTCGCCGGACTCGACGGGGAGGGATTCGGTCCAGTTTTTCCAGTCGGCGTTGGCGACGATCATGGCGATGGGGGCGCCGATGGTATGGCCGTGGCGGACGCCCGCGACGAGGTGGGCGGTGTCGGTCTCGATTTTCATGCGACCGCCGCGGCCGAAGCCCTGCTGGCGACGCCAGAGTTCGTGCTGAATTGCGTTAGTGGAAATGGGGATGCCGGCAGGGAGGCCTGTGAGGGTCGCCACCAGGCATTCGCCGTGGGACTCGCCCGCCGTTTCGAACCTGAACATGTTTGTGAAACTACTATGGTAACAGTTTGGGGGGAGGGTTATCAGTTTTCAGTTGTCAGTTGTCAGTTTGGGGGGAGTGAGGGGGCCCGGATTGCAATGGTTGAAGCAACCTGGCCCGCATCCGTCTCATCCCGCTATCGCTTTCCTCAGATCCTTCAGCAGCAGGAGCAATTGAAACGGGTCGGTGGGCGATGGCTCGAACACGAAGTGGTGGTAAAACCGGCGGGCGTCGTCATTGATAGCGTGGACCATGACGGCCCGCACTCCGACGATGCTGGCTGCCTCGTCAATCCTCCTCAGAGCGTCGAACAGAAGCGCCTTTCCGAGGCCTTTGCCCTGGTGGCGGCTATCTACGGCGAGGCGTGCCAGGAGGACCACCGGAACACCACTCGGGTCTGCTGTTCGGATCTCAACGACGGGCGAGTTATGGATGTCGCCCGGTCTCAATCGGTCGGTCCTGCAGAAAACCGTCAATCCGTCCAGCCAAAGGACCGACGCATATCTCCAGATCAGTACCGCGGAACCCGATCCGGCGCTTTTCCGGGTTCCCGAGGGATGGAAGATTGTGGATGCAGCGACAGCCGAATCGATGAGCACGGGGAACTCGTACCACACAGCCGCCGGGTATCAATACACCCTCCGCGTTACTCCACCCGTCCGCGCGGAATTCCGCGTCATCGGCGAGCCGCACTCGGCTGAGCGGGTGGAACGCTACGTCAGCAATCTGGCCGTCGCGAACGGGATTCCGCCGCGGGTATCCCCGCCGACGAAGCTTTACCGCGATCCCTATGGACGGTCGCGTGTCGAAACATCCCGGGTAGGTCTCCAGCCGGAAGACAAGCTGAATCCGCCGGTGTTTCCGGAAATCGGCGTAGCGCACTGCGAATGCATCCGTCAAGCCGGAACCGTTCTGAGCTGCGACAGCAATGGAGCGGTACTCAAATCCCGAAGGCAAGGCATGAGAAACAAACTCCAAAAAAGCTGACAGCTGAAAGCTGATAGCTACTCGTACTTACCCATCCAATCATTCCACCGCACGGCCGCCAGTTCGGAAAACGCATGGAGTCCCGTCAGCATCCCCACCTTGCTGCCTTCCATGTGATTCCACCGCACGGGCACTTCGGAAATCTTAAAGCCGTGCTTCTTCGCGATGAACAGGATCTCTACGTCGAAACCGAAGCGATCCTGGGTCTGCCGTGGAAAGATCTCCAGCGCAGCCGTACCGCGGAACAGCTTAAACCCGCACTGGGTGTCGGCTACATTCAGCCCCACCACAGCCCGCATCACCTGGTTGAATAGCTTTCCCGCGCTCTCCCGTATTCCCGGCTGGTGCACTCCGATCAGCGAACGGTCGAGCGCCCGCGACCCGATTGCTACATCCGACTGGTCCCGTTGCATCGCCGCCCAAAGCCGCTCCAGTTCCTCAATCGGAGCGGAAAGATCGGCATCCGTAAAGAGTCTCCATTCTCCCAACGCTTCCCTCATCCCATGACGCACCGAATACCCTTTCCCGCGATTGCCGGGGTTTCTCAACACACGGATATTCGGATACTCGCGCGCGAATTCCTCAGCCGCCGCGACCGTGCCGTCGGTTGAGCCGTCGTCCACAATCAGGATTTCATGGAAAAACCATTCCGTGTTGTACAGATACGCCTGGATGCGCCGGATCGTCTCCGGCAATCGGGCTTGTTCGTTATACGCCGGAACGACGATGGAAATGGATCGAATCAAAGTCGGGAAAGTTCATCATACAAGATGCGGGTGTGCCAAACCACACGATTCTGCACAGGCAACCCGCGGCCTTGGCTGCATCCCCCCGCAATCCCTGGGACAAGTCAAAATCCGGATTCCTGTTGCTTCCGGCGAGGCAGTTTCCGGCAGGCAGCGAGTTGAATCGAATGCGCACGGGAGTGAATCCAAACAAGCAGATTTTCGCCGGTGCCGAAGATCCGTCTTCCCGTGATGAGGATGTGCGACATGAAAATGTTTCGTTTTATACCCGCTGCTTCGGCTCTCGCCCTCGGCTTCGCCGTCACCCTGGCCGCCCAACCCCAGCCACGCACCATCTTCAAGGGGCGCGCACAGTTGTCCGATGCCGAAATCGAGACCGTTTCGCAAGGTCACGCAGTAACCAGGGTGCTCAGTTCGACCGATAAGTACGGAGTTCTTGTCGCCGGCGCCGTCTACATCGATGCACCCATCGACAAGTTCCTCGCCTCCTTCCGCGATGTGAAAAGGCTCCGGGAAAATAAGGTGTATCTCGACGTCCAGGAGTTCAGCCAGGAGGGCGCGCCCCCCAAGCCATCGGATTTCGAGCGACTCGCTTTCGACAAGAAAGACCTCGACGATCTCCACGCCTGCAAGGCGGGCGATTGCGACCTCCAGGTGTTCGACGACGTCGGGACGAAATCTTTGGACTGGAACGCTCCGAACCGGTACGATCTGGCCAACGCGGCATTTCGGCTACGTGCCCTTGAGGGAATGACGGCCTACCTCTCCGGAGGGCTGAAGGCGCTCGGGAACTATCGCGATCGCAAGAACCCTTTCAACGTCTACCAGCAAACCAAGGACATGGTGGATAGTTCTTTCTATCTTCCCGAGGACACTTCAAAGGGAATCTACCGGCATGTGATCGATTATCCCGCCGGAAAACTGCCCGGCGCCGACGATTTTTTCTATTGGGAGAAGATCGACTTCGGCCAGGGACCTACCATACGCGTGAACCACGTGTCCGTCTTCCCGCAGGGCTTTGGCGCGGCCAAAGCCATCATTGCCGTCAAGCAACTCTATGCAAGCCGCTACATAAGGGTTGCGCTGCAAATGTTCTACTGCGTGCCGGATACGGAGCACCCGGGAAAGCCGGGGTTTTTCCTGATTGAGGTAAACGATTCGCGCCTGCCCGATTTCAGCGGACCCAAGCTGTCGGTGGTTCGCAAGATCGCCACGGAGAAGGGCGTGGATTCGACGAAAGACACCCTGACGATGTTCGCGAAGCGACTGAACGGCAGACCTTGACGAACTACCGAGTCCTCCGTCCCATAAATCCCGCCTCGGTATCCGGTGTGGCTCGGACACGATCTGCCGCGCCCGGACTCAAGTCGATTCCACGAGGCAGGAGTCCAAAGGCTCCTGCCTCGTCTGCCGGAAGTGCGTGCTGCCTCTTCCCGGTCGCGGTTTACATTTTCACCCCGAAACTGCCGGACAGAATCAGGCACGGCGAACAGTTCATCGTTGCGAACCACAATGCCGCTCTTTTGACTTGATCAAAACTGGTTCATGGTCCGAATCCGGCACGTCGATGGATTACACCACCTCTCGGCTCACAACCAGCACGATCAAGCCTCCGAAAAACAACGCAACCGGCGCTGATTCCGCCAAAATCCCCGTCGCAGTCAGAATGTCGCCTTCCGATCCCGGCGCTTTCGCCGTCCACAGGCAAGGACGAGTCCTGTTCCGATGCCAATCAGCGTGAATGACGCCGGCTCAGGGGTTGGGGACGCTCCCTCAATGTCGAACGCATTCGCGCCGCCCGCCACTGGCGCCGTTACGTAATCCGTCACGAACGTGGTGTTGCCATTCGCCAGGTTCAATGAGACTACCGTATTCGACCCCGAGTAACCAACCGCGAAACCATAGACGGTGCCGTTCAACTGCACTGCGGCGTCCAGTCCCAGAGTTGTGGGGCCAATCGGAGTCGCCACTCCGGTAGTCGGATTGATTTGATAGAGTTCGGGAGAATTCACCAGTGCCGAAGTAATCAAATTGATACCGTCAAAGGTTGCATACAGGTTTCCGCCAGCCGCAAACAGCGTTTCGTCACTCACCTCGTCGGGGTCGGTGAGGGACGGGCACGGCGGCATACCGGTGGGTCCTATGAGCGTCGCGACCCCGGTCGTCGTATTCACAGCGTAAATGTTGCTGTTCAGATCGGTCGCGTAGACCGTCCCATTGAGTTCCGCAACGGTGTAGGCCAGATCGCCCAACCCCGTAGCCCCGATCACAGAGATTGCACCGGTGGCAGTATTGACCGAATCCAGGTTGCCGGATGCCGAAACGCTCAGCAGACTTCCTGTCGCCCCCGGCACCAGCCCGCCCAGCGGGTCAGCGGTAGCGGGGCCGATTTGGTTAAATGCCCCCGTAGCGAGGTCGACCGTGCCGAATTGACCGGTAAAGGTGTTGAAGTTCGTGCTGACTGCGTACAAAATCGGGCCGGCGCTGGCTGAAGCGGTGTAAAGCACAAGCCCCAGCGGAATGATCAGTTTCTGTCGAATGAACATGTTGAAATCCTCCTGGCGTCAATAGTAAGCACCAGAGCGCATAAGACGCCATGTCCGCGTGGTTAACTTTGGGTAGGAATACACCTCATCAGCCAAGCGACTGAAAACAATGCTCATTCCGAATCGAGGTCATCGGTCGAACGAGTTTCGATGTACCATAGTTTGATCCACAAGAGCGAATCAGCCTATGGCACCTCAGCCCCAATCTCCGGCTCGCCTCGCCTTCGGACCGTTTGAACTGGATTCCGCAGGCGGCGAACTGCGCCGGAGCGGTGTTCGTGTTCGCTTGGCGGGACAGCCCTTGCGAATCTTATTCATCCTGCTGGCGCATCCAGGCGAACTGGTCAGCCGTGAGCAATTGCGCGAGGAGGTCTGGGGGACGACTTTCGTCGATTTCGAGCACGGCCTCAATGCGGCGGTGAATAAACTCAGGCGGGCGCTGGGTGATGCCGCGGAGAATCCGCGCTACATTGAGACGCAGCCGGGGCGGGGATACCGATTCATCGGAATCCTGGAGCATCGCCACTCCACCCCAATCCCTATAGTTGCCGAATCTCCCGTTCGCGAAAATCCGCCTGGGAGGCGGAGCGTTCGACTTTGGTGGTGGCTGGCCGCTACCGGGGCCTGCCTGGTATCGCTTGCTGCAGGGTGGCGACTCCTCAACCCGTCGTCCGCGCCGCCTCCGTGGAAACTCACCGAGCTTACCAGCGATTCCGGGCTCTCCTCAGCTCCAGCCGTGTCGTCCGACGGCAAGCTCCTGGCTTACGTCTCCGATCGCGGCCAGGAGAGCGGAACGGATCTTTATGTCAAACAAATTGCCGGAGGCCAGCCCGTCCGTCTGACGTTCGATGGCCAGGGCAACACAACCCCGGACTTTTCGCCGGATGGCAGCAGGATCGTGTTCCGATCGGAGCGCGATGGGGGCGGCATCTACGAGATCCCTGCGTTTGGCGGCGATGTGCGATTGCTGGCGCGCGACGGCTTGAATCCCCGGTTCTCGCCAGACGGCTCGCAAGTGGCCTATTGGGTAGGCGCGCCTGGCGTATGGGCCGCAATACCCGGGAGCGGCGAAGTCAGGGTGGTCCCGGAGGCTGGGGGGCAACCGCGGAGGGTGGGGTCAAACTTCACCGCCGCACGCTATCCCATCTGGCTTCCCGACGGCAGGCATCTTCTCCTCATCGGATACACCTCAACACAGAATCTGGATCGCACCGCCCTCGACTGGTGGCTGGTCGCTGTAAACGGAGATCAAGCCGTAAGGACCGGCACATACGAGGCGTTCGTCCGCGCCGGGCTGCGGGACCGGAACTTCGACGGCAGCGGTTTATCTCCCACCCCGTACCCGACCCTTCCGGCTCCGGGGTGTTGGCGGGCGGACAGCGGCAGTGTGATCTTCTCCGACCTGGGCGGTGACACCAATAATGTCTGGGAAATCGGAATGTCTCCCGAAACCGGAAACGTCCGTGGAGCGCCAACCAGATTAACAGCGGGCTCGGGGAACGAACTGGAACCGGCCTGTGTATCGGGAGGTGCCTTCACCTTCACCAACATGGAGACCGTGGGAGATGTCTGGTCGCTGCCGTTCGATTTGGACTCCGGCAAGACGTTGGGGGCACTGGAACGGATCACCCTGGGGCATGCCAAACGGGAAAACCCATCGCTGTCAGGCGATGGACGCTACCTCGCGTTTTCATCCAACCAGTCGGGTAACAGGAACATCTGGCTGCGGGACCTGGCGACAGGCACGGAGTCGCAGGTGGCCAGATCGCCGCTGGTGCAGCGGTACCCGGTCATCAACTCATCCGGCAGCAGGGTCGCATTTGTGGCCTACGAAAACGGCCACGGGGCTGTATATGTTTCCGCGCCGGGCGGCGCGCCTGAGATGTTGTGCAAACAATGTGGGCGGGTTCAGGAGTGGTCGCGTGACGGAACGTCGCTGCTGGCGTTCGGAGGCAGTCCATACCACCTCTACACGCTGGACGTTGCATCCCATCGGCAGACTCCATTATTGACGCATCCCAGCCGCAATCTGCTGTACGGCCACTTTTCGCCTGATAATCGCTGGGTTACCTTCACGGAGCGGACACAGCCAGGGCACGCTCAGATCATGATCGCGCCTGTGGATGGACCGAA
>Ga0302319_10019395_pt1 | contig 12358 bp, 16 predicted proteins | sample Bog_T0_2_FD_203319 | JGI IMG/M metagenome (GOLD analysis project Ga0302319, IMG submission 203319) | Peat permafrost microbial communities from Stordalen Mire near Abisko, Sweden - Bog_T0_2 | ecosystem: Environmental > Terrestrial > Soil > Wetlands > Peat | place: Sweden: Abisko, Stordalen Mire... | reverse complement strand
TATTCATCGGGTGGAGTTAACCAGTTCATCTGATGTTTGTTTGCGTGCTGGATTCGATAGCTGTAAATCTCGACATGTGCCGAAATCGGGGTGCGGCCCCGAGAGCGAGTTCGCCGTCGCCGCCGGGCGCCATCGTGGTCGACCCGGCCAAGTCTTCGACCTATCGAGGCCCGCAATCAGCGGCCCCTACACGAAGCCCGTAGCGCCGTGTCAGTTCTTTTCAAGGAGGCAATCAACGTGAAGCACACTCGCCCAAGTGTCGGCATGGCCTTGCTGGCCGCGGGTGCCCTGGTGCTGTCGGGGTGCGGCGCCGGCCAGTCCGAGGACAAAGCCGGCGGGTTCAGGGTGGAATGCGGCGGCGCCCCGACCATTGACGCCAGCGGTTCGACTGCCCAGGCCAACGCGATGACCAAGTTCACCGACGCCTACCACAAGGCCTGTGGGCAGACGCTCAACTACACCTCCAACGGCTCGGGCAAAGGAATCAGCGAATTCCTAGCCGGCAAGACCCTTTTCGGCGGCTCCGACACACCATTGGCGGGCGACCAATATGCCGCCGCCAAGGAGCGATGCGGGGGTAACGACGCCTGGAACCTGCCCCTGGTTTTCAGCCCCATGGCCATCACCTATCACCTCAGCTCCGTCGACACCTTGGTGCTCGACGCTCCCACGTTGGCCAAGATCTTCAACGGGACCATCACACGTTGGGACGACCCGGCTCTCACCGCGTTCAACGCATCCATGCCGGCGGAGGCTATCCAAGTCTTCTATCGCAGTGACAAATCCGGGACCACCGCTAACTTCCAGTCCTACCTACAGGCCGCATCCGGCGGGGCTTGGACTCAGGGCGTGGGCAATATGTTCAACGGTGGCGTCGGCACCGGAGCCGAAGGCAACAAAGGCACCTCGGCGGCCGTGAAAGACACCGAAGGCGCGATCAGCTACAACGAATTGTCATTCGCGCTCCAGCAAGGGCTTTACGCCGCCGAGATCAAAACCCCGGCAAGTCGCAGGTCGTTACGACCGGTACGCATCGGCACCGACACGTCCGGCAAAACCATCAAGGGCGCCAAAATCACCGGCACCGGCAACGACCTCGTGCTCGACCTTTCGTCGTTCTACAATCCGGCCCAACCCGACGTCTACCCGATCGTCTTGGCCACCTACGAGATCGTCTGCTCCAAATACCCAACCTCCGACCAAGCCCTGGCGGTCAAAGCGTTCCTGCAGGCGGCGCTTGGCCCGGGCCAGGCCGATCTCGCTAGAAGCGGCTACATCCCGCTGCCGCCCGGCTTTCAATCGAAAGTTGCAGGCGCCATCGACTCCATCACTTATGCGGGTGCACCGACCTCGAGCTAACAGCCCTGTCACGCCTTTTTGTTTTTAGCTGGCTTTCGATCTCGTTGCCTGACCCAGGCGAACACGAACAGCGACATCGCCACGACGAGCGTTATCAACACCCACAGCACGATGGCTTGGTCGACCCACGCGCCGGGCGGCGGAGAGCCGGGAAAGAAGTTGCGCAGCGGAACTATTGCGAACAGCATCGCGGCGTACCAGGTACAGAACGGCGGTAAGAACGTCGTCTTGCCCAACGCCATTGGAACGGCCACCACCAGCGCCAAGACAGGCAGGGAAATGAGGATCAGGCAGATCCCCACGTCGAAGATCAGCTGCCCTTTGGACCTGTGCAACGTGATGGTGGCGTCGTCAAGGCTGTTTGGGTTGTCAGTGTCCTCGACGTCGTGAACGCGATTGACGCTTACGTCCCAGCCTTCCACCGACCCGGTTACCTCGATGCGGGCGGATACTTTCTCGTGATAGTCACCGGTGTAGACGACAGCCGAGATTTCGTCGGTGGTGTACGAATCGAACGGCCAGTTGCCCGGATCGCCATGCGCCGCGATCGTGGTGGCGACCTGTGCCGGCGCTTTTCCGACCGGGTATTGCAGGTCGCCCAAATCGCTGGGTACCGCCGCATTGCCCTTCCCTAAATACAGGCGTACAGCTGTGGCAGCCTTCAGCACGCCGAAGTTCTGGTCGTAAATCTTGTCCTCGGGATAGACGAGCACGTTCACCGACAGCCGATTTGCGACGGTCTTCATGTCGTCGACGCGCAGCTGCACGATGCTGTCCGCGTCGTGGAACTGGCTCAGGTCCACGGCGGGCAGCGGAGGCGCGGACTTGGCCAACAGGTGCACGGCGAACAGCGATAGGACGTAGATGACGAAGATCGCGACCACAATCCCGAGCCCGATAGCGATTCGCGTTGCTCGTGATCCGGACGGCGCTTCCGTAGGCGGGGCCTCATCGGTCATCGGCCATCACCGTGCGATTGCGAGCAATTGCTTCTCGGAGGCGTCACAGAGTCAGATGCTAGCAGCCCGGCAGGACCAGGTACACAACGAAGTTGCACGAAGTTCAGTCGCGCGAAAAAGCAAGCGCGAGTTCCTTTTCCACGTCTTCATAAGGCCGGCCGGACACGTCGACAGTGACCTGCGCGATGGTGCCGCCGGTGAAGACGAACGGGGCTTTGTAGCGGCTGGACACCCCCGAACCACCGTTGCGACCGACGGTGATGCCGGCACCCGCCAATCCGAACGTTCCGGGGTGCGCACTCACATCGGCGAGCGAGCCGACCAGGTCGTCGTCGATGAACAGCGTGACGTCACCGAGTGGGGTGTGGCTGTTCTGCACGGTTCCCGTGCGCGAATAGCGAACGCCGAACAGGTGTCTGCCCAACGGCACCGCACGCGACGATGAAACCAATTGCTGAACCTCACCGAGGAAGTTGTAGACGTAGTGCAAACGTCCGTCCTGGATGAACAGCACATGCCCGCCATGGGCCCCACCCTGCTTGAACAGCACACCTTCGGCGCCGGTGGTATCCACGGTCACCTCGGCGAGCACGGCGAATGAGCGGCCGCGGATTTCGGCCGCGGCGCCGATGCCGACGTCCGCGCAATCGGGGTAATAGATGTAGGAGTCACGTTCACTCACCAGGTAGGGCCGCGACCGCCCCAACGTTTCAAAGATGTTCAGATCCGCGAGCGGAAGACCGTTGTATTTGGCGGCCTCGGAGAACCATAGAGCCTTGAGTTCTTCGAGTTTGTCGGGTTGCTCGGTGGCCAGGTCATGGCACTGGCTGCGGTCGGCGTCGATGTGGAACAGTTCCCAGCGGTCGGCATCGAAATGCGACCAACCTGCCGGTGAGGCCGCATGCACGGTGTTGGCGAACCAGCCCTGATGCCAGATCCCGCGGGTGCCCAGCATCGTATAGAACTGAGTATTTTTGCCGGTGTCAGCCGCCGGATCGGCAAGGGCCGATTTAAAACTCACACCATCCAGCGGCTTTTGGGCGATGCCCTTGACAGTCTCCGGCGGTGTCAGGTTGAGCAGGTCGTAAACGGTTGGTGTGATGTCTGAAACGTTGACGTAGTTGTCGCGAACCTCGCCGTGGGCGGCAATACCGTTGGGCCAGGAGATGATTGCCGTGTCGGCGATGCCACCCTCGTGCGAGGCGTACCGCTTGTACAGCTTGTAGGGCGTGTTGAATGCCATCGCCCAACCGATCGGGTAATGGTTGTAGGTCTCCGGCCCACCGAGGTGGTCGAAGGCCTTCATGCTCTCCTCGACGGTGTCGATGTAGCCGTTGAAGAACTTGCCCTCGTTCACCGATCCGTTCGGACCGCCCTCGCCGCTGGCGCCGTTGTCCGAGATCACCACGACGATGGTGTTGTCCAGCTGGCCGGATTCCTCCAGGTAGTCCAGGATCCGGCCGATCTGCGCATCGGTGTAGCTCAGGAACCCGGCGAACACCTCGGCCATCCGGCTGAACAGCCTCTTCTCTTCGTCGTTGAGCGAGTCCCAAGGCCGCACCGTGTCCTGCAACGGCCACGGCTCGCCCTGTGGCCCCTTCACGTCCAGATACGGGTTGACGGGCGACAATTCGGTGTCCTGCGGCACGATCCCCATCGACTTCTGCTTTTCCAGCACGACCTCGCGGTAGCGTTCATAGCCCATGTCGAACTTGCCGGCATACTTGTCGGCCCACTCTTTGAAGACGTGGTGGGGGGCGTGGCCGGCACCCGGGCACACGTAGCTGAACCATGGTTTGCCGGGTGCTATCACCTTGGCGTCGCGGATGAATTCGATTGTCTTGTCAGCGATGTCCTTCGACAGGTGATACCCGTCCTCAGGCGTCCCGGGCGGGTTCACCGGGTGGTTGTCGTAAACCAGGTCGGGATACCACTGGTCGGTCTCGCCGCCCAGGAATCCGTAGAACCGTTCGAAACCGCGCGATGTCGGCCAGTGCCGCTTGGTCGACGCCATACTGGACTCTTCGAGTGGGGTCAGGTGCCATTTGCCGACGCAGTAGGTGTTGTAGCCATGTTCGGCGAGCACCTCGGACAGCAGCGCGGTGTCGGCCGGAATCCGGCCATTGCAGTTCGGGAAGCCATCAGTGAATTCTTCGATGGTGGCCATGCCGACGGTGGTCGCGTTGCGGCCGGTCAGCAACGACGCCCTGGTCGGCGAGCACAAGGCGGTGGTGTGAAATTGCGACATTCGAATACCGCGATCCGCGATCCGCGTCATGGTGGGCATCTCGACGAGGCCGCCGAAGCAGTCCCAGGTCGCGATGCCCGTGTCGTCCCAGACCAGGTAGAGAATGTTCGGGGAGTTCTCCGGCGCGGTCGGCGCCGCGTACGGTCCCCAATCCGGCTCCGAATCACGGATATCCAGCTCGATCTTGCCTTTGAATTCCGTCGAATCAGTGGACCCAGTGGACACGACTCAGCCTCACTTTCGTAATGGACTCCCAGCCGAACAACCGCGGTGAAGACTACACCGGCGACGTGGCCGGCGGCTGAGATTCCGCTGTGCCGCGATCCCCACACGCTGCGCACGCCGAGCGACCCCAACAGCAGAATCGCCCGAGACCATGCGGTCCCGGGCGATTCTGTGGAGATCTGCTGCTACTTGGCCTTCTCGAGAATTTCGACGAGCCGCCAGCGTTTGCTCGCCGACAGCGGACGCGTCTCCATCAGCGCAACGCGGTCGCCGATGCCCGCGGTGCTGTCCTCGTCGTGCGCCTTAACCTTCTTGGTGGTGCGGATGATCTTGCCGTACTTCGGGTGGCGCATACGGTCTTCCAGCTCGACCACAATGGTCTTCTGCATCTTGTCACTCACCACGTAACCGATGCGGGTCTTACGCCGGCCACGCGTCTTCGGATTAGCCGGAGTGTGCTGGGGGCCCTTGTCTTTAGACGCGGCACCCTTCGCAGCGGTCTTCGGGGCGGTTTTGCCTTCTGCCATCACGATTCCTTACCGTCGGGCCCGGAAGCCAAGCCCAGTTCTCGTTCCCGCAGCACGGTGTACACGCGCGCGATTTCCCCACGCACCGTGCGGAGCCGCCGGTTGTTGTTGAGCTGACCGGTCGCTATCTGGAAGCGCAGGTTGAACAGCTCTTCTTTTGATTCGCGCAGACGCTCGGCAAGCTCCTCGTCGGTGAGCTCGCGCAGTTCGCCAGGCGAAATTCCCACTGCCATCAGAACTGGTCCTCTCGGGTCACGATGCGTGCCTTGATCGGCAACTTGTGGATCGCTCGGGTGAGCGCCTCCCGGGCGACCTGCTCATTGGGGTAGCTGAGCTCGAACAGCACCCGACCGGGCTTTACGTTGACCACCCACCACTCAGGTGAGCCCTTGCCCGAACCCATCCGGGTTTCTGCGGGCTTCTTGGTTAGCGGACGGTCCGGGAAAACGTTGATCCACACCTTGCCGCCACGCTTGATGTGCCGGTTGATGGCGATACGCGCCGACTCGATCTGCCGGTTGGTGACGTAGGCGTGCTCCAGGGCCTGGATGCCATAGTCGCCGAAGTTCACCTCCGTGCCGCCGCTGGCGATGCCGCGTTGGCGGGGATGGTGCTGCTTTCGGTGCTTAACTCTGCGGGGAATCAACATGATTCAGCTCTCCGTGCTCTCCGTGCTCTCGGTGCTCTGCGGTTCGAGGGCAGGCGCGCCGTCGGACGGGCCCAAATCCTCGGCACCCGCGGCCCGCCCAGCCTCGGTGCTGGTGGCCGTCGTGCCCGACGCACCGCTGCGCCGCGGACGGGTGCCCGACGTCGGCCGCTCGCGGCGCGGACGGTCGGCGCCCGCCGGCGCTGCGGCAGCCAATTCGCGCTTGCCGCCGACGATGTCGCCCTTGTAGATCCAGACCTTCACGCCGATCCGGCCGAAGGTGGTCTTGGCCTCGTACAGGCCGTAGTCGATATCGGCACGCAGGGTGTGCAGCGGCACACGGCCCTCGCGGTAGAACTCCGAGCGACTCATCTCGGCGCCGCCGAGGCGACCCGAGCACTGCACCCGGATGCCCTTGACGTTGGGCTGGCGCATCGCAGACTGGATGGCCTTACGCATCGCACGACGGAACGCCACCCGGTTGCTCAGCTGTTCGGCCACCCCTTGGGCCACCAATTGCGCTACCGACTCAGGGTTCTTGACCTCAAGGATGTTGAGCTGAACCTGCTTCTTGGTCAGCTTCTCCAGGTCTGTCCGGATCCGGTCGGCCTCGGTGCCGCGGCGGCCGATGACGATGCCGGGACGGGCTGTGTGGATGTCGACTCGGACCCGGTCGCGGGTGCGCTCGATCTCCACGTCGGCTATCCCGGCGCGCTCGAGACCGGTGGACAGCAACCGGCGGATCGCCACATCTTCCTTGACGTACTCGGCGTACTGCTTGTCGGCGTACCAGCGCGACTTCCAGTCGGTCGTGATGCCCAACCGGAAGCCGTGCGGATTGATCTTCTGGCCCACTAGTCTGAGCCTCCCTTCACGTCAGAAGTCTCAGAAGTTGGCTCGGGTTTCGTAGCTGCCTTCTTTGCGGGCGCTTTGGCGGCCGCCTTGTTGGCCGGTGCTTTCTTGGCCGGCGCCTTCGCGGCGGCCTTGCTGCCCTCGGCGCGACGGGCGCGCGACGACTTCGCCGACCCCTGATCCTTGGTCGGCCGGCTCTCGACTACGACAGTGATGTGGCTGGTGCGCCGGCGGATCCGGAACGCGCGCCCTTGGGCGCGCGGGCGGATGCGCTTGGCGGTCGGGCCCCCGTCGGCATAGATAGTGGCCACTACCAGGGTTGCCGGGTCCAGCCCGTCGTTGTTCTGGGCGTTGGCGGCGGCGCTGGCAATCACCTTGGCGACCGGCTCGCTGGCGGCCTGTGGCGCCCAGCGCAGGATGTCGAGCGCTTCGGCCACCGACTTGCCACGCACCAGGTCAATGACCCGGCGCGATTTTGTCGGCGACACCCGCACGAACCGTGCTACGGCGACCGCCGACGGATATTCCGTGGTGGTGGTGGTGCTCATCGGCGCTTGGCCTTTCGATCGTCCTTGATGTGGCCCTTGAAGGTTCGCGTCGGCGCGAATTCACCAAGTTTGTGGCCCACCATCGCCTCGGTGACGAACACCGGGACGTGCTTGCGGCCGTCGTGCACCGCAAAGGTGTGGCCGATGAAGTCAGGAATGATCGTCGACCGGCGCGACCAGGTCTTGATGACCTGCTTGCTGTTCTTCTCGTTCTGAACGTCGACCTTCTTGACCAGATGGTCATCGACGAACGGACCCTTTTTCAGGCTGCGTGGCATGTTTACTCCTCGACTTCCTAGCGCGAGTGCTTCTTGCCGGTGCGCCGGCGTCGGACGATGAGTTTGTTACTGGCTTTGTTGGGATGACGGGTACGGCCCTCGGGCTTGCCCCACGGGCTGACCGGGTGGCGACCACCGGAGGTCTTACCTTCACCACCACCGTGCGGGTGGTCGACCGGGTTCATGACGACACCACGGACCGAGGGGCGCTTGCCCTTCCACCGCATCCGGCCGGCCTTACCCCAGTTGATGTTTGCCTGCTCGGCGTTTCCGACCTCGCCGACCGTTGCGCGGCAGCGCACGTCGACGCGGCGGATCTCACCGCTGGGCATACGCAGCGATGCGTAGGTGGCCTCCTTGCCGAGCAACTGGATGCTCGACCCGGCCGATCGCGCCAGCTTGGCGCCGCCGCCCGGCCGCAGTTCCACCGCGTGGATCAAGGTACCGGCCGGGATGTTGCGCAACGGCAGGTTGTTACCCGGCTTGATGTCGGCGTTGGCTCCCGATTCCACGACATCGCCCTGCGACAGCCCCTGCGGCGCAATGATGTAGCGCTTCTCGCCATCCAGGAAGTGGAGCAGCGCGATGTTGGCGGTGCGGTTGGGGTCGTACTCGATCTCCGCGACCTTGGCGTTGACGCCGTCTTTGTCGTTGCGGCGGAAGTCGATCACCCGATAGGCGCGCTTGTGGCCACCACCCTTGTGCCGGGTGGTGATCCGGCCGTGGGCGTTACGCCCGCCACGACCGTGCAGCGGGCGCACCAACGACTTCTCCGGCTCCGTGCGAGTGATCTCGGCGAAGTCGGACACACTGGCGCCGCGACGACCGGGGGTCGTCGGCTTGTATTTGCGAATTGCCATGTCTAATCAGGTCTTTCTCTCGCGCGCGGCTAGGCCGGTGCGCCGAACAGGTCGATCGGCTTACTGCCCGGCGCCAAGGTGACGATGGCCCGCTTGGTGCCCTTGCGTTTACCGAATCCGGCCCGGGTGCGCTTGCGCTTGCCCTGCCGGTTCAGGGTGTTCACCGATGCAACCTTGACGGCGAAGATCTTCTCGACAGCGATCTTGATCTGCGTCTTGTTCGAATCGGGGCGCACCACAAACGTGTACACATTGTCATCGAGCAGACTGTAAGACTTCTCCGAGATGACCGGGGCCAGGATGATGTCGCGGGGATCAGCGATGTTCGCCATCAGGCCGAAACCTCCTCGGTGCTAGCCGTGCTGGCGGCGATATAGCCGTTGAGGGCCTCAACGCTGAACACCACGTCGTCGGCGCGCAGCACGTCGTACGTGTTGAGTTGGTCGGGCGCCAGGATGTGCACACCAGGCAGGTTGCGCACGCTTTTTGCGCCGGCCTCGTCGCTGCGGCCGATGACGACCAACACCTGCTTGCGATCGGTGATGGTGGCCAAAAATTCCCGAGCGCTCTTGGTGGAAGGAGTCTGACCCGCCAGCAGCTCGGTGACCGCGTGGATGCGGCCGTTGCGTGCCCGGTCGGAGAGTGCCCCGCGCAAAGCAGCGGCGATCATCTTCTTGGGCGTGCGCTGGCTGTAGTCGCGCGGCTTGGGGCCGTGCACGACGCCGCCGCCGGCGAACTGCGGGGCCCGCGTCGAACCCTGGCGGGCACGTCCAGTGCCCTTCTGACGGTAAGGCTTGCGGCCACCACCGCGAACCTCGCCACGCGTCTTGGTCGAGTGCGTACCCTGCCGGGCGGCCGCCCGCTGCGCGGTGACCACCTGGTGCATCAACGCAATATTGACCGGGGCATCGAACAACTCGGCCGGCAGCTCAATGGAGCCGTCAACCTTGCCGTCAGGCGTCTTGACGTCAATCTTCAGGGTCTTCGGGCTTTCTTGCGCTTTTTCGGCTGCCATTACTTCTCACCTCGTTTGATCGCGCCGCGAACCATCACGAGTCCACCTGTGCGGCCGGGAACCGCGCCTTTGATCAACAGCACGCCGTTCTCGGCATCAACCTTGTGCACCAACAGGTTCTGGACGGTCACCCGGTCGTTGCCCATCCGGCCCGACATCCGGGTGCCCTTGAACACCCGCGCGGGAGTGGCACAGCCGCCGATGGACCCCGGACGACGGTGCACCGCCTGGGCGCCGTGGCTGGCGCCCTGGCCCTTGAAGCCGTGCCGCTTCATGGTGCCGGCGAAGCCCTTGCCTTTGGAGGTACCTGTCACGTCGACATAGCTGCCGTCGGCGAAGATCTCGGCGGTCAACTCCTGGCCGACCTCGTATGCGGCGGCCGCGTCGGGGTTCTCCAAACGCAGCTCAGCCAGGTACCGGCGGGGGTTGACGCCCGCGGCGGTGTACTGACCGGTCACCGGCTTGTTGACCTTGCGGGGACTGATCTCGCCGTAGGCCAGCTGCACAGCGCTGTACCCGTCTTGCTCCGGGGTGCGGATGCGGGTCACCACGTTCGGCCCGGCCTTGACCACCGTCACCGGCACGATCTTGTTGTTCTCATCGAACACCTGCGTCATGCCCAGCTTGGTGCCCAGAATGCCTTGTCTTGCCATTGCTCTGGATCTCCTACTGGATGTTGACGTCGACGCTGGCGGGCAAATCGATGCGCATCAGCGCGTCAACGGTCTTCGGTGTCGGGTCGAGGATGTCGATCAGCCGCTTGTGCGTCCGCATTTCGAAGTGCTCTCGCGAGTCCTTGTACTTATGCGGCGAACGGATGACGCAATAGATGTTTTTCTCGGTCGGCAGTGGCACCGGCCCAACGACGCTTGCACCAGTGCGTACGACGGTCTCGACGATCTTGCGCGCCGATGCGTCAATAGCCTCATGGTCGTAGGCCTTGAGCCTGATGCGGATCTTTTGTCCCGCCACGCTTTCCTACCCTCACTCCACTCGAGGTCCGTGTCCGGACCTGCTCCCGCTTAGGCCCGTGTCCGGGCCTGGTGCCTCCCAGCGCGCGAATCGATCGGCCCGGTGTGGGGCCGATCGAGCGTCGCGCCGGATACTGCGCCGCTGTTTACCTGTCTTGGTCCACCGGCCCCCGCGCTCGGGTGTGTCACCCGCACGCAGCCTCGCCCGTGACTAAATTCGTCGCGCTACAAGGATGGGACCGCACGCACCCGTTTGGGTGCTGGTCGTATGCCCGGCCAGGCGTGAACCTGGCGCAAGGCAACCCGAACAGTATGCCTTAATTCATGGCCCGAGCCAAATCTCGGCTCATTGGTGATCTGCAGTGCTGCGCGCGCCGCCCGCGGGCCCCGGCCACCATACCCACCGGACAGTAAAGTTTGCTGACATGACCGGTCCTAGCAGCACCTTTAAGGTGTGGCAGAACCTTTCCGGCCGTCCGGGCGGCACCCGCCTGTCTTCGGCGGCGGCGGCGGCGCGGGTGCCCTATTTCGCCTCGATCCTGCCGCACGTCGTACGGATGGAGCCGGGCCTGGCCGAGGTCGAGGTGCCCAAGTGGTTTTTCGTGCACAACCACTTACACACCGTGCATGCGATCGCGTCCTGCAACGCCGCCGAAATGGCCATGGGGATGCTGATGGCAGCCCCTTAGGAGACTGGGTGCCGACCCAGCCACCGCTGGATCCCCAAAGCGATGACCGTGCATTACCTGGCGAAAGCCACCACATCGCTGCGAGCGCAGGCTCAGCTGGACGCGCCCGACTTTTCTCAGATCACCGAAGGCGTCGACCTGGTCGTACCGGTGCGGGTGACCGACCGCAGCGGAGTCGAGGTAGTCCACGCCGAGATCACGACATGGGTTACGCCGGCGGGCTGAATTCTCGCCACCGTGTCCATCGGATGCGCGGCGACCGCGATTTATAGGGAAATTCCTTATTAATCGCTGACGCGTGCTGCCGTCCCTGGCCGCAATGGTTGAGCTGGGCTAACGCCCTCGCATAGATTCGGCAAACGAAGCCACGATCGCTCAAGCAACGCTAGTCTTGTGGGGCCAGCGATAGCCCGACTATCTCAGGGAACCCTCGATGTCTTATGTGAATGCCGCGCCTGAGTATGTGGCGGCGGCTGCAACGGACCTGGCTAATATCGGTTCAACGATCAGCTCGGCCAACACCGCGGCGGTGGGCCCGACATCAGGCGTCCTGGCCGCAGGAGCCGACGAGGTGTCGGCGAGCGTTGCGGCGCTGTTCGACGCGCACGCACAGGCTTATCAGGCACTCAGCGCCCAGGCGGCCTATTTCCACGAGCAATTTGTTCAGCTCCTGAACGTCGGCGCGACTCACTACGCCCTGGCCGAAGCCGCAAACGCGTCACCCCTGCAGACCATCGAGCAAGGTGTGCTCAGCGTGACTGGCGCACCCAGCAGTCAGACGCTGACGGCGGCGCAGTCGGCCATCGGCGGCGCGGCGTCGTTCGGTTCCGTGGCATCAAGCGTGCCGGGGGCGGTGGCGGGGGCGGCAGGCGGTTCCGCGCCCGCGGCATCTGCGGGATTCCTAACAATGGCGGCTTCGCCCGCACCGGTGGCACCGGCGGCGCTGGCAGCGGCCAGCACACCGGTAGCGGCGGCGCCGGCAGCCGTCAGCACGCCTGCGGCGGCGCTGCAGCCGGCAACGCCGAATTATGCAACAGCGGCGGCGGCGGCGCCGACAGCCGTCAGCACGCCGGCAGCGGCGATCGAGGCGGCGGCGCCGGATTACGCTCCGGCGACAACCTCGCCAGCCTCGGCTGTGCCGCCGGTAGGACCGATGCCAGCCGCAGCAGCAGGGGAGTCTC
>Ga0302319_10019393_pt1 | contig 12359 bp, 10 predicted proteins | sample Bog_T0_2_FD_203319 | JGI IMG/M metagenome (GOLD analysis project Ga0302319, IMG submission 203319) | Peat permafrost microbial communities from Stordalen Mire near Abisko, Sweden - Bog_T0_2 | ecosystem: Environmental > Terrestrial > Soil > Wetlands > Peat | place: Sweden: Abisko, Stordalen Mire... | reverse complement strand
CGGGCAGAGGCAATGGGAAGGCGATGCAAATTGCGCCGGCGATGATAAGGCGAATCCAGGCGAGGTCACGGCGGTCCGGTCGTTCCTTTGGCTTCATTACGGTCTCTGGCTGACGAGATTACCGGGGTGCGGCCGCTGTTACTGCGGGATAGTGCCAGTTGTGAAGGGACCCATTGATAAATCGCCTTGCGGATTAATCAGTACCGCGCTTCCCGTGCCGCTTACCATGACCGGTCCACTAACGTCGAGCGTCGCCTGCGGAGAGGATGTGCCAATGCCCACGCTGCCGCTCACTATCATTCCATTTGCCGGCGCCGCGATAGTTCCGGCGTAGGCGCCCGCGGCAACCGAGCCTTTTACATCCAGCCTCGATAACGGAGTATTGGTCGCGATGCCAACATTGCCGGTGGTATTCGCCACAAGGAACCTGACCAGGTTCGATGTCTGGCTGTATATCCCGAATCCCGGCACAGCAGCCACGTTAATCCCGATTTGATACACCTGCGCGGGATTTTCGCAAACAAGGGCGGTGACATTCGGCGTTCCATCCTGGAGAACAAGCTGACAATTTCCTATTCCTTTGTACACATACAAAGGGTACCCTGTATCAGACTTTCCGATTCCCAGATAGCCGTTGCCATCGAATGTATCCAATCTCCCAGTCGTTGAAGAAACACTCAATATATCCGTGGTCCCGGAGCTATAGACGCCAAGAGTCGTAACCGGAATCGAGTTTCCAATTCCTACGTTGCCATTCTTCAGGACAGTCAGCGCGTTCGAGAGGCTGCTGCCGCTTGTGCCGTTGCCAATCGTGAACAGAGGGTCTGGCGGCATCCAACTGTTCCCATTTCCGCTGGGAGTATTGTATGCTCCCAGGGCGATGGAATCATACGCCTGCGCTGTGGTCCCAACGCCGGCGGCAAACGCATAGGCGCCCGACGCGGTGGACCCGTAACCGAATGCCGAGGAATCCGTGCCGGACGCAGTCACATTCGTTCCGACTCCGATTGAGGAGCCAGCCACGGTGTTGCCGGTCCCGATATTGGCGGTGGATACGGCAAGATTTTGTATCTGGTTGCCCGTGACTACTGTCTGGCCATTGATGGTGATCTGTCCCACGGTCGGGTCGATAATGATCGAGCCTGGGCTCGACGTTTGAGTGCCAGTTAGGATCAATTGATTGGACCCATCCAGCGCCATCACATTCCAGGCATTCCCCAGGCCGTCGAGCCGCTGCCAGCTCCAGGTTGACGCCGGGCGGGTCAAGGTAGTCGTAAACGCGGTCGTCGTCCCGATTGGATCATCGGTATAGGAATAGGTTATCCCGGGTTCCAGGGGATTGGTGGACCACGTGCCAAGGAAGAGGGAGTTACCCTGTATATCAAGTCCGGTACCCGGCGTTGTCCCCGTCACGGCGAGCGTTCCGACCGACGCCGTCCCCGTAACAGAGAGCGTTCCCGTGACAATGAGCGAGTCGTAAGTACCTGACGTGGCTTGGCCGCGGACGGACCCTGCGGAGAACACGGCCAGGGCGATGGCGGCAATGATGGAGACACTGCGAGAGCGGGCGAGCGCCGCGCCGCCCATGACGAAACCCCTTAGCGGCCTGGCCAAGACCAGGCTGTATCCCTGACAGGTTGCCTTCATGATTGCCCACCCGGAAACTTGTGCCAGATTCGAGCAGCGGCCATGCTGGACACGATCTTGCAGCGGTGTCGAGAAGCATTTGAAAATATTGCCCGCGACACCCTATATCCCGCGTGCTAAAACGACCTTTATATAAACAGTTTCACCCCACGATCTTATGACCCGTCCCCAAGCCCCTCGCTCTTTCCTCTGCGTGATCATGGCGGCAATGCTCGCCTCCGGCGCCGTAGCTCAGACTTCCGCCGCCCCATATAAAATCGTCCAGACCTCCCAGCTAATGGGCACGGGTGGAATCGATTACGTCTCCGCGGATAGCATCAATCGCTTCCTATATGTCCCGCGTGGCAACTCCGTTCTCACCTTCAATCTCGATACCCTCCAGCCCGCCGCTCCCATCCCCGGTCTCATGGGCGGTCACGGCGTCGCTGTCGATCCCGTCTCGGGTCACGGCTTCTCCAGCAGCAATCCCATCCTCATGTGGGACGCAAAAACCCTCCAGCCCATCAAGACAATCACCCCGCCCGGCGGGCGCCCGGACGGCATCCTATTCGAGCCCCTCACGGAGCGCATCTACGTCCTGAGCCATCAACCGCCCAACATCACCGTGCTCGATGGCAAGGACGGCTCCATCGCCGGCACAATCGACCTCGGCGGCGCTCCCGAACAGGCGCAAAGCGATGGCCAGGGCCATGTTTACATCGATCTCGAGGACAAGGACTGCGTCGGCGTCATCGACGCCAGGGCGATGAAACTGACCGGCACCTACAGCCTCAATGGCAAGGGCGGCGGCCCCGCCGGCCTCGGCCTGGACGCAAAAAACCAGATCCTTTTCGCCTTCTGCCACCAGCCGGCGACCGCCGTCATCCTTAGCGCCACCGGCGGCCAGATTCTGGACACCCTGCCCATCGGCAACGGCGTCGATGGCGGCGGCTTCAACCCCGCCACCATGGAAGCCTTCAGCTCCCAGGGCGACGGCACCCTCACCATCATTAAGGAAAACAGTCCCACCAGTTTCGCGATCGAGCAGACCGTCAAGACCATGCCGCGCGCCAAGACCTGCGCCCTCGACGCCAAAACCAATCACATCATCGTCATCGCCACCGAGCGCCCCGCCCCCTCTCCCGGCGCCGCATCCCCTTCCGCCACAACTTCTCCAGTTAATCCCCCGTCACCCTCTCCTGGCGGTCCCGGGGGCTTCGGCCGCCAAGGTGGTCCCGATGCCCGCCGCGGCGGCTTCTATCGCGGCCCCGGCCTTCTCCACATTCTCGTAATCGGTCAATGAGATGTTGCCCGTGGGCGTTGGATTTGCGCGTCCGCCCTGTTTGATTAGAACATTTCCCCAGGCTCCGAGCGGACGCTTATCTCCGGGCGTCAATGCTCGCGCCGACGCGGTTCGCTGCTGGTGTCTGGCGAGCGGTCGGGCAGGCCGGAAAAATCCCACACCCAGTCGCCGGCATAAGCTGCATCGGTAGGCTCCCGGTTCTTGCCACCCAGGACACGCTTCCCGCCGTGGTCCTTGCCATTGAAAGCGACGCACCAAATGACATAGCGACCGTCGGCCGTTCTCCTGTAACCCATTGGCCGGCCGGATATGATATCCAGCGGGATCGCCGGTTCCCCGGGGTGATTCGCGGCATCGAGCCGGTCAGGATAGGCGCCATGCTCCATTCGGTAGCGCTCCAGCGCGCAAGCGGCAATCGACTCGTCAATCAAATCCTGGGCGTAGATGGCCCGGTGAATTACGTCTGTATTGGGAAGCATGGAGAGGGCAATGACTTCATCCAGATTTTTAGGAAGTTCGCTTCTGTCAGCGGCGCAGATCGCCGCAAGATTCGTATCGCTGGCCAGCGCTTCCCTTAAGCCTCCATCCCGCAAAGGCTTGAGGTAGTAATCGAGATTCCATTCCGCGACCGTTGCCTCGTTCGCCTCAATCCAGCCATCAGGAATCAATGGAACCAGCAGGCGCAGCCGAGACTCTTTAGGAATCCCGAGCGCGTTGATTACCCTCATCGGCGAGTGCGTCATGGCCGCTGATTCAAGCGCCGCGAGTGGCGCTTCACCCCGCTCCGCGCATAGCATCGCGGCCTTTAGGTCCACGCGCGCCAGAGCCTCCTGAAGGGCGCGATAGTCTTCCTCGCTGCCGGTGCGCGCCCCGCACACTTCCCACACACCGCCACTAATATGGCAATCAGCGCCTGCGGCGATTACTGTGGAGATCAGGAAGGGTTCCGTCTGGTACGCTTCGTTCATCCGCACTGCGATCTCGAGGGGCTCGAATGCCGCCGCCTCTCCCGCGTTGGCAGTCGCGGTGCTCCGCAGACAAAGCATTGCGGTGAGTTGTTGTATCGCATCAATCGTGGCTATTGATATCGGGATGGGATACCCATCCTCGGTAACATCGCGGATTTTCCATGCCGGCGTCCACTGGGACCCGGGGCGGCTGAGACCCTGCGCGAGTTCATGGATCAGACCATCGTTGCCCGAGAGCGCCTCCAGCACATCCCGCCCGGGATTGGCTGTCCGCGCCTTCGCGATTTGCGGCTCGGCCGACCGCAGAAAATCCGCCCACGCGTTCATATCCGTCGCCGTGCCCATCGAGGCGCCTCGACCAAGTGGCGGCCGTGCCTTGAATTTAGCCTGAGCGCCTGGATTTGCCCCGCCAGATACGCCCGCGCCCATGAGTGTCCGGTTATCGAGGTTGTCGTACGGCAGGCCGGCCTCGTTAAGCCGCTTGAATTTGATGCCGAGGGCGCTTATGTCGTTCTTCTCACTATAGACCAGCGCGATATCCTTCAGCGGTGGAATCGCGCAGAAGTTTTGATCGTCCGGCACCGTATCGGGCGCATTCGTGCGGAAATCCAGGGTTTCCCCCTCGCGCCTCAGCATGGACTCGACTTCCTCCCAGCGATGCGCGCCATGCCATTCAATCCAGCCGTAACCCCCTCCAAGCGCGGCGCAAAGCCCCAGAAACACGCATGCGCATATGCGTAGCCAGCGATATGGCAGGAGACGTTGGACAAAGTGATTCATGGGGGCCGCCGCAGCGCCATTTCGCGGAAAACATCTTTCCTTCCGGGCTTCGCCTAATATGCAGCTTCCGGCCCATCCGCTGCAACACCGGGCTTGAATCATTCTCCCACTTCGTGACACTGGCCCCCGCCGGGGCTCCGCGGGAATAAACCGCCCGCGCCCCCTTCTTATTCAGAACAAGAAAACCGGACGACGAACCATGCCTGACTACTACGATGTGATCATAATCGGAAGCGGCGCCGGCGGCGGCACGCTCGCCCTTAAACTGGCCGCAAGCGGCAAGACCATCCTCATCATCGAGCGCGGCGATTACCTCCCGCGCGAGAAGGAAAACTGGGACCCCACGGAAGTCTTCGTGAAAAACCGCTACGTCTCGGAGGACAAATGGCATGACATGCACGGCAAGGAGTTCCAGCCCGGCATCCATTACACCGTCGGCGGCGCCACCAAGATGTACGGCGCCGCCCTCTTCCGGCTGCGGAAGGAGGACTTCGGCGAGGTAAAACATCACGATGGCATCTCGCCCGCATGGCCCGTGAGCTATGACGAATTCGAGCCCTACTACACCCAGGCGGAGGAGCTCTACCAGGTCCACGGCCTGCGCGGGGAGGACCCCACGGAGCCGCCCGCCAGCAAGCCCTACCCCTACGCCCCCATCGCCCACGAGCCCCGCATCCAGCGCCTCAATAACGACCTGCTCGCCGCCGGCTACCACCCCTTCCACGCCCCCACCGCCGTCCTCCTTAACGAGTCGTACCGCGCCGAGAGCAAATGCATCAAATGCGACACCTGCGACGGCTACCCCTGCCTCGTCCACGCCAAGGCCGATGCCGAGGTCATCGCCGTGCGCCCCGCCCTCGCCCACGCGAACGTAACTCTTCTCACAAACGCCGAGGTCGTCCGCCTCGAGACAAGCCCCTCCGGGCGCGAGGTCACGGAGGTGGTCATAAATCGCGGCGGCGGCACGGAGTCCTACAGCGGAGGCATCGTGGTCGTATCCGCTGGCGCGGCAAACAGCGCGCGCATCCTCCTCATGTCCGCCAATGACAAGCATCCAAACGGCCTCGCGAACGGCTCCGACCAGGTCGGGCGCAACTACATGTTCCACAACAGCCAGGCCGTAGTCGCCCTCTCCGTCGAGCCAAACCTGACGCAATTCCAGAAGACAATCTCGGTGAATGACTTCTACTTTAAGGATGGCGATTTCGATTTCCCCGTCGGCAACATCCAGATGATCGGTAAGTCAAAGGGCCCCATGTTCCGTGGCGATGCCCCCTTCTTCGCCCCGGGATTTGCCCTGGATGAAATGGCGCGTCACTCAGTGGACTTTTGGCTCACCACGGAGGACCTGCCCGAGCCGAATAACCGCGTGACCCTGGATGCCAATCGCAAAATCGTGCTAAGTTACACCTTCAATAACGCGGTGCCCACCAAGCGCCTCTACGACCGCCTTAAGTCAATGCTCAATATGCTCGGCATGCACAAGCATCTAATCCCCAATTCCGTCTATATGGGCAAGGAGATACCCATCGCCGGCGTCGGCCATCAATCCGGCACCTGCCGCTTCGGTATCGACCCCGCCACCTCCGTCCTGGATACCAATTGCAAGGCGCACGACCTCGATAACCTCTATGTCGTCGATACCAGCTTCTTTTGCAGCATCGGCGCGGTCAACCCCTCCCTCACCGCCATCGCCAACGCCCTGCGTGTCGGCGATCACCTGCTATCCAGACTAACATAAGGGGTTCTAAGTCAATCCCATGAAAAGCGCGCAGAGACCGGACGCCGCGGTGCTCGCGAAGTTATCCTGCGCCGAGTCCCTGCGCCGGCATTGGCCGGAGTATCTCATGGAAGCCGCCGCCCTGGGGATATTCATGATCTCAGCCGGCCTCTTCACGACCCTCTTCGAGTGCCCCGCCTCCAAGCTTCACCAATGGATGCCAAATGGCGACATCCGCCGCGCATTGATCGGCCTCGCCATGGGAGGCACCGCGATGGCATTGATTTACTCCCCATGGGGCAAGCGATCCGGCGCCCACATGAACCCGGCGGTCACAATCACCTTCCTCCGCCTCGGGAAAATCCCGCTATGGGATGCCCTCTTCTATATGATCTTCCAGTTCCTCGGCGGCCTTGCCGGCGTTCTGCTTACCGCCCTTCTCCTCGGCAGGCCATTTACAACCCCTCCCGTTAATTACGTCGTCACAGTCCCAGGCCCCGCCGGCTTTGCCGCCGCCTTTTGCGGCGAGCTGGTCATCGCATTGATCATGATGGGCATGATCATGGTCGTCTCGAACACCCCCTCCATCGCCCGCCTTACCGGCCTCTTCGCCGGGTTGCTCATCATAAGCTATGTATTCTTTGAGGCGCCGCTCTCCGGCTTCGGCATGAATCCCGCGCGCACCTTGGCCTCCGCCGTGCCGTCCGGCATTTGGACCGCCCTCTGGATTTACCTCCTCGCCGCGCCATTGGGCATGCTAGCCGCCGCCGAGGCCTATCTGCTGGTCAAGAGCCCCGACTCCATCCTCTGCTGCAAGCTCCATCACAACCACCAGCGCCAATGCATCTTCTGCGGCCAATCCGTCCTCCCATCTGAGCGCATCGACGCCTAGCCGGCTCACGTTGGACTTGGTAGCGCCCCGCCGATGCCCCACAGTGCCCCACCATGCAAGGAGACCCGATCGACGATCCCGCCGAGGAGATCGAAGCCACACCCAGTGACGAGTTCCTCCCCGTCGGCCCCGGTCGGCGGCGCTTGCGCCTCGCCCCCTTGGCGACAGCCCTGCGGTTTTTGAGCGCCCTCGCCCTTCTCTTCGCCGTCGCATCCGTCATCGCAATCCTTGCCATCGACGCCGCCCACCTCGCTCATCCCCAGCTCACATGGCGCATAAAATCCGCCCTGCCCCTCATCGCAATCGGCCTCTCCTACGCCCTCCTCCAGTTCACCTTGCCTCGCACCCTCACGGAATTCCTCCTCAGCCTCTCCGTCAGCCTCGGCTTCATCCTTTGGGGCGCCGAGCAATACATCCCCGCCCCACAAGTCGCATCATTCGTGGACCACCTGGTCGCATTCCTCTTCGTAATGGACCTCGGCCTGGTAATCCGCGCCCGCCTCAAGCATGCCCCTCCGCCCCCTGACAGCGGAATCGACTCCTGATTTCAATGATGGGCAAAGGTTCACTATTTCCTTGCGTTGGTTTCGCCTAATGAAGTTTACAAACTGGCAAACAAAGCACCCCTGAGCCGTGTCAAAGATTTTTATACTCTACATAATATTCGAGCCGAGATTTCCCAGATGGATTGTTGTTCATGGGTTCCAAGGGTTCGATTGGCTGATTTTCCGGCATTGGGTTCATAGTTCAAGCGGATTCGGGTGGGTGTGACGGGTGTTTATGGCTTTTTACTCAGCATGGATAATTCTAAGACTTACACTGTAAAAGACTCTGATTTGTATTTTGTTGAACTAGAAAAATATCAGAACGTAGAGCCTTCACCTACGCCGCAAGTCTCGCGTACTCCCGCTTCATCATCTCCTGCAGCTCCGCCCGCCAAAACGGGAACCTAGGCACAAATAAGCGGATGTTATGGCGAGGCTGTTTTTTTCTTCTTCGTGTTCAACTTGGCCAATTCCGGCTCCATTGAGTGGAAGGCCCGCTCGGGGTCGCCCACATATTATGCCGCGGAATGCAAAATCAAAAAAAGAGGTTTTAACCCGCGCGTCGCCCAACTTGAAGATTTGCCGACGGTGCCGTCTTTCTCGGATTTGTACGGAAAGAAGGTCTTTGAGCGGTGCAAGGCCTTGAGTTTTCCTTGAAAATCGGAATTTTCGGCTCTCTCTGGAAAACCCCATAAATATTAGGTTCAGCATTTGGGGCGTTTAGATTTAAAAAATGCTCGGGGGGGGACTTGAACCCCCATGCCTTTCGGCATACGCCCCTCAAACGTACGTGTCTGCCATTTCACCACCCGAGCAAATTGAGGAACGAGACTTTTACCACGCCCTTTCCCCTCCGCAAGCGTTTTGCGTCCCTACCCCGCAAGGTCCTGCAACAGGCACTCCTGCAAAAACCCGTAAAAATGCACCTGGAACAGGCTCAGGTCCCGCACCGTCTCGATTGCCTCCGGCCCGTGCCGCCCCATCTCATCCTCCTTGAATTCGAACCGCGCCGCCAGCGCCAGCCGCGCCTGGTTCAGCACATTCAGCCATTGATCGAAATGATCCGCCGGGATGTCGAACGCCCAGTTTTCGTGCGTCTCGTCCAGTTGCTCGAAAGTCTCCAGGTCCTCCTTCACCACCTCGCTCGCCGTAGTGAAAAACTCCTTCAGCTCCGGATGCACATACTCCTTCCAGTCCTTGTTCGCCTTCGCGTCATTCGCCGTCGCCAGCGGGTAGATCCGCTCCCGCGCCGCCTCGCTGTCCGCCGGGTCCGCGCTCACCGGGATTTGCCGGAGCAACTCCATGAAAAACAGGTCCAGCCGCGCCAGCCGCAGCCCATCCGCCGATCGTGTGACCTCGACCGTCATTCCGCTTTCTCCAGTGTCGCCAGCAGCAGGTATGCGTGCAATTGCTCGATATAACTCTCCGCCGGCTCCCGCACGCCGGTCCACACGATTGACCGCCCAAGTTGATGCACCTCCATCATGTGCTTTTGCGCCCGCTCCTTCGAGTAGCCGAACACCCGCTGGAACACCATCGTCACGTACGTCATCAGGTTCACCGGGTCATTGTGGACCACCACGTTCCAGGGCACATCCAGCGCCGTCGCCGTCTTGCTCTCTTTTTCTACAATCGTGTCGCCCATGGATTCTCCCCCGTAAGATGAATTCGACGGGCCGGAAACTCAAGCGCGGTAAACAGCGTTCCTTCGCCCGCGTCCCGCGCTCTACTCCAGCACCTGCCCGTTCACCATCATCCAGTCCACGCGCTTCCGGTGCGCCACGATCTCCTCGTACAGTTCCCCGTCCCCCGGCGCTATCGGCAGCGCGATCATATCCGCCCGCGCCTTCACGCTGATCCGCCCCAGCTCCCGCGGCCTCCGCAGCGCCTTCGCCGGGTTCACCGTCACCATCTCCAGCGCCTCCCGCGGCGACACAGCCGGGTAATTGTCGCACACCGTCCGCATCTCCGCGAAAAGGCTCAGCGACTCCGTGCTCGCGAGGCTGTCCGTCCCCAGGCACACATTGATCCCCAGGCCCCGCAGCCGCTCCATCGGGAACTCCGCGTGGCGGAAATACCGGTGGCTTGCCGGGCAATGCACCACATGCACCGGCGTCTTCTCCAGCAGCTCAAAGTCCGACTCCTCGAGCTGGTTCATGTGCGCCACGATCCAGTCCTCCCCTATCAACTTTTTCCCCAGCAGATGCTCCAGCGGCGTCCCTTTCCCGCAATCGCTCATGTCACGCCCCAGCGATTTCACGAAGTCATACAGCGGCCCCTCCGCATCCCGGAACATCGCCGCCTCCTCCCGCGACTCCGCGAGGTGCGTCGTCGCCAGCATCCCATCCTGCCGCGCACAGGCATTCGCCAGCTCATAAAGCGCCGCGGATGCCGTGTACGGGGCGTGCGGGCTTAGCCCGAAGCCGCCCAGCCACTCCGCGTGCTTGCGGAAAAAAATCCCCGCCCCGTCCAGCAACTCCTCCGTCGTCGCCCGCGTCCGCACATCGATCATCTCATAAAACCACCACGTCCGGATCGGCGGCGCCGGGATGCGGCTCATCAATTCCGGGAACGATTCGATATTCAGCACCGTCGTAGTCCCCCACTTCACAAGCTCCGCGAAACCCTTCCGGATCGCCTCCAGGTAATCCTCATCCGCCAGCGACCTCTTCAGCGCGTTCAGCCGCTGCACCCACGCCGTGAACCCCCTCGGCGGCTGGATCGCCTTCCGCATCATCGTATAATCCAGGTGGCAATGCGCGTTGATCAGCCCCGGCATCAGCACCTGCTCCCCCAGGTCCACAATCCTCCCCGTAAACTCCGCCGCCACCTCCTCCAGGGTCCCAACCCCGCGGATGCGATTCCCCTTCACCACCACTGCCCCGTTGTCGATTGGCGGCCCGGTCATCGGGACTACAGTGCGGGCGCGGAGAATCATGGTTTGGGCGGGTTGCCCGCTTCCTTTACCACTTCCCGGGCCTTCGCCACCAGCAGGTTGCACGCTTCCGCGCACGGCATCGGGAAACTTGCCCGCGTCCCGTCCGGCATTAACGCCCCCACATCGAATTTATCCCGCGGCAGCGACCCCACCGCCACCCCAGGCGAAATCTCCCACAGAATCTTCTTCAAACACCCCGTCTCCAGGTTGCAGCGCGCCGCGATCAGCGCATCTGCCTGCCCGTCCGTGATCTTCCGCGTGATCGCGTACATCCCGGATTGCCGCCCCAGCGTCTCGCGCAGCGGCGTCACCCGCAGCCTCCCCTCCTGCATCGCCAGCCGCGCCCCCAGCATCGCCGGGTAAAACCCATCCAGCGCCGCCTGCAATTCATCCAGCCCCTCCGCCACCAGCCGCCACCCCCGCCGCAGATTCGGCGCCGTCTTCAGCGGTCGATACCTCCCATCCCCGTCATACAGCGCGATCGCCCTCGCCCTTTCCGCCCCCTTGCCCGCCGCCAGCCCCACCACCCCCGCGTCCAGGTAATGCCTCAGCACAAAAACCCCGCGCCCGGGTGTAATCAGCACCTCGCCCATACGCCTCTCCCCCGCGGCCAGCCATGCTTCCAGCGCCTGTGAGATGCTTCGGCTCAAGCGGCACTGCTCGCCTCCGGATGATCCGCGTCAAAACTCGCCACCTGGTCCACGATCACACTCGCAAACAGCGGGTCCGTCCCGATCGCGCTCGAGTAATACAGCCTCCGCCCCCCCACCTCATACGGGTTCCTGCGGAAAACCTCCGCCCTGCTCCCCGCCGCCCCGGCCTCCTGCTCTATACCCAGCAGCACCGGGATATCCTCATACGAGTGCAACCCGTCCGACACGAAAAACGGCACCACGATCACGCTCGGGAGCGTCGTCTGCGTCTGCCAATCCGTCACAAACGGCGCCTCTTCCATGAACATCCCTCGCACCTCCCCATACTCCTTCCTCCCGGCGATCCTCCCCACCTGCTCCTTCACCGCCAGCCCCGAGTTCTCATTGAGCGATGTTCCATGCCCCACGATCACCAGCGACGCCGCCTCCGGCCGCACCCCCGGAGCCACCTCGCGCGCCCGGTGCAGCAGCAGCTCCGTCATCCCCGCGTGATTGCCCACCGGCTCGCAATACTTCAACACCCTCCCCCTCGCCCGCGTCACCGCCCCCTCCAGCCCCAGCTCCCGCGGGATGATCTTCTGCGTGAAATACCCTTCGCTTATAAAATTCGGCACAATGTACACCTCCGCGCTGTCCACCATATCCAGCGCCTGCCGGTAGCTCGGCTCCTCCTTCCAGAACGCGCACTCGACCTCCCGGAATATCCCCTCCCGCCGGATCGTATCCGCATGCAAAAACGTCGGCGCGCTCGAGTCCGGGTTCACGGTTGACCCGTGCCCCAGCACGATCAGCGCGCTATCAGGCTTTTTCAGCATCACCGCCATAGGGGGAAACCATGCAAGACACCATACGCCAAGTCGAATGTTTTGGACGGGGGGGGCGGCCGGAGGAGGTTCGGGGTGGTGGTGGGGGGGGGGGGGGGGGGGGGGGCGGG
>Ga0302319_10019392_pt1 | contig 12359 bp, 13 predicted proteins | sample Bog_T0_2_FD_203319 | JGI IMG/M metagenome (GOLD analysis project Ga0302319, IMG submission 203319) | Peat permafrost microbial communities from Stordalen Mire near Abisko, Sweden - Bog_T0_2 | ecosystem: Environmental > Terrestrial > Soil > Wetlands > Peat | place: Sweden: Abisko, Stordalen Mire... | reverse complement strand
CGCTTTGCCCAAACGAGGTGCCAAGGCCGCGACGTCTAAAGTATCAAAATCTGCTCCGGCGCCGTCCAAATCGGAAAAGCCAGCCCCTGCTGCCAAGGGAAAAGTAGCGGCTAAGGCTGCAGAGCCTCCTCCGGCGAAGTCCTTGCCGGCAAAGAAGGCAGCCCCCGCTCCGCACGGGAAACCCGCGCCGCCGGCAAAGCCGCAGGCTGCAAAGAGATCCGTTTCCCCATCCGTTGCCCCCAAAGCTGCAGTCAATTCTCCGGCGAAATCGCCCGCCAGGCCTGCCCCCAAGCCGCCCGCAGGGCCCGCGCCAAGACCGCAGGCCAAGGCAAAGCCCAAAGCAGCGGCCAAACCGGCTCGCAAGTCTGCTCCTTCCAAGGCCAAAGGCAAACCTGCGCCCCTTGCAAAATCCAAGCCGGCATCGCCGGCCAGGAAAGCCAAGCCCGCGCCTAGGAAACCAGCTCCGAAGCCGGGAAAGAAACGCTAACCGCTTCAAACTGAATCCATCGTGATATCTTCAGGGCATTCTGGAGATATTCACTATGGTCCTTCCGCTTTCCCGCGCGCTCTTCTTGCTCTTCCTCTCAGCATTTGTTCTTCTGCCAGCGGCTCCGGCACGTAGCGCTGAACCGTTTGCCGCCGCGAGGTTCACTTCCAGTCCTGGCTATCGCTTTGAGAAGGGCGGCTGGACCTACGTCCACCTGGAAGGTACGCCCGCGGAGATCGGCTTTCAGCACGGCCAGCTTCTCTCCGTCGAAATAGCGGACATGGTTGGCGTCATCAAGCTCGAAAGTACCCACGAGACCAAGCGCGACTGGGAGTTCTTTCGCAACGCCGCGCGCAAGATGCTCTGGCCTCACATTGACCCCGAATATCAGCAGGAGCTTGAAGGCATCGCGAAGGGCGTCCAATCCAAAGGAGTCAATCTCGATGTCTGGGATATCGTCGCCCTCAATGGCGGCATTGAGCTTCCGCAATATTACGTACCCTGGCTCAACAAGAATCAACACGCGGCTAACGCTCCGCTCATTTTGCCCGACGGCCATTGCTCCGCCTTCATCGCCACCGGCTCCTACACCAAGGGCGGAAAAATCGTCATCGCTCACAACAACTGGTCGAGCTACGCAGATGGCGCGCGCTGGACGGTAATGTTCGACATCCAGCCCGTCCACGGTCATCGTATCCTCATGGACGGCGTTCCCGGCGTCATCACCAGCCAGGACGACTTCGGCGTCAACGATGCCGGCCTCATGATCACCGAAACCACCATCACTCAATTCGAGGGCTGGGACCCGAACGGCACCCCGGAGTTTGTCCGCTCGCGCAAGGCTCTTCAATACGCCGAGTCCATTGACGAGTATGTTTCGCTCATCAAGCAAGGCAACAATGGCGGCTATGCCAACGACTGGCTAGTCGGCGATCGCAAAACCGGGGAAGTCGCCTATCTTGAACTCGGCTTGAAAAACACACCCCTCTGGCGCACCAAGGACGGCTACTTCGTCAGCACCAACTTTGCTCGAGATCCCGCTGTGCTCAAGGACGAAACCCCCGACTTCAATCCGAAAAATCTTTCCAGCTCACCCAACGCCCGCCACATCACCGCCGAAAAGCGTATCGAGGAAGCCAAGGGCCAGATCGACATCCAGCTTGCCGAGCAGTTCCTGTCCGATCACGTTGACAGCTACACCGGCAAGGTCACGCCGGATGAGCGCTCGCTTTGCGGTCACGTCGACAAGGATCCGCGCGGCGTTCCCGAGTGGGGTCTCGCTCCTTACAGCCCTGAAGGCGCCGTCACCGGGAAGGTCACAGACTCTGACCTGGCCGCCAAAATGTCGCTCATCGGCCACGCCGGTCACCCTTGTGGAGAAGACTTCTTCGCCGCACCGTTTCTCGCAGTGCATCCCGAGTTCAGCTACCTCAAGCCGATTCTCAAAGACATGAAGTCCGGCCCCTGGACAACGTTCGTCGCTGCTGAAAAAAGGTAGGGGTTCAGCGTACCCGGCAACTGTCATCAGTAGGCAAGGGGCGGGCTAAATCCAACGGGGCCGGACCTGCATTGTAAGAATTGGGTTTCCCGGGCACTCAAATCTCCAATCGATTGGAGCGCAAATTGCGAACTTGGATCCCGGCCGTTCTCGTTATCTTCGGCGCATGCTTGGCGGTGCCTGTTCATGCATCCCAGTCGTATGCCATGTTGGTGCAGTGTCGGTCCATCCCCGACAACCTTCCCCAAAACCTTTGGTCCGACGAGATCGCTCTTGACGCTCGAATGAAGGGTTTCCTGCCGGAAGCCGGTGCGCCTTCCCTACGCATGGTGTCGCTGCTCTCACAGAAGAGTGCGGTTCTGCTTTCAATGGGAGTCATTCGCGCCACTTGCCACGATTATCGCGCAGGTAAGGTGGAGGAATCCGACGCTGACTATTGGCTCTACAACGCTGAAACGGAGATTCGAAAGTTTCAGGATGAGCTCACCAGGGAAGCACTCGACCAGGCCGCGAGCGGCGACGTGAGCAAGATGAAAAGTATCAGCCTCCGGTTGACGGATTTGCTCGTTCAAGGCCGACAGGACGCATTGCTTGGCGAGGACGAATTGTCGACCGCTGCCACCCAGTCGGCCATCAACATATTTCGAACATTCTACGAAGCTTTTATCACCACGTGTGTCAACCAATCATTCGATGCCGACATTGCCCTCGCGATAGAGCGCCAGCGTCAGATGCTGGGGATGGGCGGAGACGACACCGATCTCCATTGTGCCTATCGGCATAGCGAAGCAAGAGCGGGTGGGGGGCCCGGTCTCTCCATCCAATGGAAAACGTGCGGTCTCTTCGCTGGAAAATGGAAAGTAAAGGTTACGGGGTCTGATTGGGAGGGCGAGGGAAGCGGGGTGATCGGCGAGAACCTGGAGGGCGAGTATACGGCTCACTTCACCAGCGCGCTCAGCCCGCTAGCGCGAAAGGCCGACATCACGGATAACGGATCCCTGACTATTCGCTGCCAGCAGAGCGCGGAATGCGATTGTTTGCAACACCCCGATCCCGAGGCGTGCGCAGGCGTGGACACGGCCGCGGTCCAGTGGAGTCTGTTGGCGAAGGAGGGCAACAGCTACACCGGCACCGTCTTGCTGCCGGATCCGAGCATTCACCACCGCCCGACCTTGAAGGTCCATAGTGTCGAAGAACCTCTTCTCCATCACAGCATTCTCTGGGAGGGGTACATGATCAAGCGGATCAATGTGGACAAACCGTGTAACCCGGACAAACCCTGAAATTGAAGAGCGGCTGTCACACAACTCACCAGGAACGGAAAATGAGTGGCCCAGGTCTATAGCGGTTTCGGAAATGGTGTAGACCGGAGCACACACTCAAGTGGCGTTTTCCTTACGAAAAGGCCACCGTTGATGTTCTCGAAAAGTCTATGTGGTTCCGGAAACTGCTCTAACAGTCCACAAATGATTGGTTCCCTTTATCCCGATTCGGAGATGTGGGAGACTTCAAGGGATCCGCCATATTGTGTATTGCGATTCTTGGCAATTAAGATCTCGGGAGCTGACAGCCGCGAAAACCCAGATGAAAATCCAGACCCGTCGACTAGCGTATGGCAGGCTCTTGCACCTTCACCTTGCCCAATCAGACCGCCACCGGCTCCGCCGCCATCACCATCGCATGAATCGAATCAATCACAAGCTGCGGCTCATCCAGGTGAATCCAGTGCGCGCTGGCCGCTGCCACCACCTGCTCAACGTTATCGCCAATCCGCCCCAGCCCTTCGTCAGAGAGCAGCGTTGATTTCCCTGGGGTCAGCACCGTGATCGGAATCTCGCGGATCGGGCCGGTGGCGTGCATCTCCCGCACCGTGTCCGGGACAGCCTTCACATGATTGCGCATGCCGGCGTAATAGTCAGGCCGCGACCAGTGCGCCGCCACCATGGGCCAGACTTCGCGCGGCATCTTGTGCACCTCCTCGGTTACCCGGCTCAACACGTGGCGTCCGCCCGCCCCCGCGACACCCGCGAGATTGGCCGACAGCCGCCCTGAACGGCACAGCAGGGAAGTTGCCGCTAGCCTTATGATCCCGATTCGCGCAAGCGGAATCGCATAACCGGTCAGCCTGCTTCCCAAATCCACAGCACGTTGCTTAGCAGGATTAAGCGGCGGCCATTCTTCGCACCGCATTGGATCCACGAGCACGACCCCCGCCACATCTTCGGGATAAAGCTGCGCGAACCGCCGCATCACCAGCCCGCCGAATGAGTGTCCCACCAGGATGTAAGGCGGTTTGATTCCCGCGCACTGCAGCATGTCGTGCAGTTCGATGACGATGTTCCCCGGCGTCCGCGCGGTTCTCGAAGGACTGCTCCACCCCAGTCCGCAGCGGTCGTAAGAAGCGGTTCGTGTGAAACGCGAAACGCGTTCCTGGATGTGCGCCCAGTTCAAATTCGTTGCGGAGATGCCCGACTCAAACAGCACCGTAGGTCCGCCTGAGCCTTTTTCTACCAGGTAGAGTTGTGATTTCGGTCCGATCTTCACCAGGCGTCCCGCGCCGGAGAAGCGTGCCCGATCCCGATGTGTCCCAATCAATTGGTAGAGGAAGCCGGCGGCAAACAGTGCTGCAGCACTTGAAAGAATCCAGAGCGCGAGATACATAATCGGTCCTAGAAACGGGTGAGTTGCTCAGGGCTGAAGTCGCTTAGGCTCAGGTTTGCTTTTGCGCTTCCCCGGTCAACGATCAGTAGCGTCGAACCGCCCTGTCCGTGCATTTTTGCCTCCACCTGGCTTGCGGACCAAACTCCACCTTCGTGGCGAAGTCCGTAATAGGTGAACTCCTTCACCGCTCCTGTTCCTTTCAGGGTTTTCTCGATATATACAGGAAAGCCGATACCGTGGTCCAGCCATGTTTTTACCTGTGCGTAACGAGTCTTATCCGCAGCGCCGGGAGCGCTTAGCAAAACATCGCAATCGCGCGCGCCTCGTTTTGTCTGTTCCACCACCGTCTGGCTCGGCCAGAAGTACTGCTGCTCCAGAAAATCCTCATAGCTGAACCCACCGCCGAGCGGCCCATCGCTCCACTTTTCCTGGGGCACAACACTTGCCGTCTTATCATCCGGATGAGCAATCCGAATGGAGTTCTGACCATCCGGCCGCATCTCCAGAAGGATGTGTACCGGGATGTGTTCACTCATCGCCTGGTCAGATTTTGAGTTGGTGCCGATCTCAACCAGGACCCGCAGCACCCCAGGAAACCAACGAGCCTTGATCAAAATTGGGAAGCTGATGCGATTGCCATTCGCTTCAACGCGTGTCAAATGTCCGCTGGCACGAAAATCCGCCGTCTTTAACCGATCCCGGGGAACAGCCAGCACCGCCTTCGCGTCCGCTGCCGAAGTAGGAACGCCCGCAGTCAGAGCGGCGATTGCCAACGCAGCGCCAATCAACCGCATCGCTCTCATCACGCTTCAATCTTCCCGTCGCGGATTCGAATGTGGTGCGGTGCCGAGTTTGCAATATCGTTTTCGTGCGTTACCACAATCAAAGTCATCCCTCGTTTTTTCTGGATGCCGATAAGCATTTCCATAATGCGCGCGGAATTGACACTGTCGAGATTACCAGTCGGTTCATCCGCTAGCAACACGCTCGGGTGGTTGGCCAGTGCCCGCGCAATCGCCACACGCTGCCGTTCACCCGCGGAGAGCTCATTGGGATATTGATTCAGCCGGTGTTCAAGCCCCATCTCGCACAACAATTCCTCCGCTCGCTGCGCGCGATTCTGGCCCTCCTGTTTTACCGCCAACATCGGCACCTGCACGTTCTCAATCGCGCGCAAAGTTGGCAGCAGATAAAACGCCTGAAAGATGAACCCCACATGATGAGCTCGATAATCATCGAGCCCTATCGCTGTTCCGAGCTGCGCATTTTGGAAGAGCACCTGTCCGCTGGTAGCTGTATCCAGACCGCCGAGCAATTGCAACAGCGTGGACTTCCCGCTCCCGCTGGCCCCGCTGATCGTGACAAAGTCTCCAGCTTCAATTGACAGGTCCACCCCGCGCAAAGCCTCGATGCGCCCATCATCGTAGCTCTTTCGCAAATTGCGAACCTCGAGCACGGGACTAGTCATGCCGCAGCGCCTCTACCGGCGAAAGATGCGCACCGCGCCACGCAGGTATGGCTCCAGCCACAATTCCCGCCAGAATTGCGATCCCCAGAGCCTGCAACAAATGAGCAGGAGACACATCCGCGGAAACAATGCTCGCTGTCTGCGGCAGCGTTGCCAGCAGCTTCAGGCCAGCGTAGCCAACGCCCAGTCCCACCACGCCTCCAACGACGCCTAACACAATCGCTTCAACCTGGATCAACAGCATGATGTTCCAGCTCTTCCATCCAAGTGCGCGCAGGATTCCTATCTCCCGGGTCCGCTCAAAGACTGACATCGCCATCGTGTTCGCAATACCCAGAATCCCCACGATCAGCGCTATCGATGAAGTTCCCCATGCCACGGCGTGCGCCAATGCCACAAACTGGTTCTTACTGGCCCATTCGCTCGCAGGCGCCGCGCGCAGGCCAGGTAAAGCAGCTTCGATAATGCCTTCAGCTCGCTTCACGTACTGCTCTTGCGTTTGACCCTTCGGCGCCGGTTGAAGTCGAACATGAAAGCCCGACACCTTTCCCTGCAGGCTTGAAATCTCCTGTAATTGATCGATGGGAAGGATGGCTGCGCCTGCCTCAAGCGCCGAGCCCCCGTGATATACGCCGGTCACCGTGAATGCCTTGCCTTGGATTTCAAGCGTGTCTCCGACCTTCTTGTTCAGGTTCTCGGCCAGCACGTCGCCCAGAATCACCTCGGCCTTGCCATCCTGAAACTTGTGCCCCGATAAAAACGTCAAGGCCTCAAAATCATACGAGTCGGCCTTCCAGCCGAACGACAACGCGTTCACCTCAGGGGTCAAATCCATCATATTGAAAATCATGGGTGTCGCTTGCGACACGATAGGCAGCGCCTGCAACTTGGTCCCCAGCGACTCATCAATAGAAGTTTCCAGAAAGGTCTTTTCAACGACAACGATGTCCGTGCCTGCACTCGAATAGAGCCGCATCCATTCCTGTTCAAAGGAACGAGAGAATCCCACGAGCGCCACGAACGCGCCGATCGCCATGGCGATGCCTCCCAGCGTCAAAAGCGTCCTCAGGCGCCTGCGCCACAGATTTTTCCATGCGAAGCCAGTGAAGGACAGTTGGAGAGACATGAAGTTTACGTATTCCCTCACACGCGCTATATGTGTGCAGCACCTGAGACGCCGAGGCGGAGCTGAAGTCGCTGTTTCCCGAAACCGCAGCGTTCAGGCGGGAGAAAGCACTCTGCCACTGAGAGCTTGCACTCAACTCAACTGGATACACTTACGGTGATTCCGCTTTAGTTTAGCGGTCGCCAACTAATTATGTCCATTCGTGTTTTGAGATTTGGAGCCGAGCGCTCCTCGCGCTCGCTGAAATCTCTTTGATGAGGAGATGCAGAAACGGCAGCCGCTTTCGCCGCTGCCGACTTCCTTTTCGAAATCATTTGATCATTGAATATTAAGAATTTCCAGGGAAAGAACTCGCAGAGCCCGTCCCGGCAGGGGCTTCTTGCATTCACCGGGAAACTCCGCGGCCACAACCCATGAATCAGGAACATTCAACCAATGGACGGTCCGCTAGATGATTATCGTCCTCGTGCGCGTGATGCGCCGCCGCCACCCCCGCTTCCCTTGCGTGCCTGGTAGCAATCCCGGCAAAATACCGGGCGATCGCCACGCGGTTCAAAAGGCACTGTTGTAGGCTGGCCGCAACCCGAACAAATCACAGGTGTTCCCTGTGCTGGAGCCGAACGGTAGCCGGAGCCCCCCTGGTCGTTCTTCTTTGCCTGACGGCAATTCTTGCAACGCTTCGGGGTCGAGTAACCACGTTCCTGAAAGAACGCCTGATCCGCAGCGGTGAAGGTAAAATCCTGCCCGCAATCGCTGCACGTAAGTTGAATATCTCCGGCCATGGGTGTCCTCGTGGAGATTGTACAGCCCAATGTGCAATTTGCACACAAGGATTCTCATCTAATCAAAAAACTTCTGTCATCCGCCATTTTCCGCCTCCTGGCACGGATTCCAAGCCCCAGCCAGCCGCGCTATAGTTCACTTTGAATGTCCCACCCCGACCTTCAATTCGAGGCAGACTGTATCCGTCGCATCCTCGCTGGCGAGAAGTCTCTCTTCCACGACCTGATTCGTCCCTGCGAGCGCGCCATCTATTTCATGCTGCTCTCGATCCTTCGGAATGAAACAGAAGCTGAAGATGCCGCGCAGGACACAGTCATCAAGATCTACCTCAACCTGCAAAGCTTCCGTGGCGATTCGCAGTTCCGCACTTGGGCTCTTTCCATCGCCCGTAATGAAGGGTTGGGCCGCCTGCGCAAGGCAGTAGCTCGCCGTGAAGACTCTCTGGAAGCCGAAACCGACGAACAGACCGGCGACTACACCCCCGCCATACTCACCAGTTGGCGCGAAATCCCTTCAGAAGCCTTGGAACGGGAGGAACTCGGCGTACTCCTGCGCAAAGCCATACAGGGCCTTCCTGAGATTTACCGTAACGTTGTCCTGCTCAGGGACATCGAAGAGATGGACGTCCGCGAGACCGCTGTTGCACTGGACATTACCGAGGGTGCAGTCAAGGTCAGGCTGCACCGGGCTCGCGCTTTGCTGCAACGCGATCTCGCCCCGCGTCTGAAAGGGTTTGCGCCCAGGCGGGGCAAGCTGTTCGGGTGGGGCGCATGAGGATTCACTGCCAACACGTGTGGGAGTATATCTCCGCATACATCGACGGCGAGGTGGATGCCGAGTTGCGTGCCGAAATCGATCACCATCTCGAAACCTGTGAAGTTTGCTCCGCCGTCCTTGACTCCACCCGTAACCTCGTCATCCTCGTCGCCGATGATCGCGTCTTCGAGCTGCCCGCCGGCTTCAGCCATCGTCTGCACGCACGCATCGATATTGAATTGCGGTTAGCCGGCAACGGCGACTCTTAAGTCTTGCGGTGCGTTTCTATGGGCATTTTCCTGATTCACCTTGTCCTTTTTCTTCTATTCCTCATCTCAGTCCCATCGAACGTGCAGGCCCATATGAAAGCTGCGACCGCACCCTTTCCCGGCGCCAGGCTGTGCGCCGCAGAAGGATTGGCTCTGATGCCAGTGGGTTGCAAGGCATTCGCTCTGACAACCTGCGCCTTGCTTTCGATCTCGATGCCGGCGCTCCCGTTGGTGTTAATCCGCAGTTCATGCGCGCCTGCCGTTCCGGACCGGAAGTCTCGGAATGAAACGCCAGGTGGATCTTCTCCACTATGATGAGGAACCCGCTGCCCACGCGAATCAGGAGCAAGCCCATGCTGCGTAAATTCGCCCCGTCGGTCCTCGCAATCACGCTTGCCGCTCTGACTCTCCACGCCCAAGACTTCAAGAAGCAGGTCATCTATCAAATTGTCACCGACCGTTTCTATAACGGAGACACGACCAATGACAATCCTCTTGAAAGTCCAGGGTTGTTTGACGGCACGCGCACCAACTGGCAGGCCTACTGGGGCGGTGACTTCGCCGGCATTCAGCACCAGTTGGCCTACATCAGAGGCCTAGGCGCCACCGCTATCTGGATATCCCCCGTGGTTAACAATGAGAATCTGAACACCAATTCATCCGGCGTCTCCGCACCCTATCACAGTTACTGGGCTCGCGATTTCATGAAAATTGAAGAGCACTTCGGCGATAACTCAAACTCCTTCGCCGCCTTCGACAGCCTCGTCACAGCACTTCATGCCAGCGGCATCAAGCTGATCGTCGACCAGGCCAATAATCACTCAAATCCCGATAACGCAGGTGAATTTGGTTCTCTGTATAGCAACGGCGTCTTCATGGCCGCGGCCAACAACGATCCCAACGGCTACTTCCATCACAACCCGAATCTGGGTCCGCCGTCGGATTACAACGACCGGTACCGATTGCAGTACTACACGCTTGAAGATCTCACTGACCTGAATCAGGAGAACCCTGTCATCGATGCCTACCTGAAGGCTTCGGCCGTCCAGTTGCAGGCTCACCACGTCGACGCATTTCGTCTGGACGCTGTCAAGCACGTTACCTGGGGCTGGGAATACTCCTTCGCCAACACCCTCTTCAACAATGCGCCCAGCTTTCTCTACGGCGAATGGATGCAATCGAACACAAGCGATCCGCTCTACGCCGACTCGGTCAAGTTCGCCAACAACAGCGGCATCTCTCTGCTGGATTTTCCTCTCAACAACGCCATCCGCGACGTCTTCGCCGCCGACAACGCCTTCGCTGAAATCGATTCCACCATCGCCGCCGAAAATGCGAGCTTCACCTATCCCAATGACCTCGTAACGTTCTTTGATAGCCAGGACGAATCCCGCTTCCTGAGCCTTAATAACAATCAGAACCGCCTGCAGGAAGCTTTGGCATTCTTGCTCACGTCTCGTGGAATTCCCATCGTTTTCTACGGAGATGAGCAATATCTCTTCAATAATTCCATCGGCGGTGACGGCAATCCCGGTACCGACCCTTACGACCGAGTCTGGATGTCATCCTTTACCACCACAACTCCCGCGTACCAGCTCATCACCAAGCTCGCCGCGCTTCGCCAATCCAATGACGCTATCGCCTACGGTACCTCAAAGCAGCGCTGGATCAACAGCGATGTCTATATTTACGAGCGCCAGTTCTTCAACGATGTTGTATTGGTTGCCGTCAACAAGAACGACACCGCGAGTTACCCCATCACCGGCCTGAATACCGCTCTTCCTGCCGGCACATACTCAGATGTTCTGGCAAACTTGCAAAATGGCAACAGCCTCACCGTGTCTCTAGGAACGGCCGCCAATAATCCCGCCGCCAATTTCACCATGGCTCCCCACAGCGTTTCTGTCTGGCAATATCAGGCGAATGCAACCGCGCCCCAAGCCGGCTCAATAGGCCCCCGCGTAGGACAGCCCGGAATGACGGTTACCCTCGCTGGCGATGGCTTTGGCAACGCGCGCGGCTCCGTATTATTCGCATCGACCCCCGCGACCATTCAAGCCTGGTCCAACACGGCAGTCACGTTTTCAGTGCCGACGGTGAACAACGGCACTTACAACGCGCAATTGAGATCCTCTAAGGGAACTTTGGCGAACACGCTTCCATTTACGGTCCTTGCCGCAAGACTCGTCCCCGTAACAATTACAGTTGCCAATGCCACCCCAACCAATCCCGGAGATTACATCTTCCTCACCGGCAATACGGTCGAGCTTGGTAACTGGGGCACGGCCTTTCAGACCGCAGTCGGTCCTATGCTCGCGCCCAACTATCCCAATTGGTTCCTGAACGTCTCACTTCCCGCCGGACAAACAGTTCAGTTCAAATTCATCGACATTCAGTCCAACGGAAATGTCGTCTGGGAAAGCGGTTCGAACCACAGCTACACTGTTCCCGCCAGCGGTACCGCATCCGCCAAATTCAGCTGGCAAAACTGATTCTCATGCCTATCTCTTGGCGTGGGTCTGAAGTCCATAACAAAACAGAGTTTGTCATTCTGAGTGAAAGTGGCCCCGAACGCTTTTCAGTTCGGGGGTAGTGAGCGAAGAATCTGCGTTGCGGTTTTCCCGCAATTTGCAAGGAGCTTTGGACTAACCAACTACGTCAGGAGTTGCCCTTCTCACGTGCGATCCGGTAGGCGGACGCGGTCCGGTCCGGTGAACCATCGGATGCGTCCACGTCTCCAGCCCTACCAATACCAGCGTCACGATTGCCAACACCACCTGCAGCCGTTCCGACCTTCTCTCCTTAGTGCTGATCTCGCGCCGCCGCCATTGCCCTGAAGCCTGTCCGCGCAGATGCCAGATCCATGCCAGGACAGCCAGATTCACAAGCGCGCCCCCCGCCGCGAGAATCAGCATCGGGATGCGAATCGCGTCCTGGTGGAATCCTTTCGCCGGTGCGTAGATCCCGCTCGCGGCCGCCAGGGCTGTCAGCCCGATGGCCACCCGAATTCCGCTTATCGTAAGCACGGCCGTGCACAAGCTTTGCAGCAACGCCATCAGAAAACTGGCGCCCGTCACCACTCGCATTCCTTTCGTGCTTCTCAAACTATCTCCCGTCAAAATCCTTGACGTCCCCGTTCGCCGCAATAAGGTTAGCCTACACAGCAGACCCCGGCCAATCCGATTATGCCTCGGTCCCGTACTCTTCACAGGGAAAGCGGACTTTGAGATTTTCATTTTCAACTTCCACGTTTTCCCTGTAACCTTTCCGGCATGTCACGAGTCCTAGTCTGCGTGACACGGATTGTGCGA
>Ga0302319_10019389_pt1 | contig 12360 bp, 11 predicted proteins | sample Bog_T0_2_FD_203319 | JGI IMG/M metagenome (GOLD analysis project Ga0302319, IMG submission 203319) | Peat permafrost microbial communities from Stordalen Mire near Abisko, Sweden - Bog_T0_2 | ecosystem: Environmental > Terrestrial > Soil > Wetlands > Peat | place: Sweden: Abisko, Stordalen Mire... | reverse complement strand
GCGCGGCGGGCGAACTCGTTCTTGGCGTCCGCGTCCGAGGCCCGCTTCCAGGCGGTCCGCGCGTCCGCATGGCGTCCGAGGCCCTGGAGCGCCTCCCCCAGGTAGAAGGCGCGGGCTGCCTGCGCCGTCGGCCGGCCGCCGCGCGCGAGCGCTTGCTCGAGGAGCGGGATCGCCTCTTCGTGCTGGCCCGCGAGCGTCAGCGAGGTGCCGAGCGTGCCGAGCTGGTAGCCGCGGAGGTCCTCGGTCGTGACGGGTTGGTCGCCTGCCGTCGTGGAGGCTTCCATCGACTCGCGCGCCACGAGGACCGCCCTCGCGGCCCGGTCCGTGTGCGCGAGCGACCACGCGAGGTTGTTCAGCAGGAACGGCACCCAGCCTGGTCTCAGGGCCGTCCGGTCCACCGACTCGAGCAGCGTCGCCGCCTCGAAGTACCGCGACTCGCGGAGGAGAATCGAGGACTCCTGCACCCGCAGCCACTCGATGTTCGCCTTGCTCCCCACGTAGAACGGATGAATCTCGGCCAGGAGGGCGTGGGCCTTGTCGAACTTTCCGGCCTCCGCGAGGCGGCCCAGGCGGCGGAACGCGCCGCGAACGACCAAGGTCGTGACCTTCTTCTTCGCCGCGAGCGAGACGACGACCACCGGGACGAGGAACAGGATCGACGACGCGTCGAGCTTGCTCGCGGCGTAGAGGGCGACGGCGACGAGGCCGACCCAGATGCCCCACCACGCGAGCTTGATGCGGCCGCGGATGCTCATGACCCCAGTCTACGCGAGCGGTCGCCAGAACCTCCCGTCGCCCGTTCGGGGGACGCGAGGCCGGGCCCCTCACACCTCGAGCAAGGTCCGCGAGCGCGTGGGCGACACGTAGAAGCGGCGCATCGAGACGTTCATGAGCAGCCCGATCCCGAGCAGCACCGTCAGCACGCTGGAGCCGCCGTAGGAGAACAGCGGCAGGGTCACGCCGACCACGGGGAGGATGCCCGTCACCATGCCCAGGTTGAAGAACGCGTGCCAGAAGATGAGGCTCCCCACGCCGATGGAGAGCACCGCCCCGAAGCGATCCTTCGCGGTCGCCGCGACGCGGATGGCCCACATGACGAGGAACCCGTAGAGGATGACGAGGACGAGCCCCCCGAGGAAGCCCCAGTCCTCCGCGAACACGGCGAACGGGAAGTCCGAGTGCTGGTCGGGGAGGAAGAGGAACTGGTTCTGCGTCCCGCGCATGAAGCCCTGCCCGAAGACGCCGCCGTTGCCGATGGCGACGCGCGCGTGGTGGGCGTGCCAGCCGGAGCCCAGTATGTTCGCGTCCGGGTTCAAGAACGCCGTGATGCGCTGCTTCTGGTAGTCCTTGAGCACGTAGCTCCACACGACGGGCAGGCCGACGCCCGCCGCCACCACGAGCGTCACGAGGCTCCGCCACTGGATGCGCGTGACGGCGCAGATGGTGACGAAGATGAGGCCGAGGATGAGCGCCGTCCCGAGGTCGGGCTGCTCGAGGACGAGCACCATCGGGACGGCCGCGATGATGGCCGGGATCGCGAGGTCCTTGAGGTTGCGGCCCTCGCTCTTCGGGTCGTCGTGCAGGTACTTGGCGAGCGCGATGATGAGGAACAGCTTCATGAACTCGCTCGGCTGGAAGCTGAACGAGCCGATGTTGATCCAGCGCGAGCTGCCGCGGATGTCTCGCCCGAGGATGAAGACGAGCACGCAGAGGACGACGCCGAAGGCGTACACGGCGTAGCCGAAGCGCTCGTAGTGGCGGTAGTCGACCGCGGCGACCAGCGTGGCCAGGATGCCGCCGAAGACGAGCCAGTAGACCTGCTGGATGTAGACCTCTTGCAGCGCCGTCCGCGCCACGCTCGTGGCCGAGTAGAGGTTGACGACGCCGATGACGGCGAGGAGCGCCGCCACGAGGAAGAGCCCCCAGTCGAAGTGCTCGCGCGCGCGGCCGAGCAGGCGCATCCCGCCGCCGAACTCCGCGCTCCTCACGGCAATCCTCCCTGGGGCGGCGCCGGCGCTGGCTGCGGCGGCGCGCCCGGCTGGCTCGCGCCGTTCTGCCGGTGCGGCACGCCGACGGAGGCGACCTGCGGGGGCCGCGGCGGGACGGGCCGCCCGGCGCGCGCCGCCTGGAGGCGGTTGTATTCGCGGATGACCTGGATCGCCATCGGCGCTCCAATGGCGGGGCCCGACCCGCCGTGCTCGGCGAGAACGACGACCGCGATCTCGGGCGCCCTCGACGGCGAGTACGCGGCGAACCACGCGTGGTTCTGGGCGAGGAACGCGGCGACCTTCGGGTCCACGCCCGTCTCGGCCACGTACCCGGTCTGCGCGGTCCCCGTCTTGCCGGCGATGTCGAGCGTGGCGTCGCGCACCCCGTAGGCCGTGCCGCGCGGCTCGTTCATGACCGCGTAGAGGGCCTCGTTCACGAAGGCGAGGTTCGCCGGCTTGACGTTGACCTTGTGCCGGACGCGCGGCGGAAAGTCCTGCACGACCGCGCCGTCGCTCGTCTCCACCGCCCGGATGATCTGGGGCGAGTAGAGCGTGCCGCCGTTGGCGAGCGCGGCGTACGCGAGCGCGAGCTGGAGCGGCGTCACCGTGTCGGCGCCCTGGCCGATGGCCGAGTTGATCGTGAAGCCGAGCCGGAACTGCCCGCGGTAGCGGAGCGCATACCACGAGCGCGTCGGCACGCGCCCCGGCGCCTCCGGGTTGATGCCGAGGCCCGTCTTCTGCCCGAGCCCGAACTCGGTCGCGATCTTGGCGATGCGGTCCATGCCCGCGGCCTCGGCGACCTTCGCGAAGTACACGTTGCAGCTCGCGGCGATCGCGTCGTGCATGTTCACCTTGCCGTGAACGTGGGTGCACTTGAAGATGCGCCGGCCGAACGCGATGTACCCGTCGCAGCGCTCCTTGCCATCGGGATCGATGAGCTTGTCCTCGAGCGCGGCGAGCGCCGAGAAAGGCTTGAACGTGGAGCCGGGCTGGAACGAGCCGGTCATCGTCTTGTCGACGATGGGGTGGAGCGGATCCTTGTACAGCGCGTTGAACGCCTCGCGCATCCGCTCGTGGCCGCCGCCGCCGGAGACGTCGTTCAGGTCGAAGTCGGGCTTGGAGTAGAGCGCGAGGAGGCGGCCCGTCCGCACGTCCACCACGACGACCGCGCCCGAGACCTGGCCGCGCATCGCGCGCTCGATGGACTGCTCGAGCTCGATGTCGAGCGTGAGGCGCACGTCGCGGCCGGGGAGGGGCTCCTGCCGGACGGGCGCGTCGAGGAGGCGCTCGGCGTCGGGGCCCGTGCGGTAGCGGCCCCGCGCGTCGACGACCCGCTTCTCCCAGCCCCGCTGCCCGCGCAGGTAGCTCTCCCAGGCGTGCTCCACGCCCGTCATGCCGACGATGTCGCCCGGCTCGTAGTTCAGCGGGTTGGTCTTCTGCCGCTCCTCGGCGTTCATCTCCTCGTAGCCATCCGGGCGGTACTTCCCGAGCAGCTCGGCGTCGATCTCGGCGACGTAGCCCAGCGTGTGGGCGGCGAGGTTCTTGAACGGGTAATACCGGACGGGCGCGCTCACGACCTCCGCCCCGGCCAGCTCCAGCTGGTGCTGCCTGAGCTCGGCCACGACGTCCCGCGAGAGATCCTCGCGCACGAGGATGGGGCGCCAGCACGGTGACTTGTCCTCGTCGGTGACGCACGCGGCGCGGATGCGCGCGTCGAAGCGGCCCCGCTCCTCGGGGTTGAGGCGCAGCATGGCCGCGATGTGAGGCCACGTGTTGTCCGCCTCTTCCCCGCGGGCGCGCTCGTGGTGCAGGGGCCTCGCGCTCGGCATCACGCGGCCCGGCACGATGGTGAGGTTGTACGCCGGGCGGCTCGACGCGAGGACCTTGCCCTGCGAGTCGCGGATGACGCCGCGCGTGGTGGGGATGGTCACGCGCCGGACGATGTTCTCGTGGGCGATGGCCTGGTACTCGGCGCCATCCATCACCTGGAGCTGGAAGAGACGCACGACGATCGCGCCGAAGGCGACGAACGCGAAGAGCGCCATCCACTTGTATCGCTTCCGGAACTCCCCCACGTCGGACCGGGGGACGAGCAGGTCACCCATCGGTCACGCCCTCCCGCCTCCCGCGTCGGCGCGCGGGGCGAGCGACACGCCGTGCAGCTTCTGCGCGAGCGCGAACACGAGGGGCGCTACGGCGCCCGTCGCGAGGATGTGCGGGATCGCGAGCGGGTAGAGGGCGCGGGGGACGTACGGGTCGCGCCCGAAGATGGCGATGAGCACGAGCAGCATCACGCTGTGCACGGTCGAGAACGCGAGGGCCAGGCCGACCTGCATCGTGCGCGTCTGCGCCGCGAGCCGGACGCCCGCCGCGCGCGCGAGGAGGAAGAGCGCGACGTAGGTGAACGTGTAGAGGCCGATGGGCGCGATCCCGATGAGGTCCGTCGCGTACCCCAGCACGAACGAGACGGTCGCGCCGCGGAGGACCGAGTACTCGTGGACCCCCATGAAGAGGATGAGCGGGAGGACGAGCGACGGGATGAGCTCCGGCCTCCCGATCAGGTCGAGCAGGCGGTAGAGGTTCGCCTGGACGAAGAGGAGGCCGAAGCCAGCCACGAAGAAGCCCGCGTTCTTCATGCGCTACGGCTTCCGGGCGGTGCGGGTGGGCGGCGCGCCGGGCTCGGGCCCCTCGTCCGTCGGGGGCGTGACGAGGATGAGCACCGAGTCCAGGCGCGAGAAGTTGACGGTGGGCGCCGCCTCGACGTCCTGGTCGCGGCCGAGCTCGCGCTTGATCACCTTGGTGACGCGGGCGACGGGCAGGCCGCGGGGAAACCACTTGCCCTTGCCGCTCGTGACGAGCAAGTCTCCGAGCTCCATCTCGTCCTCGGAGCTGACCATCTCGACCTTGCACGCGTAGCGGGCCGGGTCCCCCGTGCCGCGGGCGAAGCCGCGGGCGCCGGTGCGCGAGTCCTCCACGTCGATGCTGAAGGACGCGTCGACCGAGAGCTGCACGCCCACCGCGTCCCCCGCGACGTCGATCACGGTGCCGACGACGCCGTCCGGCGAGATGACCGGCATGTGCGGCCGCACGTCCCGCGAGCCCCGGTCGAGCACCACGCGCGTCACGCGGAAGAACTCGGTGAAGTTCTTGCCGATGACCTGCGCGCTGATGGTGTCCCCGGGCGTGGCCTCGCGGAGCTGGAGCAGGCGCCGGAGCTCCCGGTTGTCGACCTGCTGCTGCTCGAGGCGGTGCACGTTCTCCCGCAGCCGGGCGTTGTCGTACGCGAGCCTCTGGTTGTCGGCCTTCACGTCGACCAGGTAGACGTAGTCGCCCCACAGGTTCGAGATGCCGCGGGCGACGCTCGAGGCGCCGTACTGGATGGGCGCGCTGATGCGGAGGATGACGCGATCGAGCGTCGTCAGGTTCTCCGGCTTCTTCATGCTGGCGCGCAGGAAGAAGAACGGCACTGCCAGGAGCAGTAGGACGATGGCCGCGTCTCGGTAGCGTTTTAGAGGTGACACTGGCTACTCGTTCCGCGGTTTACTTCAATCGGTCCTTCTTGCCCAACATGAGCGAAGAGTGGCGGTTTTCGTCGACAAGCGATGGCCAGGAGGGGAGGGGAGCCGTACTGCAGTACGGTGACCCGACCCGACGACGCCAGCGCGCCGCCATCGGCGAAAAACGCCGCTCTCCTCAGCCGATCGTGACCTCCTTCAGGAGCTCCATGTGGTCGAGCGTCTTGCCGCTGCCGAGCACGACGGCGCTGATCGGGTCGTCGCACACCATGACGGGGAGGCCCGTCTCCTCGCGGAGGAGGACGTCCAGGTTCTGGAGCAGCGCGCCGCCGCCCGTGAGGACGATGCCCTTGTCGACGATGTCGGCTGCCAGCTCGGGCGGCGTCTTCTCCAGCGCGAGCAGGACGGCCTCGACGATGGCGTTGGTGGGCTCCATGAGAGCCTCGCGGATCTCGTCCGAGTTGACGATGACGGTCTTGGGGATGCCGGCGACGAGATCGCGCCCCTTCACCTCGGTCGTCAGCTGCTGATCGAGGGGGTAGGCGTTGCCGATCTGCATCTTGATGCGCTCGGCCGTCTGCTCGCCGATGGCGAGGTTGTACTTGCGCTTGAGGTAGGCCTGGATGGCCTCGTCCATCTTGTCACCGCCGACGCGCACGCTCTGCGAGTAGACGATGCCGGCCAGCGAGATGACGGCGACCTCGGTGGTGCCTCCGCCGATGTCGACGACCATGTTGCCGGAGGGCTCGGTGATGGGCAGGCCGGCCCCGATCGCGGCCGCCATGGGCTCCTCGATGAGGTAGACCTCGCGGGCGCCGGCGCTCTCCGCGCTCTCTTTGACGGCGCGCTTCTCGACCTCGGTGATGCCGAAGGGGACGCAGATGATGATGCGCGGCTTCACGAGCGTGCGCCGGTTGTGGGCTCGGGCGATGAAGTAGCGGAGCATCGCCTCGGTGATCTCGAAGTCGGCGATGACGCCGTCCCGGAGGGGGCGAACGGCGCGGATGTTCCCGGGCGTCCGCCCGAGCATCTCCTTCGCCTCTCGCCCGACGGCGAGCACCTTGTTGCCGCCTCGAGCGTCTCGCTGGACGGCGACGACGGAGGGCTCGCAGGAGACGATTCCTTTGCCCTTCACGTAAATGAGGGTATTCGCGGTCCCGAGATCGATCGCGAGATCGTTGGAGAAGAGGCCGTGCAGCCAGTCGAAGACCATTTCGGTTCTTCACTCCTCCGGTAAAACGAGGTTGCCGAGACAGCCCGAGCGCCTACCACAGGCGTTGGGGGGACCGCGCTTCTACCATAGAGAGGCGCCGTGTCTACCCTGAGGGCCCGCGAGCTCGTCCGGGGGGAGTCTTCGCGTGCCGACCCCGTCCTGCTGTCCCGTGCCGCCACGCTCCCCTCGCGGCGGCCAGCAGCACGCCGTGACACCCAGTACCGCGAGCGTCCGCGAGCGGTGACCAGGCGCGGCAGTGCCTCGGGCGGATCCCAGACGGGATCGCTGCCAGGCGAACGCCAGGGAGTCGGCGAGGCCACCCGGTCACCCGTCGCTGACGCTCCGGGTACTGACCACGTGGTGACGACTGGCGCTCCCCGACCGGGGTGCTCCCGGCTCAACCCTTCGAGATCTTGCCCTCTTTGTGGGGGAAGTGCTTCCGGCACACCGGGCAGAACTTCTTGATCTCGAACTTTTCGGACATCGTCCGCTTGTTCTTGGTCGTCGTGTAGTTGGCGCGGCCACACTGGCCGCACGTCATCTTGATGAGATCGCGCATGACTGCTCCAGAAGAAGGGGGGACAACCTACCCGCGCTGCCCCTCAAGTCAAGGGTGCTCTAGCGTCATGCCGCCCGCCTCGCCATCCGCATGGGAAGGTGACGCGCCATCATGAGGAGGTCGCTTCCGATGACCGGAAGGTCGCCTCCGATGACCGGAAGGCCCCCTCCGATGCTCGGAAGGTCGCCTCCGATGATCGGAAGGCCCCCTCCGATGCTCGGAAGGCCCCCTCCGATGCTCGGAAGGTCGCCTCCGATGCTCGGAAGGCCCCCTCCGATGATCGGAAGGTCGCCTCCGATGATCGGAAGGTCGCCTCCGATGACGAAAGGGTCGCCACCCACCATGGCAGGGCCACCTTCCACGAAGGACGGCACCCCGGTCCACCGCCCAGCCCACTCCTCCCTCCGGACTGCCGGGGGGAGGCCGGGAGGGGGGCCCTCAGTCGTCGTCCGGGCCCTGGTTCTTCCAGTCGTCGTCCCGGCCCGTGTCGTCGCGGCCACGGCCGCGCTTGGCGCGCGGAGCTCCGCCGTCCTCGTTGGCCTTCGGGCCGCCCTTGCGGCGCCGCTCGTCGAACGTCTTGCGCTGGGCCGGAGGACCGCCGAAGCCGCCTGCCGCCGGCGGACCAAAGCCGCCACCGCCGCCGCCGCCGCCCGCATAGCCGCCGCCACCGCCGCCGCCCGCGTAGCCGCCGCCGCCACCTCCGGCGTAGCCACCCGGTGCACCCGCCGGGCGCTCGCCCTTGGGATGCGCCAGGTTCACGACGAGCCGGCGACCGCGGATGTCGGCCTGCCGCAGGGCTTCGGACGCGGCCTTTGCCGTCTCGGCGCTGGCCATCGTGACGAAGCCGAAGCCGCGCTTCCGTCCGTCGGGATCGGTCGGCAGGTGCACGCGCACCACCTGGCCCTCCGCGACGCCGTTGATGAGCACCTCGACCTCTTGCTGGGTGCAGTCGTAGGGGAGGTTACCGACGTAGAGCGTCCTGTCCGGTGCGCCGGGGCCGGGGCCGCCTGGTCCAGCTCCGGCCGGCCTTGGGCTGAAGCCGCCGCTGCGCGGTCCGGAGGGTGGGCCGCCCGTCATGCCGCCCACGCCGTCGCGGCGCGGTGGCTCGGCCTGGAACGGGCGAACGCTGATCGATTTACCCGCTTGCATCGACCCGTCGAGCGCGTCGCGCGCCGCCTGGGCTTCTGCGGGCGTCGACAGCGTGACGAAGCCGAATCCGCGTGGACGACCGGTCGCGCGATCCTTGGGAAGGCTGACGTTGACTACTTGCCCTCCGGTCGCCTCGAACAGTTGCTTGAGAACTTCTTCCGAGATGCTGTCGGGCAGTCCCGCCACGAACAGCTTTGCTTCGTCATTCCCCATGCGAAAACCCTGGACCTCCCGATCCAACCAAAATCCCTGAAATCATCATGACTCGTTCGTCACTCGGCGCCGGCTCAATTTGTGCTCAATCTGTAGGAACGATATCTCGCACGCAGGAGCCGTCAATACGAGGCCGCATCGGCGCGGCACGTTTGACGCGAAGGGGACGCCCCGAGAATCCCGGAAGAGTCGCCGACGAACGTCGAGCAAATCGAAGCGTACCATGAAAGCATTGGGAATTCCGCCGAGCTTCTCGCGCGGCTAGGCGAGCGCCGGGATGCGCAGCACGAAGGTGCTGCCCTGCCCAGCCGGGACGTTGCCGGCGTCGGCGCTCTCGACCCAGGCCCGGCCGCCGTGGCTCTCGGCGATGTGCTTGACCAGCGCCAGCCCTATCCCGCTGCCGCGAACCTGAGCGTGCCCGGCCCCCTGGAGGCGCGTGCCGCGCACGAAGCGCTCGAAGATGCGCTCGCGATCCTCGGCGGGGACGCCCGGCCCCTGGTCGATGACGCGCACGGCGATGGCGTGGTCCTCGCGCGTCGCGCGCACCGTGATGTGCTTGCCTTCGGAGGCGTACTTGAGCGCGTTGTCGACGAGGTTGATGACGGCGAGCTGGATCGCGCGCTCGTCGATGCGCGCGCGCGGCAGATCGCCCGCGACCTCCACCTCGAGCTCCACGCCTTCGCGCTCGGCGCGGTAGCGGTACACGTTCGCGGCGCGCGACACGGCGTCCCCGACGTCGCCCTCGGCGAACTCGTACGAGTCGCGCCCGCGCTCGACCTTGGCGAAATCGAGCACGTTCTCGATGAGGCTCGAGAGCCGCTCGCTCTCCTGCACGATGATGTCGAGGTACTCCTGCCTCTTCTCCTCGCTCGCGACGCGCCCGGACTGGAGCATCTCGCCGAACATGCGGACGAGGGCCAGCGGCGTCTTCAGCTCGTGGCTCACGTTGGCGACGAAGTCGCTCTTGAGGGCGCTCATCCTCCGCTCTCGCTCGGCCGCGATCAGGATCATCGCGACGCCCGCGACGACGACGATGCACGAGAGCGTCACCATGACGAGCTCGAGGAGCCTGCGGTTCTGGACGCGCGACGCGAGCTCCTCGCCCGCGGTCGGCGCGACCTGGAGGCGCCAGTTGTAGAGGGTCGTCGGGAAGGGCACGCCGACCGTGAACTCCCCCGAGCGCAGGGGCGGGCCGAAGATGATGCGCCCCTCCTCGTCCACGACGTCCACGCGCGTCTGGCGCGAGACGACGCCGGCGATGGGCGCCTCCGTGTAGAGCGACGGGAAGGTGTCCTTCACGATGCGCCCGATGTCGTGCCACCCGACGACGATGTAGCGCTTGCCGTCCACGATGCGCTGCCAGTAGCTGACGAGGTAGCTCTGCCCTCCGTACTCGCGGTGGAGGTGGCGGAGCTCGTCGGGCGGCTGCGCCCCGAGATCCATGTCGCCCAGCATGCGCTGGACGAGGAGCCTGCGGAACGCCTCCTCGTCCGCCCACGCGCCGCCCGTTCGCGACGCGAACGCGATGACGTCGCGCTTGTCGTCGAGCACGAGGATCGCGCGGACGGTCGGCGTCTCGCGCTGGGCGATGGGGAGCCACCGCTCCGTCAGCTCGGTCAGCTGGGCGGGATCGCCGACCGCCATGACGACCTTGTCCTGCTCGATGATCTTCTTGTCGAGCCGGTCGGCCTTCTCGTTGGCCAGGCCGAGCGTCGCCTCGAGGACCGACTGCTGGCGGAGCTTGTCGATCTGGAAGGTCGTGCGGAACGTGAAGTAGCCGAGGACGGCGACCGCGAGGAGCACCGCGGGGAGCAGGACGAAGCTCGTGATGCGATCGCGGCGCGTACGGTCCACGGGTACGTTGGTGCGCGCGTCAGCGCGCGGCGGCTTGCTTGGGAACGAGGCGCTCCGGGTCGAGCACGACGCCGCGCGTCGCCACGAACTCGCCGAACTGCTCGCCGATGTAGCTGAGCGCGTGCCCTTCGTTGTCCGTGAAGGGGGCGCCGTCCGCAGGGTCGAGCAGCTCGATGGCGCCGAGGAAGCGGCCCGCGAGCATCACGGGCGCCACGACGGCGCTCTTGGCGCCGCCGAGCACGCGGTAGCGCTCCGCCTGCGAGGCGTCGCCGGTGCGCGCGTCGGCGATGACGGTCGCGCGCTGCTTGCGCATCGCGGCCCGGATGAGCGGATCGCTCTCGGGGTGCCGCCGCATGAGGAGCGCCTCGGCGCCGGGGCCGCGCGCGCACGTCACCACGAACTGACGCTTGTCGATGTCGTAGAGGTGCACGAGGCCCGCGCGCGAGGGCATCTTCTCGAGCGCCAGGGTCAGGCAGAAGTCCGCGCCCTCGACCGTGTCCCGGAGGAAGTGGAGATCGTGCATCGCCTCGAACAGGTCGGTGATGAGCTCGTCTCCGCGCATCCGCGGGCCGTTCGCGCGCTGGCTGGGCGGCACCGAGTCGCGCCGGCGGGAGCTCGGCGGGGACGCCTGCGGAGGCGGCGCTTGCGGCGGCGGCGCCTGCGGAGGCGGCGCGGACGCCGGGCGCGCGGCGGGAGGGTTCGACCGGGCCGTCGCGGGCTGCTGCTGAGCGTCCACGATCGCCACGGCCACCGGCAGCGATACCTCGCGTCGGGCGTCGAGGGTCTGGGCCATGGCCTGCGCCTGCGCCGACGGGAGCGTGTCCGTCGCGCCCGCGATGGCCATCGGCGGCGGTGGCGCCGCCACGGTGGGCGGCTGCGACAGCGGGTGTGGCGCCTCGGACGGCGACTGCGCGGCCGGCTTGGTGGCGACCACGTCCGTCGCGGGCGCGATCGAGGCCGGGCTCGGCGGCGGACGCGAGGGCGAGGGCGGCGGGGCCGAAGCGACCGGCTGGCGCGCCTGCGACGGCGGTTGGGACGGTTGCACCGCGGCGACGGGCTGCCGCGACTGGGAAGGCGGCGGCGGCGCCTGTGGGGGCGCTTGCGAGGGAGCGACGGGCTGGCGCGACTGGGAAGGCGGCTGCGGCGGCTGCGAGGGGGCCACGGGCTGGCGCGACTGGGACGGCGCATGCGGCGCTTGCGAAGGAGAGACGGCCTGGGCCACCTGCTGCGGCGGGTGAGCCGACGGGCTCGGCGGCGGAGGCGCCGCGGGTGCAGCTCTCTCCGGGCCCTGCGACGGCGCCTGCGGTGCGGTCGACCGTGCGGCGGTGCGCGGAAGCTCGACCACGGCGTCGCCCCGCCAGTCCTTCCACATCAGCGTGACGAGCGGCGGGAGGTGCGGCTTGCCCGTAACTCGACGTCGAAGATCGCGAGGTTCACGAGGCGGCCCGGCGGGGACGACGCGAGCGACAGCCTCACCATCTCGAACTGGGCGACCAGGAGAGACTTCGCCGTCTCCCCGTCCGTCCCCGGGGCCACGCGGTAGACGTACTCGCGGTACGTCAGCGGGGCGCGGCTGTCGGGCTCCTGCTCGCGCTTGAAGATGAGCTCGAGGCCCGCGACCGGCGCCGGGGTGGCGACGCGCATCGCAGCGCTCGACGGCGAGCTCGGTCGGCGCTCGACGGGCGGGGGCCGCGAGCTGCGAACGTTCGACCCGCGGGGACGCTGGGAACCGGGGGACGAAGGCGATCGTTGCGAGGTGGGCGGGCGCACCGAGGCCGGCGGCCGTATCGACGACGGAGCCGGCGCCACCTCCGTGGGGGGCGCGGCGAGCATGGCCGCGAAGGACGGGGTGACCGTCGTGGGGTCTGC
>Ga0302319_10019388_pt1 | contig 12360 bp, 14 predicted proteins | sample Bog_T0_2_FD_203319 | JGI IMG/M metagenome (GOLD analysis project Ga0302319, IMG submission 203319) | Peat permafrost microbial communities from Stordalen Mire near Abisko, Sweden - Bog_T0_2 | ecosystem: Environmental > Terrestrial > Soil > Wetlands > Peat | place: Sweden: Abisko, Stordalen Mire... | reverse complement strand
CCCGGCCCCTGAGTCGGCGCTCGGGTCGCGTCCCCGCGGAGCCCTACCCTCCGCCCAGGTGCAACCAGTGTAGCCGGATAACATCCATCAGCCGAAAGCCGTTTACACAAAACTATTGACACCGCCTGATCCCCGGCAGCGCGCAGCCCGTCTACATCTACGCAATGGATGCGCAGAGCTTCGCCCAGTTCGCGACGAACAATCGTGGGGCACTAGCCAACGCGCAGTATCAGGCGATCCAGGAAGGCCACCCGCTCGTCAGCGCTATTCGTGCTGTGACCGGTACGGCCTGAAAGTGTTGCTACAAGTGTTCCGGCAGGAAGTCGGCGGCATGCCTGTTGTTTCGCGGGCCACATTAGCGAGTTGCGCGTTTACCGCTCGGAACCCGGGATTGCGTCAAGATCTCAAATTGGGCGCGGAAGAGGTCTCTCCATTTCGAGACGGCATTTGAGACGGCACCGCGAACGAGCCAGGCTGCGGTAGGGCCCAGCCTCACTGCCCTTTCTGAGACGGACTCTTAAAACGTCGGAGCGCGTGATTTTGCAGGCTCCGAAGGCCTGTTCAAAGCTTAATGTATTTGAAACCATGGGCACCGGGCATTCGGCCCCCAGACAAATCACCACAAGGCGAGTTACCCGGTAAACAGGACGGGGTTTCAAGAGAGATTAGTTAGATGGTGGCAGCTACCCGCAGTCATAGTTACCCCCGTCAATCCCAGCCAGTGTGTAGCTTGCTTCCGCCACTCTCTCAATAGAAAGCTTCGTACCCTCCATTTGCGCATCTCTTAGCTGGAGGGCAGAATACACTTTTTCACAAAACACCAAAGGATACTGTGATCCGGAATGGTAAGTAGAAGGCGTCTTACTGCGGCGAGCATTTATTGCTTCAATTCTTTCGATTAGTGTCGCTTCAGTAAGCACCGTGAAGGGTTTCGGCTCGTAGTATAAGCCATCACTTTCGATAGCTTGTTCGTTTTTCACTATCGGTAACGAAGCGAGAAGTAACGAGAAGTTTTCCTCCGGACTACAACTGTTGCATTGGACCCTTCGTTGGCCACGACACTTCGAGCATTCCTGACATACTCCAGATCCCGCGCAAGAGGAACACTCCTTCTGAACAGAGCCTCCGAAACACTTCGTACTGTTACAACGGAAATAGCCTCTTCCTGAGCACTTCTTGCAGATTCGATGAACGAACCAAAACGTCCTGAATTTGCCCTTGCCGTGACACTCGACACAATCAATCCGACCGCTCCCCCTGCACTCTTCACATGGACCGCGCTGCGTGCCATGCCCCTTGCACGCTGAGCATAGGCACGACCGACAGCGGACGTGACCCGTGAAACGGCACTGTGGACACAATTCGCGTCCCTTTAACCTCGGATGAAGTTCAAATTTGTCCGCCATTCCGTTCTTCTCCAACAGAATCAGTTGAATCCCGCTCTCCCTCTCCCCCTCAGCCTTTCATTCTAAGCTTCGAATGGGGTTGGCGGCGGCTTGAGGCGACGACGGTCAATTAACTCGTTGCGCAAAGGCGTCCTATTGAAACCCGCCAATGCCTTCCGACTCCAGGCAATCCGAAACGGCAGGCCAGTTGGCTGCATCACGGTCTTAACTTACAGGCCCCCCCGACGAGCGCGCCCGCGGATCCTGGTCGCGAAGTCGCCGAGTCGGAGATCGATCGACTTGTACCTGACGCAACTTCATCGAAGTCATGTCCTTCTGGCCTCGTGATTTGGCCGCTTCTCTCTTGGAATGCTATGTCCCAGTTTCCGACCCTAAGTACCGGCGCAGTGACAATGACGCCGGCCACGCTGGGCACCGGCTTCGCCGCGCGTGTGATGCGTTTCTGCAATGACGCCGAGCAACGCTGGGCCGCGCGTGGCCAGTACGGCGTCTTCGTCCTCATGCTCACCAACATCTCCGGTTTCGATCTGTCGAACGTCCGCGACTTCTTTCGCGCGGTGAAAGGGCGTTTTGACTCGACCTGGAGCCTCACCATCAACGGCACGACTTACAACAACATGATCCTCGATTCGGACGATCTGGCCGCGACGGAGGAGAAGCCGAACCAGTTCACGCTGCAGGTGAAGTGCAGGCAGGTGCACGGCTGATGGCGTACTTCCCCCAGGTCGGTGCGAATGGGATGACGGTTCAATTGCCCTTTGGGCAGACCTTCTCGCACCTCACCTCGGTGAGCGAGCTGCAGTCGGGCCCGCGCCAGAGCTACGCCTGGCGGCCGAATCCGCTCCTGGCCTGGGACCTGACGTATCCGGCCCTTACGCCCGCCGAGTACGCCACGCTGCTGAGCTTCTTCCAGAGCCAACAAGGGCGGTACGGCGAATTCACGTTCCTTGATCCCGGCGGCAACCTCGTGCTGGCGTCGGAGAACTTCGCCGATGCATCGTGGCAACAGTTCTCTGTAGCCGTGGGCGCCAGCGTAGCCGGACCGTTTTCGGGATCGCTTGGCACGACCATCACCGGCACGACGAATGGCATGCTCGCCACCGTGGTGCTGCCTAGCGGCAACGGCGCTGGGCTCTGGCTCTGCGGTTCCGTCTATGTGCTCGCGCCGGCGGCGTCCATGCTCGTGATTGGCTTCATCGACTCGGGCTTCAACGTGCTCGCCTCGCAGAGTTGTGCACTGCCGGCGAACCAGTGGACGCGGATCGCCTGTTCTATCCAGCTCGCAACCAACTCGTCCATCCGGCTGCTGATCGGCGGCATCGGATCCTGGACGGGACCACTCTCGTTGTTCGGCGCGCAGGTGGCGCCCATGGGCGGTCCGGGCGCGTACCAGCGCACTCCCGGCAACTACGGCCTTCACTCGAAAACCCGCTTCGACACCGACCTCCTTGAACCGCAGTACGTCGGTCCCGCGCAGATCTCGCTGAAGCTTCGCCTGGCGTTGCATCCCATCGCGGCAGCCTTCTGTTCAAGTGCTTCGAAGTCCGCGCGGCGATCGCGCCAGGCGCGGGCCTGCCCGTTGCCGGCCAGCACGTCGAAGATGTGAAACTCGACCGTGCTGGTCATGATCTGCTGACGCGCCACAAGGCTTACGATCTCCTGGAGCGGGATACCGTGAATATAGATCTCGCCGTCCGCGATCGCGCCGGCCGGCAAGATGCGCGCGAGCTGCTCCGCGATGTCGCAGACTGTGTGTCTTCCCGGCGCGGCGGTGCGAAGGACCAAGTCGTCTGCTCTAACCAGGCAGCGCAGGCCATCCAGCCTGGGCTGGGCGTCGATCGGGAACTTCGCGGCTTGCGGGACATACATGCCGGCGAGCATGGGCTTGGGTGTTATGTGGTCGTCTTTGTACACCACTGACCGCTCAGATAGCGCCGCTAAGTCCAATGGAAATAGTAAGTTGAAAGCCATTCGTGGACGCGCTTGGTTACGTCCTCAGATGATCGCTTCGACGAAATACACTGCGTGTAAGTAGGTTCAAGCGGGACCCCGCCCGGCATCCTGAATGGCACAGCCGAAAGCATAAGCCTTCGTCGTGAACGGCCACATCTCCGAATTCCCCCTTCTGGTTCACACCTCGGAGAATACCGCTGCAGGCAGTTTCTCCAATCGCCTGTTCGTGCCTGCGCTCCTTTTGGGAAGCTAATCTTATCAATCACTTGCAAGCCTTTGATCCCCTGAAAATCTATTTCAGTCCAATGTGGATACTATTGTGGGGACACCATCCGAAACACCCACCACCATCTGGAGGCTGGGTGGTATATTCTCCACGGAAGGAGTCCTCATGGCAAAACTCACGTTTCGGCGTAGCGCGAGTGTGATGGTGCTGACGTCGAGAGGGCATGAGATGCTGGGCGTTTGGCGCGCCCATAACAGAGTGGCTAGCGGACATCAAGTTTGGCCCATCGGTACTTGGCCGTACGCAGGGTACAACGCCCACCCACTCCTGTCTGAGCCGAGTACCGTCAGAGACTGCTGGAGTGGATCCGGCATCCCCAAGGGGGAGGATCCTGGCATTGGTTGTTTCGGAATCCACATCTTCGACGTCACAGACCCAAACGGGACCACGATTGACGGCCTTGGAGTTCATGCCGGGCGTACTGAAGCTCCACCAGGCGGTTCACTCTACTCATTAGGCGGAAAGACGCTAGGATGCATCAGGGTGCCGCCTGCCGCTGATGATTTCAATCAATCACGCCCATTTCGGTGGGGATGCAATTACTGAGATCACTGTGGAGCCCTAACCAACTTTACTATCCATCTCGCTCGGATAATGGTGAGCCATTATGAAGAATTTCAGTCCGCTGAGATCATTTGAAGTGATTTCACTCGTGGGCGTCCCACGCGTGCCAGGCATATACCTCATTTGCGACAAGAATGGACCGGTGTATGGGGGGCGTTCAAAGGAACTGGCAAGACGCCTTCGGGAGCACCTTTTTCAGTTTGGAAGTGTGAGAGTGGCAGAACTGATACGGGCGGGGATACCGCTCAGATTCAGTTTCCTTCCACTTGACATCACCCAAATCCATGAGGCTGAGGCTATTTTGATCGCGCAGCTTGGGCTCACCGATTACGCGAACATCGTTCACGCAGGTCTGTACGAAGACGAGGTCGGGCATGACGCTTCATTCGACAGACGGGGCCGGCGTTGAACTTGAATCATTAAGGTCTCAGTCCAGGTTCGCGATTTCCGCGACCCGGGCAGCGTCGGACAAGCTTCCTTCTATTGTCGACGAAATCAAATTCGCCATGCTTCGCTCCTGAAATCTACTTTGCTCGCCACAATCGCTTCGTGCGCCGCACGCTTCGCTTCCATCCGGATGTGGCTGTAGAGGGCGAGCATCTGGTGGCTCACATGGCCCGCGATCTCCATGAGGGTCTGGTCCCCTGCCCCGCTTTCGGCGAGCTCCGTGATCAGCGTGTGGCGGTTGTCGTGCTAGCGCCCCTTCACCCCAGCCTCTCGCCGGACCATGTCCCAGGCGGTCTTGAGCGTGGTGATCGCGATGGTGGGGTCGCTTGGAAACCGGCCGCCGCCCGGGCAGAGGAACCACTCAGGCCGTGTCTCCCCGAACCGCTGGACGTACCAGCGCGCGTGTTCAACCAGTGCGTCTGAGAGCGCCTCGTTGAGCGGAATGGTGCGCCCGGCCCCGGCGGCTGTCTTGGCTTTGCCCACAGTCAGGAACCGCTTCTCGAAGTTGATCTGGACCCATGCGAGGTTTCGTACCTCGGCGTTGCGCATGCCACAGTTGAGCGCGAGCATCAGCGCGGGGAAGATGCACGGCGAGCCGCCCTGTTTGGCTCCACGTGCGAGCCTCTCGCCGCGCGCTTGGCGGAGGCAGGCGTCACGCCCGGCCAGCGTCGACTCGCGTGCCGCAGCCAACATGCGCGCCTGCTCGTCAACCTCAAAGGGCTTACCTGGGGACTCGGGCACGCGGAGTTTCAGGCTTTTCTCGCGCCGCGGCACGCCGCGAATCGTGTCGCCTTAAGATCCGCACTGGCGCAGCAGCATTCCGACCTCGTCGTTGATGCTCTTCGCCGCGGCCTTCTCATTGAGCCGATCGACCTGGTACTTCTTCACGACCAAAGGCGTGATCTCCAGAAGCAGGCGCGGGCCAAACAGCCGTTTCAGGTGGCGAGCAATGTATTCCATCAAGCGTTTCGCCGCAACTGGCGATTAAACAACGCATTTCCAGGAAGGCCCCGCGGCTCGCGATTTGGTAAACTGTGCCTGATTCTGGAAGCAGAAGGAGGTTCGTATCGTTATGGCTCGAATGGAGGATTGGCAGCAGGAAGCTCACAACGCGGTGCGGACGGAAATATGGTCGCTGAGAGGGCCGAACCAAGTCGTGAAGGTTCTGCAAGCGAGAGGGGCCGCGGCATCGACGCTGGGGGGATACATTACGCTAGGCAAGTATTTGCTGAATAAGACGCCTGCGCAAATCGAAACTGCGCTTGGCCTTCCCGCCGGCTATTTAGCCTGGGGAACGAGAATCTATCGCTTCACCCGTCTACCTCAAGCTTCGGAATATGAGTATGAACTCACCGCAGAATTTCCGGACGGTCTGGCGCACAACCCGGCTTACAGTAATCCATCTTTTCCTCCGGGAAATCGAACGATCCATCAATGGAGGATCAAACCAGGAGTTCAGATCCCGGTTGACTCGACGAGTTTTCTTGATCTGAAGCCGGGACAGGTATTTCCGTATGCCTGGCTCGTCAAAGGTTAACCGTCGTTTCTGTTTGACCAGTCGAAAAACGCCTGAGCAGTGGGAAAAGTAGGACTGTGCCGCTTTTTCCGAATCCACGTGAGCGGGAAGCCAAATCGATGAATTCTCGGGCTTTCGCTTCTATTCACACTGACGGACTCTGTTTCCGACCGTGGATGGATCCGGCTAGGATCAAAACCTCGAAAACTGCGCATCTGGGCGCTATTGCGAGGACCACTCGAGAATGTCGTCCGGACCGTCTTGAGCGATGTCGAGTGTCGTGCCAGAGGCTAACCTGCTATCGCATTCTTGACCTCAACTTGATCATCTCGCCATCTACAGAGAATCTGTTGTTTGCGCTTGGGCCGTCCGACGCTCCGGGCTCGCCACATTGAGCTGAGGTCCCCGCTGGTCGTCTTGCGCGACTCTACTGCGTTCCTGAAACCGACGCGGACGTGCCTATCGAATTGGTTAGCATTACGGAAACCGAACCTATCGCACTCGTGTCTCCGGAAAATGGAAATGGGATCGTCAGTCGGAAGGAGCCACCGGCCGCCAGACCGTCAGTGCTTGAGAACCATTGCGTCGCCGTGTCGCTAAGTGGAATGTCAAAGCTGGTCCCAGTGAGTTGCGCGCCAGTCGCTGCCGCGAAGGTTACGAGTGCGCTGGTGAGATCTCGCGGTGTCGAAGTAGCTACAACCTCTACATTGAAGCCAGTTGCCGTCACCTTCGTAATCCGCACCGAACCCGCCGAGATAGCCGGCGCAATACGAGGCACCGTTATTGGTGCAGATGGTAGTGGGTTTGACAGTTCCAGAGCCTGAGAGGTTCCTCCTAACTGGGCTTCAACAAGCGTCACAACGATCGTGCCCGCCACATCTCCAATTTGAACGCTTGGTAGAGGCCAACTGGTGCTATTCGGCTGTACCGTAACCGTAACACTCGTGCCACCAGAGGCGAACTGGAGAGCGGGACCGGAGTAATCTCCCGAGGGCAGGCCCCCAGCATCCGGCGTAAACGAAAGCGTAAGCTGCACATCCAAGGGTAATGGATATGGCTGGTTTAGGTTCAGTGTCAAACCCGGCTGATCGGTGATAGCAGTCGGCTGCGCACTGATAGAAATAGTAAACAGCGGAGGTGGAGGTGGGCTGATGCTCACCGAGTAAACTTTGGAAGCAGTTTGTCCTGTCGCGTCGGCCACGGCGATGGTCACACCGAAGGTTCCGGCAGTGCTAGGGGTCCCGCTCAATACACCTGTAGTGCTCAGGCTCAGGCCGGCAGGCAGGCCTGTGGCGTACCAAGTGTACGGCGCCGTCCCACCCTGGGCCTGCAACGTGGCGCCCGGATAGGCCTGATTGAACGCTCCGTTGGGCAACGATGTAGTAATGATGGCGGTCACTCCGGAAGCTATGGCTAGCTGCAGCGTTGCGGAGGCCGTCTGTTTGGGCGTCGAGGTGTCAGTCGCCGTGACCGTCACACTGAACGTACCGGAACTCGTGGGGGTACCGCCCAACACTCCGGCGGCACTTAGAATCAGACCAGGAGGCAGACCTGTGGCAGACCACGTGTAGGGTGAAGTACCGCCTTGGGCCTGTAAGGTGGCGCCAGGATAGACCTGATTGGAAGCTCCACCGGGCAGCGATGTGGTGGTAACCGCCAAACCGGAGGCGATGGTCAGCGAAAGCGTCGCGGAAGCCGACTGTTTGGGCGTAGAGCTATCGGTCACGGTGACGATTGCGCTGAACGTACCTGTGCTGGTGGGGGTTCCGCCTAATGCTCCGGCGGTACTCAGAATCAGACCAGGAGGCAGACCTGTGACGGACCACGTGTAGGGCGAAGTGCCGCCTTGGGCCTGTAACGTGGCGCCAGGATAGGCCTTATTGGAAGCTCCGCCGGGTAGCGACGTGGTGGTAACCGTCAAACCTGAGGCGATGGTCAGCGAAATCACCACGGAGGACGTCTGTTCGGGCGCCGAGGAGTCGGTCACGGTGACTGTCACGCTGAACGTACCGGCGCTTGTGGGTGTTCCACCCACCACTCCCGCTGGGTTTATACTCATGCCGGGAGGCAAACCAGTGGCCGACCAAGTGTAGGGCACCGTGCCATTCTGGGCCTGGAAGTTAGCGCCGGTGTATGCCTGATTGACCACTCCACTCGGGAATAACGCGCTGGTGATCGCCAGACTGGAAGCGATTGTCAGTGAAAGCGTGGTTGAGGCAAACGAAGTGTAGGGCACGCCACTGTCAGTTAAGCTGACAATCACGGCGAAGGTGCCGGAGGTCGTCGGCGTTCCGCCCAGGACTCCAGCGGCACTCAGACTCAGCCCGGGGGGCAGACCCGTGGCGGACCACTTATATGGCGGGTCGCCGGATTGGGCCTGCAACGTAGCACCCACGTAGGTCTGATTGACCATCCCGCTGGGCAACGATCCCGTGGTGATTATCAGGCCCCAAACCTTCAGCTGTAAAGTCTTCGAGGCTATCTGTTGAGGGGTGGAGCTATCGGTTACGATGAAGGTCGGGTTGAAGTTGCCGGAGATCGCCGGGATTCCGGCCAACAAACCAGCGGCGCTTACTTCCAGTCCAGTCGGCAGGCCCGTGGCAGACCACGTGTAGGGCTGCGTGCCGCCTTGGGCCTCTAAGTTCACACCGGGGTAGGGATTTGGCTGACCTGCATCAGGCAGTGAGGCAGTTGTTATGGTCAGACTCTGAGCTTTTACTAGAGGCGGAACCACCAAGAATAGAAGGGATATCAAACATGTTGGCGAGATAGTGCTCAATCGATAACGTAAAGCATAGCCAATCAGAGACTTCGCGGTGCTCGCGAGCGCGTTGCTATACTTGATTCCTGTGCATACTAGGAGTCTCGGCATGCGCCTTGAGTGCCCCGTGATCGTCCCAGTGCGGCAAGAAGATCCAATGGCGCTCATCTGCCATCTTCGAAATATGGAACATCTCCGTGTTGCGGTAACGGTCAATTTTCGCCCCGACAACCGGCCCAGTGCTTTCTCGTACTCCCTCATATTCCTGTTCACCTCAGACGACGTACCGCAAACGTCCCCGCCGAATTCGTAAATGATGCCACTGTCACACCGCTCGTGCTTGGGCCTGCACAAAATCGGTCCGGCCCCAGAGTGAGACCGCCAAGTAGTCTATCCGGGGCTGAAAGGTCGTGCTCGGAGATCGTCTCTGACGTCGTAATACGCACGATCTTATTGGTCAAGCCATCTCTGAACCAACTGGCACGATCCATTCCGGCCACGATACGGTTGGGAGAACTGGAGGGCGCCAGGCCTGTATGCTTGGCAATACTGACGGGCGGCGCTAACGAGGCAGTGGACTTGCCGAGCAGCCAAATTACCCACAAGAGCCCTTTTGGTTTGGCCGATCCAGTACCATGCGGGATGAGACTCTTCGAGCGTTCAGTAATGGCCATGACTTTCTTCTTATTCGGGCGCCCGTCGAGCAACACGAGCAGCGGTTGGTATAAACACTGCCCGCATGCCGGTACTTTGGTAATACAAGATCCATCCGGGCTGCCCCGGCTCGGACGAGACCAGAAAGCTATCCGCGTTCTTCAAGCGATCGACGATCACTGGGCGTGCCGGCAACTCAAGTGAACGCACCTCACCGCTTAACAGATGGAGCGACCAAATACGGCGCCCGTCCGCATCTGTAATGAACAACATCTCTCCGTCGCTACTTGCACTAACCTCTCCGACAGTAGTTGGGCCAGCCGAAATGGTATTTGGAAAAAGTCCGCCAGTCTGCGCATCGAACAGGTACACTGAGCCAGCCGCCCGGTCGGCAATTGCTGCATTCGCACTCTTTGGTATAAACGCCAAAGAAGCGCCGCTTTGAACAGTGACGACGACGCGAGCCGAACCATCTGGCAGCAGTCGGTGGACGGCAGCCAGAGACGAAAGAAGAACGGAACTGGCGTCGTCGCTAATTGCCACGCTCGACGGCAATTCCGGCAGTGCGGTCGCATCGAGGTCCTGTGCGATGCGCGGCTTGTCCGGCAAGCCTGTGACCACCTGGAGGCGGCCGGCGGATCCAGAGAAGAGCACGGCGCTCAGACCAGACGGGCTGAAGGCAACCAAGTCCGCAACGGGCAGCGCGCCGTTGATTGCTACAACCGCACCTACGGACAGTCCGTTCAAGGGTAGTACTGAGATTTGCCGGTCGCTGAATTCTACAAGCGCGTAGGCGTGGCTAGGTGCTAAGTGGACCCGTTCGATACCGGCGGGAAGTACTAGCGGCCCGCTGTAAACCGCCGCGCCAGGTACACCCAGGATGCCGCGCACCTCCAGGGGTGCGGACCATGCGACATACCCGAGAACCGGTCGATTCAGAGGTGAGTTCGCGGGAGCTGCCCCTGGGTGAAGCGGTGCTCTTTTCAAATCGTCACCGGGGCCTCGAACGGGCAGTTGCGCGAACGCCGCAACCATCGTTAACAACACGCTCACGCTCCAACGGAAGAGAATTACTAGCGTCGCCGGCCGAGTGCACATAGTAGACTCCTCTACAACGTCAGGGGATAGAAATGCCAGACGGGATCGATCCCGCTGCCTGCATGAAACCACTCAGGCTCACTGGGGTTAGTGCGGGCACTGGCTGAACGGATGTGCCTTCAATAGCTACGGACACTCTCCTCGACGACACCTGGTCGATGTCAGAGATGGCTATGCTGATGCGTTCCTTGAACTTTCCAATGGCTGTTGGGTTGAAAGTCACGCGGAACACCGCGGTCATGCCGGGAGTCAAAGTAACGGGCAGAGGCTGGGTGCTGCTGATTTGGAACAACTCTGGTTCTGCAATCGAGCTGATCATCACGGCTGTGTTTGTGCGGTTAGAGAGGAGAAATACGGCATCGGCTCTTTGGCCGACCGGTACTTCGCCAAAGGCGATTTCGTTCGGACTGAGCACCACCTGATGATTGCGGCGGTGCTCTAAATACCAGCAGGCGCCGATTGCGGCCGCTGCCACTGCACCCGATATGATCGCAGTCTTTGCACCAGCCCCCATTTGAGCCGACGATTTACCCTCGGCCGGTAAGCCAAGGCTCGACTTTGATGCTTTTGACATTGTGGCCGCGATCGCTTTCGAAGCGGCCGTCGTCCTGAATCCACCGCCCCACGTGTACGCCCCAGACGGAAGAAGAACCCTATCCCTCGGCATAGAGCCCGGTCCGATGACGGGTGTCCCTGGATTCCCGATCGTGCCCGTCGGCGGCGCCGGGGTTGGCGTCGAATTGCTGTTCTGTCCACCTGTCGCGGCCTTCGCCGCCGCAGCGCCCGCGGCCACGGCGCCGGCTGCGGCACCTCCGACGACGGCAGCCGACGCCCCAACCGCAGTAGCAGAAACCGCGACTGCGGGAGCAACCGCAACTGGCGCGACGGACGCTGGCGCTGCGGCAGCCGCACTGGCACTTGCTGTTCCAGCACTCGTGGCGCCACCGCTGGCACCAGACTGAGAGGCAGCGGTTGCAACGCCCGAAGATGTTGCGGTCGCAGCGCCCGCCATTACATTCGTTTGCGTGATGACCGCTGATCCGGCCTGACCCTGAAAAGCGGCCGATACATGGATTCTCAATACGCCTGCAATGTTGTTCGGCCGGAATCCGCTTGCGATTGCCCGCCCTTTTACATTCGTGAGGATTCTAAACACGGAGCCGCCATTGCCGAAAGTGCCGCTAGGCCCGCTCGTCGGGAGCAGAAATGCGACAGTGGCCCCGGCCACGGGACGCTTGTTTCGGTCGCGTACCTCGACGATTGGCTCGCGCGAAGTTCTGCGCTCCAAATTGTTGATTGCCTTTTCGCCGCGAATGATAGTGATCAATAGCTCTTCAGTCGGTTGGCCGGGCGAAGCTGCATTTTGGCCATCTGAGGTGCTGGGAACGGTGAGAAGTAGAACGCCAATCAGCGCCTCACGGAGAAGGAAAACTTTCATACTTCTCAATGCCTTCCATTTTCTCCGTGCGCTTATGCTGCGAGCCAGCGAATCAGAGAGAGCGATGCTACTACAGCTCCAGGCCGAAATCAAGGGGAGAACACAGGGGAGTGTCGCTAGTATGTGATCTGTCCGCTCCAATTCACACATGATCTGTCCGCTCGAGCCAAGTGGCGGGTGACGCTGGGTGAGTGAATCAGCCCAAGCAATGCCCAGCCGCGGAAGTGGAGCGGATGA
>Ga0302319_10019387_pt1 | contig 12361 bp, 12 predicted proteins | sample Bog_T0_2_FD_203319 | JGI IMG/M metagenome (GOLD analysis project Ga0302319, IMG submission 203319) | Peat permafrost microbial communities from Stordalen Mire near Abisko, Sweden - Bog_T0_2 | ecosystem: Environmental > Terrestrial > Soil > Wetlands > Peat | place: Sweden: Abisko, Stordalen Mire... | reverse complement strand
CGCGACGTCGTCGTATGGCGACTCCATCTTCCGCGAGCCGTGAGTCGACAACGCGGTCGTCATCTGCGGCACAGAAGGGACAGCGCACAGCACTCACGATACACCTAAATCCTTGAAATTCTAAGGAATAAGGACGTGCTCACCGGCCACCACGTACGACGAATCCAGTTCGCGAACGAGAGCACCGCGTGCAAGAGCAGGATCGACTGGATTGACCATCCTCGCTAACGACGACATCGTGTCCCCGGGCTGCACGACGTAGACCATGCCAGGTGCTAATTCTGAACTGTTCGCGACGTCGGTGCTCAGTCCTGCGTTGTTGGTCGCCCCAAAGGTGTGGCCCGGCACGGCCAGGAGGGCAGTACCCGCTATGACGAGGAGCACGATGATCGTGCGACGTCGGCGCTGGAGCATGCGTCGACGAGCAGCGCGCCGTTGGGAGAGCGTGGGACCGGTACGAAGGACTTGAGGTGTCGTATCCAGCGTCACCAGACGTAAATAGTGGTCGTGACCTGGTTCAACGAACTCGGGGACTTCGATCACTTCAACAGCTGCCATGGCCGACTCCTGACCTAAACGAACACATGTTCGTAATTATAAAGCGAACAGATGTTCGATGCAAGACCAACTTTGAGAATTTCTAGGCGCTACGACGCCTTATTCTCAAGCAACTTGCGACCAACCCTGCCGAATTCAGAGTGTACGAAGGGCCTGTGACGTGCCAGGGCCGGTGCGGCGCCAGCGAAGTTGCGCACCATTCGGATTCGGTGTCGCGTGACAAGCGCCGCGCATTCCGCCGTGAGTACGTCACTGGGATGATCATTGGAATCAGTCACCTGTCCGTCCGTCACCCACACAATTGGCTCGTTGGGCCGAGCACGCGCGATCGCCCAACGAAGTACCGGGCCATCAACACCGTTGCCCACGTTTCCCGACGGGAAGTGGTGCGCGAGTGTGCCGCGTTGGGCCAAAATCCACGCGTTGGGCTTGGACGTCGCATCACCCGGCTGGTGGCTATAGCCCACTACCAACGAGCCAGGTGCGCGCGCCACCAGTGCAGCGAGTTCGCCCGGATCGATGTCCATCGATCCCGATTGGTCGATGATGACGAGCCCACCGTCACATCGCTTCTTCGCACCAAACGCTCGTTGCATGTCGTCGGTGAGCAGTCGACTTGGATAGCGCATCACGACGCCACTTACGGACGGCTGACTTCGGCGCCAGTGTGCACGGGACTTATTGTCGACCGTGATTCCCTCCACGTCAAAAACCAATTTTGCGAAGACGCCCGACGGAGCGCGCCGCGCGCCTGGTTCGAGTGAGCGCCGGAATACGCGTAGCTCGTCGGGGCCGCTCGGCACTTGAGAGCCTGCGGCACGGTCCACAATTCGTGCGAGCGTAACCGTGAAGTTGGCGTAGCCCCCGGGTACGCCACTCTCACTAAGCGAAGTATTAGCGAGGTCGATCGTCGACGTTGTCACAGCGAACCTGAGAACTCGCTTTCGAACCGCCCGCAGCGCAGGCATCCAACTCGGCTGGGAGATTCGCACGCCCGCGAGGTACTCGCGTTCTGCACCGGTGTCCAGCACGGCGAGCAAAAATCGAACTGCCTCAGGCCAGTCATTTGCCTCAGCGACGCTTCGTCCCCCCGCCTTCTCACTACCATCGCGCAAGATGGTTGTCGCAAAACCAGCTCGCGAGAGCAAGGTGTTCACTCGAAACTCCTCGGCACATTCGAGCGCCCTCGCCGAGACGTCGCCAAAATCACGAACCGGACGATGCGGACTCACTCGTACGTGCATGAGCTCGTGTGCGCGAATGAGTCGAGCTACTTCTCCTCCGCCCAGTGGTACTTGCAACACGCGGTTGCTGAGGTCGCAACTCGCGCCGCCTCGTAACGACGAACCGGCTTCGATTCGCCACGGTCCTGCCGGCATGCCGTCCTCGCGCCCCGTCACCAACTCTGGGTAGACAGATCCAGCGCTCATCGAAGTGCGCCGATCACGAGCGCATCCAGGACGTCATTGGCCCGACCAGCCCCAAAGACCAATTGAGCCGCGCGTTCAGCGCCGAGGTGGTGACGCAACTGATCAAAGGCGTGAAAGCTTCGTAGCGACACGCGACGTGACGGCTCACCGAAGGCGCCGGCCAAGGCGGGACCTCGCAGGTCAAGACTGAGACTTTCGAGCGCCGAAGGATGCGGCTGATCTACGCGAATGGCGACAGGGAAACGATCGCGCAGTGCAGACGGAATCTCGTCGAGGTCTTCGGCGTTAGTCGTCATCACGACGCTGAAATGTGGTCCAGGTCGAACCCACGAACCGGTTTGAGGGTTGCGCCACCTCGAAGATTCGACGGAATCAGTAATTGCGAGAAGAGTGCTGAAGGCATCACCCGAGGCTCGATCAACCTCATCGACGACCAATCTGCCCCCAAGACCACCATTGTCGTGCCACGCACGAATGGCCGGTCCCTCTCGCCACTCCCAGCGCCCCTCACCCGCGGGCATCCACGTACCCGTAATCTCACCCGTCGTGAGGTCTTCGGTGCAGACCAGGCGTTCAGCGGCGCTTGGCACGCCAAAATGAAGCGCCGCGAAGGTCTTTCCTGTTCCAGGTGGGCCGTACAGAAGAATTCGCGCCACGCCCGCCTCAAGAACGTCCGCGAAATCTCGCCAGCACTGTCCTTCACCTTGGTTAATTAGTTGATCAGCCACTTTCTCTCCTTGTTGGAACGCACAATGGTCGTCCTGCCCGGACGTACCAGCAAAAACACCAGCGTCTCGAAAACAGTGCGACTCCTCACCTGACGCGGCTGAAAAGGACTGAACTTTCGCCACTTTGGGAAACGAGCGAACAGGTGTTTGATTTCTGTGTCTTTCTCACCTAACATACGAACAACTGTTCGATAGCGGAGGATTCCCATGGCCGAAGTACTCACCCCAATGCGACGTCAGATCCTCGAATTCATCGTCACCTGCCAGCGAGAGCGAAACTTTCCACCCACGATTCGTGAGATTGGCGACCACGTTGGACTTAAGTCACCTGCGACCGTCGCCAACCACATAGAGGTCCTAAAAAGCGCTGGTTACATTGAGAAGAATCCACAACAGCCGCGCACGCTCACTGTTCGTCTCGACGTTGAAAACCCCGCACCCGACCAGCGCATTCGTTACATCCCCTTCGTTGGTGACGTCGCTGCTGGTACCGGTGTATTGGCCGTAGAGGTCGCGCATGAAGTGATGTCAATACCTGAGCAGTTTTGTGGACGGGGCGACAGTTTCGTACTCCAGGTACGCGGTGATTCAATGATTGAGGCGGGCATATTGCCCGGCGATTTCCTCGTGGTACAACGTCAGCCGAGCGCAAACTCTGGCGAGATTGTCGTCGCGGGAATCCTCGACGATGAAGCGACTGTTAAGCGATTTTTCCCACAAGGGAATCGAGTGGTGCTCAAGCCCGAGAATCGAAGTATGGAGCCAATGGAGTTCGACGCCGATGACGTCACCATTTTTGGAAAAGTCATTTCAGTTCTTCGAAACTACTGAGCGAGGTTCCACAGGTTCTTCGCGTGCCGGTCACGGGAAATAAACCGGAAACAACAAGACGAGTCCCGTCGCATCCTGATATTGGTCCAGAGACGTCGGTTCGTTCGAAGTGTTCCCTCGCCACTTTGAACCGATGATCACCAGGGAACGGTTTCGCCGAAGCGGTCAAGATACTGAAGGCCCGGTGTCTTCATTTTTTCCAGAAGTACATCCACCACTTTTGGAATACTCTCTTCAATGCTCAGAGGCGCTCCAGGACCCCCCAGATTCGTCCGGACCCATCCCGGAGCGATCACTACCATCGCGCGCTGTGGTGAAGGCTCTCGCGCGGCGAAACTTCGCATGAATTGGTTTAGTGCGGCCTTAGAACTGCGGTACACCTCGCGCCGCCCGGTCTCGTTGTTGGCGATGCTGCCCTGTCCGGACGACATTGCGCCGATCATTCCCGTGGCGGGAACGAGATGTTGCAGCGACACAATCACGCGCATTGGACTCAACGCATTCGTCATCATGACCAAATTGAATTCCTCGTTGCTCACCTCATCGACGTCGTGCTGTTGATCGCTTGTCGCAATCCCGGCATTCACGAAAAGAATCTGAAACGTCCTCCCCGATAATCGCTGACCCAGCGCAGCAATCTGCTGTTGATCATTGATATCGATCGTCGCGACTTCGACTCGGCCCCATTTGTCCTCGAGATCGTGCAGTGGGGTCCGATCCATCCCAGGTCGAACCGTTCCCACTACGTTCCAGCCTCTCTTCAGGAACTCTTCAGCCATGGCGTAACCAAGTCCGCGCCCCGCGCCGATGATCAAGATAGTAGGAACGTTGGGGCTCGTTTGGTTCGACATGAAACGTTCATCCTTCGCTAGTCCAAAGTGGCACAGACGTGGAGCGTTTTCTTCTACGTCAAAAACTAGACGGGTCCCAGACACTACGACAAGGCCGCGGTGCGCGTCGCCCTATTTCTGCTCGCTCGTTACTCAATCCACGTGGCTAAGACAGCTGCGAACTCATCGAGTTCGTAGAGCGTCACCATTTCGTCACTTCGATGCGCGAGAAGCGGATCACCGGCTCCGAAATTAGCAGCCGGTACGCCAAGTTGTGCGAAGGTTGCCACGTCGGTCCAGCCAACTTTTCCACGAGGCGCCTCGTTGGTGAGCGACACCAACTGGGCGAGGCGAGGATTCGAGAGTTCGGGTTTCGCAGGCGGTGCCCAATCCAGCACCTCGATGTGGTCACCCGCCTCGATGAAATCAATCAGGTACTTCTTAACCCACTCGAACGCTTCTTCCTCCGAACGGTCGGGCGCCACGCGGTGATTGAGGACACAGCGTGCCACGTCCGGCACGACGTTAGGCGCGACTCCCCCTTCGATGCTCACGGTCTGTAGCTGTTCGACGAAATTTACGCGGTCGATTGTGACGGTACGCGGCGCGTAATGCGCGACGTACCCTACCAAGGCGGCCAGACGGTGAATGGCGTTGATCCCCGTGAAGGGACGAGCAGTGTGGGCGCGAGCGCCTCGCATGGTGATACCAATCTTCATCGTGCCTTGACATCCCGCTTCGACGGCGCCGCCCGTGGGTTCCGCTAGAACGGCAGCGTCGGCCTCAAGCAATTCAGGTCGCAACTCAGCGATTTCCAAAAGACCGGATTCCTTGCGCGAAATCTCCTCGCGGGCGTAAAAGACCCACGAGAGCTCGACGGATCGCGCGCGCGGCTCACTCGCTAACTCGAGCATCACTGAGAGCGAGCCCTTCATGTCCGATGCCCCCACGCCTCGTAGTTCATCGCCAACGATCTCGGCAGCGTGGGCGTCGCCCGGCACCGTGTCGATATGACCCGCGATGAGTAGTCGCGTCTTATGAAATCCCGTCGTGCGCGCGACGACATTGTCACCAATTCGTTCGACCGATAAGTGCGGATTCTCGCGCAAGCGCTGCTCGATAATTGTCGCGAGCGCAGCTTCATTTCTGCTGACCGAGTCCACACGAACGATCGCGAGGGCGTCGTCAAGACGGGTCACGTCGCGACCCCGTGGTCGCGCAGAAGAGCGTTGAGCGCAACCTTGTTATGACTCTCACCTTCACTCAGTCGCTTGATGATAAGGACGCATGGTAGGTAGAACTCGCCACCCGGATACTCGCGTCGACGACTCGCGGTCACCGCCACGCAGTAGTCCGGCACGTGACCGCGCGATACTTCTTCGCCCGTCTCTGCGTCGATCACCGGAATCGACGGGTTCAGTATCGCGCCGGCGCCGAGCACCGAGCCCTTGCCCACTCGCGCCCCGTCGACGATCATGCAACGACTACCAATGAAGGCGCCGTCTTCGATAACAACCGGCACGGCGTTCGCCGGCTCGAGCACCCCGCCGATACCCACGCCACCGGCCAAGTGAACGTCGGCCCCGATTTGGGCACAACTGCCCACCGTGACCCACGTGTCGACCATCGTCCCGGGTCCCACCCACGCACCGATATTGACGAAACTCGGCATGAGGATGACACCCGGACTTAGGAAACTCCCGCGTCGTGCGACCGCTCCCGGCACGACGCGCACGCCACGCCGCTCGAAATCGTGCTTCAGTTCAAGCTTGTCGAGATACTCGAAAGGTCCCGACTCGACCTTTTCCATACCGCGAAGGCGAAACAGCAGCATGATCGCCTTCTTCAACCATTCGTGCACCACGACCTCACCATTCGCGGCGACCTCAGCCACGCGTACTTGTCCGTCGTCGAGTTTGGTGATGGCGAGCTCCACGTCGCGACGAGCCTCATGGTTGTCGGGTGACATCGCCGAGATGTCCTCAAACCACGTGTTGATGCGTTCTTCTAACTCGGCCATGCGTCAATCGTAGTTGGGACCTCTTAGCGCGACGAAAGGCGCGACGCTGCCAGTTTGAGTCGTTCGTCCGGTTGGACTACGGCAATTCGAACAAAATCGGCGCCGGCATCACCGTAGAGTTCCCCTGGACTCACGATGAGTCCCGACACTTGCGCGAGCATCTCGGCCAATTGCCATCCGTCCGCGCCGGGCTTTGAGCTCCACAAGTAGAAACCACCGTCGGGCAGTGGCGCGTCGACGCCCACGTGGATCAAGGCGTTCGCGAGCAACTCGAGCCGGTGACGATAGCGCGCGCGTTGCACCACGACGTGCTCGTCGTCGCCGTACGCGAGCGCAACGGCCGCCTGCACCGGACCGGGGATCATTAGGCCCGCGTGCTGGCGAACGAGGCGCAGGTACGCGACTATCTCAGGGTCCCCGGCATAGAACCCCGCCCGCACGCCCGCGAGGTTCGAGCGCTTCGAAATCGAATGCAGCGCGAGTACGCCTTCGAGCGTGTGCTCGAGTATGGAGCGTGGTCGGCCGGTCCATGTGAACTCGGCGTAACATTCATCACTCGCGACCAGTACTCCGTGACGCTGTCCCCACGCGGCGACTGCCTCGAGATCGTCCAGTCCGCCCGTTGGATTTGAGGGAGAATTCGACCACAGCACGAGCGCGCGACTCGCGTCCTCGATACCGATCGACGCGAGGTCAAGCTCACCACCCTTGAGGGCAACGGGCACAGCTCGAAGTCCGGCGAGCACGGCGCTCATGGCGTACGTCGGGTAACTAATGGCGGGAAAGAGTACGGTGTCGCGCTCGGGTGAACGAAGGTGCAAGTACTGCGCGAGCGACGCCACGAACTCCTTCGTGCCCACGCACCCCGCAAGCTGATCGGGACCCACCGTGACGCCAAAGCGACGATCGAGCCAACCGGCCGCAGCGGCACGAAAATCGGCCGAGCCAATCGACGCGGGGTATCCCCGTGCCCCTACGCCTTTGGCGAGTTCGTCGATCACGAAATCGGGAGGTGCGTCGATGGGTGTGCCGATCGAGCAGTCAATGGGACCACCCTCATGATGCGCGGCGAGCGTTTTCAATCGGTCGAGGCGCTCGTAGGGATACGGAGGTGGCACAAAACTCACGCGGGTACTCGCCATTCGTCGAATCGCGCCGCTCCGACGGCGTCGAGCACCACTCGCAACAGGACGCCCTCGCTCGTGACCGAGGTCTCGACGACCTCTCCCTCGCGGTGCGCCGCGGCCAACAAGTCGCCCCGATCAAGCGGCAGACGCAGCGTAATCAGACGGTCGTTCGTACGCAGACGCTCACCGATCGTGGCAATGACCTCGTCGAGATTCTCGCCCGTCAGGGCCGACACGTAGACACTGCCTTCGTGCAGCTTTGCGAGGTCGCGCGCACGCGATCCTGGGACGTCCGCCTTGTTAAAGACGAGCAACTCGGGCACTTCGTCGGCCCCGATCTCTTTGAGCACGTCGTGTACCGCGCTGATCTGTAGTTCGGCGTCGTCACTCGCACCGTCGACCACGTGCACGAGAAGGTCCGCCAGTTGCACGGACTTAAGCGTGCTCATGAAGGCCTCGACGAGTTCGTGCGGGAGATTCGAGATGAATCCCACGGTGTCAGTGAACAGCACCGTCTCACCCCCGGGCAACTGGCGCTGGCGCGTGCGAGGGTCGAGCGTAACGAAAAGGCGGTTCTCGGCGACGACGTCGGCGTCGGTGAGCGCGTTGAGCATCGAGGACTTTCCCGCGTTGGTGTAGCCCACCAGGGTCACTTCACGGTGTCGACCGCGCGCGCGACCCTGGCGCTGGACCCCGCGCGTGCGATCGATGTCCTTTAATTCGTTACGTATGTGATGGATGCGATTGACCAGACGACGACGATCGACTTCGAGCTGGGTTTCACCTGGTCCTCTCGTGCCAATACCACCGGCCTGCTGGGATAGCGATCCACTCGCGCGACGAAGTCGCGGGAGTCGGTACTGAAGAAGCGCGAGCTCCACCTGCGCCTTGCCCTCAGGCGTGCGCGCGTTTTGCGCGAAGATGTCCAAGATCACGGCGGTGCGATCAATCGCGGTGCGCCCGAGAATCTTCTCGAGATTTCTTTGCTGCGCCGGCGAGAGCGTGTGCTCAAAGACCACCGTGTCCGAGTCAACCGCGAGACAGATGTCACGCAGTTCGTCGACCTTGCCCGACCCGAGGAACGTCGCGGGATCGGGCGAGTCGCGGCGCTGGACGACGCGCGCAACGACGTCGGCGCCCGCGGTGTCGACGAGCAACGCCAATTCGTCGAGTTGACGCTCGAGTTCTTCGCCCGTGACCCCCGGAAACTGCACACCGACGAGCACGATCTTTTCGCGAAACGTGCGCTCAATGAGCGTCGTTGGTATGTAGGTCACGCTTCGAGCCACCCCACGTCGGCGACGAACTGCACGGGACCCGCGAGTGACGCGCCGTCGGCACCGAGTTTCACCATGAGGTCACCCCCCGGGTTTTCAATGGTGACTTCGGAATCCACTAGACCATCACGGTGCAGCACCGCGGCGGTCGCGACCGATCCGGTGCCACACGCCAAGGTCCAACCAACCCCGCGTTCAATCACTCGAATCCTCGCACGACTTTTGTCCAGCACCGTCACGAACTCCACGTTGGCGCCACCGAGCTGATCAGCGAACGACGCCGCCTTCTCTTCGCGGGTTCGCTCGTCCCAGGACGCATCGTCGAGCACGACGACATGAGGGTTGCCCACGTTCGCCACACCGAGCGCACCCGCGAGTGTCGACGAGAACGACACCTCACCCATGTCCACGCGCCCATAACCCGCGTCGCCGTCCATCGTGAGTTCGACGTGACGCTCGCCCGCGTCCGTGAGCACCTCGAGTTCGTCCCAGTCGGCCTTGGTCGCGCGACGCACCGCCGCGGCGAGGCAGCGTATCCCGTTGCCGGACATCTCCGCCACGCTCCCGTCTGCGTTGTAGAGCACCATGGTGACCGGCGCACCCAAAGTAGCCACCAAGACGCCATCGGCACCAACGCCGAAGGAGCGGTGACACGCTCGTTGCGCGCGCTCGCCGTTCCACCAGATACCGTCGCCGGGTTCCACCACGTCCACGAGGAAGTCGTTGCCCGCGCCGTGCCATTTCTGCAGTGTTCGAAGACCCATTACTACCTAGTCTCTCACGAAGCCATCGGGACTGTTCAGAACCTCGAGGAGCCGTTTGGCCGCGAGATCAGGTTCGTCGAACCATTCAATGCGGGGATCGCGCGAGAACCACGAGCGCTGACGTCGTGCGAGTCGCTTGCTCTGTGTAATCGCGTCACGCACACACTCGTCCAGGTCCGACCCCTCTTCGAGGTGGCGCAGTAGTTCGCGGTAGCCCACCGCTTGACGCGCCGTGCGACTTAGTCCACCCGGCGACGCACGTAACGCTCGAACTTCGTCGAGCAAGCCCTCACGCATCCAGGTAAGAAAACGCCGCTCGATTCGTTCGTCGAGCACGTCGAAATCTGTGCGCAGCCCCACTTGGACGACACGCACCGGCCCGTAGGAGCGAAGTCCGGGACCGTAGGAGGAAAACGCGTCACCGCTACCCAAGGTCACCTCGAGAGCCCTGATGATGCGTCGTTCGTTGGTGGGCTCCATACGACTCGCCGCGAGCGGGTCGAGCGCGGACAACTGCGCGAAGAGGCCCGCGAGGTCGCCCTTGCGCTCTTCGAGCGCGGCACGCACCTCAGGGTACTGACGCGGGATGTCAAAGTTGTCGAGCACCGCACGTCCGTAGAGTCCGGTGCCGCCTACGTAGAGCACCGCGCCGCCCAGTTGCCAGACCTGCGCGGCCGCCTCGCGCGCGGCGTGTTGGAACTCATAAAGGGTGTACTCCTCGCTTGGTTCAATGAGGTCGAGAAGGTGGTAGTCCACCTCATCGCGCTGTGCGCGCGTGGGCTTCGCGGTGCCTCTATCCATACCCCGATAGACGGTCATTGCGTCCACGCAGAGAATGGCGACGTCAGGGTTCTCCAGGCAGAGTTGGTGCGCGAGCGCCGACTTTCCTGACGCGGTGGTTCCCACCAGGGCGACGGCGGGACCGCCGTGATTTCTCACGAGACGAGCAGCGGTATTCGAATCTTGTGTCGAGGTGCGCGCACGACGCTCTCGACCTCGCCGATCAGGTGATAGGGCGCGCCGTGGTTGACGCGCGCGTGCACGAGAGAACCCGCTCGAACTCCTTCGACGAGAGGAAAATGGATGAGTTTTCCTTGTCGAGTGCGTCCCGACAACATTGCGGCGTTGCGCCGCGAGGGACCTTCGACCAGTACTTCTTCGAGAAGTCCTTCACGCGCCGCGTGCTTCTTCAACGCCGAGCGATCGAGGACGTGCTTGAGTCGTTCGAAACGCTCCTTGATGACGTCGTCGGCAATGAATTCGTTGGTCAACAGTGCAGCACGCGTTCCTTCGCGCGGTGAGAAGATGAAGGTGAAGGCTGAATCGAACTGAGCCACGCTCACCGCCTCGAGTAACTCTTCGAACTCCGCCTCCGTCTCTCCGGGAAAGCCCACGATCAAATCAGTCGTCACCGCGAGGTCTGGCAGCGCGGCGCGCGCCTGGGCCAAACGCTCGAGGTAGCGCTCGATGGTGTAACCGCGCCGCATCGCGCGCAGTACGCGGTTTGAGCCGTGCTGCATGGGCAGGTGAAGTTGTGGACAGACATTCGCCGTCTCGGCCATGGCGGCGATGGTCTCGGGGCGCAAGTCCTTGGGGTGCGGACTCGTGAAGCGAATGCGTTCAATGCCCTCCACCTCACCTAACGCGCGAAGAAGTGCGGCGAACAAAGGGCCTCGCTTGGTGATGTCGCGACCATAGGAGTTGACGTTCTGTCCGAGCACCGTGAGTTCGACCACGCCCGCGTTCGCGAGCATCGTGGCCTCTTCGATCAAATCGTCCATGGGTCGACTGATCTCTCGACCGCGCACCGAGGGCACGATGCAGTACGCACAGGAATTGTCACAGCCCGTCTGAATGGTGATCCACGCGGCGAACGGCGTCTCGCGCACCGCGTAGAGGGCGGGGGCCATCTCGCGGTTCGACACCGGATCGGGCTCGTCCAGTACCTCGACGAGTGACCCGTCGCTTCGTGCCCGGCGCAACAACGCGGGTGCGGCGTTCACGTTGTGGGTGCCAAAGACCACGTCGACCCAGTTCGCGCGCTCTTGAATAGCCCCACGGTCCTTTTGGGCCATGCACCCGCCGACCGCAATCTGCATGTCCGGACGCTCCTGCTTGAGCGCCTTGAGATGACCGAGCGCGCTGTAGAGCTTGAGGTCCGCGTTCTCACGAATGGTGCACGTGTTGAGCACGACGACGTCCGCGTCGCGCTCGCTCGTCGCGGGTACCAGTCCGTCCGCCACCAAGAGTCCCGCCAGACGTTCGGAGTCGTGTTCGTTCATCTGGCAGCCAAAGGTGCGAATACTGAAGGTTTTCGGCGTCGCCACCGTTCCAGCCTACCCAGCGATTTCGACGAGTTCGCGGGCCGAATCACGCGTCACGCCGACGCTCGCGAACATGACGCACGCGAGACCCACGAGGTCCCACACGCTAAATCTGTCCGAAAGCAGCAACCAACCCACGAAGAACGCAATCGCAGGATCAAATGCCACCAGCACCCCAACAACGGAGGGTTTCAAACGACGCAGCGCCGACAACTCAGCGCCGAAACCGAGGACGAGGGACATCAGCGCTACCAGCGTCAGACGTCCCAGCACGTAAGGGTGCGAGGAAACGACGTGCGCACTCGTAATGTCAAAGGGCAGTGTCCACAGGGCGGCGACCGAAACGCCCAGGGCCAGTCCTTCGAGTCCGGTCGTCGAGCCCCCCAGGCGCTGGGACGCGAAGAGGTACAGCGCCCAGCCGAGCCCTGCGCACACGGCGAACAGCGCGCCAGGCCACGTGAGACCCCCACCA
>Ga0302319_10019386_pt1 | contig 12361 bp, 10 predicted proteins | sample Bog_T0_2_FD_203319 | JGI IMG/M metagenome (GOLD analysis project Ga0302319, IMG submission 203319) | Peat permafrost microbial communities from Stordalen Mire near Abisko, Sweden - Bog_T0_2 | ecosystem: Environmental > Terrestrial > Soil > Wetlands > Peat | place: Sweden: Abisko, Stordalen Mire... | reverse complement strand
GCTCCGCGACGCCGTTGGTCCAGCCTTCGGCCAAGACCTCGGTCACCGCCTGTGCCGCGATGGCATCACCGTAGCGACTCGCCATCAGCGCCTCAGCCTGCGTATTTCGAAAGATGACGCCACCGGATTCGTCGCAGAGCACCAGTCCGAGGGGCAACGCGTCAAGTGAACGACGAAGACGGATTGACTCCGCACTCGACTCTGAAACAGCGATCGTGGCGGCTCCAGTGACTTCTTCAAGAAAACTGAGCGCTGATTCGACTTTACCGTTGTCGTCATGGGGCTCAACGCCAAGTCGGCCCCCGAGTGCGGTGAGTCGCTGGGCAATCGAACGATGACCGCGTCGGCGATTGACGAGGATTCCAATGACGACCCCGACGAGCAAGATGCCAATCGCCGCCAAATAAACCGCTATCGCTGGCCAGTGCGTGGCAAAGTTCTTGGCCGATGCGAGGATCACAGATTCAGTCTCGCAGATGATCACAGAACTGACCGCGCAGCGACCTTTGGGCAACTCTCTAGTGAAAGTGAGTCGCCCATGTTGGTTCTTTTTGCTGATTCAGGTACCAGTCCTTCAATAACGGGACTTCCGGGAAGTTCAGTTCTGCTCAGTCTCTTGAGTGGCGTCGAAGCGTGGGCGGAGATTGGTGCTCTGGCCGCACTCGTAATTGGTGCCGCGCTCTGGGCATTGGGTAGTCACACGCAAAACATGCACCAGTCAGCGGCGGGTCGAAGAGCGGTTGGTACTGCACTCGTGGCCGCGTTGCTGATCGGCGCCGCACCGCACCTTATTGACTGGTTCTTTAACGCAGGTTCGAAGGTCAGTTAATGAGTAGCGTGCTCTGCTTATTCACACCGGGCGCTTGCATAACCACCTCGATCGCCAAAGCAACGTTGGGGGATCTGTTTGATGCCGTGACGACGTGGTTGCTTAATAGCGTCGAGTGGTTTCTCACTTCCGTCGGACAGGCGCTTACCTCGGCGAGCGAACCCGCGACGGTCGTGAACTCCGCGAAGGACGAATTCAGCACTCTGCTCGTGATCTCGCCAGTTTTGATGGTCATGGGTCTTTCAGTTTCGACGTTGCAAGCAATACGCCACGGTGACACGTCGTCGCTGTGGCGCGTGTACTTCGGCGTCGCACCAGCCTGCGTCGCAGCAATCTTTCTTGCGCAGCCGTTGACGTTACTCATTCTCGAGGCAATAAATGAACTCTCAAGCACCGCCGCGAGTTCGGTACTTGAACACGAGTCCCGTCTGGTCGCCGATTTTGCTTCCTTGTCGACGCTTACGCCAGGATTTGGACTCTTCCTCATGGCCCTGGGTGTCGTGATAGGAGCGTGGTTCTTATGGTGTGAGCTCGTCTTGCGCACCGTCGTGCTCTCGCTGCTTCTCGTACTAGTGCCCGTCGTTGTGCCCCTTGCGACGTTCCCGTCGCTGCGCCGGGTGGGTTGGCGACTCGCGGAGACGTTTCTCGCGGTCGCCTCCAGCAAGTTTCTGATTGTCATCGCTTTGACGCTCGGTTTGGGCGAGTTGCAAGGGGGTTCGGCAACTGAAGTGGTCGTCGGCGCCGTGACGATCCTTCTCGCCACATTGTCGCCCTTCGTGTTGCTTCGCGTGATTCCGATCATTGAACAGTCGGCGTTGCATAATCTTGACGGCGTCCGTCAGCGTTTCACGCGAGCGGCAACGAATCTTCCCAATTCACCCGTAGTTTCAGCGGCGCGATCGCTGGTGCCTGATAGTCCGATGCCCGAGCCACCTGATCGACCCGCTGATCTGGGTCTCGGTATGTGGGAGCCAAGTCCCGAGGTCGAATTTCCGAACATGGAAGGTCCTCGGCCCGAGCCGCCTATTGGTACACCGACACTTCGGGGAGGACACGTCGCATATTTGAAGGACGACATGGGACCGGTAGTGGGGTGGCATTTTGACGAGTGAATTTGTTGGTCTCGGTGAGTCCGATGCCAATGCCCGCTGGGCTGGCATCCGGCGCCATCAAGCCATACTTATCATTCTCGGTCTCGGACTCGTTGGTGATTGGACGATCGGGCCCCACGCGAAAATGGTGGAACTGGCGCTAGGGGTGGCTGCGCTATGCGCCGCTTCGCCCGCGTACGACGGTCTTACCGTGAGTGAATTGGCGGTTGTGTCGCTGCGCTACGTAACGCACCGACGTTGGTTTCTCATCACGACCCAGACGAATGGCGCGGCGCTGAATGTGACGGCACACGGCAACGTCGCGGTGCAGGGCTTTGAGTTGCTACACCATGGTCGACTGGACCTCTCGGGCGCCGACGTTGAGCTCTCGGCACGATTTGTCGACCAAATAAAAGGCATGGCCACAACCAATGAGACAAGCCACGTCTCTGTTCACGTGCGATCGCTTCCTCAGGTGGCAGGCACCCTGATGACCTTGCGCATGAACAGTCAAACTCCCGAAGGCTGGAGAGAGAACGGTGGACTTCTTCGAGAACTGGTGGGGCTTGCGGTAGGCGCTGACAATGTGGGTGTGCTGGAGCGCTGGAACTACCTACGAAGTGAAACAGAGGTAGTGCGTGTCTTTCGCGTCAGCGACTTTAGCGGTGCGTCAGTCCAGAGGGCGCTGCTCGAAAAATTACAACAGAGTGCGCACCATCCTGAAATCGCTTTCCATTTGGACGTGCTACCAAGTTCGAAGGCGCACCGAGTTGCCTCGCGGGCTGTTCACCAATTGAGCAGTGACGCTGCCGCGTCCAGTGCAGTGGGTTTTCGGCGCAGCGCGCGCTCGAAGCGAACTCTTCGCCGCCTCAACGAGCGTGAGGAGTTGGTCGCGAACGGCGACGCGCTGCTTCGAATTGGCGTCTTTGTTATCGTGCGCGCAGCGTCGCGAGCATTGCTTCGCGCGGCTTCAGCGGACGTGATTCGAAGTGCCGAAGACTCTGGTCTTCGCCTACATCGGGGTGTGGGTCGACAAGTTCTTTGGTATTGCTTTCAGTTGCCGGGAGGTCCGGGCTGGTGAGAAGAGCCTGGACTCATTGGGCAACGTCGCGTGATATTTCGTCGCTGCGCCTTCCCGCGCACGACGCGGGAAGCGGCTTGGTGGGTAGGCCTTTGGGTCAGTCGTTGAGGGGTCACCACTTCGTTTTCGATCCCTTTGACGCGTACGAGGCGGGCCTGGTGTCGAATCCCAACATGATTGTGGCCGGTTCCATTGGCGCGGGGAAAAGCACGCTCGTGAAAATGTTGGTAGATCGAGCCCTCGTGCGAGGACGACGCGTCGTGGTGGTTGATCCAAAGGGTGAATACGGCGCGCTCGCGCAAAGCTTTGGGGTGCGCTCGTTATCGCTGGGGAGAGATGGCTGGTGTAACCCCTTTCCCGCCAACGATCGTGAAAGTCGTGACTTCCTTCGCGCCTTGGTCGCCACGGCGCAGGGTTCGCCGCTGAGCGCTGAGCAGCACTACGAGATCGACGAAGCGTTCGAGCGGTTGACATCACCGCGACCGCAGCGACTCCTTCGCGCGATGTTCAACGATCTGGAAGCAACGATTGCCTTCGACGCACCTTCAACGCAGCGCGGTCTCGCCCTCATCCTTTATCGATTCGTGCACGGTGACTTGGCGGGTCTGTTTGACGGCGAAGGTGATCCACTCGTTTTCGAGGGACGACTCGTCGTACTGGACCTGTCGGCGCAATGGTCGTCTGAGTCGATGCCGGTCGCGGCACTGAGCGCAGTGGGCGCCGCACAGCAAGTGGTCGCTCGAGACGGGAGCCTCGGTTACTTGGTGCTCGATGAGGCGTGGGCGTTGTTGTCGGATTCGAATGCCCTTCGTTGGCTGCAGGGGTCGTGGAAACTCGCACGCTCCAGGGGACTCAGCCACGTCCTCGTTCTGCATCGATGGAGCGACGTCGCCGCGGCCGGCAATGAAGGCAGCGCGCAACGCGAACGTGCGCAGGGTCTCTTGCGCGAGTGCGAGACCTCCTGGCTCTTTCGACAGCCGGCCGACGAAGCGAGAGAAATGGCCGTTGCTTTGGGACTACACGTTCGCGAGGAACAATATCTCGTGGCACTGCCCAAAGGTGCGGCACTAGTGCGATATGGGGCGCACCGCTCGATCGTTCGCTTCGTGCCCGATCAACGTGACGTGACGTTCATTGATACCGACGCGGCGATGAGAGAAGCGCAAGCATGAACGACCGTCCCCCGCTGGGGCGACGCGATTGGCATTCGCTCGGCGTTGGTCCCACCGTTCGGTTGGCGAAGAAAAGCTCCCTCTTGATTGTGGGACCGACGCAGTCAGGCAAGACGTCGTCGCTGGTGGTGCCCGCGATCTTGAGTTGGAACGGAGCAGTCGTGGTGACGAGCGTCAAGAATGACGTGATCGCTGCGACACAACCGTGGCGCTCGTCACTCGGCGTCGTTGAACTCTTGCAACCGGGACGAGAGGGGGGACTGACCTGGGATCCGCTCGAGGGCGTAACGACGCTGCGCCACGCCCTTCGGGTGGCGCGCGACATGACGACGGGATCGACCAGGGGCGACACGGACTTTTGGAATTCGCTGGCAACCAAGCTCGTGGCTTCGCTGATGATGTTGGCGACGGAGAATTCGACGGACATCTTCGAAGTGGCGCTCGCGGTGGAGCAACGTTCGTTTGATAAATGGCTCGCGAACGCGCCCACGAGCGAGGCGAGCAACATCGTGCGATCGTTTCTCGACCATGACTCGCGAACCTTAGACGGAGTGCTCACGACGGCCGAGACCATGATGTTGCCGTGGCGCTTTCGCCAGCCCCTCGCGTCAGTTCGAAACGTCCTTCGCGGTGCGAACACTCTCTACCTCTGCAGTCCCCGTGGTGAGCATGCGCATTACGAGTCACTCTTTCGCGGGGCGCTTCGCACGATCCTCGAGGAGCAACAGCGGCTCTTTGACGAAGGTGCTCAGGCCCCGCTGCTAATGGTGCTTGACGAAGCGGCGACGGTCGGATCGCTGGACGAGTTGGATCAAATGGCGGCCACGGTATCAGGACTCGACGTGACGCTCGTGACGGTTGTGCAGGATTTCTCCCAATTAAACGCACGTTGGGGAGCGCGCGCCGCCACGATTGTAAATAATCACTCGACTCGCCTGGTGATCGCTGGTCTGGCCGACGCCACCGTCGCGAAGTACTTGCCTGAACTGGTCGAGGCGCCAAGGGAAGGCAACGTGCTTTCCATTCGACGTCGAGTACGCGGGACCGCACAGGTAATCACGGGGAGCATGCCCGTATTCGTCATTCGGTTGCGGCCTTGGTGGCGTCGTCGGTTGTTGCGCCGTCGAGGAACCCGTGACTAAGTACGATTTATCGATGGTGACCTCGACATTGCCACTGGTCGATGAGATCCTCGCGATTGATATTGGAGCGACGAATATCAAATTCTGTCGCGTCGATGCGCAAGGAGAGATGCTGGAGTCCGTTCGCCGTCGACCAACGCCGTATCCGTGTCCTCCCGAGAGGCTCGTTGAAGTGTTGAGCGAACGGATACTTCAAGGTGAAGCAACGAAGATCGGGGTCGGATTTCCAGGAGAGTTCGAGAGTGGTCACGTCGTGCGACCAGGAAACCTTTCACGTCCCGGTGGATTCGCGACCGAGGTTGATCCAGATCTCGAGGCGCAGTGGCGCGGCTTTGCGCTCGAAGACGTCTTGCGAGAGAGAACCAATCGTGACGTGCGCGTCGTCAACGACGCGACGCTCGCCGCGCTCGGCTGCATTGAGGGTGAAGGCGTCGAGGTCGTCTTGACGCTCGGAACCGGGCTCGGACTCGCGTTGAGTGTCGACGGAGAGATGAGAAAAGTCCGTGACGTCGGTGCGGAGATTTTCCGTGATCATCTTTCATACGACCAAGTTCTGGGAGAGCGCGCCCGAGCGACTGACGAGCAAGAATGGTTCCACTCAGTCGATGAAGTGATTCAGAAATTCGCCCAGGAGTTTGGTGCACGGACAATTCATCTGGCGGGAGGTAATGCGCGTCGAGTGGACCCTTTGAAGTTCTCCTCGTCCTCGTACCGAATAGTCATAAACGGCAATCAGGCGCCGCTACGGGGCGCCGCCAGCCTCTTTTCGTCAGCCGCCAAGTCCACGGCGCACTGAACGAGCACTTGCGCGACGCTCGCACACGACAAGTCGTCGACACTGAAGTCTGGACTGTGGTGCATGCCGCTCGAACCGTCGCTCTTTGCACCTCCCACAAACATGTAGCACCCGGGGATTCTATTTAAGAACTCCGCCACATCGTCGCTCGGCGACGTGGGCGGGAAACTCAACACGTTCGCGCTACCGACCACCTTTGACGCACTCTCTACGACGCGTCCAGTGACATCGTGATCGTTCGTGACTGCGGGAGTCCCTTCTCCTAATTCGAGCGAACAGTTCACCACGAACTTCTCACTCACCTCACGTAGGAGTGTGTCGAGCCTCGCTAACGCCTCAACTTGCTGATCGGGCGTGAACGTTCGAAGGGTTCCTTTTAGAAGCGCGCTGCGCGGTACGACGTTGTTGGCGGTGCCCGCGTGGATGACACCCGCCGAACAGGCGCAGTTCGTCCCTTCGAAACTGAGGCCCTGCACCACGTCGCCGAGTCGCGGCGCCAATTCACTTATGGCGAGCACTACGTTGCCTTCGACGCTCGCCATCGCGCCGTGGCCACCCTTTCCCGCGACGTGTACCGTCAGTGCGCGGGCTTCGCTCATGAGAGTTCCTGGTCGAGTCCCGACCAGACCGAGCGGTGCGAGCGATGTCACGTGCGCACCCAGGAGAAAGTCGACAGGGTGATCGTTTAGAACGCCGCCGTCAATCATTGCTCGTGCTCCGCCGAGTCCTTCTTCAGCCGGTTGGAAGAGGAGTGTGAATTCACCGTGTAATTGATCACGACGTCGACTCAAGATATCGGCCAACCCGAGGAGGGCGGCGGTGTGGACGTCGTGACCACAGGCGTGCATCAGCCCTTCGTTGACGGAGGCGAACGGCGATTGGTTCTCCTCGAGCACGGGGAGCCCGTCAATGTCGGCACGAATCATGACGCGATTACCGGGCCGACCTCCTTTCAAGACGGCGACTGCACCGGTCGCCGTCGGGCATTCGGCGAGGTCCCAGCCGAGAGTGACGAGGCGATCTCGGATGACCTTGGTCGTGCGGTACTCGTCAAAGGCGAGTTCCGGGTGCGCGTGCAGATCGTGGCGAAGGTCAATCATCTCGTCGGTGGCACTGAGAAGAAGTTCGGGCAGTTCGTCGCTGAATTCTTTCGCCATACGAGCATGGTACTGACGCACGTGGTGGCACAAAGAGACGTCGGCTAGGATTGTTCTCCATCATCAATGCGGCTGTAGCTCAGCGGATTAGAGCATCGGTCTACGGAACCGAGGGTCGGGGGTTCGAATCCCTCCAGCCGCACCAACTTGGAGTTCGTCCTCGATTCGCGATGGCGCAGATTGAGCGTCGCGAGTAAGTTTTCGGTCCTACTGTAGGAGTTGGCCCGACGCCAGTTCTTCCTTGACGTGTCCGGTTCGAGTGAGGACGTGCGATGTGGTGACGAGTACCTACAGTGAACTCTTCGTGGTTATCGCTGAGTCGGCGGCCACCCTGATTGGTCTGTTGTTCGTTGCGGTGACGGTCACCAAACGACGTGACGATGGAGGCTCGAAAGAGATAGGCGAATTCCGCGCGGCGGCCTCGTTGATCGCTTTTACTAACGCCCTGGTCGTGTCACTCTTTGGTTTGGTTCCCGGTAACAACATTGGCGAACCCGCTCTCGCTATGGGAATAGTAGGCATCTTCTTCCTAGGTGCTGGAGCAAAGATGACGTTGGCGCAACCTACTTCGCAACAGCGCCGACACCATCAGTTGGCACTGATGGTGGGACTCTTGGCCGTCTTCGGGTTTCAAATTGACTCGGGGATTCGACTGATCAATCATCCCCGCCACGGCGGTGATCTGAGCGTCATCGGCGACGTACTAATTGCATCGCTGCTCATCGGAATTGGACGCGCGTGGGAACAGGTAGGGAACTGGGACACCGGCATCGTCTCTTCGGTGAGACGGCTCTTTCGTCGATCGAGCCCACGTGTGGATGAATAGTAAATGATCGACGTTCACCTTCGACGAATATAAATCGAGTCACTCATCACGTACGCCCGAGTCACATTGTCGAGCGAATACAAAGGACGTCGTGGTTGGTTGTGTTGTCGTTGTGTCGTTCGTCATTGGCGCAAGTTTGAAGCAAGGCGCAGGTGCATCATGCCGGTTTGGTTCCCCTATCGAGGCGGGAGAATGTTGAGGGCTTCCCATCTAATTCCTCGGTGCAGTAGACTTTTATCTTGGTTGCTCGCATTTTTAATCGAGTCTCCCAAGGATTTCTTGCGGCTGTAGCTCAGCGGATTAGAGCATCGGTCTTCGGAACCGAGTGTCGGGGGTTCGAATCCCTCCAGCCGCACCACGGAAAATGCGCGGTGCAGAAGTGAAATCTCACAAATAAGTCCCAAAAAGTGTGAGAATCAGATTGACTTCTGTGAACTACGAACATACTCTTGCGACGTGAGTTCAAAACTACGTCGCGCAACAATTGCGAACCGTCTGCTTAATTCTGGTGAGGCCTCTATTTCCGAATTGGCCCAGACGTTCGGCACCTCGGAGATGACGATTCGTCGCGACCTGGAGTTGCTCGAGATGGAAGGTTTGGCGCGACGCATTCGAGGCGGCGCCATCTCCACGCAAAGCCGTTCCTATCAACCACCGATATTGCAGCGCTCTGCTCACGAGTCCCAGGCGAAGCAACGTATTGGAGAAGCCGCGGCCGAACTACTTTCGCCGGGCGAGACGACGATCATTGATGGTGGCACGACGACACTGCAGATGGCGAGGGCGATTAACCCAGGAATTGCGCTCACGATCATCACGAGTTCGCTACTCATCGCGACCGAACTTGACACCAAGCCTGAAATTCGCACAGTGGTAACGGGAGGAAAGTTGCGTCACGGAGAAATGAGTCTGGTGGGCTCTCGCGCAGAGGCGTCGTTCGATGATCTCAATTGCGACTCCGTGTTCATTGGCGCTGCCGGTATTAGTGAGGAAAAGGGCCTCACTGAGTACAACATGGAAGACACGCAGATTAAATTGGCGGCAATTCGGTCGAGTCGACGTGTCGTCGTGCTTGCGGATGCGTCCAAAATGGGCCAGGTCGCCTTCGTCAATGTGACGGCGCTCTCTGAAATTGACCTGCTGGTGACCAACGCCTCACCGAATGACCGCACCGTTCTGGCGGCGCGTGAACTGGGGGTCGACGTTCTTCACGTCGAGCCCGTCGCGCACGTAGTCGCTTCGTAATCGCAACGATGTTCGTCGCTTAGGCGCGAACAATTATGACGTCAAGTTTGCGAGGCCCGTGTACACCTTCGACTCGGCTGAGTTCGATGTCACTGGTCGCGGATGGTCCACTGATCCACGTCTGAGGACGCAAGGGATCTAAAAGGGCAATGACGTCAGGTACGTCAGGCACAATTTGGTCCTCTCGAATTACGACGACGTGATGATCTGGCAGCAACGTGATGATTCGTCGCCCTTCGTCGGATTTGCTGTTGAGAACGACGGTCCCCGTTTCGGCGATGCCCGCGGTGCAGCCGGTCACGACGGCGTCAGTCGCATTTATTTTCGTCATCTCAAGCGTTCCCTCGTCGACGACGGTGTGACCACCGAAGAGCGACAACCATTCTTTGGGCGCACCGTTCGCCGTGACAACGGAGGTAGAACCCCTTGCGACGAGAGCCGCGTTGACCGCAGCGGGAAGATCCGTCAGCGTCGTGACGCTGACAACGGCTTGGTAGTCCCCCACCCTTTCGGCGAAATGGGTGAGCAGATCAGGCAATGAGCGCCGTGCGGAGTTCCGATACGCGCGTGAGACTTCAGGCACCGCACTCGCTGATCGGTTGGCGAACTTCACTGATGAAAGGACTGACTCGCGCGCGCTCGTTTGGCTCGCGCTGACGCCATTCGATTGTGTGCGCATCCCGACCGCGTGGGGCTCACTTCTCGTGTGTTCGGCGCGTGTCAGCGATCGAGATCGGCGCGGAAGCTTTTGGGCCGCCGGTCCGCCACGCTCTCGTTTCCACCACGTGGCGAACGAATCCGTCTGGGGCAGGGGCACGCTTCGAAATCGACTCCAACCCGACAACCATCCCGGCAGTGGAATGTTTCCGTTCTTTGCGAGCTTCTTCGATTTTGCGCCCAAGTCGGCGAGGGCGCGAAGGCGCGAAGGTCGAGCGAACATCCACGCCGCGGCCCTCATGCCCATTTGTTCTTGGGTCTTGGGCAGGGTACTTCGATCGCTGTTGACGACCTCACCGCGCAAGTGAACGAGGAGCTTGGGAATATCAATGCGAACGGGACATGCATCAAAGCACGCCCCGCACAACGTCGATGCATACGGCAGCGACTTTGCGACGTGGTCACTGGTGACGTGGTTGAGCTGTGGGGTGAGTATGGCGCCGATCGGACCGGGGTACACCGAGCCGTAGGCGTGGCCCCCGACCTGTTCGTAGACCGGGCAGACGTTGAGACACGCTGCGCAGCGGATACAGCGAAGTGCTTCACGTCCGACCCGGTCACCCAGCGCGTTCGATCGTCCATTGTCAATGAGAACGACGTGAAAGTTCTGTGGTCCGTCGTTTGGCGTGACGCCCGTCCAAATGGAGTTGTAGGGATTCATTCGCTCGCCCGTCGCCGAGCGCGGCAGGACTTGAAAGAAGACGTCGAGATCCTCGAAGCGAGGGATCACTTTGTCGATGCCCGCCAAACTGATGAGCGTGTTGGGCAACGTGAGACACATTCGTCCATTGCCCTCGGACTCGACGATGGCGACCGAGCCGGTCTCGGCGATGAGGAAGTTCGCACCACAGATGCCGACTGACGAGGAGAGAAAACGCTCGCGTAGGTGGAGTCGTGCTGCTCGAGCGAGGTCCTCGGGCACGTTGGAGAGGTCCTCGGGCGCCTTCAGTCCCCATTCGCCCATATGCGCGCGAAAGATGTCACGAATTTCGTCGCGATTGCGGTGAATCGCGGGTACGACGATGTGACTTGGCAGGTCGTCACCCAGCTGGACGATCAATTCCGCGAGGTCGGTTTCGTAGGCGGTGATTCCCTCTTTTTCGAGCGCGTCGTTGAGTTCGACTTCCGCCGACGTCATTGTCTTGATCTTGACGACGTCCTTGGCGCCCGTCGCCTGCACGAGATCCACCACGATTCGTTGCGCGTGCTCGGCGTCGAGTGCCCAGTGCACGTGTCCGCCGGCCTTCGTGACGTTCTCTTCGAACATGGCAAGGAGTTCGTGAAGATCACCCAGTGCCTCTCGCTTCACCGCTTCTCCCGCGAGGCGTAGCTCTTCCCAATTGTCGAGTTCCGACACACGAAGGTTTCTCTTATCGCGTATGGTCCTCGTCGCTCTCGAGAGGTTCTTTCGCAGTTGTGGATTGGCCAGCGATATTGTTGCGCCCTCAGGAAAGTCAGGCGAGCCGGCGAACGTGCGAGCCACTTAGCCTCCCGCACTCGTGGAGGCGAGAATCTCGGCGATGTGCTTCACCTCGAAATGAGTGCCGGTCGAAGGCGTCTTTGCACTCGACTTCTTGGCGAGGGCTGAGATGTGGGTAAGACACGAGTTGTCCGAAGCGCACAAGACGTCAGCGCCGCTCGCGGCGACGTTGGCGATCTTGTCCATACCCATTGCCGCCGAAGTGTCGGGATTCTTCAGCGAAAAGAGTCCGCCAAAACCACAACACGATTCGCGCTCGGGCAGTTCGACGAGATCGATTCCCTTGACCGCGCGCAACAACTGCAAGGGACGGTCGCCGACGCGAAGCGAACGAAGGGAGTGACAGGTGGGGTGGTACGTCACGCGTCGCTCGAAGGTCGCACCGACGTCGGTCACGCCGAGCACGTCCACCAATAGTTCGGTGAACTCGAAAACTTTCGGTGCGAATTGGTCGGCGTCGGCGACGAGTTGCGCGTCGTTCTCGTCTTCGGCGACGTCACGCCAAAGGTGGCGCATCGTGCTCGTGCACGATCCCGAAGGGACGACGACGACGTCGGCTCGCTCGAATGATGTCATCACGTCGCGCGCGAGACTGAGGCCTTCGGCGCGATAGCCCGCATTGAGGTGCATCTGACCGCAACACGTTTGGGACTGTACGTAGTCGACTTCGTGACCGAGCCTCTCCAACACGGTCACGACTGCCTGACCGGTTTGGGGGTACAGCATGTTGTTCATGCAGGTCACGAAGAGCGATATTCGCACCGAAGTCCTTCATTGTTCGACGGAAGTACTGGGAGTGTACGTCAGTGTGACAACGTAGCACCG
>Ga0302319_10019379_pt1 | contig 12362 bp, 8 predicted proteins | sample Bog_T0_2_FD_203319 | JGI IMG/M metagenome (GOLD analysis project Ga0302319, IMG submission 203319) | Peat permafrost microbial communities from Stordalen Mire near Abisko, Sweden - Bog_T0_2 | ecosystem: Environmental > Terrestrial > Soil > Wetlands > Peat | place: Sweden: Abisko, Stordalen Mire... | reverse complement strand
AGTTATCTTCAATTCTATAAGAAGCGGCTGTTGTGTGAGGCTAAGTTGAACGACGTCCGTAGTAGGCAGCGCGTGATCGTGATGGGGCTGGGATACGTTGGCTGCGTAACCGCCGCCTGCTTTGCCGAAATTGGGCACAGCGTCCTCGGTGTTGATCGCGACCTCAATAAAATGGAGGCCGTCGCAAAGGCGCAATCGCCGTTCTTCGAAGCTGGGCTCGAGAGCCTCATCCAGAGAAACGTCGTCGAGGGACGGCTCAACGCTGGACCCCTCGATGAAACGATCCTTGACGAGGCGGATGTTGTCATGCTCTGCGTCGGCACTCCCTCGCAATCCAACGGAAACATCGATCTAAGCCATCTGCGTCGTGTCTGCGACGATATCGCGGCCCTGCTGCGCCCTCGAAAAAAGCGGCTCATCGTGACCGTTCGCAGCACCGTTTTTCCGGGAAGCTGCGAGACTCTTCTCGAGACCGTCTTCGCGCACAGAGACGATGTGGACATCGTCTCCAATCCCGAGTTTCTACGCGAGGGCACGGCCGTTAAAGATTTCATGGAGCCCTCTCTGCTGGTCGTCGGCGGCAGCACAGACCAAGCCGCGCAGTCTGTGGCTGATTTGTACTCCGGCCTTCCCGGCAAAGTTTCCATCGTATCGCTACGCACCGCCGAATTGATCAAGTACGCCTGCAACGCATTTCATGCTGTGAAGATTGGATTCGCAAACGAAATGGGTTCGCTCGCATCCAGCCTCGGAGTTGATCCCGAGCAGGTGATGGCAACCATGTGCCAGGACACCAAGCTGAATATCTCCCCCGCTTATCTCAAGCCAGGTTTTGCGTTTGGCGGATCATGCCTGCCGAAAGACCTGCGCGCCCTCACCTTTCGCGCCTCCAGGCTCGATATCAAACTGCCTCTGCTCGAATCTGTCCTGCCATCCAACGACGAGCATCTCAGACGCAACATTCGCGAAGTTCTCGATTTGCCCGGAGAGCGCATCGGCATCTTTGGCTTGGCTTTCAAAGAGGGTACTGACGACCTGCGCGAAAGCCCGGTAATTAGCATCATTGAGCATCTCATCGGCAAGGGCAGATCCCTCAGAATCTACGACCCGCACATTCAGCTTGAAGAAATTTACGGCAGCAATCTCCGCTTTGTTGTTTCAGCCCTGCCCCATATCGGCAGGCTCCTCACTCGTGACCTCGACAGCCTGATCGCGTCCTCGGATACGCTCGTCATCGCGCAAAAGCCCACACCCGCGACCCGAGCTCAGATGACAGCCAGTGGCCTGCCTATGCTCGATCTCACAAAGCTCTCCCTCAAGGCTCCCGCCGCAACTGGGGCTCTTGTTTAGGCAGGATTGCCAGGTGCCCCTCATGCTCAAGAAACTGAAAATTCAAGCCGAAGACGTGCTCCGATTCAACGCGGCAACGCGCAACCTTCTTGCAACATCCATGCTTCTGCGCGCTCCCCGCGCAAAGGCTGCCAATACCGCGGAAGCAGCCCGCATCATCCACAAGCTGTGCCAGGCTGCCCGCCTGGCCGCCAATGAATCGATCATGCTCAAAGCAGAGGCGGCCATCGCCCGCCAACTCCCCGCCATCGATCCTGACCAGGTGCCATGGGCGGAATTCCTCCCCGACTTCGGCCAGGATCAAATCCACAAGACCATCATTCTGAAGCGATACGTGAGCCCCCGCGAGAAGGGTGTCGTCTTCGTCTCTTTCGAAAACCAGATGGTGCGCCTGGCCAAAGCCGCTGATTTGCGCCGGTTCGCTGAGCACTACACGCTGGTGCTCTCTCCTTCGTGGTCGCCGCCTCACTCCATCGCCTCTTATCTCTTCCCTCGCCTTTACCAGGACCAGATATTCTGCCTCATCAGCAACCCGCGCGACCTCATTCTTTTCCCTAGAATCAGCGACAAATATCGGATGGTGCCGCTCTATGCATCCAGTTGGGTTGACCCGCGCGAGTTCAGCCCCGTTTCCTTTGCTGAGAAGAATATCGATGTCTTCATGCTCGCAAACTTTGCCAAGTACAAGCGTCACCACGCGCTTTTCTCGGCGCTGCGCGATCTCCCGCGCGATTACCGGGTTCTGCTCATAGGCCAGCGCGAGCGCGGGCGCTCGAAAGAAACCCTGCTCAATGAAGCCGCGGCCTTTGGCGTTCGCGATCGCTTTGAAATCCGCGAAAATGTCTCCGATGAGGAGCTGCACAACGCATTCGTGCGCGCCAAAATCAGCCTCATACTCTCCCGTCGCGAAGGCTCCTGCGTCGCCGTCGTAGAATCCATGTTTGCCAACACGCCCATCGGCCTCTTCGAAGATGCTGAGGTGGGCTCGCGCGTCTACATCAACGAGCAAACCGGCCGCCTGCTCCGGCATGATCGCCTGGCCGCGCAAATCAAAGACTTTGTGGAATCCTCAGCGCAATACAACCCACGCAAATGGGTCATCGAGAACGGCGTCGATTGTGTCGCCAGCTCTCGTGTGCTGAATGAGGCGCTGAAACAAAACGCGCTCTCCAGCGGCGGAGAATGGACTGAGGATATTGCCACACTGCGCTGGCGCCCCAATCCGCAGTATTACGACCCGCTGCAGGCCGAACCTTTACGTCCAAGTTACGCCGAGATTGAAAGCCATTGCGGCATCTCGATTCCCGCGCAGTAGCGGCTCCTTCGCACCTTCACCGCGCGTCTCAGCAGGAATTCAGGACACCTCTCGCATCTGCGGCGCGGGAAGATCTGGCGTGCTCACCGGGCGGGAACTGAGTCTTCTTCCCATGTTGATAAACGGAGATTCAATGAAGTGATACGTGATCATGGATGCAACCATCATGAGCACAAGAAACGCAAGGGGCCGGAGTATGATATAGAAACGGGCAAGCGATCAGGCTACGATTCATTCTCTGGCGGGTTGGCCCGCGAGTGCTGATCATCGTCTTCGGGACCTAGGGGGTTAAGCTTTCAGACGAGCTTCCAGCGTATCGCCGTACTTAAAACAACCTGACTAAGGGCCGCAACGGCACCTCAAACTTGACTTACGGCCAGCGCGTCAGTCATCTGGGATCCGGCATTCGACGAGACTGTAGGAGTTGCCCATCGCGACCTCACCGATGTCGAAGAAGAATCGGAGTTGACACCTGGGGGGCCTGCTGATGTGGGCGGGGCGTCAGAGGGTGCGCCGGCTAAGGCTTTTTCGCAGAGAATTTTCGTATCAAAGGAGAGATCGCCCGCATGGCGCATTCGAACGCCGGCAATCCTGCGAATTTGAAAGAGGAGAAGCTCCCGCGGCGCGATTGGATATTGCTGCCGCTGATCTGCCTCTTGACCCTTTTTTTCGCGGCGGTTTCCGCAGAATCGATTGCGAATCGGGTTTTTAATTCATCGGAGACGAGCTTGAACAGTTGCCTCGTTTTGAATGATGCTTCAACCGGCGTGCGTGGTATTCCGAACTCCGTCTGCTGGGAAAAAATCCCGGAAGGCCAATGGACAGAGTACAGGTTCGATAAATGTGGTTACCGCGAAGGTATCGAATGCGGGCCGAAGCCGCCAGGGACCTACAGGATTGTAATGGTGGGCTCTTCATTTGCGCTCGGTGAGAATGTGCCGGTTGAAAAAGCCTTTGCCACGCTACTCCCTGCGGAACTTTCGCGACAGACAGGGCGCAGGGTTGAACTCTACAACGAAGGCATGGGTTACGGTTTTGCGCGCAATACCGCGCTGCGCTTCAATGATGTTCTGGCGGCCCAGCCCGACATGGTTCTCTGGGCGTTAACGCCGATGGATATCGGGCAGGGAACGGCAACCCGCGCGGAGATTGCCGCAAAAAAAGCGAATCGCGCATCATGGATCCTCTCACGCGTGAAGGATGCATACGCCACGAATTCGATCTTTGCAGTTATGCGTGCGCACGTGGCCGACACTGTAATAGGAGTTTTGCTGCAGCACTGTTTCTTTGAGAGGGAGAGCCAAGCCCAGTACGTCAGGTCCTACTTAACAGGGCCCGAGCGGGATTCCGGATTCCTGAAGGCGGAAACAAGTCCGGTGTGGAAATTGCTATTGGCGAATTTCGAGATCCAAGCAGCGGACATTGAGGGGCGGACCCGTAGCGCGGGCGTGCCTTTCGTTGCGGTGCTTGTGCCGAATCGCGCACAGGCAGCCATGATTTCCCTGGGCGAGGACCCTGTCGGCTACGACCCCTACAAGCTGGACGACGAACTGCGCTCCATCATTGAGCGCCATGGCGGAGCCTATATTGACATCCTGCCGGATTTTCGCAGTTTGCATAACCCCGAGCAAGGTTATTACCCAGTTGACGGACATCTGAACGCAAACGGCCACGCGACGATCTCAAGGCTTTTGGCCAAGGCACTTGCGGGTGGCGCAATTCCCGCACTAAAAGCTGCCCCGCTGCCGCAAGATGCAGCGAACCAGGGAAAATGATCTTGGGTGCAGCTTCTTCTCAATTTGTGCTCTTCGGCTTGGCCTTCTTCTTGGCTATGCTCGTCCTTCGCCGATCAAGCGCGGCTGGCCCACTTGGGACGAGTGAACACGAATATTGCACCGGGGCGAACGTTCGCATGGGCGATCAGCGTAGGCCATAGTTGCTGGACGAGCACACAGCTTATCGCGAACGATCGCAGGATGTCGAGATTTGCGCTATGTCGCAGCCGATTCTCCGGATCTTTCAATATTGGCTAGGCGAAACGCCCTGGATGAGAGCATCGGCCGCTTTGTACATCTGCCAGGCCGTGGACCAGTGAATTTCGATTCCCCTTCGGTCTGCTTCTTCCGCAAGCCAGCGGAAAAGGTTGCCGAGACCTCCGCCGAGCAGCGGCTCAAGATTCCGCTCCTGCGCACCATGGGTGTAGAGCTTGATGAAGACATCGTCGCCAATGGTCGGGGCCAGGTCAAACCAATGGTGAACACGCGCAGCCGTCGGCATATCGTAGCCGGCGATCTCGCCTGTTTCAAGCCGTGGCAAAAGCCTTCCAGCAAAGCGCAGCCCCAGCGGACCGGTCATCATCAGCAGGTCGCCCTGTCTGCCGCCGCCAACAGTTGCTTCGATGCCTTGATCGAAAGATCGCGGACGATTGTCCGCATTATTCACGCACCAATAAACCTGATTCACAACCCGCCCCTGCGTCGTCGAAGGCAGAGACGGCATCGTAAAGTCTGCGTAGCAACCCAGGTCGCGCAGCAACGCGATCTCGCCATTCAGGCCGCAGCACTTGCCGTCCGCCCGCGAGTTATCCAGTGCCCAATTACCGTGAATGAAACCAAAGACCGTGCGTCCGTCCTGTTGGCGGAGCAATCCATGGTCGTCCGTCAGGCGGCGGCAATACTCAGTCACTTTCGCGATGAACGAGTCGCGTTGTTCGTTGTCGTGGTGGAGATGCACGTCCACGTCGCCGAAGCCGAGGCGCACCAGTTCCGCAATGCCATCCACAATCTCACGTTGATATTCGTCCTGGGGATAGAAGAAGCTGTACTGCGGACACTGACTCGCCGCATCCCTGGGAGCGTCAGCGGCAATCCGAGGCCATTCATCACGCCATTTCGCCACCCGTCCAAGCGCGGTTTGAGCCGAAGCGCCCATCCCCAGCGGCTCGTAATGATCGGTAACCGCAACCCACGCGCGCTTCAGCTTTCTCGGACGCGCCCACTTTCGAAGGCGATCCTTCAAAAGGGGCCCAAACCAGATTTCTGCGTGTCTAGGTAACTTCATTTAGCTCATGCGTTCTCTGTCAGTATTTGCCGAAAATGCCGCCCGGACGATGACCGAAACAATTAACCTTGAGTATCCGGCACGCTTCCCTGCTTGTCAAAGTGACCTGCCCCAATTGGCAATGAACCCGTTTTGCCGTCTGCCACCGAGCATCGGCGCACTCATCGCGATCGTCTTGCCAGGTCAGGCATTGGTCGGGGCAACGCTGTCAATCTGCGTGCGAATCAGCAGCAGCAGAACAACATTCACGGCCCCAGCGAGTCCCTTCGGCAGCGATCCACTCAGCAGGTTAAACCGCGCCCGGTCCTCCGGTTCCAACACCCGCATCACATAGAACAATCCAAACAGAACAATCAAGGCGGCGCCTCCGCCGCACACAATGCCCCACAACGGGGCCATGTGCTCGGCGATAAGATGCGCTGTCAGAGATGCAGCCGCACTGCTCAATGCCACCTTCGCAACCATCCCCCACGAGAGCTTCACTTTGTAGAGATAGATGCTCATCGCCCACACCATGCCCACGGCCGCCAACTGGGCTGATCCGTTGCCAATGCAGGCGCCCACTGCGCCGAGCGACGGAATGAAGTACCAGGCAACACTTATATCGACAATTCCCGCAAAAACGGTCGCGGCAATCACGTACCGCTGCCGTTCATGGCTCTCAAGCAGGTTCTGTGCAGGCGCTAGAAACGCCTTGAAAATGCACAGCAGCGGAGCCAGCATGACGACCATTGTTGCGCCCTCGAACTTGTGACCGTAGAAAAGCAGCAGGGCAGGGACCGCGAGCGATGCACCGATGAAGTGCAATGGAATCGTCATCAGTGCAAGATAGCGAAACGCATTGGCCGCCATTTCCGGCAGCCTGGTCTTGTCGCGTCCATATTGAGCAAAGATGGTGGCCCCGACGGCTGACCCAAAGATGGTTGCAACCAGCAGCAGTTGCTCAGCCATGGTGAAGGCAAGCGAATAATACGAGACCTGGCTGATATCCCTGTTGAGATGTTTCAGCAGAATGACCTCTGACCGGCCCCAGACAACCTGTGCCACAATCAGGCTGGCAACGCTTTGCATGGCAAAAGGCATCATGCGCTTGCGCAGTTCCTGGGGGTGAACGTGCGTGATCTTCCAAGCCAGCACGCGCTTCATGGTTGGGAAAAAGCGCACAAGAAAATCGACTGCTCGCATGCTCAGAAGCGCGGAGCCAACGCCCACAACGCCCCAGTGAAACACAACGGTCGCCGTGATTGCGATCAGGTAAGTCAAGGCTGAAACGATCGATGCGGGCAGGTTCGTCGACAAGTTTTCGGTCGCCGTGTTGGCCTGCGCAGAGATGGAATTCACCATCGCAGGCCAGATACTCAATACCAGCAACGCCGAAGCTAGCTTGTACTCCCCATGGGCGTCGCCCAGCACCCAAAAGAGAAACCCGCCCGTGGCAACGGTCGCCAGGCCGGTTTGCATCAGCAAGGTCCGCAGGTAAATGTAACGCGCGGTGCCCCGGTCGCCAAAACCGATAAACTCGGCCATATATTTCCGGGTGGTCGCGGGAATGCCCATTCCGCCCAGGCTGCTGACCAGACTCGCGATATAGGACACATACACGAGATAGCCATTCTTCGCTGGCCCCAGATAGCGATTAATGGCAATCGAAGTAATCAGTGCAACAACGGCGTTGATGATGTTCTCAATGCCGAACCAACCGGAATTCTTGGCTATCGTCTTCGTATTCGACATGGAATTCCGGCTCTGTCCCTGAGGGACGCGCAGTCTTGCCCTGTAGCGGTCACGGGGCATCCAGACAACGTTGCAACCATCGGCATGCCCCTCCTGGGTCTATCCCAGTCGTTGCAGCGCAGCCTGCGCCTGCTTTGCTTCCGGCGTATTGGGCCCCAGCGTTTCAGCCTTCTTCAAGTGAATCGTCGCATTGCTCTTATCCTGAAGTTTGCTGTAGACCATCCCCAGGTGATACTGCATGGTCGCGTCGTTTGGATTTGCCTTGACCGCCTCTTCAAGCAGGTCGCGAGCAAAGGAATAGGTTCCCTTGTAATAGTAGGCCCAGGCCAGCGTATCCGCAGTGGTGGGTGAGTTCGGTGCGCCTTGCCGGGCCGTTTGCGCAAGCGTCAGGGCCACATCCACGTTCTCGCCATTTTCAAGCATCCGGTAGGCAAGGTTGTTGGCCGCGGCTACCTCTTGAGGATGGACTTGCAGAGCCTTCCTGTAGTAGTCCTCAGCCTTGCTCATATTTCCGCGCTGTTCCTCAAGCGTCCCGAGGATCGTATCCACGCCGGCATCGTTCGGATGTGCGTTTAGCCAACGTTCCCAGACGCTGATGGCGGCAGCCACCTGTCCGCGCTGCACCTGGATCTCCGAGAACAGAGCCACGGCAGGCTTATCCGCGGGATTCAGTTCGATAGCCTTTTGTGCGGAAGCGGCAGCCAGATCCGGCTTCTTGTCATGCAGCTCGATCTCCGCCAACATGTCATAGAAATAGCTGTTCCTGGGACTCTTCGCAATCTGAGTATTCAACCTGGCCACGGCTTTGTCTGGCTGCTTCTGGGTAAGGTCGTACTGAATCAGCAACCGCATCGATGGCACGGAGTTTGGATCATTTTGCAGGGCCTGTTCCAGATAGATCACTCCATCCGGAAATCGCTTCTGCGAAAACCGCAGCCGTCCGAGTTCGAGAAAGGCCTCAGGGCGTTGCGGGGCGAGCGTCGATGCGGTCTTCAGATCTGCCTCGCCCTTGTCCACCATGTTCCGGTTCACTTCCACCATGCCACGCCACACATATCCAAGGGGAAACCGCGGCGTCGCGGTGATCGTCCTTCCGGCCACATCGGAAAGCAGATTCAAATCGTTGCGTTGAATCGCGATTTGCGCCAACTCTTCCTCTGCTGCAATCTCAGCCGGATTCAGTTCTGCGGCCTGACGAAAGCTCTTCTCGGCCAGCTCGCTATCGCCCTTGGCCTGCGCCGCCTTGCCCAGCCAGAGCTGAATGAACGCGTCCTTGGGAAAATTCTTGGCCCCATCCATCAGGGCGTTCACCGCGTCATTCGCCTTCCCATCGTTGAGCAGTAGAATCCCATTTAATGATGTAACCTCCGGATCCTTGGAGTTCTTCTTCATCAACACGTCAACCACGCTACGGGCGGTACCGAAGTCTCTCGTTTGCAGAAGAATCCGAACATATGCCTTTTGCAGCCCAACATCTTTCGGATTCTTTGCGGCCAGGCTTGAAAACTCTGCTTTAGCTTTGTCGATCTGTCCAGACGAAAGATAGTAGTCGGCCAGTACGCGCACCCCCTGCGGGTCGTCCGCAAGATCCTGAGACGCCTGGCGAAGCACTTGCTCGGCGCGCACCGGATCTCCCTCTTTGAGAATTATTTGCGCGACATTTTCCCGCGCGGGCAGGCTCTTCGGGTCCGTGGCAACGGCTTCCCAGCTGATCTTCTCGGCCTCCTGCAAGTTGCCCTTCTCGACGTAAAACGATGCAAGCAGCATCTTGGCACGAACCGATTTCGGATCCAGTGCTACAGATTTCTTCAGCTCATCTTCCGCAGCCGAAACCTTGGTCGGATCGCTCGACAACAGGAATGCCATATTGTCATGGAAGTTCGCCCGGTTGGGGTCGAGTTCAAGAGCACGGCGCATTTCAGCCATGGCCTGATCTTTCTGCCCCCGCTTGATCGCGATGGCAGCCAGCAAGGCGTGAACATCGGGATCGTTCGGCGTACCCGCGTTCACGACATCGGCCTGCTTCTGCGCATCGTCGGTCCTGCCCCCGCTAACCAACACGTTGCCCAGATCGAGCCGCGCCTTGTAGTTGGTCGGTTGCAGTTCAACCGTCCGCCTGAGTTCGGCATAGGATGCAGCCATTTGACCCAGATGCGCATACGCCTGAGCCAATTCATAGTGGCCTTCTGGATAGCTCTTGTCGATCTTCACCGCGTTCGCAAATTGGATTGCCGCCTCACGGTACTTGCCCTGGGCGACATACCGCTTGCCGCTATCGAGATATTTTTGCTTCCGCACGTTTGGATCGCCGTGACACCCCGCCAGCATCACCGCTGCGGCAACAAGTATTGCCGCACAAGGATTGACTTTCCGATTCATCGGTTTCCACCTGCCATCGAAACTCATTTGCACCGTTTTCAACACGACTCCCATTGTCTTCCATCCTTGCCGGCTGCCTGCGTCGAGTACAGCCTGAAATCCATCGCTTCGCCCCGCGCCAGCTCCCCGGCCCCTAATTAGGGATAAAGCGGGGGAGCATTGGCGCAAGCTGGGCAGTAAATGCCTCAGCCCGGGCCTTTGCGGCGCTTGTCCCTTCACTGGGGACAATCGGTGTAATCACGCGAACCAGTGCGCCATCCGTCCGGTTCATCCGCATTGCGTCCGTCACCATGTAGATCTTCGCCGCATACTCGCTGGCCACGCTCCGCCCGTGCGCCTGGTACCAGTAGATGACAAACTGACGCGCTTCCCCGTTGCTGATGATGTACTCGCCAACCGAATGGGGTCTGCCGTTCGCATCGTTCAGCTCCACATATTGCGATGATTCAAAAGACCAGCCCGCCCCCGGCAGACAGTGCTTTGGGGAATGAATGGTTACGCCCGTCCTCTGTGTCGGGAAATATCCAATAAAAAGACCGATCGGCAGCCCATGCCCTTCCCGGGAGTAAACACGCGACAAAAAATCCCCGGCCCCGAGAACATCGAGCGACTCCTGGTCGATGGGCCGGTCGGTTCCCGTCCATCCTCCGATCACCTGTGGAACCTCCGACAACGGCTCGCTTGCGGGAATCAGGTCGGAGTTGCCGCGCGCATAAAGCAGCAGCGCGGTCCCGGCAAGCATCAGAGCCACCACCCAGAATCTGAGATTCCTCATGCATGGCCTCTCTTTGCCGGGATTAAGCCCATTGTGCGATGCAGAATGAAAAGGCACCCCAGTGAGACCATGAACATCACCCACCCTGAAAATTCGTGGAAAAAGCCCATAGCCTTATCCGGATCCCAATACTGCACACACAATCCCGTGCCAAGAATCCGCACTGCGTTGGCTGCAATCGCAATGGGTATGCTGGCCAGCGCTAAGACCAACCGCCGCACCAACGACCTCTCCAGAAAATATCCATAGAAAATTGAGAACGCAAATAAACTCATCAGCGAGCGGATGCCGCTGCATGCTTCGGCAACCTCGAGCTTCATCGCAGGCAGCTCGATGACGTTTCCCTCGCGCAACACCGGGACTCCAAAATGCGGCAACATGGCGCTCGCGAGCTTTGCTGCCAGGGTCTGCAGAGGAAGCGTTATCTCGTTGAAAATAATAGACGGAATGGGAATCGCCAGCAAGAGAACCAGCAGGATGAAGCGCAGCTCCTTCAGCAGCTCCCATCCCCCAAAGCAGAGCACCAGACCGGCAAGCAGGATCACGAGCGAAATGCGCGACAAGAAAAGCTCGGCGCCATAAACACCCAGCAGCAGAACCACCAGGCCCACCGCCACAACCGCTATCCCGCTTGACGTTGGGGCCGCCTTGATTGCGAGAAGAGTCTTCCTCTTCTCCCAAACCAGGTACCCCGCAAAGATGGGCACCAGAAACCCATGATTGAAGTCCGGAAGCTCCCACCAGTCGGTCACAAGCTTGCCAACCACACGATAGTAAACAGCCGCCAGCAGCACTCCAATGAGCACCGAACCCCACGCAAAACCTGCGTGCGAAAAAAAGCGGGACTCCTTGGGTGTCACGAGCGTTTGTGTTTCGTGGGCCATAATCTCCGTGCGGGATCCATTTGCATTATTATGCGTAACAATTACATTAGCAATCGGTATGCCGAAAGCGGAACCGGGGAATCCGACGGCATTCTCGACCCATTACTGAAGATCTGGGCCTCTACTACCCGCTCAAGTGGAAAAAACTTTCCACTTTTCAGGCCAATTCATGTCCCAGTTTTTTCCACCAGCGAGGAAACATTTTTCCTTCAGCGATCGTTGAAAATTCCTCCAAGACTGCCCCAGAGCGGATATGGCGCAGGTTAAGCCCATTCCGCGCCTGCCCCCACGTTTGGAACCCGCATTGCTAAGACACCAGTGTTCAACCCACGACCCCTCATGGCAGGCAGTGTGACTATCCAAACCGCTAAGAGACAAGCCAAGCCGTTTGCCCCGATTGAGGCGCAGATCCAGCGCGCTATTGCCCGCATTGCGGAGAGCGACTGCCCGGTATTGATTGTAGGCGAGCATGGCGTCGGAAAGCGCTCCATCGCCGCACAAATCCACGCCCAGTCCCACCAGCCCCGAAGCATTTATACTGTGATTGATTGCGCCAGTGCCGATGCTCAAACCCTGCTCTCGGCTTTTTCGACCAAGGGAACGGTTTATCTGACTGAAATCGGGGATCTTAGCCTGAACCTCCAAGAGCTCATCATTCATACCTACTTTCACTCTGAGCAGGCGCAGACAAGTCGCCTCATTTGCAGTTCGAGCCGTGAACTCCTGGATGAGGTCAAGTCCTGGCGAATGAAAGAGGATTTTTACTACCGTGTCTCTGCTGTTACGCTCCGGATTTCCCCGCTCCGTTGCCGGAGATCCGAAATTCTCGCCATCGCCGATGAACTTTTGACGCAATAAGCAAAGC
>Ga0302319_10019377_pt1 | contig 12363 bp, 7 predicted proteins | sample Bog_T0_2_FD_203319 | JGI IMG/M metagenome (GOLD analysis project Ga0302319, IMG submission 203319) | Peat permafrost microbial communities from Stordalen Mire near Abisko, Sweden - Bog_T0_2 | ecosystem: Environmental > Terrestrial > Soil > Wetlands > Peat | place: Sweden: Abisko, Stordalen Mire... | reverse complement strand
CGCCTGCACCTCGTCGCTGAGCGGGTGCTTCAGGCGCTTGATCATTTCCTTGGGGCAGATCTGCCAGACGGCGCCTCTCGCCCGGTCCCAATCGCGCAGGAGTTCCTCGGCGAAGCTGGAGCCGGTCTCCGATGCATGCTCCGTGATCAGATCGATCAGGTGCTGCTCCCAGTGGGCGGAGGCAAGGCGCTGGACCACCACGCTCTCGGGGTTGACCCGATTGAGGAACTGCTCGTGCAGGTCCAGCACGAAGGCCATGCCGCCGGTCATGCCCGCGGCGAAGTTGTCGCCCACGCCGCCCAGCACCACCACGCTGCCGCCGGTCATGTATTCGCAGCCGTTGGCGCCGCAGCCCTCGATCACCGCCGTGGCGCCGGAGTTGCGCACGGCGAAGCGTTCGCCCGCCACGCCCGCGGCGAACAGCCGGCCGGAGGTGGCGCCGTAGAGCACGGTGTTGCCCAGCAGGGCGTTGGTCTCTGGGAAGGCCAGGTGAGGCGAGGGACGGATGACAATGGTCGCGCCGGACAGGCCCTTGCCCACATAGTCGTTGGCCTCGCCCGTCAATTCTATGCGCAGGCCTTGCACGGCGAAGGCGCCGAGCGACTGCCCGGCCGAGCCCTTGATCTGCACGGTCAGATGCCCGGGCGGAAGGCCGTCCATGCCGAACTTGCGCACGATGTGGCTGGAGATGCGCGCGCCGATGGCCCGCGCGGTGTTGCGCACGGTGTAGGTCAGCTGCATCTTCTCGCCGCGTTCGAGCAGTGCTGACGCGTCGCGCACGATCTGGGCGTCCAGGGTGTCGGGCACGGGGTTGCGGCCCTCGATGGTGCTGTAGGGCTTGTTCGGGCCCGGATCGGCGCGCACCAGCAGGGGGTTCAGATCCAGGTCGTCCAAGTGCTCGGCCCCGCGCGAGACCTGGGCCAACAGGTCGGTGCGGCCGATCACGTCCTGCAGCGAGCGGAAGCCCAGTCCGGCGAGGATTTCGCGCACCTCTTCGGCGATGAAGGTGAACAGGTTGATCACCTTGTCCGGCGTGCCGGTGAACTTCTTGCGCAGGTCCTCGTCCTGGGTGCAGACCCCCACCGGGCAGGTGTTGGAATGGCACTGGCGCACCATGATGCAGCCCATGGCGATCAGGCTGGCGGTGCCGATGCCGAACTCCTCGGCGCCCAGCATGGCGGCGATCACCACGTCGCGGCCGGTGCGGATGCCGCCATCGGTCCGTAGCCGGACGAAGTGGCGCAGGCCGTTGAGGGTCAGCACCTGATGGCTCTCCGACAGGCCCAGCTCCCAGGGCGCGCCGGCGTACTTGATCGAGGTTTGGGGCGAGGCGCCCGTGCCCCCCACGTGGCCGGAGATCAGGATGGTGTCGGCCTTGGCCTTGGCCACGCCGGCGGCGATGGCGCCGATGCCGGTCATGGACACCAGCTTCACCGTGACGCGCGCGTCGGGATTGATCTGCTTCAGGTCATAGATGAGCTGGGCCAGATCCTCGATGGAATAGATGTCGTGGTGCGGCGGCGGCGAGATCAGCATCACGCCGGGGGTGGCGTGTCGCAGGCGCGCGATCATCTCCGTGACCTTGAAGCCCGGAAGCTGGCCGCCCTCGCCGGGCTTGGCGCCCTGGGCGACCTTGATCTCCAGTTCGCGGCACTGGTTGAGATATTCGGCGGTCACGCCGAACCGGCCCGACGCTACCTGCTTGATGGCCGAGTTGGGATTGTCGCCGTTGGGAAGGGGCTTATAGCGGGCGCGGTCCTCGCCGCCCTCGCCGGAGACCGACTTGGCCCCAATGCGGTTCATGGCGATGTTCAAGGCGCCGTGCGCCTCGGGGCCAAGGGCGCCCAGCGACATGCCGGGGGTGACGAAGCGCTTGCGGATCTCGTTGACGCTCTCGACCTCGTCCAGCTCGATGGACACGCGGTCCGAGCGCCAGTCGAGCAGTTCGCGCAGCTGCACGGGCGCGGCGCCGCGCATGCCCTCCGAATAGCGCTTGAACACGTCATAGGCGCCGGTGTCGCAGGCCTGCTGCAGGGTGTGGATCAGCCGCGCCTCGAAGGCGTGGGCCTCGCCGGTGCGCCGCGCCTTGTAGAACCCGCCCACCGGCAGGGTCACGACGGACTCGCGCCAGGCCCGGCGATGAATTTCCACCGCCTTCTTTTCCAGCCCGGCCAGGCCGATCCCGGAAATACGCGACGGCATGCCGGGGAAGAATTCCGCCACCAGCGCGCGCGACAGGCCCATGGCCTCGAAGTTGTAGCCGCCGCGATAGGAGGCGATCACCGCGATGCCCATCTTGGACAGGATCTTCAACAGGCCCGCCTCGATGGCCGTCTTGAAGTTGACGGTGACGTCGCGCAGGGACAGCTGCCCGACCAAGCCCCGCTCCAGGCGGTCCTGGAAGCTTTCCTGCGCCAGATAGGCGTTCACCGCCGTGGCGCCGACGCCGACCAGCACGGCGAAATAGTGCGTGTCCAGGCATTCCGCCGAGCGGACGATGATCGACACATAGGAGCGCAGCCCCTTGGCGACCAGGTGGGCATGCACCCCGGCCGTAGCCAGGATCATCGGCATGGCGACCCGCTGGGGACCCGAGGCCTCGTCGGTCAGCACGATGGTGGCGCAGCCCCGCAGGGCCGCGTCCTCGGCCTCCGTGCGAATGCGGTCCAGCGCGGCGCGCAGGGCGTCGCCGGGCCGCGCCTCGTCCGCCGGAATCGGCATGGTGCAGTCGATATGGGCGATGTTCTTGGCGCCGATGAAGTCCAGGATGCGGCGATAGCTGCCGTTGGTCAGCACGGGGCTGTCCATCACATAGACGTCGGTTTGGGTCTCGTCCTGCGCCAGGATGTTGCCGAGGTTCTTGAATCGCGTCTTCAGGCTCATCACCCGCGACTCGCGCAGCGGATCGATCGGCGGGTTGGTCACCTGGCTGAAGTTCTGGCGGAAGAAGTGCGACAACGGACGGTACTTCTCCGACAGCACCGCCAGCGGCGCGTCGTCGCCCATGGAGCCGATGGCTTCCTTGCCCTCCTCGATCATGGGGGCGAGGATCAGCTCCATGTCCTCCAGCGTCAGGCCCGCGGCCACCTGTCGGCGCACCAGCTCCTCGCGCGAATAGGCGCGGGGCTCTGAACCCGGACCGATGGTCTCGTCCAGGGCCACCATATTGCCCAGCCACTTGGTATAGGGATGGCGTTCGGACAACAGGTCGATGATCTCGTCCTCGTCGTAGAGTTTGCCCTCGGCCAGATCGATGGCGATCATCCGGCCGGGCGAGATGTGCGCCTTGCGGGTGATGCGCGCCTCGGCCACGCCGGTCATGCCCGCTTCGGAGCCCATGATCACCAGGCCGTCCTCGGTGAAAGCCACGCGCAGGGGACGCAGGCCGTTGCGGTCCTTGCCGGCCACCACCCAGCGTCCGTCGGTGGCGCAGATGGCCGCCGGTCCATCCCAAGGCTCCATCACCGCGTTGCAATAGGCGTAGAGCGCCTGGTGGGCGGGGCTCATGATCGCCTCGGAATGGGACCACGCCTCGGGCATGAGCAGAGTCTTGACCATGGGCGCGTCGCGGCCGGCGCGCACCAGCACCTCGAAGGTGTTGTCCAGCGCCGAGGAGTCCGAGCCGCCTGGCTGAATCACCGGTTTCACGTCGTCGCCGAAATCGCCGAAGGCCTGGGCGGCCATGCGGATCTCGTGGCTCTTCATCCAGTTGGAGTTGCCCTTCAGCGTGTTGATCTCACCGTTGTGGGCAAGCATGCGGAAGGGCTGGGCCAGGCGCCATTCGGGGAAGGTGTTGGTGGAATAGCGTTGGTGGAAGATGGCCACGGCGGCCGAGAAGCGATCGTCCTTCAGGTCTGGATAGAATTCATCGATATGCTCGGCCAGGAACATGCCTTTGTAGATCAGGGACTTGGCCGACAGAGAGCAGATGTAGAAGGCGGGCAGGCCCAGCGCGATCACGCGCTTTTCGATGCGCTTGCGGCACAGGAACAGGGCGCGCTCCAGCGCCTCGCCATCCATGCCCGCGGGGGCGGCCAGCATGATCTGTTCAATCTCGGGCCGGCTGGCGTTGGCCTTTTCGCCGATCACGGCGGTGTTCACCGGCACTTGGCGCCAGCCGTAGATATAGAAGCCGAAACGCAGGACTTCGCTTTCCACGATGGTGCGGGCGCTTTCCTGGGCCCCCAGATCCACGCGCGGCAGGAAGATCTGGCCCACGGCGATGGGGCCGGGACGCAGCTGGTGGCCGGTGCGGCGCACCTGATCGGCGAAGAAATCCTGCGGCACGCCCAGCAGGATGCCGGCGCCGTCGCCGGTCTTACCGTCCGCGTCCACCGCCCCCCGGTGCCAAACGGCCTTCAGCGCCTTGATGGCCAGCTCCACCACTTCGCGGCGCGGCTGGCCGTCGATGGCGCACACCAAGCCCACGCCGCAGGCGTCGTGCTCGGACGACGGGTCATAGGCGCCCGCGTCGATCAACAACTTGCGGTTAGCGAGATGGCGTTCGCTTTCGCTCATGGGGACAGTCTTGTCCGAAATCAGCGGCATGTCGGTCATTCGGCGGCCTCCAGGGCCGGAGCCTTGGCTTTGAGATAGGCGGTGATGGCGTCCACAGCGTCGCGTCCGTCGCGCACCGCCCAAACGACCAGGGACGCGCCGCGCACGATATCGCCGGCGGCGAACACGCCGTCCAGGCTGGTCATCATGGTCTTGAAGTCGGCCCGCAGGGTGCCCCAGCGCGACACTTTCAGTTCCTTCGCGCCGAATAGGCCCGGCAGATCTTCCGGATCGAAGCCCAGGGCCTTGATCACCAGCTGAGCGGGGATGTCGAAGTCCGAACCGGGCGTCTCCTCGGGCGCCTGGCGGCCGGAGGCGTCGGGCGAGCCCAGACGCATGCGCACCGCGCGCACGCCGGTCACGCCGGAGGCTTCGCCCAGGATCGAACGCGGCGCGGCCAGCCATTCGAAGCGCACGCCTTCCTCCTCGGCGTTGGACACTTCGCGCATGGAGCCGGGCATGTTGGCCTTGTCGCGGCGGTAAAGGCAGGTGACCGAGCGCGCGCCCTGACGCACGGCCGTTCGCACGCAGTCCATGGCGGTGTCGCCGCCGCCGACCACCACTACGTCCTTGCCCTCGGCGTTCAATTCGCCGGACTCGAACTCGGCCACCGTGTCTCCCAGACCGGTCTTGTTGGAGGCGATCAGGTAATCCAGCGCCTTGACCACGCCCTTGGAACCGGCGCCCGGGGCGGTCAGTTCGCGCGCCTTGTAAACGCCGGTGGCGATCAGGACGGCGTCATGGCGCGCGCGCAACTCTTCCAGGCTGGCGTCACGACCGACCTCGAAATCGAGACGGAAGTCCACGCCGCCTTCGGCCAGACGCCGCACGCGCCGCTCCACGACTTCCTTCTCGAGCTTGAAGCCGGGGATGCCGTAGATCAGAAGCCCGCCGGCCCGGTCGTGCCGGTCATAGATGGTGACCTGATAACCCCGAGCGCGAAGACCATCCGCGGCTGAAAGACCGGCTGGACCTGAGCCGACGATTGCCACTGACTGGGGATGCTCCTGGATTGGCGCGAGCGGCTTGACCCACCCCATCTCCCAGGCCTTGTCATTAATATAGCGCTCGACCGAGCCAATGGTGACCGTGCCGTGGCCGGACTGCTCGATCACGCAGCTGCCTTCGCACAGCCGATCCTGCGGGCAGATCCGGCCGCAAACCTCCGGCAGGGCGCTGGTGGCCTGGGATAATTCATAAGCCTCCTGCAAACGGCCCTCTGCCGTCATGCGCAGCCAGTCGGGTATGTTGTTATGCAGCGGGCAATGAGTCTGGCAGAAGGGAATGCCGCATTGCGAGCAGCGCGAAGCCTGCTCATTGGCCTTGGCTTCAATGAAATCGGCGTAGATTTCGTGGAAGTCGCCGGTCCGAGCCTTGGCCGCACGCTTTTCGGGCGTTCGTCGGGCGACGGACACAAATTTCAGCATGCGTTCGGCCATTGCCCTCGCCCCTGCAGTCGGACACCGCGCTTAATCCAAAAAGTGTATAAAAAGCCCAGGAAATAAATGCAACCAAATGGTCCATAACACAGACCATTTTGCCCACAACCCTCTCGCGCGCCGCGCGAAACCGGGGTGGCCCAGCGGCAATATAGTCTCTATTATGGATTAACTGCGCGTTTACGCCAATCAGGCGAATTGGCTAAGACAAACAAAGGGGTCTCCATGAGCGACTGGCTGAACGCGATCATCCTGGGCGTGGTGGAAGGCCTTACGGAGTTCCTGCCCGTCTCCTCGACCGCCCATCTGCTCCTGGCCGAAAAGCTGCTCGGGGTCAGCGGGCCCATGTGGGAGACCTTCACCGTCCTGATCCAGTTGGGCGCCATCTTCGCCGTGGTGCTGCTGTATTTCGAGCGCCTGCTGAAGGTGGCCCTCACGCTCAATTCCAGCAAGCAGTCGCGCCGCTTCGTCCTTTCCGTACTCATCGCGTTCCTGCCGGCGGCGATTGTCGGCGGCGCCCTGCACAAGGTGATCACCGGCGGCTTTTTCGAGAACATCGCCCTGATCTGCTGGGCATTGATCCTGGGTGGGATCGTGCTCCTAGTGATCGACCGCTTCGCGCCCACGCCCAAACATTTCGACGCCTCGCAGTATCCATTCCTGATGTCGCTGGGCATCGGCCTGTTTCAATGCCTGTCGATCATTCCGGGCACATCACGCTCGGGCGCCACGATCGTCGGCGCCATGTTGCAGGGCGCCGACAAGCGGTCGGCCGCCGAGTTCTCCTTCTTTCTCGCCATGCCAACCATGGCCGGCGCCTTCGTTGTGCAGGCCTGGAGCAGCCGCCACGAACTGGCCATCGGCCACGCCGGCGGTCTGATCGCCGTGGGTTTCGTGGTGTCCTTCCTGTCGGCCCTGGTCGTGGTGAAGACCTTCATCGACTTCGTCGGCAAACGCGGACTGGCGCCCTTCGCCTATTGGCGGATCGTCATCGGCATGTTGGGACTTCTGGCCCTGGCGCAGGGCTGGGGACGCTAGGTCTAAGCCCCCGTCGCCGCCGGCTCAGGGGCGAACTGTCCGCCGCGCCGGTAACGGTACAGATAGGTCGGGATGATCGCCTCCACCGCCACGGGCGCGCTCACGCCCAGGGCCTTCAGGCCGGGCAAGGACGGCGCGGTGACATTATCATGCCGCAGAAGCTCGACCTGGTCGGAGGTCAGCGGTGGGGCGATGGGCAGGAGCTTGGCCTGCAGGTCGCCCACAAGGCCGATGAGCCGGGCGAGGCCCCAGGGCAGCGGCGCCAGGATGCGCGTCTTGTGAATTTCCGCCAGCATCAGCTCCATCAACTGGCGATAGGTGTAGATGTCTGGTCCGCCGATCTCGAAGGTCTTGCCGGCCGCGCTCGGCTCGCGCAGGGCCGCGACAATGGCCGCCGCGGCGTCGCCCACGAACACCGGCTGAAAGCGCGTGCCGCCGCCGCCGGGCAGGGGCAGGATCGGCGAGATCGACGCCATCGCCGCGAAGCGGTTGAAAAAGTCGTCGTCCACCCCAAACACCACCGAAGGCCGCACGATGGAGGCCTGGGGCAGGCGCTTGAGCACCGCCGCCTCGCCCTCGGCCTTGGTGCGCGCATACTTGGAGGCGCTGTTCGCGTCCGCGCCGATGGCCGAGACCTGCACCATGCGCGCTATGCCGCGCGCCGCGCAGGCGGCGGCGATCTCCTCGGCGCCCGTGGCGTGCAGGCCGTCGAAGCCCTGGCGACCGCTCTCGTAGAGCACGCCGACCAGATTGATGCAGCCTTCCGCGCCGTCCAGAGCCCGACCGATGGAGGCCGGGTTGCGGAGGTTGGCCTGGACCACCTCGATCTGGCCCACGTCGCCCATGAGCGGCAGTTTGTAGCCAAGACCTGGGCGGCGGACCGCGACTCGCACCCTGTAGCCCTGTTTGGCCAAGGCGCGTGTCGCCTGGGTCCCGATGAAGCCCGAGCCGCCGAAAACCGTCACCAGTCCTTGCATCGAACCTGAACCCTGAACGCCTAGCCATGTCACGCCGCCGCGCGGCGCGAAGCTTTCGGATAGACGAGCCGCGCAAAGGGCGCAATCTCTGTGGGTTGGGGTTATTGACCGGAGAAGGGCGGCGCCCTATCAGGGCCGCTCGCTCAGATCCGGCAAAGGATTGGGCCCAGGTGGCGGAATTGGTAGACGCGCTGGCTTCAGGTGCCAGTGGCTTAACGGCCGTGGAGGTTCGAGTCCTCTCCTGGGCACCACGCCCTCTCCTGGGCGCCACGCCCTGTCGCGGGCGCAACGCCCTTCTTTTCAGCAGGAGTCGCATAGATCCGTGACGAATTTCCTGCACGACGGCGATCTTCCCGACGATGTCAGCTTCGGCGCCTCCGTGGCGATCGATTCGGAGACCATGGGCCTGAGGCTCGGGCGCGACCCCCTGTGCGTGGTCCAGCTGTCGGCGGGGAACGGCGACGCCCATGTGGTCCAACTGAGCCGCCCGGATTACGAGGCGCCTAATCTCAAACGCCTGCTGGCCGACCCAAAGGTGCTCAAAATCTTCCATTTCGGCCGCTTCGACATCGCCATGATCGCCCTTCACCTCGGCGTGACCTGCGCGCCGGTCTACTGCACCAAGATCGCCTCCAAGCTGGCCCGCACCTACACCGATCGGCATGGTCTGAAGGATCTCGCCCGCGAACTGCTGTCGGTGGACTTGTCCAAGGCGCAGCAATCCTCCGACTGGGGCGCGGCTAGCTTGAGCCTGGATCAGGTCAACTACGCCGCTTCGGACGTGCTGTATCTTCACGCGCTGAAGGACCGCCTGGACGCGATGTTGGCGCGCGAGGGGCGCGCGGATCTGGCGCAGGCCTGTTTCGACTTTCTTCCGTGGCGGGCCAAACTCGATCTTGCGGGCTGGGAGGACGTCGATGTCTTCGCCCACAGCTGACCACGCCTACCACCCCCTGACGTCGCGGGGCGCCGCCGACCGCCAGCTGCAAGAGCTGTGGCGCTGGAAAGCGCATTCCCGTCTGATCAAACGGCTTCGCTGGGCGTTGCCCGCGGCCATGGCCGGGTTACTGGCGATCCTGCTCGGCTGGGCGGCGTTCGACACCCTAATTGAACCCTTGGGGCTTGCCGGCCCGAGCGCTGACACGTCCATTCGCATGATGAATCCCCGGTTCTACGGCCGAGATCAGGGCGGCAAGGCATTTTCCGTGGCGGCGGTCTCCGCGATGCGCGACAATAACCAGTTCCAACGCATCTACGTTGAAAAGCCGATGCTAATCCTGGGCGCGGCGCCGGGGCCGGAGACCAAGGTGAGCGCAGACAAGGGCGTTTATCACGAGGATACCCGGATGCTGATTCTGGATGGCGATGTCCATGTGCACGACAGCCAGGGAAATGATTTCCTGACCTCGCATGCTGTCATCAACACGGTGACAGACGACGTCGATGGACCGGCGCCGGTCGCGGGTCACGGCCCTCTTGGCCGGATCGCATCTTCGTCCTATGCCGTGCACGACGGCGGGGCGCAGATTCTGTTCAACGGCCGGGTGGTGGCTCGAATCGAACAGGGCGGCGCGCCGCAATCGCCCGCCGTCGCCTTGAAGGGGCCGCGATGAAGCGAGAAAAAGCTCCCATGAAGCGGTCCTCGAAAATATTCGTGCGCGCGGGCGCGGTCCTGGCCGTATTCGCCTTGGGCGCCGGCGAGGCGCGGGCTCAGCTCGCCTCGGGCAAGGGGCCGATCGACGTGACCGCCGACCAACTCGAAATGGTCGACGCCCAGCACCTGGCCATCTGGCGCGGCAATGTGGAGGCCGTGCAGAACGGCGACCGCTTGGTGTCCGACGTCCTGAACGTCTATTTCACCGGCAAACCCGCTGCGGGCGCCGCGTCGCCGCCGCCGCCCCAATCGGCCCACGCGGCAGCCACGCCCGGCAGCGCGGGCGCGGACTGGGGCGACGTCGAGCGCCTCGTGGCCGACGGCCATGTGTTCTATGTCTCCGCTGATCAAACTGCCCGCGGCGAGCACGCGGTCTACGAGGCCATACCTGACCTCATCACCATGACCGGCGATGTGGTCCTGGTGCAGGGCAAGAACGTGACCAAGGGCGATAAGCTGGTGATCGACGTGAAAACCAATCACGCGGTGCTCACCTCCACGGCGCAGGGCCGCAATCGCCCCGAGCGCGTGCGCGGAGTGTTCTACAACGCCAACACCGCCAGTGGCGCCACCGCCGCCGCCACGCCTGCTTCAGGCGCGCCCGCCCCCGCGGCGGCCAAACCATGATCCATCAAGGCCGCACCGGCTTGAACGTCGCTTTGACGCTTGGGGAAAGACCAAATTGGTCGCGATGAAGCCCTTGACCTTTGACGCGCCAAGCGAAGTGACCGAGGGACTGTTCGTCGACACGATCGGCAAGTCGTTCGGCGAGCGACCCGTGGTCAAGAGCGTGAGCCTGCGCCTGGGCCGGGGCGAGGTCGCGGGCCTTTTGGGTCCCAACGGCGCCGGCAAGACCACCTGTTTCTATATGATCACCGGCCTGATCCCCGCCGACTACGGCCGGATCTATCTGGACGGCGTGGATGTCACGGCCCAGCCCATGTACCAGCGGGCGCGCATGGGCATCGGTTATCTGCCGCAGGAAACGTCCATTTTCCGCGGCATGACCGTGGAGCAGAACGTCACCGCCGTGGTTGAACTGCACGAACGGGACGACGCCAAGGTCAAGCGGACTGTGAGCGAGCTGTTGGAGGAGCTGCATATCTCCCACCTGCGCGCCTCGCCGGCTATCGCCCTGTCCGGCGGCGAGCGGCGGCGGGTCGAGATCGCCCGCGCCCTGGCCAGCGAGCCCTCCTTCATGCTGCTGGACGAGCCCTTCGCCGGCATCGACCCCCTGGCCATCGCCGACATTCGCGACGTGATCAGCTATCTTAAGACACGCGGCATAGGCATCCTGATCACCGACCACAATGTGCGCGAGACGCTGGAGATCATCGACCGCGCCTCGATCATCCATGGCGGAGAGGTGCTGTTCGAAGGCTCGGCGGAGGAAATCCTCGCCGACCCGGAAGTGCGGCGGGTCTATCTGGGCGACCGGTTCGGGTAGGGCGCTTTGACCCTGCGACCACGCGCCCTGCAAATTCCGTTCCAAGTTTAGGTTCCCTTCAGGAATCTCCGCCAGATTCGCCTCCGGACATCCATTCGGGGGAACAGAGCCTATGGCGCTCGCGGCGCGTCTGGAGCTGAGGCAGGGACAGGGCCTTGTCATCACGCCGCAACTTCAGCAGGCGATCAAGCTGCTGCAGCTGTCGAGCGTGGAGCTCGACGCCTATGTCGACGCCGAACTTGAGCGCAACCCCCTGCTGCAGCGGGATGAGCGAGACGCGGAATCCGAGGCGGACGAGCGCCGAACCGACGACGGTCCCGCCGAGACCGCGCTGTCGGACGATGGCGAGTTCGAACCCTCCGACTCGGCCAAGGCGGCGGATATGGACGCGGCCGATGGCGACATTTACGGCGACGCCTCCCCAGGCGAACGGGACAGCGGCGAACAAGGTGAAGCGGCTCAGGCGGCTGATGTGGGCGGCTCGGTGGATTGGTCCAAGACCGGCTCGGGCGGTTCGTTCGATGGCCTCGACGAGTTGGAGGGGACGCTCAGCCGGGCCAAGACCCTGACCGAACATCTGCAGGATCAGGCCGCACTGGCCGGCTTTGATTACGCTGAAAGCGCGGTCGCGGCCGTGCTGATCGATTCAGTCGACGACGGCGGCTATCTGAGGGCGGACCTGCCAGACATGGCCGAGCGGCTGGGCTGCCCGCTTGAGCGGGTGGAGTCCGTGCTGACGCGCCTGCAGGGGTTTGAGCCAACCGGCGTGTTCGCGCGCGATGTGCGCGAATGCCTGACGCTGCAGCTGAAGGAGCGCGATCGGTTCGATCCGGCCATGGCGGCCCTGCTCGACAATCTGGAGATGCTCGCGCGGCGCGACATGGTTGGCCTAAGGCGGGTCTGCGCGGTCGACGAGGAAGACCTGCGCGAGATGATGGCGGAGCTGCGGGCGCTGACACCGCGCCCGGGCGCGGCCTTTGGCGGCGAACCCGTCAGTCCCGTGGCGCCGGACGTCTATGTGCGCGAAGGCCAGGGCGGACTTTGGCGGGTGGAGCTCAACAGCGACGCCCTGCCCAAGCTGTTGGTTGATCAACGATATCACGCCGTCGTCTCGGGCGGGGCGCGCACCGAGGCGGAAAAGACCTTCCTGTCCGACTGCATGGCGTCCGCCAGCTGGCTGATCCGCAGCCTCGATCAACGCGCCAAGACCATATTGAAGGTGGCCAGCGAGATCGTGCGCCAGCAGGACGG
>Ga0302319_10019376_pt1 | contig 12363 bp, 13 predicted proteins | sample Bog_T0_2_FD_203319 | JGI IMG/M metagenome (GOLD analysis project Ga0302319, IMG submission 203319) | Peat permafrost microbial communities from Stordalen Mire near Abisko, Sweden - Bog_T0_2 | ecosystem: Environmental > Terrestrial > Soil > Wetlands > Peat | place: Sweden: Abisko, Stordalen Mire... | reverse complement strand
TATGGCCCGCGCCCGCCACCTTGCGGATTATTCTGGTCAACGATGGTTCTTCGGACGGGACCGCCCGCGTAGCCGAGGCTTGGAGCGAGCGGCTGCCGATCGAAGTGGTGCTCCACCCGCAAAATCGCGGATTAGGCGAGACCATTCGCGATGGTCTGGCCCGGGCTGCGGAACTGGCGCAGCCGGAAGACGCCATTGTGGCGATGGATGCCGACAACACCCAGCCGGTCTCTCTCATCCCGCGGATGATTCGCGTTCTCGAGGAAGGCAAAGATGTCGTAATTGCCTCCCGCTTTCAACCCGGCGCCCAAGTCCTGGGCCTCAATCCGTTCCGCCACTTCCTGACATTCTGTGCGCGGGTGCTCTACACGGCGGTGCTGCCGGTTTCCGGCGTGCGGGATTACACGTGCGGCTTCCGCGCCTACAAAGCGAGCCTGCTGCAACGCGCGTTCCAACAATACGGCGACTCACTGGTGACGGAGCGCGGCTTCGCCTGCATGGCGGAGATTCTGGTGAAGCTGGCCGGTCTGGGCGCGACCATGGGGGAAGTGCCCATGGTGCTGCGTTACGACCAGAAGGCGGGAGCCAGCAAGATGGGAGTTGCGTCCACCGTCAAGGCAAGCCTCAAACTCCTCTTGCGGCACCGCTCGGGCGGCCGGTAGCCAGCTATCGCCGGGCTGCTTCTCAGCGCCCCATCACCGATCGGATTCCCGAAACCGCGAGTTCTTCCATCCCACTGCGCACCACCACGTTCTCGAAAGCCCGATAATCGCCGAGGCCCGCGAGGGCGAGGATGGCGATGGCGATCGCGGTAACGCCCTGGCGCCCGATCCCGTGTAGAGGGCGGCGCGCGAGGGAAAGAAGATACCAGAAGCCCGTCGCGGCCAGCAGACAGTACGTCCCATCGGCCGGACTGACGATCCGCAAGTATTGCAGGTGAGGCACAAATGCGGCGAAGCCGATAAACCCGCCGGTCATGAGGAGCGCCATTCCGATCACCCGTACATCGCGCAATGCCAGTGGCTGCCCGATATATTTCCGGAAACGCGGCAGGTTCGCGAATATCCCTGTCAGCGCACCTACGGCGGCCATCGCGGCCGTCAGCGGTCCCACGATCCATAGTAAATAGAAGAACTGATACCACGGCCCGGAACAATACAATTTGGCCCAGTCCCCGGCGCCGGAGCGCGTCGAGTGGTCTACCGCGGCGAGCGCCACGGCGGCATTTCCCGCGAGCGAGAACCAAACCAGGAAGGCAAGCAAAAGAGAGCCGGCGCCCCCTGCTACCAACCCCGCGCACATCTTCCACGAACGTTCCTGGAACAGCATCACGCCGGCCAGCCACAGGCCGCAAAACCCGAAGGCCAGGACGGACGTTTCCTTGGTGAGAAACGCAAACGTCCCGGTGGCGAAAAAGGCGGCGTACCAGATCTTGCGCGCGGGCGCCGCGGTAATTTCGCAAGTCAGGTACACCAGCAGAAGCCCACAGAAACCGAAAGTCGAATCCTGCCAGGCGCGCCGGGCCATACCCAGTTCCCCGAACGAAAACGCCAGGAATGCTGCTGCCAGCAGGGCGATCCAGGGATTGAAAAAGCGCAGGCCGATCCAAACGACAAGAAACAAGGACAGCACGCTGAAGAACCAGGAGAAGGCCGCTCCCGCCCGGCCGTCGCGTACGCCGGTCGCCGTCATCACCACGGAAGCGAGGGCCACGTGCCCAAACCGCGTGGGAGCGGGATAGATCCAGATTGCCGGATGGTCGTTATAGTTGGCGAATAGCTCCCGGTAGACGCCGAGCCCGTCATCGGCGAGGCTCGCGGCGTAGGCGGTATACGTCCTTTCGTCCGGAGACCGGGTGCCCACATCCGTCATGTGCTGGCAGCGGCACCAGATGCCGGCGGCGAGGATTGCGAAAAAAGCCAACCACCAGAGCGAAGGAACGGAATTTCTCTGTGCCATAGCGACTGACCTCAGAGTGTAACATCCGATGGGTGCTTTTCCGGATGATGTACTCTAAAGGAAAATGGAGAATCCCGCAGGTTCCAAGTCTCCGTTGTCCGACGCGGCAGAGCGGACTGCCGGCGCATCCGCCGGCGCAGCCCCGGCCCGCAGCGATTCGAACCAGATCGATGCGGGATTGTTCTGGGCGATCGCGGTTGCCACAATCGCGATTCTGGCCTTCCCGCTCGGGTCTTATTTTCTCTCCCGGGCTGACGGAAATCTGCTCCGGACTTCGGCGCAAATGTATGAGGCGAAGCAGTACCAGCAGGCCATCGACGCAGCCCGCAGCTACCTCAAGCAAAATCCCGCCTCATCGAACGCGTACAACAATATCGCGATCTCCTATCTTGGGTTGGGACAGTATGATGATGCCGTTCGTAACGCCATGGAGGCTCTGCGACTGGATTCCAACAACGAACTCGCGAAGCGCAATCTGAACTGGATCGCCAGCGAGCGCGCGAAGGGCGGAAGAACTATTCAGATCTCGCAGCCGCCGTCCGCGGAGGCGGAGAGGTTGCTCAATCTGTCTCTGCAGCAGTACAACGAGAAGAAGTTTTCCGAGTGCGCCGGCTCGGCCAAAGCCGCGCTCACGGCGCACCCGCACTACGCGGAAGCCTACAACAACCTGGCGGCATGCGAGATTGAACTGAAGCACTACGACGCAGCGGTCGCGGCGGCCCAGGAGGCCATCCGGCTGAAGCCCGATTTCCAGTTGGCGCGCAACAACCTAGCCTGGGCGTTGCAAGTACGCGACGGAAAATAACTGCTCCCGCTTGCGTGAGAATCCGGCCCATGACCGGTCGCTCTAAGACCGCAGAGACGGCACTCGTTCGTCCGCTCCCGTGTTCGGCATATGCCGGGAATCGTCGGTGAAGTAAAACAATAGATAAGCGAGTCCGATTCCCACCGGAATCAGACCCAACAGAGCCACGGCCGTTGGCATACCCTCTACTCTGCGCGCCCGATCCTGCTCTATGATTTTGCGTGCTTCGTTGAGCGGAATGCCGGTATTTTCAGTGAGATTCTTGGCATCGACCATCTCCCACTCCGCACGTCGCGGCTGATGGGTGGCGTCCGCAATACCAAACAGTGATAGGGTTAGCGCCGCGCCTCCCAAGGTCCACATCAATCCGCGCAATAAATAGACCCGCGGCGACCAGGGGGCCTGCGTCCGCCAAACCGGGATCGTGGTTCCCTTCTCCATCGCAGCCATCCGTTCCACATGCGACATCTGCAGACTGCGAAACCGCAGATAGAGCCATCCCAGGACTCCTGCAAAAACTAATATCAAAATAAACGAAAATGCACCGGCTGGACTCATTGTTTTCGATTTCCTCCCGCTCATTGTGACCCGCGCCCGGATACCTAAAGTTTCAAAACTTTGGGGCGCCGATGTGTGGTCTAAATAAAGCTATGACGGAAGAGTTCGAAAGGATCGTCCGCGAATACCAGGACCGAATCTTCCGTCTCTCCCTGGCCATCCTGGGAGATCGCGACGCTGCCCGGAATGCTTCGCAGGACGTATTGGTGCGCGTCTGGAAAGGCCTGCCCGGCTTTCGCAGCGATTCGTCTCCGGCGGCCTCGCGGTTGAGCAGAAGATCCTCGCAGGCTTGTTCCCCGCCAATGCCTCCAACCCCTACGCCCTGCAATATTGCACGGGACCGGGATATTTGTTGTTCGCCGGATTCTGGACCCTCAGCCCCGTGGTCACCGCACTCGCCATACCCGGTCTCATTCTCGCACTGAGCCGTCGAGCCAGGCTGGCGGGAGATCCCTGGAACGGCATGGCGCTCGCCGCGTTCACGATTCTGTTCGGCCTGCTGCCCGTCATCCTGCCGCACTGGATGAATCTGCGGTACGTCAGCGTGCTCAATGCGCCTCTGTGTCTGTTGGCCGCAATCGCCGCGTGCGAGGCCGGGCAGTGGATTCGCGGCCAGTTCAGCCCGTCGGAAACCTACGCCCCGCTGACCATCGCTTGCGTCGCGCTGGCAATTGCCGCGATCGGCGATTACCAGCGCTTCGAGCGGCGCTACGTGCAAATCGAAACCGCGGACCTGGCGATCGGGATGGTGCTTGAGGCGCCGGATTAGTTTCCTGCTGGATTGACGCTACTGATTCGCCCGCAGCAGTGGCCGGACAGGCATCCCGGACGCCTGCATCGGTGACGGCGTAAGCTGCGGCAGAAGACTTCCATGGCCACATGATCCAGGAAAAGCGTCTCTGCCGTGGCGGGATTGGCGATCACGGCTTGCGGCCGCGCCTCCATCCGTGAAATACTCTGGAGGAACCATGGGATTTCCCGCCGCCCGCGTCACCGACATGCACGCCTGTCCGATGGTGAGCCCAGGTCCCATTCCCCATGTGGGCGGCCCGATTCTGCCGCCCTGCGCCGTCACCGTTCTGATCGGCAGTCTGCCGGCGGCACGCGTCACCGATAAGGCGTTTTGTGTCGGACCGCCGGATACGATCTTGAAAGGTTCGGTGACGGTCTTAATCAACAAACTCCCCGCCGCCCGCGTCTTGGATGTGACCATGCACGGCGGCACTATCGTGCTGGGCCTGCCCACGGTGCTGATCGGCGGGTAGGGCCAAAGGCTCTAATACTGGATTGATGGCACTCGCTCGTCCGCTCCCGTGTTCAACTTATGCCGGGAATCGTCGGTGAAATAGAATAATAGGTAGGCGAGACCGATACCCACCGGAATGAGGCCCAGCAGGGCGACGGCCGATGGCATACCATCGACGTGGTGTTCCCGATCCTGGTCGATGATCTTGCGCGCTTCGTCAAGCGGAATGCCGATATTCTCACTGAGATTCTTGGCTTGTCCCAGGGACAAATAGGCGCTTGGCGACCGATGCGTGGCGTCCGCAATACCGAACAGGGACAGAGTCAGCGCCGCGCCTGCCAGGCTCCACATCAATCCGCGCAATAAGTAGACCCGCGGCGACCAGGGGGCCTGCGTCCGCCAAACCGGGATGGTGGTTCCCTTCTCCATCGCAGCCATCCGCTCTACGTGAAACATCTGCAGACTGCGAAACCGCAGATAGAGCCATCCCAGGACTCCTGCAAAAACTAATATCAAAATAAACGAAAATGCGCCTGCTGGACTCATTGTTTTCGATTTCCTCCCGCTCATTGTGACCCGCGCCCGGACGCCTAAAGTTTCAAAACTTTGGCGCGCCGATGTGTGGTCTAAATAAAGTAATGACGGAAGACTTCGAGAGGATCGTCCGCGAATACCAGGACCGGATCTTCCGTCTCTCCCTGGCCATCCTGGGAGATCGCGACGCTGCCCAGGATGCATCGCAGGACGTATTGGTGCGCGTGTGGAAAGGCCTGCCCGGCTTTCGCAGCGATTCGTCTCTCGGCACCTGGATCTATGCCATCACGCGCAACGCCTGCTACTCGGTGCTGCGGCGCCGCCCGCTGGCCGCCGCGTCGCTCGACGAGCCGGCGCCGCGCTGGGAAATGGACCGCCGCGCGGCCGAGGAGTGGTCCCTGGCGCAGACTCCGGACGCCTCCGCGCTGCTCGAAAGATTGCCCGCCAAATACCGGCAGGTGGTGGCGCTGTTCTATATGCAGGAGAAATCGTATGATGAGGTTGCGGGTATGCTCGATCTTCCGGTGGGAACGGTGAAAACGTACCTGTTTCGGGCGCGGAAGATCCTGGCGGAAGCATTGGCCGCCGAGCGCGTACGGAAAGGAGGAGCGTGATGGCTTGCCCGGATTTCGAAGATCTGCTGCGGGAAGACGCGGACGGCCACGCCGCCCACTGCGAGCAATGCCGAGCGCTGCTGGAGTCCTGGGAGTATGTGGACAGCACTCTGGAGGCGGGTTTCGCCGGCATTACCGCCCCGCCGTCGCTGGCACGGGGTGTGCGGGCGCTGGCGAAGAATGAGTTGCAGGTGCGCCGCCCTTCTTTCGTACCCGAAATCCTGGATTTCGTGGGCTGGGCTGCGGTGCTGGCTATTCTGGCGATCCTGGCTCCGCGCTACTTACCCGATCTCCTCAGCGCGTTCGCCCGTCTCGGGTAATACCAGCGGCCTCGAGGATCACGGAGGAAGGCCGGCAGGCCTCATTGGGCAGCATAACGCCTTGCCCACCACTAGTGCTGTGACCTTGAGATTCAGTTCCATTCATCGAACTCCACTCCCTCACGGTCGTGGCTCTGTTCCGAGCCGCGCGCGTCAGCAAGCGGAGTTCCGACAGCACAGAATCTCACGGTCACGGAACTAGCCCTTTGGAGTCACGCCAATCACGCCCTTCCCGCTCCCTCGGTCCCTGGTTTGCGTTATGCCACGAGGAAGGTTAGATTAATGGAACAGCGGCAAATCGCCGGCCCATGGAGTCTCCTATGAATGCAGTCTGTGCGCCCGAAAACGGGAAAAAAGGAATCGCGCCTCTCCCCAGTAGCGCGGCGTGGCGGACCGCCGTTCTCTGTGGCCTTTGGGGGTTGTTGATGGCCGCACCGGCCGTTGGCCAACAGACCGCGGCGCCGGCCACCGGGCAGGGCTTCATGGCCAACTTCGCCCAAACACCGCGCATCTTCCCGCATTTCTGGGCCCCGTATATCCAACAAGCCGTGCCGCTGCCGGCGCTGGAGAATTCCCCGCGCCTCCTCAATCTGATCCATGACGGTAAACTGGAACTCTCCCTCGCCGACGCCCTGGCATTGACCCTGGAAAACAACCTGGACATCGTTATCGGGCGCTACGTGGTTCCCTTCTCCCAGACCGATATCCTGCGCACCAAGTCGGGACAGGCCGCCCGCGGATTTACCGGCGCCCTGTTTCCCGGCGAGCTGAACTCCGGCGCCATCGGCGCAGGCGTCACCAGTTCGGGCAGCACCGGCGGCACCGGCAACGCCGGGGGCATCACCGGAGGCGGCGGGGCCGTTTCCATCGGTCCCGCGGGCGCCTTCGATCCCGCCGTCAGCTTCGGCTTCAGCTTCGACCGCGTCACCAGCCCGCTGAACTCCCTGGTGGTCTCCGGCATTCCCACCACCACCAGTTACGCCACCTCGTTCTCCGGCAGTTACGCGCAGTTATTTACCAACGGCGCCAGCTATTCGGTTTCTCTCAGCGCCCTGCGGCAGAGCACCACGCAGCAGAATACGCTGTTCAATCCCGACGTCACCTCGCGTCTTTCCATCGGCTTCAACCAGCCGCTGCTCAACGGTTTTGGCCGCTTGCCCAACGAGCGCTTCATGATGGTGGCCCGCACCAATCAGTCGACCGCGCAGGATGTCTTCCGTCAACAGGTGATTACCAGCGTGACCACCTTGGAAAACGCTTATTGGGACCTGGCCAGCTTCCAACTCAACGTGCAGGTGGCGGAAGATTCCCTGGCCGCCGCCAAGGAACTTCTCGACGTAAACCGGAGGCAGGAGGAGGTGGGCACCATGTCGCAATTGGATGTGGTCACGGCGGAATCCCAGGTGGCCGCCAGCGAGCGCGATTTGATCGTCGCCAAAACCAACCTGGAGCAACAGGTCACCACCGTCAAGCAGTTGATCAGCAAGAAAGACGACCCGCTGCTCGACGCCGCCACCATTGTGGTTACCGACCGGTTGCCGGAACCGCGCGATGCCGACCTGCCCGATCTGGCCAAAGTGCTCGCCGCCGCCCAGTCCAACCGCCCGGAACTCCACGCGGCGCAAAACAATCTGCAGAACCAGGACGTCGCCATCCAGTACGCGCGCAACGATCAGCTACCCAGCGCGGCTCTGTTCGGACTCTACGCCGGCTCCGGCCTGCAAGGGAATAACGCCCTCCTTACCGGTGGCGCCGGCGGCTCGCTAAGCCAAGCCTTTTCGGCGGCGTATCCCGAAACGGCCGTCGGGCTAAGTATTTCGGCCAGCATTCGCAACCGCTCGGCGCAGGCCGACAGCGCCCGCGCTCAGTTGGAGCGTAATCAGTTGCTCATCGGCTTGCAGAACACTCGCAATCAGGTCGCCATGCAGGTGCGTCAGGCGCGCATCAGTCTGATTCAGGGCAAGGCGCAAGTCGAAGCCGCCAAGGAAGCTGTCCGCCTGGCGCAAGTAACCCTCGATGGCGAGCGCAAGAAACTCGACGTGGGCCTTTCCACGTCTTATAACGTGGTCTTGCGCCAGCGTGATCTGGCGACGGCGCAGTATGCCGAAGTGCAGGCTCTCGGCACATACGCCAAGGCTTTGGTAGCCATCGATCAAGCCACCGGCACGACGCTCGACCATAATGCGATCCAATTGAACGACGCTTTGCGCGGGACCGTTTCCGATATGCCCGTTCCGCCGATCCATTTCAACCCGCCGAATCCTCCCCAGGGGGCCAATCGATGAAACGTCCGGCCCCGGTGACTGCCGGGTTGCTATGGGGAATCCTGTGTGGAAGCGTCCTGCTTCGCGCGCAGCAGCTTGCTTCGCCGCCTGCTCCCTCAGAGACCGATTACTCGCGCCCGGCCAGCGTCGTTTCCATCTTCAAACCCTATCAGTTTCGCCGTATCTCCGAGCCCGATCTGGCGAACGCCGGCAATCTTCCCCTCACGGTCCAGGATGGCAAGCTGCGCTTATCCCTGGCACAACTGGTGGCGGCGGTGGTGGAGAACAATTTGACCATCGCGTCGGCCCGCTACTTTCCGTCCATCGCCCAAGCCGACCTGATGCGTGCCCGGTCCGGGAATTCACCGCGCGGCGGCGACGCCACGCAGATTCCCAGCGGAGTGTTTTCCGGCGCCGAGGGTGGCAGCATCCTGGGCACTGCCGGCGGCGGGGGCGGCGGATCTTCAAACCCCGGCGGCATCACCGGCTCCGCCGGCAGGGTGAGCCTCCGGCCTTCGGGGCTGTTCGACCCCAGCGTCGGCGTGAGTTTCAGTTACGACCACACCTCCAGCCCGCTCAACACTTTGGTGGTGGCAGGCGTGCCCTCCGTCACCAATGCCACGGCCGCCTTTTCTACCAATTACGTGCAGGCCTTCTCTTCCGGCACCAGCTTCTCGGTCTCCTACGCCATGCAAAGGCAGGCATCCACGCAAAAGCATTTGCTCTTCGATCCCGATTTCACTCCCGGTTTCACCGCGACGGTGAGCCAGCAAATGCTCAATGGTTTCGGCTTCGCCGTGAATCGCGCCCTGATTAAGGTGGCGGAAAACGAGCAAGAAATCGAGCGGGAATCGTTCCGCCAGATGGTAATCACGGCTTTGGTCGGCGCCAAGAACGCCTATTGGGATCTGGTGGCCGCCCGGGAAGCGGTTCACGCGGCCGAGACCGCCCTGGCCGCGGCCCGGCAATTGCAAGCCCAAAACCAGAAGCAACTCGACGTCGGCACCATGGCGCCATTGGATGTCGCCACGGCGCAATCTCAGGCAGCCGCCAGCCAGCGCGATCTCATCGTGGCGCAAACCAACCTGCAGAATGCCGAACTGCAACTGAAGACCATGTTCAGCAAGAATCTGGACGAGCCGCTGGCCTCCGCCACCATCGAAACCACCGATCCCCTGCCCGATCCCTCGCAGATACCGCTGCCCTCGCTCGAAGAAGCCATGGACATCGCCCAGAAACACCGCCCCGAAGTCTCCATCGCCGAGGGCAACATGAAGAGCCAGATGGACGCCATGCCCTTCATCCGCAATGCCCTGCTACCCAACGTCAATGCTTTTGCGCTGGTCACCACGGTGGGGCTTTATAACGTCTTTGGCTCCTCCTTCGTGGAGGCGCTGCAGTTCAAGTATCCGGAAGTCGCCTTTGGGGTGACGGTGAGCTTTCCCATACGCAACCGGCAGGCGCAGGCGGATGAGGTGCGCTCGCGGCTGGAGCTGCGGCAATCGCGAGACACGCTGGTGCGGACCAAGAGCCAGATCGAAGTCGACGTGCAGAACGCCCTGATCGCCATGACGCAATCCAAAGCGCAAGTAACGGCGGCGCGGGAGGCAGTCCGCCTGGAGCGGCAGACGCTCGATGGCGAGCAGAAGAAGCTTGCCTCCGGCCTCTCCACTCCCTACAACGTGATCCTCATCGAGCGCGATTTATTTACCGCCGAACTGGCGGAAGTCCAGGCCCGCGACGCCTACGCCAAAGCCAAGGTCAGTTGGGACCAGGCCTTGGGAATCACGCTCGAAAGCAACCACGTATCGGTCGACGATGCGCTCCGCGGCCGGGTGGCCGCACCGTCGCAGTAACCGCTCCCTCGGTCAGAGCCGCGACCGAAGGAAGCGGTTTCGCCAACTCCTACTGGCCACCACCCCGGCCGCCACGGCCGGCCGCGGGGGCGCCGCCGCCTCCACGTCCTGCCTGCGCCGCCGTTAACAGCGCGGTAAACTCGGCGCGCGTCATTTTCAGCTTCTCCGGATGCGCGTCCACCCACTTTTCGAAAGCGGCATATTTTTGCGTGTTCCAACCGCCTTCGAATTCCGCGCCGTTCTTGCCCTGGCTGTTCAATTCGAAGTTAAAGGCATCTTGCAGGTTGGTGAACTCGGCCTTGGCGACGGCAGCCGCTGCCAGCGTCGCCGGAATAAAGATCACGCCATCTCTCTTGGCCAGCACCAGGTCTCCCGGCAACACCACGGCGCGCCCGATACGGACCGGAACGTTGATCCCGGTCAGTTGCATCTGCGCCCAGGCCGAAGGGTCGTAGCCGCGATAAAATCCGTTGAGGTTGGCGATCTCGCGGTTTTCCTCGGCGTCCCGGATTCCGGCGTCGAAGATGAAGCCCGAATGGGTGTGCGCGGCGATGCCGCTGCCCAGGTTGGAGCCAATGAGAGTACCTTCGACGACCTTGCCATAGCCGTCGCAGACCATGGTGTCGCCCATTTGCAGTTCGTTGATCACCCAGCTATTGGTACCGCTGACGCGCCCCTCGGCCTTGCCCTCGGCGGAAATGGCCGCCGTCATATCCGGCCGCTGCGGCATAAACTGCGCCGTGAGCGCACGGCCGGCAAAGGGCTTCTCCACATGCAGAGCCTGCCAGCCGGTCTCGAACTGGTTCACGTAGCGTTGGCCGCGCAGGTAGTCCCAGATATCTTCGATTGATACATCCAAGGCGCGCTGCAGTAAATTGTCCGCCACTTTGGGACGGCCATCGGGAAAGCGCTCGCCCTTCCAGTCGGCCGTATAAAACAGGATTTGTTCTTTCGTCTGCTTGATCTGAGCCAAGGCAGTCGATGCTCCGCACAGAGAGCAGGCGATCAAAATTCGGGCAATGATTCTTCGCATGGGAACTCCTCTTTCTTCCATTGGAATTACCCAGGATGCGGGTCTTGGCGTCCTGGACACCGCTATTGTATGTCCAATCAACGCTCCTCTGCCTTCCTCGCCGATGGTCCCGGTAGAATGCCCGGTAATGAAGTATTGGGTCTACCTGGAGCAAGACGAGGACGCTGGGGTCTCGCAATGGAAGCACTGCGGGCGTTTCCCGACATGTTATATTTATATATAACTGTTAGGATAGCTATGCACACAACAAATCTGCGTAAGGTCGGCGGTTCGGTCATGCTGGCGGTCCCGCCCGCATTGCTCGACATCCTGCGCCTGCGGCCCGGAGTCCAGGTCGGCATCGCGATTGAAGGCGGACGACTGGTCGTGGAGCCACAACAGCGTCCCCGCTATACGCTGGCTGAACTCCTTGCCCAGTGCAATCCCAAAGCGGCGCGTAGCAAGGAGGAACGCGACTGGCTCAGCGGCAAGCCGGCAGGAGCCGAGATCCTCTGATGAAGCGTGGCGAAATCTGGCTGGTCGGGCTCGACCCATCCGCAGGGCATGAGCAAAAGGGCCGCCGCCCGGTCCTGATCGTATCGCCGGAGGCGTTCAACCAGGTAACCAAAGTGCCCGTGGTTCTTCCCATCGCCAGCGGCGGAACTTTCGCGCGGACAGCCGGGTTCGCCGTCACCCTGACAGGCGCCGGAATCAAGACGACGGGCGTTGTACGCTGCGATCAGCCCCGCGCCCTCGATCTCCGCGCCCGTGGGGGGAAGAAACTGGAAAGCGTCCCCGCCGCGATTCTGGATGAAGTGCTGGCAAGGCTGGCCCCGATTTTCGATTGAGCAGCCGAGCCGCGAGCGGCCCCTTCCCACCTAGTTCGGCGTGAGATTCGGTGCTGTCCGAACTCCGTCGCGGTAGGGATGGCCGTTGCCGGCCACCCCCCGCACAGACCCGTGCTTGCGGCGCTACCGCACACGGTTCTTACTTTGGATGTGCCACCGCTCGGCGGCTGGCGTGAAAACGCGCGTCTGGATACTCATGAACAACTTTTGGAACGGGTAGCCATGGATCGATGATTTTCCCCAGCTTTTCCCAGGTGGGCCGCCTTTGGCTGCGCTGTTCCAGCGCATGGAACCAGTAGCGGGCGACCTGTCGCCGGAAACGTCCCAGCACCGTCAGATTCCCCGGG
>Ga0302319_10019374_pt1 | contig 12364 bp, 12 predicted proteins | sample Bog_T0_2_FD_203319 | JGI IMG/M metagenome (GOLD analysis project Ga0302319, IMG submission 203319) | Peat permafrost microbial communities from Stordalen Mire near Abisko, Sweden - Bog_T0_2 | ecosystem: Environmental > Terrestrial > Soil > Wetlands > Peat | place: Sweden: Abisko, Stordalen Mire... | reverse complement strand
TCGCGGATGCCTTCGGATTCCAGCGGGTGATGAGCCTGGTGGGGGATTACCGCGGCTACTCGAATCCGCCCTCCGACGCCATCGATGAGCACGGCGCACGGTACCTCACCGCGCCGGACCAGACCTTTACCGTCCCGCCCAACCGCTACTTCGCAATGGGCGACAACTCTTTCAACTCCTCCGACAGCCGCTTCTGGGGTACCGTTCCGCAGGATAATCTGATGGGGCGGGCACTCTTTGTGTACTGGCCGTTTCTGCCGCACTGGGGATTTGTGAAGTAGGGGATTCGGACTGACTGACGCGGCCCTGATTTCGGGTGCGGAAACCCGCATGCCTCACCGAGGCATCGCTACAATATTTGCGCTTCGCGCCATTCTTGTAGGGATGGGCCGGTGGCCCATGCGGGTTTCGACGCCCAATTGCAGGATACAAGGCCTCCATTTCACCTTCTTGCCAACATTGGAACCGGAAATTATAGTATCCGGTATGAGTACGGTTGGAGAAATCGAAGCCGCGATTGCGCGACTCCCGGTGAAAGAGGCCGAGGAAGTGCGTGAGTGGCTTGAGCAATGGCTCGAAGACCAGTTGGAAATGACACCGGAGTTTCTCGCATCCGTAGAACGGGGAAAGGCGGACATTGCCGCTGGACGAACACGCATCGTAAAACCGTAAATTGATGTCCGGTTTAGCGACTCAGGTCTATTCGGCCGAGTTTGATGCTGCTCTTGCGCGTCTTCCGAGGAATATTGCAGCGGTCGTTACAGGCAAGATAGATGAGATCGGTCGCCGTCTCGATTCGTTCCCTCATTACCGGTTGACCGGACGCCGTGAGTTCCGATTACGTGTCGGCGATTACAGGGTGATCTACGAATTTGATATGGCTAGGAACGAATTATTCCTCATTGCCTTGGGCAACAGGCGCGAAGTGTACCGGTGACAGCCAGCCACCCCCCTCTCCCAATCAAATTGACCGCCCCCCGGAAAAACTCCATTTTCAAGGCCAAGTGGCAGATATCCTTCTTAACGACACCCTCACGCTCGGGCAATCGCTGGGCAACCATCCGGCGCGATTAATCCTTGCGGAGGAAGGGTCGCTGGCGGCGCGGATCACGGATACGCGCATCGTCGTGAGCCGGAAGGGGGCGCACCTGGCGGCGCTGACGGCGGCGGATCTGGTCCACTTTGATCTCCAGAAGCTCAACGAGGTCATCGCCATGGAGCCGGTGCTGCCGGAGGATATAGCCGGGGCGCAATTGCACGCGGAATTCGGCGCGGAGCCGCATGAGGACATTACGCTCTTCGCCTGCCTGCTGGGGCTGGACCCGGCATTGCGCGTGGCGGTCCATATCCACCCGGCGATTGTGGACCAGATTATCGCCTCGCCGCGGGCGCGGCAATTCGCCGACCGGCGGACGGTCCACAACGAAGTGCTGGCGCTCGGCTCGGCCTCGCTGCTGGTCAATTTTGCCGACCCCGGCGTGCCGCTGACGCGCGAAATCCAAAAGAAAATGATCCTGTGGCGCGACCGGAACAAGTCTGTGCCGCGAGTCATTCTTGTGCAGAACCATGGTGTCATCCTGCTGGGAGCCTCCGGGCTGGCGCTGCTGCGCTCCATCGAGGCGCTGCTGAAATACGCGGAGCTCTTTGCCGGCGCGTCTCTGCTGGGCGGGCCGGTCTTTCTCACCCCGCAGGCCATCACCCAGATCGAGTTGCATCACCGCGGCGGCGCATGAGTTCCATCTTCCAGCACCAGTGGGTTCTTCCGCTGGCAGTGCTGCTGGCTTATGCCGTGCTCATGGGGACGAATCCCGTCCGCCATGTGTTCCTCGACGGCATGCGGGCCATGCGGCGATACCCGCGCATCTGGGGGATCCCGGCGGGGCTGGGGCTTTGCTACGCGCTCTTTCATACGGGGCTGATCCTTTTTTTCTACATGGTGCTGCCGATGGAGCAGCGGCCAGCGTTCGGGTGGCAAATCGCGTGGGTGATGCCGCCGTCGGTCTCGCACCTGGGCGAGACGCACTCGCTGGGCGACTGGTTCTCGGCATTCTTTGCGGACCCGCACTGGCAGGCCTGCCGCGATGGGATGCTGGATGGGCTGGAGTCGCTGGCGGGGCTCTTCAATGGGGTGACGACGTTCCCCATTTCCGCGGTCGCGGCGCTGTTCCTGATTTTTAACTGGCACGGGCATCACGCCACCTTGCGCGTTGCGCTGCGGAAGCGATTTGGGAAATGGGCGCTGCTTGTGCATGCGGCGATTTTGATCTGCGCGGTCTCGGCGGTTCTCGCGCCGGTGCTTTATGGGCCGAGTCTCGTTTACCTCAATCGCTCCGTGCCATCGCTGCTGCTGGTGCGGTGGGCGGCGCTCATCGACTGGTTTTCCTCGCTGTTCGCGTACCTCTTCGGGGTCGGCGTGCAGGTTTATCTCATTCTCATTGTCTATACATGGCTGCGCGGGCTGAACTGGACGCCGCTTCATTTGATGAACCTCGCCATCCGCCGATTTTCATTCGTCGTGAAGTGGGCGGGGGTGGTGATGGCGTTCAGCTCGCTGCTCATCGACCTGCCGCGTATCTCGGCGCTCCTCTTTCGTTTTGACGATCCGCTTTTCCTCAATCACACCTTGCTCTACACGGATCGCGTTGCACGCCCGTTGCTGGCGCTCTTCCTGATCTTTTTTTCCACCATGCAGATTACGCTCACCTTCCACAGCGAGACCTTGCGCAAGGCCGTGGGCCAGCACATGGATTTTCTGCGGCGGCACTGGTGGCAGCTCTCGTGGTTTCTGCTGGTGGCGGCGTTGCATCTCTTCGCGATGGCGCTGCTCAATCGCACGCTGCTGCTGGGGCTGGGCGGCGATTCCACATCCGCGGGGTTGATCTGGACGCTGTTCCATCCCATCCCGGCGGCGTTCCTGATCGCGTGGCTGCTGGCCTCGTGGGTGTCGCTCTTCAAGCGCTGTCAGACGGGGCGGGTGCAAGCGCCGGATTGGATTCCGTTTTGAGAAAGGGATCGGTATTGATGTTCCGCAGATTGCCCTTATGCCCGACCCGATGATCACTCCATCCGCTCCCGTGCTCCGCGCGGAGTCGCTCGTCCACCGCCGTTCGGTGCCGGCGCTGCTCGATGGCGTGACGCTCTCGATCCAGCCGGCGGCATTCACGCTGCTCACTGGGCCTGAGGATTCCGGCGCGGGGCTGCTGCTGCGCATCCTGGGGCTGCTGGAGGCGCCGGATGCGGGCGAGGTGTGGCTGGATGGGAAGCCGGCTTCCGTGCTCGATGAGGCAGGCCGGCTCGAGCTGCGCAACCGTCATTTCGGCTATCTCTTTGCGGAGCCATTCCTGCTCGATTCCTTTTCCATCGCGGAGAATGTCGCGATGCCGCTGTTCAAGATTTCCGGGTTCGATATTGAGCAGGCGCGAACGCGTACCGCGGAGGTGCTGCAGTTTGTGGGGCTCGAGGCGATGGCGGATTGCGGCGTGCTGGATATCGACCGGATCGATTCCCACAAGGTCGCGCTCGCCCGCGCGCTGGCGGTCTCGCCGCGGGTGTTGATCGCGGAAGATTTTGCGCTGCAATTGCCGACGCGCGAGGTGTCGGAGCTGGCGGCGCTGTTGCACTCCATCCCGCAGACGCTCGGCATTGCCGTCGTCGCAACTTCGCCGATGCATCCCGAGGCGCTGGGCCCGGACCGCGAGGTGCGCCTGGAGCAGGGCGTGATCGCCGGCGATTCAAGTCCCTACCCGCTGCAAGAAGCCCCCACCCATGACTGAGCCGAAAACCGCGGCCGCCATTACCAAGGCGAGCAAATCGAACCTCGCACTCGCCTTCGTGGCGCTGCCGCCGGACCGGCGCGCGGATATCACGACGTTCTACGCATTCTGCCGGCTGGTGGATGACATCGCGGACGATCCCGCGCTGGAGGTGGCGGAGAAGCGCCGCCGCATCGGCCTCTGGCGCGAGAGCCTGCTGGAGAGCTTCGCCGGCGAGCCGCCCATCGCCGCGTCCATCCGCGAGCTGATCCGCAAATACATGATCCAGCCGTCGCTCTTCGGCGAGATCATGGACGGCGTGGAGATGGACCTTGAGCCACGGCGGTATGAGACTTTTGAGGAGTTGAATGCGTACTGTTACCGCGTGGCCAGCGCGGTGGGGCTGGTGAGCATCGAGATTTTTGGCTACCGCAACCAGGACTGCAAACTGTACGCCGTCGCGCTGGGCACCGCGCTGCAATTGACCAACATCCTGCGCGATGTGCGGGAGGATTGGGATAACGGCGAGCGCATTTACCTGCCGATGGAGGATCTCCTGCGCTTCCAGTACACGCCGGAGGACATCGCCGGGCATGTCAACAACGACCGCTTCCTGCGGCTGATGAATTTCCAGGCCGACCGCGCGGTGAGCTATTACAAGAAAGCCGCGTCGCTGCTACCCGCGGAGGATCGGCGCTCCATGACGCCGGCACGCATCATGGCGGAGGTGTATGGAGGAATCTTGCGCAAGATGCGGGCGCGGGGATTTCAAGTGTACAACCGGCGCTACCGGCTGGGGGCGTTGAGGAAGGCGGCCATCGTGGGCAGGCTGAGCCTTTTTTCGATGATGTCGCGGGGTTGATTCCACGAAATTTTATTGAATCCTTATACGTGAAAACCCGTCTCCAAAACATATGAAAGCCCTTGTCCCCATTACCGCACTTTCTCTCGTGCTCTGCACCGGATTTACCGGATGCGAATCTCCCACCGCGACTGGCGCCGTGGCCGGCGCAGGCGCAGGCGCGCTGACGGGCGCGGTCTTTGGCGGTGGCCCGCGGTCCGCGCTGCTGGGGGCGGGCATCGGCGCAGCGGCTGGGGCGCTGATCGGGCACGCCGTAAGCGAGTCGCGGAGTGACGACGGGAACTATTATTACGGGGGACGGCGCCTGCCGTATGGCACCCGGGTGGGGCCCGGGTTGGTGCAGAGCCCGTATTACCCGTATAACGTGATCGACACCCGCGGGATACCGCATGGGGCGGTGGTGGAGGATCCGTCGACGGGCGGGCGGTTTATTAAGCCGTAGGCGCTTGGGGGGATGGGACTTATGGGACCCATGGGACCGATAGGACTTATGAGCGGCGCCAGTGCGCCGGCGTGCGTCCCATAGGGCCTACGAGAGCGGGCGCTTCAGCAAAGCGTCCACTCGCTCCTTGATGGCGGGGTCCATCTTCAGCAACTCCGGCCAGGTGCGGGTGTAGCCTTCGGTGGGGAGCTTGCGGGTGGCGTCGATGCCCATGTGGGTGCCGATGGTCGGGATCGTCTGGGCGTGGTCGAGGGCGTCGCAGGGGTTTTTGATGAAGGTGCTGTCGCGCTGCGGGTCTGTGTTTGCGCAGAGGCGGAAGAGGACCTCGCTGGTGTTGTGCACGTCGCAATCTTCATCCACGACGATGATGTATTTTGAGAACATCATCTGCCCCATGCCCCAGAGGCCGTGCATGATCTTATAGGCCTGCCAGGCGTACTGCTTGCGGATGCTGACGAAAACGAGGTTGTGGAAAACTCCTTCAGCCGGCAGAGCCATATCCACGATCTCCGGGAAATTCATCCGGAAGACCGGCAGGAAGACCCGCACACTTGCGCTGCCCATATAGAAATCCTCCATCGGCGGGATGCCGACGATGGTGGCGGGGTAAATGGGAGCCTTCCGGTGCGTAATCGCGGTCACGTGAAAGACCGGGTAATCCTCCACCGGCGTGTAAAATCCGGTGTGATCGCCGAACGGCCCCTCGGGCCGCGTCTCGCCGGGCTGGACGTAGCCCTCCAGCACGTAATCGGAATCCGCGGGCACTTCCAGATCCACCGTCTCGCATTTCACCAGCTCGACCGATTTCTTGCGGACGAAACCGGCGAAGAGCACCTCGTCCAACCCATCCGGCAGCGGGGCAGTGGCGGCAAAGGTCATCGCCGGATCGCCGCCAAGCGTCACGGCCACGGGCATCCGCTCGCCACGCTCGTAATACCGCTTCCCGTGCCGGGCGCCGACCTTATGCACCTGCCAGTGCATCCCGGCGGTGCATCCGTCATAAATCTGCATCCGGTACATGCCGACGTTGCGCTCGCCGGTATCCGGGTCCCGGGTGTGGACCACCGGGAATGTGACAAACCGGCCACCGTCCTGCGGCCAGCACTTCAGCACCGGCAGGTCTGCAAGCGAGAAAGCCTCGTCCTTGAGGAGATGCACCACCTCCTTGCACGGGCCGTCGGACACATGCCGGGGGCGGGCGTGGAGCAGATCGATCCCCTGACGCAGGAGCGTCCAGGCCTCACGCATCCCGGTGGGCGGCTTCGCCTTCAAGATGAGCCGCATCTGCTCGGCCAGCTCGTCGATGGACTCGATGCCCAGCGCCATCGCCATCCGGCGGCGCGAGCCCATCGTGTTGACCGCTACGGGCACGGGCGACACCCGGCCATCGATGGTGGGCTTCTCAAAAAGCAGGGCTTTTCCACCGCCCGGCGATTTCATCTCACGGTCGGCGATCTCCGTGATCTCCAGCTCCGTCGCCACCGGGACGCCGATGCGCTTCAGTTCCCCGGCCTTGTCCAGGGCGTTGGTGAAATCGGTAAAGGAGGCGTATGCCATGCGTAATCTTTGAGGCCAAAGCCCTTACGCCGCAAGCCGGTGAACCAGATGCTTGCACAACTCCACTACCGCCGGCAAAAAAAGCGTCCCCTCGGCCAGCCACTCATAAAACGCCTCATTCCGCGGAAACCGCGCCGCCAGCGCCAGCGGCCCAAGCATCAGCACCGTGCAGCAGGCCAGGATCGGCCAGCCGTGGACGGCTGCGCATCCTGCGCCCGCCGCGATCAGCGCCCAAAGCAACCCCTGCGTCCAGTTCCGCCCCAGCAGCACCGGCAGGCTCTTGGTCCCGAGCGCCCGGTCACCCTCGATATCCCGCAGGTCGCACAACACCATATTGAACATCAGCAGCGTCCAGCTCCACCCGGCTGCCAGCAGTAGAGCCCGGCTGACCGCCAGCCCTTGGAGCAGCACCGGAGGGCCCAGCACCGCCGCCAGCACCACGAACGGCGCAAAAAGCGTCTTCACCACCGGCACATCCTTCAGCCGCTGCCCCAGGAAGGGGAAGCTGTAGCTGAGCGAAAGCGGCAGCGCCACCCCGATGAGCACCAGCAGGCTGGTATCCCCCGTCCAGAGCGGCCACGCCACCAGAACCACCGCCCCCAGCCCAGCGAGCAGCCAGCTCCAGCCCCGCAACATCCCGTGCATGCTCACCCGCTCAGGGGTGTTCACCGCGTCCGCCGGATCGCGCTTGAGACGGTCCAGGTTGTAAACCAGCAGGGCGCCGGCCAGCCAGAGCGGCAGCAGCGGCGCCGAGTCAAACCCCGCCCAGCGACCCAGGCTCCAGCCAAAAACGGCAATCCCCACTGCCCCATAGACGTGCAACGCATGCATTGGGCTCAGAGCTTCCCGCACCCGCCCGGCCACCCCTTTTTCGCCTCCTGAGCGACCTGCTTTCATCCCACGGGTTTCGAGGCTTGACGTTTCCTCGCCACTTTCTCTACTTACACCGATCTTTGCTGATGGAAGGAGCACCGCTATTTTCGATGATTCTGCCAATGCCTCGCGCATGATGCGATGGTACACTGGCTGCTCCTCTCGCGCACGAACTCATCAGCAATTTTCACCCACGTAGAAGGTTTTTTTAATGTTTAATGGACTTTTTGGCCTGTTTTCCAACGACATAGGCATCGATCTTGGCACCGCCAATACCCTCGTCTATGTCAAGGATCACGGCATTGTTTTGCGTGAGCCTTCTGTCGTCGCCGTCCAGGCCGGCACCAGCAAGGTTCTCTCCGTCGGTGATGAGGCCAAGCGCATGCTTGGCCGAACTCCCGGCAATATTGTCGCCATTCGTCCGCTAAAGGATGGCGTTATCGCGGATTTCGAGATCACCGAGGCGATGCTCCGGCATTTTATCGCGAAGGTCCACAACCGGCGCAAGATGGTCCGTCCCCGGGTCGTCATCGCCGTCCCCTCCGGCATCACCGAGGTGGAAAAGCGGGCCGTCAAGGACTCCGCCACCCGTGCAGGAGCGCGCGAGGTTTACCTGATCGAGGAGCCGATGGCGGCGGCGATCGGCGTCGGCCTGCCGGTGCAGGACGCCGCGGGCAACATGATCATCGATATCGGCGGCGGCACCACGGAGGTGGCGCTCATCTCCCTCTCCGGCATCGTTTTCTCCCGCAGCATCCGCGTGGCGGGCGATGAGTTGGATGAGGCGATCATGAATTACATGAAGCGCGCCTACAACCTCATGATCGGCGAGCGCACCGCGGAGGAAATCAAGATCAAGATCGGCTCCGCCTACCCCATCGAGAAGGAGACCACCATGGAGGTCAAGGGACGCGACCTCGTGGCCGGCCTGCCGAAGACCCTCACCATCACCTCCCAAGAAGTGCGCGAGGCGCTCCTGGAGCCCATCAATGCCATCGTCGAGTCCGTCCGTGTCACGCTTGAGCGCTGCCCTCCGGAGCTCTCGGCCGATCTCGTGGACCGCGGCCTCGTCCTTGCCGGCGGCGGCGCATTGCTCCGCGGCCTGGATAAGCTCCTCACCGAGGAGACCGGCCTGCCGGTGCATGTCGCCGAAGACCCCCTCAGCGCCGTCGCGGAAGGCACCGGCCGCGCGTTGAACGAACTGAAATTCCTCCGCCAGGTCGCCACCTCGGACCGGCAGTGGAACCATTGAGGCAGCGTTCCAGCGCAAATGGAACGTCCGAAGTCCCCACACGAGCGACGGTTCAATCTGGGCGCTTTACGAGACCCACGGCCATTTTCTTCCGCCCCTCCGGGGCGTATCGCCTCGCTTCATTTTCCGGGGGCTTTCGCCCCCGGCTAATTTCGAGCTGGCCCTCCGGGCCAACATCCTGGCCATAGCCTTTCTTTCAAATCCTTTACCGCAGCGTGTCGCAAATGACTTTCATCGCTTCGACGACCAATCAACGTCCGGCGCCTAAGTTTGGCCCGGAGGGCCAGCCCGAAATTAGCCGGGGGCGAAAGCCCCCGGTTGCGACCGCGTCGCGGCACGCCCCGGCAGGGGCGGATGAATCCACACAGGGAAAAATCTCTTCCGCCCCTGCCGGGGCGTGGGCATCCAGCCGGCAATACCGGGAGTTCCGCTTCGCTCCACCCCCGGCTAATTTCGGGCTGGCCCTCCGGGCCAATGCGCGGTGCAGCGCGAGAGCGTGTTCACACCCGAATTACCGGGACCGATAGGCTCACACACCCCATATGCGCCAGATCAACGCCATCGCGGTCGCCATCTTCCTGGTGCTCGTCGTGGTGCTGTTCGCGTTTACGCCGCGCAATACGCAGATGATGCAGGCCCGCTTCCTGGGGGTCATCGCGCCGCTGCTCAAGAACGGCTCCTCGCTCCAGAAGCAGATCGTCGGCTTTCGCGACGGGATGAAAAAGCTCAACGAGCTGGATGCCGAAAACAAGGAACTGCGGATCGAGCTGAGCGAGCTGAAAGCCACCGACCAGACCCTCCAGGGCCTCGCCGCCGAGAACAACCAGCTCCGCCGCGCCCTGCAATACCGGGAGCGCTCGGCCTTCAAGCTGGTGCCCGCCCGAATCATCGCGCGGGACTCCTCGACATGGTGGAGCACCATCAAGGTGGACAAAGGCTCGAACGACGGCGTCCTGCCGGATCAGCCGGTGCTGACGGAGGATGGCCTTGTCGGCAAGACCACAATCGTCGCCGCCAATGCCAGCACCATCCTGCTGGTGTGCGATGAGAATTGCGGCGTCGCCGCCACCGTCGAGGGAACGATGGAGCGCGGCATGGTCCACGGCACCCGCACGAGCACCACCGCGGCGCCGGACCTGGTGCTGGAATTCCTCTCAAAGGCGGCCAACCTGAAACCAAGCCAGGATGTTTTCTCCTCCGGCCTTGGTGGGGTGTTCCCAGCCGGGATTCTCATTGGCAAAGTGAAGAGTTTCGATGTCCAGCCGCTGCAGGGGGTCGCAACGGTCGTGCCGGCGGTGGACTTGAGCAACATCGAGGATGTCTTCGTCGTTACGGGAGGGGGCAGATGATCTATATCTACCTCGTCCTCGCGGAGTTCTTCTCGCTGGCGATCCAGGAGTATCTCCCATCGCTGCCGTACGGGGCGCGGATTCTCCTGCTCCCGCTGGTGTTTTTCTATGCGGCGCTGGCGGTGCCGACGCCGGGGATGCTGTTCCTGGCATTTACCGGGGGCTTCATGTGGGACGCGCTCATCGCCAGCCAGACGGTGGATGGCACCCTTGAAATCTCTCTGGGCTGGTCGATAATCCTGTTTGCGGCCCTGGGCGCGATCATGAACGGGTTTCGGCCCCTCTTCCAGCGCGGCCATGGGTGGGAGATGCATTGTCTCCTCTCCGGGCCGCTGCTCTCCATCTTCGTGCTGTCGGAATATTTAATGATCACTTTTCGCAGGGGCGGCTTCCTTTTCCCAAAAATCATCTGGTTACGGATCGGTTGGGAAGGGCTTGCTGCGATGATCGCCTCACCCTTTATCTTCCTCGTGCTTCACTGGCTGGCGCTCAGCTTTGGGCTGATCCCGCCGCGTGAGGAGCGCGAGGCCGCACTGGAATAGCCATGGCCCCAGGAACGTCCAATATGCGCCGGCGTCGTCGCCGCGGGCCACGCATTGAGCTTCGCATCTACACGGTCGGCTTTCTGGTGCTGGTGCTGCTGGGGATCACCGTGCTCAAGCTCTGGTGGGTGCAGGTCGCGCGCGGCTCGCTGTATGCCTCCCGCATCGCCCAGCGCTCCGAGGTCACGGTGCGCATCCCGTCGGTGCGCGGAGAAATCCGGGATCGCAATGGCATCCCGCTGGTGCAGAACCGGGCGAGCTACGAGGTCGATTTCTACCTGCCGGACATGGTCCAGGGCTTCAAGGACCGCAATGACGGCCAGGTGCCCTACATCCAGTACCAGGCGCCCGTGCGCGGGATGCTCACCAACAAACGCGAGGCGGACATTGTCCAGATCGTCAACACGGCGGTCATTCCGCGGCTGGAATCGCTGAACCTCGCGAAGGATTACAACGCCAAGCGGCTGAAGACGCATTACCGGAACGACTTCGAGATTCCCTTCACCTATCTCGAGGACATCGATTTCCCGACGCTGGCAAAATTCTCCGAGCATGACGTCGGCCTGCCCGGAGTGAACATCGGCATCAAGCCGGTGCGGCAATATCTCTACGGAGCGCTCGCCTCGCATCTGCTGGGGTACGTCGGCATGCCGGTGGACATCGATGAAGATGACGCGAAGCACTACACGTTTTACCAGCCGGACGTGGAGGGGAAGACGCAGATCGAGTACGCGATGGACAAGTATCTGCGCGGCACACCCGGCGTGCGCGTGCTGCAACGCAACGTGCGCGGCGTGATCGAGGGCGAACTGCGGACCATTCAGCCGAAGCCGGGCGCGAATGTTTACCTCACCATCGACGCCCGCATCCAGATGATCGCTGAACAAGCCCTGCGGCAGCCGCTGCTCGGGCGCGCGTCGGCGGTCGTCGTGGACCCGAATAACGGCGACATCCTGGCCATGGCGTCGATCCCCTCGTTCGATCCCAATGTTTTCATCCCGAGCGTCTCCGGCAGCGACTGGAAGATCCTCAACAAGGACCCCGCCGTGCCGTTGGTGGACCGCGCGGTGAGCGGCTTCCCGCCCGGCTCGACCTTCAAGATCGTGACCTCGCTGGCGGGCCTGACCAAGGGCATGGCCGGCTCGCATTTCGATTGCACCGGCTCCGTGACCTATGGGGGCCGCCCGATGCATTGCTGGATCGCGGAGAAAGGGGGCTCGCACGGCGATCTCGGCCTGGCGGATGCGCTCAAGGTTTCGTGCGATTGTTTCTTCTATCAATACGGCAACGCGGCGGGCATCGATGCGATCGACAAGATGGGCTCGCTGCTGGGCTTCGGCCACACCTACGACATCGGCCTCTCCGACGAGCAATCCGGGATCATGCCCGGACCGGATTGGATGAAGGACCATTTCCCCAAGGAAAAATGGACCCAGGCCTATACAGCGAATGTTTCCATCGGCCAGGGCTACGTGCTCGCCACGCCGCTGCAGCTTGCGATGGCCTACGCCACGGTGGCCAATGGCGGCGTCTGCTACGCGCCGCGCCTGGTCAAGACGGTGCTCAACCCGGACGGCACGCCGGCGCTCGACGACACCGGCAACGTCGCCGTGCCCGATCAGCCGAAGATTCGCGGCGACCTGCGGCAATTCGTGAAGCCGGCGGACATCGAAGTCGTGCGCAAGGGCCTCTGGGAGGTGGTTAACGAAAGCGGCGGGACGGGCGGCGGCGGCAC
>Ga0302319_10019373_pt1 | contig 12364 bp, 7 predicted proteins | sample Bog_T0_2_FD_203319 | JGI IMG/M metagenome (GOLD analysis project Ga0302319, IMG submission 203319) | Peat permafrost microbial communities from Stordalen Mire near Abisko, Sweden - Bog_T0_2 | ecosystem: Environmental > Terrestrial > Soil > Wetlands > Peat | place: Sweden: Abisko, Stordalen Mire... | reverse complement strand
CATGTACGGAACGTTTCAGCAGCACCTGCGCAAGAAGATTGAAGACATCGAATCCGCCGGCCTCTACAAGCGCGAGCGCGTCATCACCGGCCCGCAGCAAGCTGAAGTCAGTGTCTCCACCGGCACGTCGGTCCTCAACCTTTGCGCCAACAATTACCTCGGCCTCGCTAACCATCCGGCCATTGTCGGCGCCGCCCGCGAAGCCCTCGATAACTGGGGCTACGGCCTGGCCAGCGTCCGCTTCATCTGCGGAACGCAATCCATCCACAAGCAGCTTGAAGAGCGCCTGAGCAGCTTCCTGTGGATGGACGACACCATCCTCTACGGCTCCTGCTTCGACGCCAACGGAGGCCTCTTCGAAACCCTGCTGGACAGCGAAGACGCCATCATCTCCGACGAACTCAACCACGCCAGCATCATCGACGGCATCCGCCTCTGCAAGGCCACCAAGTACCGCTATCGCAATGGCGATATGGACGACCTCGAAGCGAAACTCAAGGAATCCGGCAACGCCCGCCATCGCCTCATCGCCACCGACGGCGTCTTCTCCATGGATGGCTACATCGCAAAACTCCAGCAGATCTGCGACCTTGCCGACAAGTACAACGCCCTCGTCATGGTCGACGATTCGCACGCCGTGGGCTTCGTCGGCGAACACGGCCGCGGCACACCTGAATTCTGCGGAGTCGAAGGCCGCATCGACATCCTTACCGGCACGCTCGGCAAAGCCCTCGGCGGCGCCAGCGGCGGTTACACCAGCGGACGCAGTGAGATCATCCAGCTACTGCGCCAGCGCTCCCGTCCTTACCTTTTCTCGAACTCCGTCGCGCCGCCGATCGTGGCCGCATCGCTCAAAGTTCTCGATCTGGTCAGCGAATCCAGCGAACTCCGCGAGCATCTCCGCACCAACACGCAATACTTCCGCGAAGCCATGACCGCCGAAGGCTTCACCATCCTGCCGGGCGAACACCCCATCGTCCCCGTCATGTTCGGCGATGCCGTAGTCGCAGCCAGAATGGCCGAACTGCTCCTGGCAAAAGGCGTCTACGTCGTAGCGTTCTCGTATCCAGTGGTACCAATGGGCAAGGCACGCATCCGCACGCAGATCTCCGCCGCACATTCACGACACGAACTCGAATTTGCGGTCAAATGCTTCGCTGAAGCCAAGCGGGAACTGGCATCCGTCTAGTTCCCGCTTCGCAATTCCGACTTCGAACCGCTATTTACCCAGTGCCTTCGTGTACGCATAGAAGAAATCGAGCGACTTCACATACGAATCCACCGGCAGCCGCTCATCCTGCCCATGCGCACGCACATCGTCGTGTTCGAGGGCAATTGCGGAGAACCCGTAACACGGAATTCCGGCAGCCGCAAAATACACGCTGTCGGAGGCTCCCGTCTCCATCTCCGGAACCAACGGCGTTCCCGGCCACAGTTGGTCGACAAGCGCGCGCATCGGCACAAACACCTCGTCGAGCGGCGCCGGCGGCGAAATTGGCTTCACCGTATTCTTGGCCCCCGGCACGACCACCGCTTCGACCTTCAACGCAGGATCGGCGAAGAGATCAGCCAGTTGCTGGCGTATCTCGTCCGGCGTATGCCCCGGCAGAATCCGGCAGTTAACATTTGCTTCAGCGGACTGCGGAAGAGCATTGTTGGCGTGTCCCGCAGCGAGCCGCGTGGCCACGCAGGTGGTGTGCAGAACCGAGTTCCAGCCCGGATCCGTTGATAAACGATTCTCCGCTTCGGGATCGGGCGAAGCCGCGAGAATCGCCTTCAAATCGGCTGCCTTCTGTCCGCTCTCGATCTTCGCCATCTCGGTCACATAAGCCCGCGTGACATCATTCAGCTCAAAAGGAAATCGGTAGGACGCCAGCTTGTTCAGGGCAGCCGTCAATTCGTAGATCGCATTGTCCGGTCGAGGCAGCGAGCTGTGGCCGCCCCGGTTGACCGCCGTAATGTGGTAATCGGAATAGATCTTTTCCGTCGCTTCCACGTCGGCTTCGACGGCCTTGCCATGGTCCAGGTCGATTCCGCCCGCATCGGGATTGATCACAAACGCCGCATCCACCAAATCGCGATGGTGTTCGACCAGCCAGCCCGCGCCGTTGAACGAGCCGCCTTCCTCATCCGCCGTCAGCGCAAGAATCAGATCCCGCTGAGGCTTGTACCCCTCACGGTGTAGCCGCAGAAAAGTCGCCACCAGCGCGGCATCCGAGTCTTTCATATCCTGCGTTCCGCGCCCGTAATAGTAACCATCCTTCTCAATGAACTTGAATGGATCGGTATGCCAGTCCTTGGGTAGCGCCTCAACTACATCGACGTGGCAGAGAAACAGCGCCGGCTTTCCCGCGCCCGGGCCACCCGAACCTTTGATCCGCACCACCAGGTTCATCTTGCGCGGATCGGGCCCCAGAAGCTGCACATCGTCCGCCGAAAACCCGGCATCCAGAAACCGCTTCTGCATCGCCGTCGTCGCCGTCGTCACATTGCCCAGCGGCGTATCCGTCGTGTTGATCTCGATCAGTTGCTTGAAAATCTCAATCGCCGCTGCGCGATCCGAAGGAGAAGTGGGCACGATGACCGGAGCCTGCGCCTGAAGCTGGCTCACGGAAATCGCAGCGCCGGCAACAGCAAGCACTGCAAAGGAACGAAATAGGAAATTCGGCATTTTGCAATTGTAGTGTGGCCCGGTCACCGCAACCCCAGTCCCTGCACAACTGGAAACACGACCACTGCAGTAAACGCATTTACTTCAGACATTATTACGAATTCCCCTCACCGAATGCAGTTGCATGCAGAGGGTCAAAGCGCCTATGGTGTCTGCGGGTTTCCTGAGGAGTTTTCCATGCGCTCAAAGCTGACAACGGCATTCCTGATGCTCGGCACTGCCCTTACAACTGCCCTTATGCTGGCCCCGATCGCTGCTTCCGCCCAGCATCCCCGCCCCAAGATCACCGGCATCTCGCATATCGCGGTCTATACCTCCGATCCCGAGGCAACCAATCATTACTACGTCGATCTCATCGGAGCAGCACGCGAATCCGACCCGGAAAACCCAAAGGGCGTCCGCTACGCGATCAACACAACGCAGTTCGTTGAGGTTCTGCCGCTTCCGCCAAACTCCGGCGTCAATCGCCTCGACCACACCGCCTACAACACGGACAACGCCGAAGGCCTGCGTCTCTACCTCGCCGACAAGGGCTGGAAGGTCCTGGCAAAGCTCGCTCACAACTCCGACGGCAGCCAATCCTTCCGCGTGAATGACCCCGAGGGCAATCTGGTCGAGTTCGTCCAACCCCCACCCGATGCCAAAGCCCCCGCAGCGCCGAACGAAATCGGCCATCACATCATCCATGTCGGCTTCCTAGTCCACTCCCGCGCCGCAGAAGACAAGTTCTATCGCGACATCCTCGGCTTCCGCCCTTACTGGTACGGCGGCATGACCGACGCGCAGGTCGACTGGGTCTCGCAGCAAACCCCCGACAGCCACGACTGGCTGGAATACATGCTCCACGCCGGGAAGACCGATATGTCCGGGACTGGCATCCCGGCAGGCATAACGCAGCAATCCCTCGGCGTTCTCGACCATGTTTCCATCGGCGTGGTCTCCGTCCCTGACAGCTACAAGAAGCTGGTCGCCGAAAACCGCATCCCCAGCCACGCCGACAAGGAGCCCAAGGTCGGCAAGGACGGCAAGTATCAGTTCAATATGTACGACCCCGACGGCATCCGTCTCGAACTGATGGAGTTCCACGCTGTCGAAAAGCCGTGCTGCTCTTCCTTCACCGCCGACGATCCGACGCCATAAACCCTTTAGCTCATTCCAAGCGTTTCATTTACCCGCAACAAGACTCCGTTATAAGATGACCTTCGTCGGTTCGACGCCCCCAACCATGGGATGAGCGTCGAAACCGGCCGGAGGTAAGACCCTTGCGAGTCGGCCTGTTCACACGCGAATATCCCCCGCAGGTTTACGGCGGGGCTGGAGTCCACGTCGATTACCTGAGCCGCGAACTCGCAAAAGAGATCGAGGTCGAGGTCCACTGCTGGGGCCCGCAAAACTCCGACGAGGCCAATCTTCATGTCCGCGGCGCCGAACCATGGAGCGAAATCTCCGAAGGCACCGTCGGAAAATTCAAAGGCGCCCTCGAAGCCTTCAGCCTGAATCTCACCCAGGTCAAAGCCCTTCAGGGCATCGACGTCGTCCATACCCATACCTGGTACGTATCGATGGCCGGCTATCTCGCTAAAAAACTCTACGGCGTCCCGTTCGTCCTGACCACCCACTCGCTCGAACCTCTCCGCGCCTGGAAGGCCGAGCAGCTCGGCAGCGGCTACGCCATGAGCTCCTGGATGGAGAAGACCGCCATCCTCGACGCCGACGCCATAGTCGCAGTCTCGCAAGGCACCAAAGCCGACATCCTCCGCGCCTACCCCGAAGTCGACCCCGCTCGCATTCACGTCATCTACAACGGCATCGACCTCGCCGAGTACCAGAAGACCCCCAACACCCAGGCGCTCATCGACTACGGTGTCGACCCCTCAGTTCCCTACATCCTCTTCGTCGGCCGCATCACCCGCCAGAAAGGCGTCACCCACCTCGTCGACGCCATCCGCTACCTGCCTTCAGATACGCAGGTAGTCCTCTGCGCCGGAGCACCCGACACCCCCGAGATCGCCGCCGAACTCCGCGACAAAGTCGAAGCCGCCCGCCAACATCACCCGCGCATCGTCTGGATCGAAAAGATGGTCACCAAGCAGGAAGCCATCCAGTTCTATAGCAACTGCCGCGTCTTCTGCTGCCCCTCCGTCTACGAGCCCTTCGGCATCATCAACCTCGAAGCCATGGCCTGCCGTGCGCCGGTCGTCGCCAGCGCCACCGGAGGCATCAAAGAAGTCGTCGTCGAGGGCGAAACCGGCCATCTCATTCCCTTCGACCAGGACCCCGTCACCAGCTTCCCAAACGATCCCGAAAAGTTCGCCCGCGATCTCGCCGACGGCATCCTCGACCTGCTCGCAGACCCCGAAAAATGCCAGCTCTACGGCGACGCCGGAAGAAAGCGCGTCGAAGACATCTTCAGTTGGACAGCCATCGCCCACCAGACCATCGCGCTCTACGAAAAACTGATCGCACAAATGAAATCCGCCAGCTAACCCAGATGGGACAATGAACGACTATGACACTCACAAATGACGATGGCCGCAAGCGCGTAATCATTGAAGACATCTCCCCTGAAATCGACGGCGGCCGCTTCCCCGCCAAGCGCACCCAGGGCGACCAGGTCCGCGTCGAGGCCGACATCTTCACCGACGGACACGACTCCATCGCCGCATCCGTCCTCGTCCATCGCGAAGGCTCCGACGACTGGACCGAGATTCCCATGCAGCCGCTCGTCAACGACCGCTGGGACGCCGCATTCCGCGTCAAGGAACTCGGCCGCTACGGCTTCAAAGTCCAAGGCTGGGTTGACCACTTCGAAACCTGGCGCCGCGATTTGCTCAAGCGCATCAAGGCCGAAACCGACGCTCCCGTCGACTACCTCATCGGCGCTGACCTCGTCTCGGCAACGGCAGGACGCGCCACCGGAGCAGACGCGATCTGGCTCGGCCAGCGCGCCGCCGAACTGCGCTCCGAAAAAGAGTCCAAAGAACTGCGCATCATCGCCACCGACGCCCTGCTGCACGAAATGGTGCTGCGCTATCCCGACAAGCGCTTCGCCACCGAATCCGACCGCGAAGTCTTTATCGTCGTCGATCCCGACCACGCCCGATTCAGCGCATGGTATGAGTTCTTTCCCCGGTCTACTGCCTCCGAACCCGGCAAGCATGGTACCTTCGCCGACTGCGAAAAGCGTCTGCCCTACGTCGCGGAGATGGGCTTCAATGTCGTCTACCTCCCGCCCATCCACCCCATCGGACGCATGTTCCGCAAAGGCCCCAACAACAATCCCCAGTCGCAGCCCGGCGATGAAGGCAGCCCGTGGGCCATAGGCTCTCCCGAAGGCGGTCACAAATCCATCCTTCCCGCTCTCGGCACCATCGAAGACTTCCGCCGTTTCGTCCAGAAGGCCAAAGACCTTGATCTCCACGTCGCCATGGATATCGCCTTCCAGTCAGCTCCCGACCATCCTTACGTCAAAGAGCACGAAAACTGGTTCAAGAAGCGGCCCGACGGCACCATCCAGTACGCTGAAAACCCTCCCAAGAAATACCAGGACATCTACCCCTTCGATTTTGAAAGCGAAGACTGGGAAGGCATGTGGGAAGAGCTGAAATCGGTCTTCCTCTACTGGGTCGAGCAGGGCGTCACCGTCTTCCGCGTGGACAACCCGCACACCAAGGCTTTTCCCTTTTGGGAGTGGTGCATCACCGAGGTCAAGCGCGACCACTCCGAAGTCCTCTTCCTCGCCGAAGCCTTCACCCGCCCCAAGATCATGTACCGCCTCGCCAAACTCGGCTTCAGCCAGTCCTATACCTACTTCCCGTGGCGCAACGCCAAGTACGAAATCACCGCTTACCTCAGCGAACTCGCGCAGACCCCGGTCCGCGAATTCTTCCGCCCCAACCAGTGGCCCAACACCCCTGACATCCTCACCGAATACCTCCAGATCGGCGGCCGACCCGCTTTCGTCATCCGCCTGCTGCTCGCTGCAACCCTCGGCTCCAACTACGGCGTCTACGGCCCAGCCTTCGAATTGCTGGAACACGAACCTGTCCGCCGCGGCAGTGAAGAATACCTCGACTCGGAAAAATACGAGATCCGTCACTGGGACCTCGAGAGAAGCGACAGCCTGCGCAGCCTGATGACCACGGTCAACACCATCCGCAACAACAACCTCGCGCTGCAGTCCGACTGGTCGCTGCTCTTCCATCCCACCGACAACGAACAGATCATCTGCTACAGCAAGGAGTCCGAAGACCGCGCCAACCTAATCCTCGTCGTCGTCAACCTCGATCCGCACCACACCCAGGCCGGATTCGTGAGTCTACCCCTCGACCAGCTGGCCATCCCGCAGGATCGCGCCTTCGAAGCCGAAGACCTGCTGACCGGCGCGCGCTATCTCTGGTACGGTTCGCGCAATTACGTCGAACTCAACCATGAACGCAGCTCCGGCCACATTCTGAAAATCCATCGCCAGCTCAAGGTCGAATCAGACTTCGAATACTTCCTCTGATTCCTTGCAATCGCGGCTTCATCTGGTGCTTCCGCACACGATGAAGCCTGCACCCGCCGCAACATTCGCCAGCGCATATCTCTTTCCAGTCCGCTCTGGCGAGGAGGCGAGACACAATCGCGTCAACTCCCGCAACTGGCTCAGGGATGCAGCGCAGTATCCGCCCCGACCCAGGCCGTGAGCGCCATTCCCGGCTCAATCTCCGCCTCGTCCCCTGCCGGCAGCGAACCCGCCACATGCACCTGCGATGCGTTCGCGATCTTCTGCTCCTGCGCCCGAGGGTCGCGCGCGGCCAACGTCAGGCTGGCACGCAGCGGCACCGCGATTTCATGCGCATGCAGCGCCTGCACCTCAAACGCGATCACTCCCGGTTTGCCGTCTAATCCAGCCCGAACGACCCTGGTAATTGTGCCGTCGACAGCGCTTCCTTTCGCAGCCACAACCGTATCGCCAACCACCACATTTTCATCCAGCAGCAGGCGAATGCGGTCGCCTACCTGGGCCGTATCCGAGGCCACGTCTTCGCCGGTAATCAGGCGCAGAGCCGTGCCCTTGGGCAACACTCCGCCCACAGCCTCCACCCTCTGTGGTTTTGCCGCCCCCTGGCCAATCGCGGACCCATTCACCGGCCCCGTGACGGTGTAATTCGTCTCCGCTATCGCACTTGGCAACAAGTCAGGTGCCTTGGCGAACGCCTGCAGGCGGGTATCGGCTTGAATAGCAATCGGCCCGGTGTACCGCGTCGAAGCCTCGGTGGGCGTCCAGCCATCCGTGGTGTAATAAATCGCGGCATTCGGCGTGGCACTGGCGATCGTCACCAATGCTCCCGCGGCCAGATCGCCGGAACTGGCCGAAAAAGATGGTTGACTGGCGCATCCGCATTGAGGAAACGGGCGATTCACATCGGAAGCAGAAAGCTTCGTAATGCTTTGACCCGCGATCATCTTGCCCGGCGACTGCGACGAACCAGCCAGGTTCAACTGGGGCATTGTGATACGCCGAGCCGCATTCGTCGCCCCAAGAGCCGATTGGCTATTAAGCAACCCCGACTCGGTCACAGCCTGGGCAAACGCTTCCGGTCCGCAAACCAGCATCCATGCAATAAGGATGGCAAGAGCATTGATTCTCATACTCGCCCCCGTGAGGCCAAGTCTATATCAGACTTCAAGGAACAGGGCGCCAATTCCCCGTTGGCGGCCAAGTCCGCAGACTCCATTGCTACCAGGCACATGTATTCGTTTCGGAAGATTACCCCACCATCCCGACCGTGATGCCATCTGGGTTGATATGGAGTCTCAGTTCACCAGGCGCCTCTGTTCTCTGTCTAAGAGCCGATGCCAACAGCGGCCATGAGGCGCTCGACGGTCACGACGGTGATGTCGTCGGACTGACCAAATTTCACAGCAGCTTCGACGACTTCGAATGCCGAAGTCGAAGACATCGCCCTTGCCCGTTCAAAGCCGAAGAGTGCGCCGCTCTCATCCATCGCTTCCACCACGCCATCCGAATAGAAAACAAGCCGGCTGCCCGGCTCGATGATGAAACTCATGGTTTCAAATTGCACGCCGTCCATGATGCCAAGCGGAAGCGCGCCCGGCGTCGGGATTTCCTCACCATCCAGGTACGGTGCAAGATGCCCGGCATTGGCGATCGTGACCTGTCCATTGCCATCCATATGCGCTGCCAGAGCGGTGCAGAAGCCGCCGCGCGTGCGGCCCATCAGCCGGTCATTCAGCTTTTGCAACATCAGGCTCGGATCGCACGACTCCTCTGCAACCCCCCGAATCGAGCCAACCAGCATCGAGACAAGCATGGCCGCGGGCAGCCCCTTGCCAGCGACGTCTCCAACCACAACAAGTAAACCGTCGCGGCCAGCCGGTAGCACCTGAAAAAAATCTCCGCCAACCTGCTGGGAAGGACGGTAGACCGACTCGACGCGAAATCCCGGAAACACCCCGCTTGCACCCGGCAGGATTACTTCCTGAATCTCCCGGGCCGCGGCCATTTCCCCCTCCAGAACCGCCTTCTCCTTCTGAGACTGCAAGTATCTGCGCCCTTCCCAGACAAAAACAAACACGAAACCCGCATAGCCGAGCGAGACCGTCAGGATGATGCCCAAACCATCAAAGGTCATTCTGCCTTGAAGGCGCGTCATCGCCTGGCTCATGGTTTCAGGTTGCTTCGCTACGTCGGGAAGCCAGTGGCCGACAAGACCCAAGACAATGAATTGCAGGATGAACCACGGGATCAGCGCCTTCCACCAATTGGAGCGAAACGTGAAGCCGCCAACGGCATAGCCAACCGCGAATATGCCGATCAACACCGTCATGACGCTGAATCGCACCACGGGTACTCTGCCCAGGTCCATGACGTCGTTGACGAACCCGAAGCTTGCGAATACGCAGAAGACGGCCAGCATAAAAACGACGACAGACTTTCGGGAGGTGTTCTTCCACAGGGTGTAATCAATCATCGAGTTTCGCGTGTCCTTCCGGGTCTGGCTTGGATTGTATCTTCCTCATCATCCTGCGGGGGGCGAAAACGTGGTGTGACGTGAGATGTCGTACGCCACACTGCTCTTCGCGATAAAATCAGGGTTAGTCATGCCTACTGTCGCCGGTCTTTCGCCTGAAATCCTCGCCAAATACGAGCCCGTCATCGGTCTCGAAGTCCATGTGCAACTGCTGACCGAGACCAAGGCCTTCTGCGGCTGCGCGAACCACTTCGGCTCGGCCCCGAACACCAATGTCTGCCCTGTTTGCCTCGGCCTGCCCGGTGCACTGCCGGTGCTCAATTGCAAGGCCGTCGAGTTCGCCGTGCTGACCGGCCTGGCCATCAACTGCCAGATCCGCGAGCAATCGATCTTCGCGCGCAAGAACTACTTCTATCCCGACTCGCCCAAGGGCTATCAAATCTCACAGTTTGACAAGCCCATCGCAGAGCACGGCTGGATCGATATCCCCACGGCAGACGGCACCATCAAGCGCGTCGGAGTGACCCGCGCCCACATGGAAGAAGACGCCGGCAAGAGCATCCACGACGGATTCGCCGATTCCGCACTGCGCACCTATGTCGACCTCAACCGCTGCGGGACGCCGCTGATTGAAATCGTCTCCGAGCCGGACATTCGCACTCCCGACGAAGCCTACGAGTACCTCAACAAGCTCAAGGAGATCCTCCTCTTCGCCGGCGTTTCCGACTGCAACATGGAAGAAGGCTCGCTCCGCTGCGATGCCAACGTCAGCGTCATGCCGCGCGGCTCCAAGACCTTCGGCACCAAGGTCGAAGTCAAGAACGTCAACAGCTTTCGCTACATCCGCTCCGCGCTTGAATACGAAATCGAACGGCAGATCGAAGTCGTCGAATCCGGCGGAAGGGTGATTCAGGAAACCCGACTCTGGAATCAGGCGGAGGGCCGCACCTACTCTATGCGCTCCAAGGAGCAGGCCCACGACTACCGCTATTTCCCAGAACCGGACCTTCCGCCGTTGATTGTCTCGCCTGAGTGGCAGGCCGAGATCGCCGCGACAATGCCCGAGTTGCCCGAAGCGCGGCGCAAACGCATGATCGCCGAATACGAACTGACCGAGCAGGACGCGCAAACGCTAACTGCAACTCGCGAATTTGCCGACCGCTTTGAAGCAGTCGCCCGCACCGCCAAAAGCCCCCGCCGCGTGGCAAATCTACTGCTCAGCGAACTCGGCGGGCGCCTCAAAGCCGCCGGCATCGAACTCGAAGCCTCGCCAATCACGCTGCCCGGCCTGGTAGTCGCAGCCGATCTGGTCGAGGACGGCAAGATCAGTTCCAAGCAGCTCAAGCAGCTTTTCGACACCTGCTTCGAAACCGGCGAGGACTTCCCCGCCGTTTACGAGCGTGAAAAGCCGCAGCAGATCACTGACGCCAGTGCGATAGAAGCATTGATCGATCAGGTGATTGCAGCCAATCCGGCGCAGGTAGCGCAATATCGCGGCGGCAAAAAGACGGTCGCTGGATTCTTCGTCGGGCAGGTGATGCGGGCGTCGAAGGGACAAGCAAATCCGGCGCTGTTGAATGAGCTGGTGTCGAAGAAACTCGACGCCTGAGAATTCGATTTCGAATTGCGCGCAAGATGCGGATAGTCGCAGAGTGGGCGATCGAGAGAGGATCATCCCATGATGATCACGGAATCACGAATCGAATCTCCCATTGAGCCTCGTATGGATTCTTGTATGGATTTGGACCTGGCATGGCGGCAGCTTCAGGCGCGGGACGGCAAAGCCGGGTTCTTCTACGGGGTTGCGACGACTGGCGTATTCTGCCGTCCGAATTGCGGAAGCCGTCTTCCGCTGCGCGAGAATACCCGGTTCTTTGGGACTCTCGAAGAGGCTCGGGCGGCGGGGTTTCGAGCCTGCAAACGATGCAAGCCTGAATCGGCCACTCGTCCGTCGGCGGTGGCGCAGATGTGCGCTTATCTCGAACGTCAGATTGACAGACCTGTTCGTTTGGCTACCTTGGGCAAATTGGTGGGCGTAAGTCCGTTTACGGCGCAGCGGATCTTCAAACAGGCGATGGGTGTGAGCCCGAGCCAGTACCAGCGTGCGATTCGTGCCAGTGCTCTGCGCAACCAACTGCGGGATGGAGAGACCAGCGTGACGACAGCAATTTACGAGGCGGGCTATGGCTCGTCCAGCAGGGCTTACGAAAAGACTCCGTTAGGAATGACCCCGGGGCGATTTCTGGCGGGTGGGCGAGGCGAGAAAATAGGCTTTGCCACTGCCGAGATTTCTGGCGTCGGTGAGCTTGGCTGGATTATCGTCGGCAGCACCACTCTCGGAGTCTGCTGGCTTGCTCTGGGAGACTCTCGGGAAGCTGTCGAGGCGAGCTTACGAGAAGAGTTCCCAGCAGCGGAAATTACGCCCAATCCGGCTTTGCAGAATGCAGTTGCAGCTGTGCTGAGCGTTATCTCCGAAGGTGGAAGGCAGACCCAGAGCTTGCCGCTGGACCTGCGCGGTACGGCTTTTCAACTTCGCGTGTGGCAGGCGCTCCAGGAGATTCCAGCCGGCGAAACGAAGACTTACAGCCAGCTTGCCGCGGAGATGGGAATACCCAAGTCGACGCGGGCAGTGGCACGCGCTTGCGCCACCAATCGGGTGTCGGTCCTGGTGCCTTGCCATCGCGTCGTTGGCGCTTCTGGATCGCTTACCGGC
>Ga0302319_10019370_pt1 | contig 12368 bp, 5 predicted proteins | sample Bog_T0_2_FD_203319 | JGI IMG/M metagenome (GOLD analysis project Ga0302319, IMG submission 203319) | Peat permafrost microbial communities from Stordalen Mire near Abisko, Sweden - Bog_T0_2 | ecosystem: Environmental > Terrestrial > Soil > Wetlands > Peat | place: Sweden: Abisko, Stordalen Mire... | reverse complement strand
GTGCCTGGTATAGAGCACGAAACCTTGCTTGAGGATATTCAAGCCGACCGTCACAAAAAGCGCCGCCCGCCAAACTTCGGCAAACGTGGTCTTCCTTTGAGGCGCGAACTTGTAAAACATGGCGAATCCGTAGAAGAGCACCAGCGGCGGCACGAGCATCCGAAGAATCTCGATAACAACGTAAAACAATTGCGTGGCAAAAGACAATTGCTTCGAAAACGTGGAATCCAACCCAGCAATCTTCGAAAAGTAGTCGAAAAAGTATTCAATCCAATCCAATGCCGCCGGCACGAGGATGCCGAGCAGCAGCGCGCTCGCTAAAATTCCGGTCATGGCCAGATTCTTGATCGGGAGCCGCCACCAGGAGTATTCTTTCGTCCCCCAGGCCCGGTTCACGCCGCGCACCAAGGCCTGGAAGAAGCGCAAAGCGCTCCACGCCAGCACGCAAAACGCAATGAATCCGGCTTTTCCGCGCGATTTGACCACACCTTCGATCGTTTTGATAATCTGGCTCGAAGCATTCTCGACCGGCAAAAAATTGCCTACCGCCTCTTGAATCCTCGACGTCGCTTGCAATTCATTGCCCAAAAATTTTGTGAATACCGTGATCAGGAACACCGTCAGCGGAAAGAGCGCAAAAAACGCGTAGTAAGCGAAAGATGCCGCCCGCTGCTCGCCATCGGTCTCGTCGAATTTGATGATCGCCCTCCAAAACACCGCGCCGGAGTGGGCCGCCATCCGGCGGAAGCCCGGTCCAGCGCGGAAGACAAAGCGTTCGAGGGCGTTCATGCGGCGGACAATAGATGAGGAGATTTCCCGATGCCAATCCCGCGCTGATCCCTTGCACTATAAATTGATATTGCTAGCCTGCCCCGCCGATGCCAGATCCTGACGCCAAGCCGCCCGCCAAGCAAAAACCCAAGCGCGGATGGCTTCGCCGCTGCTTTCGCTGGCTGGGCTTCGCTCTTCTTTTCGTGGTGATTTTCCATCGGCCGCTCTTCGATTATGGCGTGCGCTTTCTGGTCATCCAAATCGCGGCGCGCGAGCATCTGAGTGTGGATCTCCATCTTTCCGGCACGATCTTCACCAATTTGACCGTGACCGGCATCCGTGTTTCGCCGACGGGCACGGCGCTAACTCCGGTCAGGCGCATCGAAATCGATCGTCTGCGGCTCGATTATAGCATTCCATCCCTGATCCGAAATGGCATTGGAGAGCTCCTCCGAAGCTATGAGATCGTGAACGCCACGCTCGAACTCGACGCCTTGCCGAGCAAGAGCGAACCGGAGCGCGAGGAGAAGCACGCGATCGCCGACACCTTGAACAGCATTCTCGGACAGCCCGCCTTCTACGCGGACCGCGTTCGCATTCAAAACTTCAACATCACCGTCCGCTCCGAGTCCACGGTCACGGCGATCACGAACTTCAATCTCACGCTCGATCCCGAACTACCGGGAAAGCTGATCGCGGAACGGATCCAGATTCCCGGGCTCCCTGTCTGGACGAACCTGCACGCGGACACCAGTTACGCCGCCCGCAATTTCTTCATCAAGCGTCTTGAATTGAGCCCCGAGCTGGTTCTCGAGGAGTTTAACTTCGACGCCTCCCAACACGCCCAGAACAAGGCCGGCGTCCAGCTCAAGGCGCGCGTTTTCGGAGGCTCGCTGAGCTTTTCCCTCTCGGGAACCCAGCTCAACAAGAAGGGCGAAAATCTCAAGAAAGGCTACGACACTCTGTTGCAGCTCTCCGCCTCGGATGTCTCCCTCGAATCCGCCGCCGCCTACTTCGGCGCGCCGAAACCTCCGGTCGCGAAGCTGGCGAATTTGTCGCTCGTCTTCACTGGGGAACCCGAAAAGCCGCGCACCTGGAAGGGCAATTTCGCCGCAGGGGTCGATTCCATTTCCCTGGATGAAACAAAAATCGAAAGCGCCTCGGTGGCCTTCACTGTTCAGGATGGCCGGGCTGAGTTGACCGCCGCGAATGTGGTCGCCGGCAAAAATACGGTGTCCCTCACCGCTCAAATCGCTCTGCCGGAATCGGTCAATGATTTTCCCAGCAGCGATTTGGATGCCTCCCTGCAAATCTCCGCGCCTGATCTTCCAGGGCTGACCGCGATGTTGCCGGAGCCGGTGACCGGGACGATCACGGGCGGCGGTCCGATCCGACTGCGCGGCGGAAAGGTGGTTGCAGACCTGAGTCTCGACGTTAGTCAATTAACGAGCGGGAAAATCGGAATCGCGTCCGCCAAGCTCCGGGTGAAGGCTGATAAGCGCCTCGTCCCGGCCCCGGCAAAGCCCCTCGATGAATTGAATAGCAGTGTCACCGTGGAATTGACCAATCTTCATGTGCAGGATTTCGCCATTGATTCCGCAAAGCTGGATATTGAAAATCATAACGATCTCGTTACTGTTCGCGCGCTGGAGGTTCGCCGGGCGGAGAATTCCATTTCCGCGCACGGCTCCTATCGCGTGCCGCCCGATCTTAAGGACGCCGCCAACTCCCCCGTGGATGCGCAATTCGCCATTCAGGCGCCCAAGCTCGAGACATTCGGAATCGTCGCCAACGGCCATACGCTTTCCGGTCATCTCGATGGCCAGGGCGAATTGAAGATGACTGCCGGCCAACTCGATGGCGGCATCCATCTCAACGGGGGCGATTTTCGACTCGCGGAATTTCAGACCGGCCCCCTTTCCGTGGGCGTGCGGATCGCCAACAATCTCGCAACCATCGAGCAATTCTCATTGAAACTCCGTGGCAGCGATCAAATTGCCGTCACCGGAAAGGCTGGCATCCAGCCTCCGTTTGCTTATGAGGCCGGGCTGCTCGTGGATATCGCGAATCTTGGCGCGCTTCAGCCTTTGCTCACCGCCTTCAACGTCAAACCGGCGGTCAGCGGAGCCCTGCATATCGATTGGAACGGAAAAGGCGACGCCACCACCTCGTCCCCAGTCGTGCCCACTCCCCCAGGGCAGCCGAGTCAAACACTGGCGCATAGCGGCCGGCTCGGGCTGGCTCTGACAAAGGGACGCGTCGACAAGGTCGACCTTTCCGAAATTCGCATCTCCGGCATTTACGGCGCCGATTTCGCGGACATCCAGAATATCCGCCTTGTCTCGGGGCCGACAACCTTCACCGCCGGACTTGCGCTCCGGGACGGAGCTCTCAAGTTGCACGACATGCATCTCGCGCAAGCGGGGATTTCCGTGCTCACCGGCGAGATCGCCATCCCGATCGATCTGAAGAATACCAGCCAGCCGATTCCTTTCGATCAACCCGTCAGAGTCCAGATCGCGGCGGACAAGCTGGATATCGATAAGCTTCTCTCCAGCTTCGGCCAGAAACCCCCGGCCAGCGGCATTATCACAGTAAGCTTTGCAGCCGACGGCACAATTCAGGATCCGTCCGCCCAATTGAAAATCTCCGGGCGCGTGCTCAAAGCCAAAATGGCCGCGCAACTCGATCCCGCGGAATTTGACCTCGATCTTTCTTACGGCAAAAAGCAAATAACGCTCCAGGCGGGGATCAGGCAGCGGCTAATCCAGCCCATGACGATCCGCGGGCGGGCGCCGCTCGATATTGAGGCGGTGATCAAGCAACGCGCCATCGATCCCCACATGCCGATCGAGGCCAGCGTCAAGCTTCCTCCCACCTCCCTCGCCATCGTTCCAAAATTCACGCCCCTGGTGCGCCGCATCGATGGCACTGCCGGCATCGATGTTCGCCTCGGCGGCACGATGGACAAGCCGGCGCTTTCCGGGTCCGCGACGATCGAGTTGAAGAATGCCCGGATGGCGGATGAAAACATCCCGGCCCTGGATGCCTTCCACGGAAAGCTCTCCTTCGCGAATGATACGCTCACCTTTACCACTTTCGAAGGAACTCTGGGCGGCGGAAAGTTCAAGCTGGCAGGCAATGTGAAGCTCATCAAACTGACTGAGCCGGTCTTCAACCTTGCCTTGGAATCAAAGGACGTTCTCGTCAAACGCGACGACTCCATCACGGTGCGCGCGGACACGGATATCAAGCTCGCGGGCCCCTTGAACGCGGCCAGCGCCGCCGGCGTGATCTATATTACGCACAGCCGTTTTTTCAAAGAGATCGATATCATTCCCATTGCCCTTCCAGGCAAGGCGAAGCCAGCGCCGAAGTCGGTCCAAAGCGGTCCGGTGAGCGTCTCGTTTCCGAACCCGCCGCTCCGCGACTGGAAGTTCGATCTGGCGATCAAGACCCGGAAAGACGACCCGTTCCTCGTGCGCGGCAATCTCGCCAATGGCAAAGCGGAAATCGATCTTCATCTCGGAGGCACGGGCCTCGCGCCCACCTTCGAGGGGAATGTCCATATCCCGGAATTCCATGCGACGCTGCCTTTCAGCACGCTGAGTGTTTCCCGCGGGTTCGTCTATTTCGTGAAGGACGCCCCGTTCCAGCCCTCGCTCGATATTCAGGCGGACTCCCAGATTCGCGATTACCTCATTCACGCCTATGTTTATGGGAAGGCTACCGATCCGCAAGTGAGCCTCAGCGCGGAGCCGCCCCTCCAATATTCGGACATCGTCGCGCTTCTCGCCACGGGAAGCACGGTGAGTGAAATCGGGAGCAACGCGGATGTGCTGGCCAGCCGGGCGGCCATGCTGGCCATCCAGGAATTGTATCGCAAAATCTTTCAGCGCGGGCAGGCGCCCGCCGATCAGAAGACGGCTCCCAGTTTGAGTGACCGCTTTCAAATTGAACTCGGCGCGATCGACAACCGCACCGGCCAGCAGGAGGTCAAGAGCAGACTGAAGCTCACCGAGCAATTCTATCTGCTCGGCAACTTGGGAGTCGGCGGCCAGTTCTCGGGAAACCTGAAATATCTCATTCGTTTCCGGTGATGCGCACGACTTCGGCATACTCATTTTTTCCGCGGGCCGGATGGATTCTCTGGGGTATCGCTCTCATCTGCATCGGGCCTCTCCGCGTCCGCGCGGACGTCCCCGTGGAGTTCACCGGGAACAAGTCATTCGACAACGCCAAGCTCCGCGCGCAAATCGCGGGCGAACTTCGTGATATCTCCGCGGAGGGGCTGACTCCGGCCCGCGGTGACGACGCCGCATTCTATGTCGGCTCCTACTACCGAAAAGCGGGTTACTCCCAGGTGAAGGTGGATTACGAGATCCGCGGCGGCGCCCTGCGGCTGAAAATCGACGAGGGGCCTCTTACGCTGATTCACAAGCTGCATTTCATCGGGAACGCGCATGCCACCGAATCCCAGATGTACGAATACATGGTCGGCGCCACGCCGGAGCGGCTGGAGAAGAATCCGAAGGATTTCCCCTACACCGCCGCTGATATCCAGGCCGGTGTGGACCGGCTGCGGGGCCTCTACCTTTCGGCGGGCTTTCTCCATATCGCCATCGACGCGTCGAAGATCCAACTTTCCAATGGGGACACGCAAGCCGACATCACCATTCAGATCACTGAAGGCGCCCGCTATCTCTACACATTGGAGTCGATCCAATTCGACGGCGCGCTGATCTTTCCACGCGAGCAACTCATCAAGGCGCTCCGACTCGCCCTGACGGAGGAACAGCAAATTCCCACAACGTTGGCGACGCATACCCAGCGAAAGCTCGCGAACCCCGATGCGCTGGATCGCTCTTTCTCGCCCGACATCGTGAGTACCATGCAGCGAAACCTGCAATCGTTCTACAAGTCCCACGGTTACTATCAGGCGGAAATCGCGTCCACCGCGGACCCGGCGCGGGCGGTGAACGGCATGGTGCCCATCACTCTCACGGTGCAGCCCAACGGGCTTTACCGGTTTGGCGGTGTCAATGTGACGAACAATACGAAACGTTTCGCGAAGTCCTCCGCACGGGGCTTTTCGAGAACCTTCGGGTCACGCCCACGCCCACCAGCGGCAACACCATCCGGCTTGACCTGACCGAATCGGAAGCCAAGTCCAAGGAACTCGGATTCACCCTGGGTTACGGCAGTTACGAAGGGGCCATGGTCGGCGTTCAGGCGGTGGATCGCGACCTCTTTGGGACGGGCCGTCCGCTGAGCGCCAACGTGGGTCTGTCCCAACGCGGCGTGCTCGGCGAATTGCTCTACGTGGATCCGTGGTTTCTCGATTCTGAATATGCCACGCGCACCAAGCTCTTCTCCCAGCTTCGCAATGAGGAAGGGTATTCGCATGACGACGAGGGACTCCGCCAGGACATTAGTCGAAAGGTGCTCCCCCATCTCGAGTTGGGCGTGTTTGTGGAAGGCGAGCACACCTCGGTGGGCCATGCGCTTACCGGAACCACCATCCCTCAGGATCTGCTCGGTCCGACCGACTACACCCGCATTAGCTTTGGCCTGACCCAAACAATCGATTTTCGCAACGATCCCATCAACGTGGAGCGCGGTTTCATCTTCACCTCGTCCTTCGACTTTGGCCTCATCAATGGAGATCCCGGATTCGTCCGCGGCTCGGGCCGCTTTTCCTACTATCTGCCGATCGACAAGTGCATGCTGGCGTTCGGCGCTCGCGGCGGTTACATTGATTCCCTCATGGGCGAACTGCCCATCGACGTGCGCTTCTTTAATGGCGGCGGCACGACCGTTCGGAGCTTCGCGGAACGGGGGCTCGGCCCCGAGGACTACCACGAAAACCCGCTGGGCGGCAATCTCTTCACCGTTTTCAACCTGGAGTTCACCTTCCCGATTAGCGGCGGTCTGGAAGGCGCCACTTTTGTGGATGCCGGCAGCTTGCATAATAATGAGATCGACACCCCGGGCGGCATGCGCTACGCTGTCGGTCTCGGGTTGCGTTACAAACTTCCCATCGGGCCGCTCCGGATTGACTACGGCGTGAATCCGGACCGCCGGCCCGGCGAATCGTTCGGCGCTTTCAACTTCAGCTTCGGCTCCGCGTTTTAATCATTGCCGCGGAATCCGCCTTCAAGATTCGCGCGGCGGCCACGGAATTAAGATGCGCCCCGAAGGTTTTGATGCAGAATATTGGGGTGGCATCCAGCGTGATTTCCAGAGTCCAGCGCCTCGGCGCCGGAGGCCCGCTCCCCAAATCCCCCTACTCCCATTTAGCCTCCAACCGAAGAAATGGCCTCGCGCTATCCCCTCCCTTGTTTCCCCCGGCTCTCACTGGTTCGCCGGCCACCGATTTGCTGGGAGCGGCGTAAGACTCCATGAACCTTTTTTCCTCAGGGTGCGTCCTCTTCGATTGCGCCGCGGGCGCGTATCGCATGGTGTTGAAGACTCCGTTCAAAATCGGGAGCGGTGAAGATAGTGATTGGCGGATCGACGATCCCGAGGTCCCCGCCGAACATTGCGTCATCCAGCGAAAATCGAACACCTATTACCTCCTTTCTTCGGCCGGAACCGAAGGCGTGCTGCTGGATGGCATGTTGAGTCCCGGCGGCCAGCTCACCCCGAACAGCGACCACACGCTGATCATTGGCAAACACCTTTTCGCCCTTCGCGCCGGAAACAATCCGGACCAATGGATTGCGCGGATGAATTCGCGCGAATGGTTCGTTTTCGACAAATCCACTTCTTCAAGATTCGGCCCGGTCGCGTTCGATGACCTTTCGGCGGCATGGCCCAACGCCACTCCACGCGTCGAAGACGCCATCTTCCTCTGCGGCGGCCTCACCAGCATGGGGTTTTACGCGGAGCACGTTCTTCCCCTGCTTCCGCCCCCTCCCCGTCAGGAGCCGATCGCCACGCCGCCGCCGCCCGTTGTGGAGCCCTCGTCCATCGATGTCGAATACGGTGAATTCACCTGTCCGGTTTGCTGGCTGAAGTTCGACCGCGGCGATACCATGAACGTCGCCGTTCACGCTTTTCTTCGCGGCGATCCGATCCTTGGCGAGGCGCACATGCAGCGCTTCCATGCCACCCGTTTCAATGACCGGGGCCAGGCGGTCGATGCGATGAATATTCCTTCGCCGGACCTCGCGTGCCCGCATTGCCGCCGCAAGCTTCCTCCGGGTTTTCTCGATGGCCCCCATCTCATCTTCTCGATCGTGGGCGCGCCTTCCTCCGGCAAGAGCTATTACCTGAGCGTCCTGATTAAGGTTTTGCAAAACACTCTCTTTCAACAGTTTGGAGTGACATTCCGCGATGCCGATCCTTCGGAGAACGTGATCCTGAATCAGATGAAGATTCAGCTCTTCTCCGCTTCCACGCCGCAGGAGGCCGTCCTGGCCAAGACCGAGCTCGAAGGCGCCATGTATGAGACGCTCCCGCGCCTCGGCCGCCAGGTGCGGCTGCCAAAACCCTTCATTTTCAACCTCTCGAACCCAGGGGATCACAGCGAGGATTTTTCGGTCGTTTTCTACGACAACGCCGGCGAACACTTCGAGCCGACACGGAACAGCGCCGATTCCCCAGGCGCCCAGCACATCGCGGCGGCGTCGGGCATCTTTTTCCTCTTTGATCCGCTCCACAATACGGAGTTCCGCCGCCATCTGACCGGCCTGGATGATCCACAGATGGATTTGCGCCGCGTCGATCAGCAGGACATCATCCTCGCGGAAACCGAAGTGCGGATTAAGAGCCTTCTGGGATTGGATTCCCGCCAGCGCATCGTCACTCCCCTGGCGGTCATTGTCGGCAAAAGCGACACGTGGCTGCACTTGCTTGGCCAGCAAAGAATGGAAGAGCCGGTCATCAACGGCCGGCTGGATGTCCGGATCGTGCGGCAGAACTCGCAAATCGTGCGAAATCTGCTCCTCGAACTCTGCCCCGCCATCGTGGCCAATGCGGAGGCCATTTCTTCGGAAATCATGTATTTCGCGGCCAGCCCGCTCGGCTCCTCCCCGGTGGAGTTTGCCGACTCCCGGGGCAATCGGATGATCGGGCCCGACCCGCAAAGGCTGAATCCGCAGCACGTGGAGATCCCCACCCTCTGGGTGCTGTCCCGGGTCGTGCCTTCGATGGTCCCCTCGGATGATGTGAAGTCCTAAGCGATGGCCTGGCAACTGATCTACACCAGCGCGCCTCGCCTGCTCGAGGCTGGCCGTTCGGGCTTTGGAAGCGTCGCGCGGCACCGTCAAATCAGTCCTCTCCTCGTTTCCGCGATTGAGCGCGGCAGCCAATTTTCAAGGCAACCCGGGATGGATCCGGGGCGCGTTATTTTCAGCCATCGCATCATCCCGATCTCGGGCGGGCGCTTTCACGTCCTCAGTTGCATCCGGGACGCGGGCGCCGACTATACGGGGCGCACGAACCATATCGCCCATCACGTTATCGCGGAGGCCCGGGAACTGGCGCAACTGCGTTCGCAAGGCGCCTCGCCGGCCGATGTGCTGCTGAAGATGCCGTGGGCTGCGAAGTGGGATGAACCGCCTCTCTATTTCGAGGCATCCGACGAGGTGAATCTCGCCAATTTTACTCCCCAAACCGGCGCCGACGGAGCGCATTGGGCCCGGGTGACCGGCAACGCGTCTCACGCCTGGCTGCTCGCCGCCGGCGAAGCCAGCCGGGGCGCCTATGTGATCCCGCCCCCCGAAGCGGATCTCCGCTGGCTCTTTGCCGATTCGCTTCGCCTGGCGCCGGAACGTCTCTGGCAGATTTCCTTCACGACCTCCCTCCAGTCGAAAGACGAAATTTCCGACTACCGGTGGATCGGCCTCGAAAGCGACTCCCCGTTGAGAAATGAAACGGGCGCCTCGGGCCGCGCAGTGCTGGACCTGACGCAACCTCATCTTCTGCCGGCGCCGGAGGCGGCGGCGCCGGCAACTTATCCTTCCAACGCCAGGGCTCCCATGGCTGCCGGTCGTGGCGCGAGCGACTTCTCATCCGGGGCCGCCGCGCCCTCCGCTCAATCGGTTTCCACTGCGCCCAGCCTTGTTTCTTCGAAGCAAGCGCCAACCGCCCCCGAACCCCTGCCCGATTTCTTTCCTCCGACAAAAGTCCGCCGGTTTCCCTTCTGGATTCTCTGGACGCTGGCGGCCATTCTCCTCGCGACTGCCCTGGTGATCTGGGTCTTTCTCCCCTGGAAACATCGAATGGACCTTCGCAGCCAGATCGTCCACATCTTGAAATGGAGTGAGTATTTTCCGGATAACTCCCTGGATTCCATCGCGGTGGCGCTCCTGCCTGACTCGAAATCATGGCCGCTGGCCGAGGAGAGCGCGAAGTCCCTCAACCAAATTGCCACCGCTCTCATGCAAGGGCGCCTCGAAAACATCACGTCTGATGATGAACGTCAATTGCGCGCTCTCATCGGAAAAGACGGCGTCCCTCCGCCTCCTGAGATCACGCGCCTGCAAGGCTTGCTCGACACCGCGAAAGAGAAGAGTCACTGGCAACCCGCGCTCAAATCCGCAAAAGAAGCTGTGCAATTGCAACAAGCTGCCACCGACGATATCAACGGCGCCGTTCCGAATCCTCCTTATGAAAAACTGAACAAGGAGTTGCGAGCCCTCGCGGATGCGCGCATAGCTCAAGCGGAATACGACCTATTGACGCGCCACACCTCCACCCAACCTCCCGAGAGCGCCGCTATCTTTGGGAAATCGCTTTCCGAACTGAAGTCCAGAATCTCGCCTGGCAATGATCGAGCGCTCGAGATCCTTGCCAGGGCGGACGCGATCGTCGCTCTCTGGGAAGTGACGGACTCCGCTTCGTCGCTTTCCCCTTCCGAGAGAATCGCCGCGATCAAAAAGAGAGACGGGGAGAACGCCGCCAAATGGCCGGCCTGGCTGTTGAAGAAGGTCGTCACGCGGCTCAAGACCAACGAAGACAAGTTTGCGTCCGCGAACCCGCGCCGGACCGCGCCCGGCTCGCCTCAGATTCCGTTGTATGTGGTGGGCGACATTCCTTCCCTCAAGGATGCCCATTTTAACGAGCTGCGCGCAAAGCTTGCCTATTATCTTCAATCTCCCCCTGAAGGCGAGATGAGGCAATTGCGCGACCCGGGCAATGAAGGGAGATTGCGGCTGAACATCAGTGAAAACCCCGTCTTCCTTGTAAACGAATCGGCCGCGCAAATCACGCCAGAGCGCGCCGGTGAAGCTCTCCGGACTCCATTCTGCCTGATCGCAAAAGACGCCTCCGACCACGAAGTCATGGAGATTTGGGTGGGGGCGGGACCGGACAAACCGTTTTTGCCGGATCGCAAGATCAGTGTCACCCGCTCCGCCAATGTGTTAAGCGTGAACCTCGAAGATCTCTCGCTTCCGGGAGAATTCAAGACCCCCTTGAGGCTTCGCCTTCCGGACGAATACAATGTATCTGGGAAAGCGAACGAGTCCCTGCCCATGAGTGATGGCAAAGCCGAGATCGGCGGCTTGCTTGATGACCTGACGGAAAGGCGAACCGCAACGGCCAAAGCCGTCGAAAGCCTGAAGAACAGCCTGAACCTCAAGAGCGAAAATCCGCAGGCCGACTTTGCCACCCGCAAATATCTTGTGATTCAAGCGGCCAGGCTGGATGACGAACTGCGCGCGAAAGGCAGTCAAGCCTCCAGGGATTTGGGCAAGGACTCAGCCCAGCCCTTCCAGCAATGTGGAAACCTGATTGTGGCGATCACTCACCATACAGATTTTCCAGGGGCCGAGGATCTCTTCAAGATCGGGCATGACCTGGCGGACCTCCCGGACAAGGCGGAGCCGAGAGTCATCGCCGCGAATCTCTCGACCGCCTCGATCGGCGTCGCCCGCTCATTAGCTTCCATGAGGGCCGAAATCCAACAAGCGAATGCCGAACGGCAAGCTGCGCAAACCCAGGAGCAGAGACGGCCGATTGAGCAAAGGATCGAGCAGTTGACCAAGGCCGGCAAGATCTACGAACCAATGCTTCTCAGGCTCAAAGAATTGATTGACAGTCTTCTTCCGGAAACTGCCCAGGCCAAAGCGGCGCGGGAAGCGGCGGAGACGCAACTTCGGGAGAAGCTCAAAAACGCGGAAAAGGAACTGGAACAAATCACCGCTCATCCACTGCTCTCTCTCCCGCCCGGCGGCGCGCCGGCCGGAACTTACCGACTTCTGGCCCGGACCCCGGAGGGCGGCGAAGTGCTGCTCTTGAAACTGGAGGCGGCGCCATAACTCTTTCTCATGCAGTCGGCCAATAAACTCATTCAGCAGATCCGCGAAGCGCTCGCCGCGGGGGGCGCGAACGCGCGGCTCGAAAGCCTGGCCGCCGACTATGCCCGCACCGCTCAGGAGGCGAATCAGCGCCTGGATTCCTGCGCGGCGATGATCGACAAAGGCAGTGAATATCAGGCGCTGCAGCTCGCCGAGACAGAGCCGGCCCTCCTGGATTTGATCGGTGTCTTGAGCTTCGCGGAAATGCGGGCCTGGTCGGAATTCTGTTCGATCCAGGGACTGCCGGTGGCTCCGCGCTTCGATGGCAAGGCGGTCCAGGCGCTCGATCAG
>Ga0302319_10019368_pt1 | contig 12369 bp, 8 predicted proteins | sample Bog_T0_2_FD_203319 | JGI IMG/M metagenome (GOLD analysis project Ga0302319, IMG submission 203319) | Peat permafrost microbial communities from Stordalen Mire near Abisko, Sweden - Bog_T0_2 | ecosystem: Environmental > Terrestrial > Soil > Wetlands > Peat | place: Sweden: Abisko, Stordalen Mire... | reverse complement strand
TATACCCGATCGCTTGCTTTCGTCCTACCCTTGGCAGCTGCAACATTTGTACTGTTTCAAATTTTTGTTCCGATGCCGTCCGGAACTTTGCTCAATGTGAATCTTGCTGACCCCATAGCGATCCTGTCCGCATCTTTGTTCTTGTTAATGACTTTCCGCTCGGGCCGTTTGCCCAAATGGAGATTTCCGCAATTGAATGCCGCGGTTGCCGCCATGACTCTTGTCCTCGCTGCCTCGCTCATCATTGGCGTAGTCTCGCTTGGGTGGACCCAGTGGGCTGTAGTGAATAGATTTCTCGGCTGGTTCGTTCTTCTGGCATTCGCACTGACTGGAGCCTTGATCGTAACCGAAGGCGGTGAACGAGCTTTCCGAATGTTTCTTCTCACGTTCGCGGGCGCGACGGCAGCTGTGGCGGCAATCGAAATTGTCCTGACGTTACTAAGCGTATTCGGTTTCAGACTTCCGGTGGTACCTTTTGGCGTCCTTGGCTTCGCGCAAAATCATAATTCTTTTGCGTTTCAAATTCTGATGGCGGTTACCGCTGCACTCGTGACTGCCCGCGGAACGGGCTTTCGGATCACGCTACTGGCAATATTGATAACAGGCATTTGGTATTGCGGCTCGCGCTCGGGCTGGATCACTCTGCCATTCGTTATTGGCACGGGCATTTACTTGCGAACAGCCGGAGTCCGAGAGATTGCAATTGCGACCTTCTACGCCGCGGTCGTAACTCTATTTTCCATGACCATGACCATCTTCATGGGCGTCCACGGATTATTACCCGAAATAGTGCCGGACCATTCGAGTACGGTTGAACGTATGTTTTCGATATTTGGTGGATTGCAGCTTTTTGTCGATCACCCCCTGTTTGGCGCGGGCCTTGGTGCATTCATAAATAAAATGAGCCTTATATCTCCCGGACATCCGTTAGTGATTCATTCGACGCTAGTATGGCTACTCGCTGAAACGGGAATTCTTGGCTTTTTGATCTTCGTCGTCCCCGCTTTCGCCATTTTCGTTGGCGAAATTCGTCGTACTCATCCCGATGTCGCTTCAAAGTCGATTGTTCTATTTTTCGTGATACTCGGCCTGATGTCCATCCCGGCCGACATGCTTTACCAGCGCACATTTTGGTTGTTGGTCGGAGCGGCTTTGGCATTCACGAAAATGAGTCGATCTCGCCAATAGAGGAGTTCACTTTCATGATACTACTTCGCAATATCTCGCGTCTTCAATCTGCCCAGTGCGGATAACCATCAGACGGTTAAACGCCAGCACGGGCAGCTTCTAAATCGCTGGTGACCATTTCGGCGACCAGTTCACTGAAACTAGCCTTGTGCTTCCAGCCAAGTATCGAACGGGCTTTCGTGGCGTCGCCCTGGAGAACATCGACCTCAGTCGGGCGGAAATATCGCGGATCCACCTTCACCAATTCCTTGCCACTGGTCAGTTCGACTCCCACTTCGTTGACGCCTTCGCCGCGCCATGCGATACGGCGGCCGACAACGCCAAAGGCGTGTTCAACAAACTCGCGCACCGAATGCGCCTCGCCAGTTGCCAATACGTAATCGTCCGGCTTGGGCTGCTGCATCATCAACCACATGCCTTCAACATAATCGCGGGCATTGCCCCAGTCGCGCCGGGCATTGAGGTTGCCGACGAAGAATTGCTGCTGCTGGCCGGTCTCGATCGCCGCCACGGCCCGAGAAATCTTGCGGGTGACAAATGTCTCGCCGCGGATCGGGCTTTCGTGATTGAACAGGATTCCGTTCGAGCCATGGATGCCATAGGCTTCGCGATAATTCACCGTGATCCAATAAGCGTAGAGTTTGGCGGCAGCATAGGGACTGCGCGGCGCAAATGGCGTGGATTCACTCTGCGGGGGCGGCGTATTGCCGTAGAGCTCGGACGTCGAAGCCTGATAAAAGCGTACCCGCTGCTCCATGCGCAGAATTCGGATCGCCTCCAGCAAACGCAACGTGCCAAGCCCGTCGGCATTGGCCGTATATTCCGGCGTTTCGAAGCTTACCTGCACGTGGCTTTGCGCCGCTAGATTGTAGATTTCGGTCGGTTGCGATTCCTGAATTAGCCGGATCAGATTAGTGGCGTCGGTCATGTCGCCGTAATGCATAAAGAACTTCGTGCTCTGGTCATGTGGGTCGACATAGAGATGATCGACGCGCTGGGTATTGAGCGAGGACGACCGGCGCTTCACGCCATGGACGGTATAGCCTTTCGCCAGCAATAATTCGGCGAGATAGGCGCCGTCCTGACCGGTGATACCGGTAATCAATGCAGTCTTGTCCGGCATTTCCCGCATCCGAATGCTTGAATCATTCTATTTCAGGCGATGATAGGTGCGATACCAATCTATGAACAGCCCAATCCCGTCGGCGATCGGCGTTGCCGGCTTGAACCCGACATCGCGCATGAGGTCGACAACGTCGGCGTAGGTAGCGGGTACATCGCCAGGCTGCATCGGCAGCAATTCGCGCTTTGCTTTCTTGCCGATCTTTTCTTCGAGCAGTCGGACGACGTCAAGCAGCTCGACTGGATTGTTATTGCCGATATTATAGACGCGCCACGGTGCCGAGCTTGAGGCCGGATCGGGCGTGTCGCTCGACCATTTTGGATCGCCCGCCGGCGCAAGGTCGACGAGCCGCACAATCGCCTCTACTACATCGTCAATATAGGTGAAATCGCGCCGCATATTGCCGCGATTGAAGAGCTTGATTGGCTGCCCGGCTAGGATCGCGGACGCAAACAGCCACATCGCCATGTCGGGACGGCCCCACGGCCCATAGACCGTGAAAAACCGCAAGCCGGTCGCCGGCAGTTTGAACAAATGCGCATAAGAGTGCGCCATCAGTTCGTTGGCCTTTTTTGAGGCGCCATACAGGCTCAATGGATGATCGACATTGTCATGCACGGAAAACGGCATCCTGGTATTCGAGCCGTAAACCGAAGACGAGGACGCAAACACCAAATGCCGGCAGCCATTGTGGCGGGAGCCTTCGAGAATATTGGTAAAGCCAACGAGATTTGAATCCACATAGGCAAAAGGATCGGTCAGCGAGTGCCGCACGCCGGCTTGGGCGGCGAGATGCACCACGTAGGGAAACCGGTGCTCGGCGAACAATGCAGCTATTCCGGCGCGGTCGGCGAGATCGATTTTGACGAAACGAAAGCCATCGAATTTGGCCAACTCCTCCAGCCGCGCGTCCTTTAACCTCGGATCGTAATAGGCATTCAAATTGTCGAGGCCGACAACTTTTTTGCCGCTTTCCAATAGCCGGCGCGCGACGTGAAAACCGATGAAGCCTGCCGCTCCGGTTACCAAGATGGAATCGTCACTCATGATTTATAGCCGCCACAGATCGATTCCTTCAGGCCTTCCCTCACGGTCCAGCTTGGACTTGACGTCGAGCACGATGCCCTGCCCTCCCTTGAGAAGATTGCTAACCAGCGGCCATCCGCCTGCCACGTAGTCGCTATGAGCCACCGCCAGGATGACGGCATCCACCGGCTGCAGCGACTCGAGCGGCGTCAAGGTAACCCCGTATTCGCGTACCGTCTCCTCGGGCAACGCAATCGGATCGTGGATCTGCACGCTAATGCCGGCGCGCCCTAGGTGCCGCGCGATATCGATGACCTTGGTATTGCGAATGTCCGGCACATTCTCCTTGAAAGTCATGCCGAGGATTGTCACCGCCGGATTGCCGATGCCTCGCTCGGTCAGGATCCGGATGCATTCTCGCGCCACGCGCTCGCCCATGCCGTCGTTGATGCGCCGGCCGGCCAAAATGATCTCCGGATGGTGGCCGCCCTTCTCGGCGCGGTGGGTGAGATAATACGGATCGACGCCGATGCAGTGGCCGCCAACAAGGCCAGGATGGAAGTTCATGAAATTCCACTTGGTCGCAGCCGCCGCCAGAACGTCGCCGGTATCTATGCCGAGCCGATGGAAGATGCTGGACAATTCATTCATGAAGGCGATGTTTAGATCGCGCTGGGTGTTCTCGATGACCTTAGCGGCCTCGGCGACCTTGATCGACGGCGCGCGATGAATGCCGGCCGTCACGACCGAGCCATAGACATCGGCAACGATGTCGAGCGTGCGCTGGTCCTGCGCCGAAACCACTTTCACGATCGTCTCAAAACGGTGGGCTTTGTCGCCCGGATTGATACGCTCGGGCGAATATCCGACGGTGAAATCATGGCCGGCCTTGAAACCGGAGGCTTTCTCAAGCACGGGCGCGCAGTCTTCCTCGACCGCGCCCGGATAAACGGTCGATTCATACACGACAATATCGCCGCGCTTAAGTACGGATCCGACGCTGCGCGACGCCGACAGCATGGCGCCGAGATCGGGTTCGTTTTTCTCCTTAATCGGGGTAGGCACGGTGACGATATAGAAATCCGATTCGGCAATGCGGCCAAGATCGTTCTCGTAATGGAGCGCCGCTTGCTTGAGATCGGCCGGCTCTATCTCGCGCGTGCGGTCATGGCCTGCACGCAGCTCCTCGATGCGCTTGCGATCGATGTCAAACCCGATCACCGGCGCACCCGAGCGCGCGAACGCGACGGCCACCGGCAGGCCTACGTAACCGAGGCCGATGACGGCGATTTTTCGCCCGTGTGGCAATCCAAACTCCTCATTTCGGCACCGATCTGCCCGGCGCCTGTTTAGCCAAGTCTCAATCGAACCCGCAATAGCTTATGATGACTTGCCAGCGCCCTGGAATGAGTTAGGCTCCCGCATCGTGCCGCTGACGACCCGGACCAAAATTGCGCTCGCTGCAACTGTGCAACGCCCCATTGTCGCCGTCAGGCAAGTCTTTGGGCGCGGACCGCGTTGCACGGTGTCTAGATCCGGCCTGCGGTGGGCGCTCGACCTTAACGAAGGCATCGATTTTTCGATTTGGCTCCTCGGCGCATTCGAGCGGAGTGCGGTCACGGCATATTCGCGAATCGTCGGGCCCGGAATGACGGTGCTCGATATTGGCGCGAATATTGGTGCGCACACTCTACCACTTGCCCGGCTGGTCGGAGACGCGGGTCGCGTTATCGCCGTCGAACCGACGGTCTGGGCGTTGAACCGGCTAGATGCAAATATCGCGCTCAATCCAGATTTGTCAAAGCGAGTGCTCACTAGGCAAGTGATGCTTGTCGGTCGGCCTAACGATCCTGTCCCGGATGAAATCTTTGCAAGCTGGCCCTTTCGCGGCGGAGCGGTCCATCCCATACTACGTGCGCAAGCGAAGACAAGTGCTGGCGCTCAAGCGCTGACCATGGATGATTTGGTAAGAGAGTGCGGTATCGACCGAGTGGACTTTATCAAGCTCGATGTTGATGGGCACGAGTGCTCGGTGTTGAGAGGCGGCGTTGAAGTCATAACCCGGGACAATCCGGCCATCGTTCTTGAGCTCTCGCCATATAGTCACAGCGAAACCGGCGAAAGCTTTGATGAAATGCTCTCCATATTGTATCGATTTCGATACCAGCTGCGCAATCTGTCAACCAACGTCCGGCTGCCGGTCGACGCCACGCATTTGCGGAGCATCATCCCTGACGGCGGGAGTATTAATGTCTTGGCGGTGGCGGACCCCAGATGATGGCGATCACCCGCACTATATCTTGGTGCGTCCCATCAGCTTTCGGCCTTGGGCACGCACTCTGTGTTAGCCGCAATCAAGCGGCCGTACAATGCCACGACCTGATCGCCGATCCGTGCCGCGGAAAACTCTTTCTCCACAAGCTCCAGACCGGCCGCGCCGAACCGAGCACGCAATCCGGTATCGTTTGCTAGCCTAGCAATGGCGCCAGCAAGCGCTTCCGCATTGTCCGTTGGCACCAGGATCGCATTGATATTAGGCCGCGCGATTTCGCGGCAACCCGGCACGTCGGTCGCCACGATCGGCCGGCCGCATGCTGCCGCCTCCAACAGGCTTTTGGGCAGACCTTCGCGCCGCGACGGAAGCACAGCGATGTGAGCGGCTTTCCAAACCTCACGAATATCGGAGACGTGCCCAAGCAGTTCTATGCCTGGACGGTGGCCCCACGATGCGATCTCCTGCAACGGGATGGAGGCCGGATTGGCCGGATCGGGGTTGCCCGCGATTAGCAAGCCGACCGGCTGACCGCGGCGGGCGAGAATGTCGTGCGCCTCTACCAACGTTCTGATTCCCTTGTCGTCGAGCAACCGTCCGACAAAGGCTGCCGTCACCACCCAAGCCGGCTGCGCTAGCGGAGTGAGCTTTTCGGTATCAACGCCCGAACCGGGAATAACGAAAATCTTCTCTGGCGCAATGCCAAGACTTTGCACGGCGGCGCGATCGTCCGGATTTTGCACCAGCACCGCCGCGCGCGGACGGCTGAGTACCCACTGCAACAATGCACGCAAGATGGGCCGCACCAACCGCGCTTTTGCCGTAGTCGAAGTGAACACATATCCGAGCCCGGCCAAGGCATTCAGGCGCGTGCACCGAAGGCCGGTTGCAGCCATCGAACCGACAATGGTGGGCTGCAACCCAACGTGATGCACGAGTTTGGGATCGATATCCCGATACAGGCGGCGCACAGCTAAAATGTTGAATATGAACCCGAACGGATTGACGCTGCCGCGCCGCCACACCATGGCATGGAGCCCAAAGCCGAGCGCCTCTATGGCAGCCGCGCCCTTGTCTACCTGGGTGATGACATGAACTTTATAGCCAGCACGCTGCGCCGCGATCGCCATCGGCAACCGATGCGACAGGAAGTACCAATCCTCAGTGACCAGATACAATAAAATTGGAGATGAGTTCACAGGTAATCTCAATTGCCTCGCTGACTTTCACGACACATACTGCACGGGCCTTGTACGACTAGCAAAGAGGCTGCTGATCCGATGCTCTGGAAAATCTTTGCTGCCGCTGTCGTCATTCGATGGACCTACGCGTTGTCTCAATTCGCAATGATGGGTGACGCAGGCCTGGAGAGCCTGGATTCCACAACTTATCTAGCGGACGCCCATCATTTGGCGCAGGCCATCACGGCAGGCACATTACACGGCGGCCAGTGGCTCGGTTTCGGTATATTCACGATGCCCCTCTACGGGTGGTTCATCGGCTTGCATGCGCTTTTTTTCGGAAAGATGACAGCGCTGGCCTTTGTGATCACGCAAGGGCTGCTCGATTCCGGAACCTGCCTGCTGATTTACGGCGTCGCAAAAACGCTCAATCCGCGGATTGCGACAGCGGCGGCGATCATGGCGGCACTCAATCCGACCCAGATCGTACTGAGCGCGCTTGTCTATACTGACACAACTTTTCTATTTTTCGTCACGCTGTCCCTGCTGGCGACCGCACAATGGCTGCGCGCGCCTTTATGGAGCTGGGCAGCACTCGCTGGCGTCGCCCTTGGCGCCGCGACGTTGACCCGCGCAATCGCAGCTCCATGGACGATTTTTCTCGTACTTTTTCTCTTTGTCGTCGTAATCGTTCGCGGCCAATTGAACAGTCCCTTGGTGGGTCAGATCATACTCATTGCAACAATTTTCGCTTTTTCCATTGGACCTGTCCTTTGGCGTAATGTCAGCCAATACGGAGCTTGGTCGCTCACCTCACAGGAGGGTATTTATCTGGCGTATTGGATTGTTCCACTAACCAAAGAAGCCAAAGATGGAACGCCCTGGGCGGTCACTTACGCGGAGATACAAAAAGCAGTCGAAGTGCGTTTCCCCGACGCGACTGACAACCCCTTCGATCAATCGCAGCGCGACCAATTGGTCGCGCGCGAAAAACTGGCCGAGCTCGGGATTGTCTCCATTGCCAAAGCGTGGATTTATGGCGCGGTCATCAATATGGCATCCCCGGCCATCGCACTGTCACCGGTCGTCGCGAACCTGCCGCGAACTGGCTTTTTCGCGACAAAAGGCACGTCCATGCAGGACAAAGCTTTCAATTTCCTCTTCCATTCCGACAATGCGATCTACGCGTCGATTTTGCTGATCTCGATCGCCGGACTAGCCGCAGTCAGACTGGTCCAAACGGTTGGTGTTTGGACGCTGATCCGTCAATGGGGCGGCTGGCCGATCTCGACTCTTTTATTCTTCTGGGTTTCGTACATCTTGGCGGTGAACGGACCAATTGCCTCGCCAAAATACCGTCTACCAATCGAGCCTGTCTTGATGGTGCTCGCCGGCGCTGGGATATGCCGGATCCAATCGCGCTGGCGCCAATACCGGCACGTGATGCCGATTGAACGCTAAGTCTTTTCCATAACGGTCAACAGTCTGAACGCCAGAAATTGCCCGAGCGTCGGCTCCAGTTTTTTTTCGAGCCTCAGGATAAACGACCCAACCGAATCCGGCAGCAGCGACCAGCGTTTGAACCCGCCGGACAGAGGATAGACCCAGAAAGAAAACCAGTTGGTTTGCACAATCCGGAGGCCCGGTAAAATTTTCTCAGTCCGCCTGCGTTCGCGGGAAACAAGCAAGGTCGGAATGGCTTGATTAGAATCGTACGGATCGCGCTTGGTATTTGGTTTGCCGATCGTCAACGGATCCACACCCATCCGGACCGGCTCTTGATGAATGAGCCGATAAAACAATGTGCTTCCCCAGGTAATCGCCGGTTCAACCATGACCAGACGACCGCCCGGACGCAACACGCGTTCAGCCTCCCTCAGAAACAGGAGCGGAAACTCGATGTGATGCAGCACATCGACCATGACGATGTTGGCGATCGAGCCGGCCGCGAACGGCAAAGTTTGCGCATCGGTCACCACGTCAAGCCACGGCGCGCCTTGAATATCGGTGGCAATGACATCGGGAAATCGTGTCTTGAATTGCCCAATGCCTCCTCCGATCTCAAGTGTCGTCCCGTCAACGCAGGCCGTAGCAATTCGGTCATAAATGTCGTTGTAGACGCGACGAAGGAGCGGCTTGCGATCCCAGACCAGCCGGTATTTTTCGAGCGGGTCGCTCACCTCAGAATGCCTTGATGCGGAAAAACGCGAAAATCACTACCCTGACGAGCAAAAAGCCGTGTCGAAAGCGGGATATCTGCGTCTTACCGTAGCTGCGGGCCGAATAGCGGATCGGCACCTCAACACATCGTAAATTGAGCTTGGTCGCGCCGAATATAAGGTCGAAGTCGCCGAACGGATCGAATTCACCGAAATAACTGCGGCCGGCCTGCAAACGCTTGTAATCCGAACGGCGCAGGACCTTTGTGCCGCACAGCGTATCGGTGAAGCGCTGATTGAGCAACCAAGAGAAGATAAGTGAAAACGATTTGTTGGCGATGAGATTGAGGAACTGCATCGCGCCCTCTTCCATCGGATAGACCAGCCGAGAGCCGTTGATGAATTCCCCCTTCCCGCTCGCAATGCTGCGCCAGAACTTCGACAATTGCTCGGGCGGCATGGTCAAATCGGCGTCGAGAATCATCAGCACATCGCCGCGTGCAGCGTCGAAACCGGCAAATACTGCGTCGGCTTTGCCCTTGCCGGGTTGCGTCATCGTTTTGATATCCCAATCGGGATAGGCCTTAGCGACACGCTCGATCTCCGGCGCCGTACCGTCGCTGCTGTGGCCCTCGACAAAAATTACCTCCAGATCGTCGCAGAACCGCGGCATACGCTTGATGGCCGCCTCGATATTGCCGCGCTCGTTGCGCGCCGGAATAATAACCGACGCGGATCTTATATGATCATTGCTATGTCGCATCGACCGGCAGACGGAGTAATGCCGTAAATTCAAAGACCGAATGACCGGCAAAATGGCGACGAAACGATTGATAAGCGACCCTAATCCAAACAGACGAAGCGGCGACAAGAGGCGAAATTCAGCTTTGACGACCTCAAAGTCTGACAAATCCGCCAGCGCATGAATGTCGGCCGGTGAGAATACGTTCTGTTCGGTTTGCTTGGCGCGCCATCCGATCCATTCGGCAAACCGGATCAGCGGCTCCCAAAGATGGGAGTAATAGACAACGATCACCCTCGTCTCGCGGCTGCAGAGGCCGTGCAAAGTCTCAAACATAGTTTGGCAGTCGTCGAGCGATCCGACGGTGTCAACGATTAGAATGAAGTCGAAAGGCCCTGTGAGAGAAGCCAGAAATTCCGGGTCTTCGACATCGCCGACTTGAAATTGCAGATCCGGATGAAGCCGGCGTGCCTCGGTAATCATGGCCGCACTAAAATCGACACCGAGGCCGAAGCTCGGCCTGAGGCCGGCAAGCGTGTTGCCGATGCCGCATCCCAACTCAAGGACTCGCAAGCCTTCCGGGATCAAAAACCGCAAATAGCGCAGGTCCTCGCCGTGGAAGAAGGCGGCGTTTTTCCAGAATTTCTCCCGGCTGGCCGCATTCCGCTCCGAATTCGAAAAAGCCTCAGCCTTACGTTTGGAAGTGTTTTTTGTCATAGGCGAACGTATGCATTCTTCCAAGCGACCAGCGCCACCATGACGCGGTCGAAACAGCCATCGACGTTGCGACTCTTGTTAGCTCTAACTTTACCGGCTACTCATAGGGCTCTTGCGAGTACTTACGTCGAAATGGAGTTTCAAGCATAACCCCATGTGCGGCATAGCTGGATTTAAAGTTTCGTCTTATGGCTCTGCCGAGAGCTATCAGAGAATCGTGTCGGCGATGACCGACAGCCTGCAACACCGCGGGCCGGATGACGACGGTGTATGGGTTGACGCCGAAGCCGGCGTTGCATTCGGACACCGCCGCCTTTCTATTGTCGATCTCTCGCCTGCCGGCCATCAGCCGATGGTATCTTCCGACGGGCGCTTCATTATCACATTCAACGGCGAGATTTATAATTTCAAGGAACTGCGTCTTGAGCTAGAAGCCCGCAGCGTAAGCCTTCGCGGGCATTCCGATACCGAGGTGATACTGGAAGCTTTTTCCATTTATGGCGTCGAAGCGACGGTTAAGCGCCTGATCGGCATGTTTAGCATCGGCCTTTGGGATCGGCGTGAGCGTGCGTTGACGCTGGTGCGCGACCGGCTTGGCATTAAGCCGCTTTATTGGGCAAAGTTCGGGGATCTTTTCCTTTTCGGCTCCGAGCTCAAGGCGTTGCGAGCCCATCCCGGATGGTCGCCGAAAATCAACCGTTCGGCTGTCGCCTCGTTTATGCGGCATAGCTATGTCCCTGCGCCTTTTTCGATCTACGAAGGGGTGCGCAAGCTTGAGCCCGGAATGATCCTCACGCTGCCACGGGGGAGCGAGCCGCGTATCGAGCGCTTCTGGGACGCACGCGCCATTGCCAAGGCAGGTCTTGAAGATCCATTGCAGGCCGACGACGCGGAACTGACTGACCGCCTCGAGGCCTTGCTGCGTGACGCGGTCGCCCGCCGAATGGTGGCAGATGTTCCAGTTGGCGCTTTTCTTTCTGGCGGAATCGACTCGTCTACCGTGGCCGCGCTTATGAAGGCCGCTAATGCCGGGCCCGTCCGCACCTACACGATCGGGTTCGATATTCCTGGCTTCGACGAAGCGGCGCATTCCAAGGCAGTCGCGCGCCATCTCGGAACCGAACACACCGAACTTACGGTTACTGCGAAGCAAGCCCTCGATGTCATTCCACAACTGCCGACCATGTATGACGAGCCTTTCGCCGATTCGTCGCAAATTCCGACCTACCTCGTTTCCGCGATGACCCGCCGCCATGTCACGGTCGCGCTTTCGGGTGACGGCGGTGATGAATTGTTCGCCGGCTATAACCGCTACCAACTCACGACCCGCCTGCAGCGGTCGTTTGCATTGCTGCCGCGTGCGATGCGCTTGACGATGGCTAAAATGATCACCGCCGTTTCTGCTGACCGCTGGTCGAAGCTGCTTTCGGTCATCCCGGCCGGTACGCTTCCCCGACAAATTGGCGACAAACTGCACAAATTCGCTAACATTCTCCCCTGCAATGACGGCACCGAGATCTATCGCAGATTGGTGACTCATTGGGACCCCGCGACAATTGTTCCCGCTGCGCAGGAGTCCAAGGGCATCCTTTGGGACCGGCAAGTCGATGTAGAATTTCCCCACTTGCTTGAGCGCATGCAGTTACTCGACCTCGTAACTTATCTGCCAGATGACATTCTGACCAAAGTGGACCGCGCCAGTATGGCGGTCGCACTGGAAGCGCGCGTCCCACTCATCGACCATCGCGTCGTTGAATTCGCCTGGCGCCTGCCACGCTCGGCAAAGATCCGCGGCGGGGTAAGCAAGTGGCTCCTACGCCAGGTTCTCTACCGACATGTCCCGAAGGCGCTATTGGAACGACCGAAAATGGGTTTTGCGGTACCGCTTGGCGACTGGTTGCGCGGGCCGCTGCGAGACTGGGCAGAAAATTTGTTGGCGGAGCCCCGGTTGCGGGACGCGG
>Ga0302319_10019365_pt1 | contig 12369 bp, 8 predicted proteins | sample Bog_T0_2_FD_203319 | JGI IMG/M metagenome (GOLD analysis project Ga0302319, IMG submission 203319) | Peat permafrost microbial communities from Stordalen Mire near Abisko, Sweden - Bog_T0_2 | ecosystem: Environmental > Terrestrial > Soil > Wetlands > Peat | place: Sweden: Abisko, Stordalen Mire... | reverse complement strand
CTGGCCCGGCCGGGCGCGCCGGCGCCGAAGTACTCCTCCTCGAACACCACCCAGTGCAGCAGCGGCGCGTCACGCCCGCCGTACTTCTTCGGCCAGGTGATCACCGAAAGGTCCGCGTCGAACAGCACGCGGTCCCAAATACGATGCTGTGCAAAGCCTTCCGCTGTGTCGTAGGACTTCGTCGGGATCGATTCCTGGTTGACCGCGAGGAATTTGCGCACCTCCGCCTGGAAGGCCAGTGTCTCGTCGTCTAGTTTTATGTCCATTTCAAATCCGTCTAGGCCATCTCTCGCAACTGTGGTTTAAGCACCTTGCCGCCGGCATTACGCGGCAACGCATCGACGAAGCGCACCGAGCGCGGCGCTTTGAAGTTTGCCAAATGTTCACGGGTATAAGCTATTACCGCTGCCTCGTCGAGCACCGAACCGGTCCTGGACACCACGAACGCCCGGCCCACTTCGCCCAGACGCTCGTCGGGGACCCCGATCACGGCGGCGTCGGCCACGCCTTGCATCCGGGCCAGCACCTGCTCGATCTCGGCGGGATAGACGTTGAATCCGCCGCAGATGTACATGTCCTTGAGCCGGTCGGTAATTCGCAGGTTGCCGGCCGCGTCGACCGCGCCGATGTCGCCGGTGTGCAGCCATCCGTCGGCGTCGATGGCGGCCGCGGTCGCTTGCGGGTCGTCCAGGTAGCCGAGCATGACGTTGGGCCCACGCAACAGGACTTCGCCTGATTCTTGGTCGGCGTCGTCGTCGTCGGTCACGTCAATGCGCAATTCAAAGCCGGCGAACGGGCGCCCGCAAGTGGTGGCGACGGTTATCGCGTCATCGTCCGCGCGGCACATCGTCCCCATGCCGTTGGCCTCGGTCAGTCCGTAGGCGGTCAGCACGATGTCGATGTCGAGTTCGGTTTGCATCCGTTCCACCAACACGATCGGGACGGTTGCCGCCCCGGTCACCGCGAACCGCAGTGAGCTCAGGTCGTAGTCGTGGCGCGCCGGGTGGTCCAGCAGGGTCTGGTAGATGGTGGGTGGCCCGGGCAGCACGGTGATGCGGTGGCGCTCGATCGCCTGCAGCGCGCGCAGGGGATCGAACGTCAGGTGCGGGATCAGCGTCGCACCCGTTTGCAGGCAGGCCAGGATCCCGGCTTTGTAGCCGAAATTGTGGAAGAACGGGTTGATGCAAAGGTAGCGGTCGTCGCTGGTGATCTTGCCGTTGGCGGCCCACGACGCCGACGCCGACAGCGATTGCCGGTGCGCACACAGCACGCCTTTGCTGCGTCCGGTGGTGCCGGAGGTGAACAGAATGTCGCTGACGTCGTCGGGTTTGACGGCGGAGGCGCGGGTGATCACCGCATCGGTGGCCAAGCATTCAGATCCGCGGCTGATGAAGTCGCCCCACGTGCCGTCGTCGGCGTCGATCGGTATTCGCACGATGTGGCGCAGCGCGGGCAGCGCTGCGCGGTCCAGGTCGCCGACGCGATCGTTGCCGAGGAAGCGGCCCATTCCGAACAGCACCGGGGCGTCGGTGCGGGCCAGGATGTCGCTGGCTTCGGCCGCGGTGTAGCGGGTGTTCAGCGGCACCATGGCGGCACCCGCGTGGTGGATCGCCAGACAGGCGACCGCCCAATGCCAGGTGTTCGGCGACCAGATGGCCACCCGGTCTCCGGGTTGGACGCCGAGCGCGATCAGCGCGGCGGCCGCTCGGTGCACCTCGTCGCGCAATCCGGCGGCTGTCAGGGTGCGATCTTCGGTGATCAGCGCCTCGTGGTGAGGGAATTGGAGCGCGAAACGATCCAGCGCCGCCGGCACGGTGCGGGGATCGCTCGTCATTGATGCTCCTCTAACAAAGCAAGTGCTTGGTAGGTTAGCCTACAGGGCATGCAGGACGTCGAGGAGTTCCGGGCGGAGGTCCGCGGTTGGCTCGCCGACAATCTGGTCGGCGAATTCGCAGCTCTGCGGGGCCTCGGCGGGCCCGGCCGTGAGCACGAGGCGTTCGAGGAACGCCGGGCGTGGAATCAGCACCTCGCGGTGGCCGGACTGACGTGCCTGGGCTGGCCGGTCGAGCACGGCGGTCGTGGGCTTTCGACCGCGCACCGGGTGGCGTTCTACGAGGAGTACGCCCGCGCTGACGCGCCGGACAAGGTCAACCACTTCGGCGAGGAACTGCTGGGACCCACACTCATCGCGTACGGGACCCCCGAGCACCAGCAGCGATTTCTGCCGCGCATTCTCGACGTCACCGAGCTGTGGTGCCAGGGATACTCGGAGCCCGGCGCCGGTAGCGACCTGGCCAACGTGGCGACCACCGCCGAGCTCGACGGCGACCAGTGGGTGATCAACGGGCAGAAGGTCTGGACGTCGCTGGCTCACCTGTCGCAGTGGTGCTTCGTGATCGCGCGCACCGAGAAGGGCTCCAAACGGCACGCCGGGTTGTCGTATCTGCTGGTGCCGCTGGATCAGCCGGGCGTGCAGGTCCGGCCGATCGTTCAGATCACCGGAACCGCGGAATTCAACGAGGTGTTCTTCGACGATGCCCGCACCGACGCGTCGATGGTGGTCGGCCAGCCCGGCGACGGCTGGCGGGTCGCGATGGGCACACTGACATTCGAGCGCGGCGTTTCGACGCTGGGACAGCAGATCGTCTATGCGCGTGAGCTTTCCAATTTGGCCGAGCTGGCCGAGCGCAACGGCGCGGCCGACGACCCGTTCATCCGGGAACGCTTGACCCGGGCGTGGACCGGCCTGCGGGCGATGCGCAGCTACGCGCTGGCCACCATGGACGTCGAACAACCCGGCCAGGACAACGTGTCGAAATTGTTGTGGGCCAACTGGCATCGCGATCTGGGCGAGCTGGCGATGGACGTGATCGGGAAGCCCGGAATGACCTTGCCGGACGGCGAATTCGACGAATGGCAGCGGCTGTTTCTGTTCACTCGCGCCGACACCATCTACGGCGGATCCAACGAGATCCAGCGCAACATCATCGCCGAGCGAGTGCTCGGCTTGCCCAGGGAGGCCAAGGGATGAATCTCGCCGAAGCACCGAAAGAAATTGCTGGACATGGACTTCTGGACGGCAAGGTCGTGGTTGTGACCGCGGCCGCGGGCACCGGCATCGGTTTCGCCACCGCGCGGCGGGCGCTGGCCGAGGGCGCCGACGTGGTGATCTCCGACCACCACGAACGGCGGCTGGGGGAGACCGCCGCCCAGTTGTCCGAGCTGGGACTTGGCCGGGTCGAGAGCGTGGTGTGCGACGTGACTTCCACCGCTGCGGTCGACGCCCTGATCGATTCGTCGACCGCCCGAATGGGCCGGATCGACGTGCTGGTCAACAACGCCGGGCTGGGTGGGCAGACACCCGTGGCCGACATGACCGACGACGAATGGGACCGCGTTCTGAACGTCACCCTGACGTCGGTGTTCCGGGCCACCCGGGCTGCGCTGCGGTATTTCCGCGACGCGCCGCACGGCGGAGTGATCGTCAACAACGCCAGCGTGCTGGGCTGGCGGGCCCAGCACTCGCAGGCGCACTACGCTGCCGCCAAAGCCGGGGTGATGGCGCTGACCCGTTGCAGTGCAATAGAAGCGGCCGAGTACGGGGTGCGGATCAACGCGGTCTCGCCCAGCATCGCCCGGCACAAGTTCCTGGACAAGACGACCTCGGCTGAGCTGCTCGACCGGCTGTCGGCCGACGAGGCGTTCGGGCGTGCCGCCGAGCCGTGGGAAGTCGCGGCCACCATCGCGTTTCTGGCGAGCGACTACTCCAGCTATCTGACGGGCGAAGTGATTTCGGTTTCCAGCCAGCATCCGTGATGTCCGCGCGGACCCTGTACGCCCGCACAACCTGACCAGTTACTGCTGTTGCAGCAACAGTTGACTGAGGTTAAGCAAGCCCGAGATCTCGGCGCCGGAGTTGAACAAACCCGAGATGGTGAAGCCGCTGTTTCCCAGGCCCGTGAGGAAGTCATCGGTGCCCGAGTGGCCGATGGCCGAGTTCAGGAGGCCCGAGATGAAGTCGCCGTTGTTTCCAAAGCCCGAGACCTCGGTGCCGGTGTTGCCGAAGCCCGAGATAGTGCCGCCGCTGTAGCCGGTGGCTCCGATGCCCGTGTACGCGAAGCCCGAATTCCACAAGCCGGTGTTGATGTCGCCCGAATTCCCATTGCCAGTGTTCAGGAATCCCGAATTCCAGATGCCCGTGTTGGCCAGGCCCCCGTTCCCGAAGCCGGTGTCGTAGTTGCCCCCGTTCGCGAAGCCGGTGTCTACCATGCCCGAGTTCCCGAAGCCGAAGTTATTAAAGTTCGAGTTCCCGAAGCCGATGTTGCCGGTGATCGAGTTCCCGATGCCAAAGTTGCCGGGCATGCCTGCCGAAGCCGCGTTGAACATGCCGACGTTGCCATCGCCGGAGTTGAAGAACCCGATGTTGCCGCTGCCCGAGTTCCCGAAGCCGATGTTGCCGCTGCCCGAGTTCAGCATCCCGGCCAAGTTGATGCCCATCCGGTCGGTACCGGCGAGCCCGATCCCGATGTTTCCAGTACCGGTGTTGCCGAAGCCCCAGTTTCCGTAGCCGGCGTTTCCACCGCCGACGTTTCCGATCCCGGTGTTTCCGCCGCCGATGTTTGCGTTGCCGTTGTTTCCCAAGCCGAAGTTGTTGTTGCCCCAGTTACCCACGCCGATGTTGTACCCCGGATATGTGCTGGTGCTGGCGTCGCCGGTGTTACCAAAGCCGATGTTTCCGTTGCCGGTGTTTCCGCCGCCAAGGTTGCTGTTGCCGTTGTTTCCACTACCGATGTTTCCATCGCTCGGAACGGAGGAATTACCGTTTCCACCGCCGATGTTCCCTCCGCCGGTGTTACCAAGGCCGATGTTTCCGGTGCCGGTGTTTCCGTTACCGACGTTCGCGTTGCCCTTGTTGCCGATGCCCAGGTTGGGCAGGCTGGACAGTGCGTTGGCCGCGGCAGTTTGCAACGGCGACAACTGCGCGGCCGCCGCCGACGCGTCGGCGTGATAGCCGCTCATCGCGGCCACATCCTGGGCCCAGAACTCCTCGTACTGGGCCTCGGCGGCGGCGATCGCCGGTGCGGTCAGCCCCAGAAAGTTCGACCGAATCAGCTGCATAAACGTATTGCGATTAGCCGCCACCGCCAACGGATGCACCGTCGCCGCCTGCGCAGCCTCAAACGCGCTCACCACCGCCTGCGCTTGTCCTGCCGCGCCTTGAGCGTGGGCAGCCGCGGTGGTCAGGAAGCCGGCATACGGAGCGGCCGCGGCCGCCATCGCCGCCGACGCCGCACCCTGCCACGCTTGACCGGTCAACCCCGAGGTCACCGATGAAAACGACGACGCCGCGGTGCCCAACTCCGAGGCCAACCCCTCCCAGGCCGTCGCCGCCTCCAGTAGCGGCGCAGACCCCGCACCCGTATAGATCAGAGCCGAATTGATCTCCGGCGCCAACACCGAGAAATTCACCATCGTCAACCTCCATGGACGCTGGATTGCCGTCGACAGCGACGTCGCAACTACCGCGAGATTACGACTGTCGGGGGCTGCGCGAAGGGCTTCGCCCAAAGTGGAGCCCAGAATTCACGACCGACTGACCTGGCTGCCTGGGCGAAGCTACAACGCCGCGTTGAGGCTAAGAATGCCCGAGAGAAGACTGCCGATGTTGAGCGTGCCCGAGTCGGCGCCAGCGATGTGCCCGCTGCCGTAGCTGCCCGGGATGCCGAAGTTGAAAAGGCCCGAGATTTCGCCGTTTTGACTGCTGCCGCCACTCGCCGAGTTCAAAAAGCCCGAGATATCGCCGGCCCCGTGACCGGTGGCCTTGTTGCCCAACCCTGATTCTTCGGAACCAGTGTTGCCGAAGCCCGATACGTCGTAACCAGTGTTGCCGAAGCCCGAGTAGTGCAGCCCGGTGTCAGTGGTGGCCCCCAAGCCCGTGTTTGCATTGCCGGAATTCCAGAAGCCCGTGTTGAGACCGCCGGAATTCCCAATGCCCGTGTTGGTGTTGCCCGAGTTCCAGAAGCCCGTGTTGAGGCCTCCCGCGCCTGCCATGGCCCCGCCGCCCGAATTCCCGAAGCCGGTGTTCAGCTGGCCCGTATTTACAGTGCCGGTGTCCCATTCGCCCGCGTTCCCGATGCCGGTATTCACCGCGCCCGCGTTCCCGATGCCGCTATTCAAGCTGCCTGCGTTGCCGAAGCCAAAGTTATTGACGCCGCCGCCGCCCGGCGAAACTATATTGCTGTACGTATTGAAGATGCCCACGTTGTGGCTGCCCGAGTTGAAGAAGCCGATGTTGTCGGTACCCGAGTTCCCGAAGCCGATGTTGCCGCTGCCCGAGTTCAGCAGCCCGGCGAAGTTGATGCCCACCTGTCCGTCGCCGGTGAGTCCGATCCCGATGTCGTTCTTGCCGGTGTTGCCGAAGCCGATGTTGCCACTACCGGTATTACCGGCCCCGATGTTCCCGTCGCCATAATTCCCGCCCCCGGTGTTTCCATTGCCGAAGTTTCCGAAGCCAACGTTCTTGCTGCCCGCATTTCCCATGCCCACGTTCTGGCCGACACCGTTCAGCGGGTTACCGGTGGTGGTGCCGACGTTCCCGAAGCCGATGTTTCCGTTGCCGAAGTTTCCACCGCCTAAGTTCGAGCTGCCGGCGTTCCCGCTGCCGACGTTTCCGTTGCCGCTGTTTCCGCCGCCTAGGTTTGAGCTGCCGTAGTTTCCGCCGCCGACGTTGCCGCTGCCGGTGTTGCCGCTGCCTACGTTGGCGCCGCCCTTGTTGCCGATGCCGAGGTTGGGCAGGTTCGACATCGCACTCTGCGCGGCAGTTTGCAACGGCGACAATTGCGCGGCCGCGGCTGATGCGTCGGCGTGATAGCCCGTCATCGCGGCCACGTCCTGGGCCCAGAACTCCTCGTATTGGGCCTCGGCGGCCGCGATCGCCGGCGCAGCCAGACCGAGAAAGTTCGACCGAATCAATTGGACAAATGTGTTGCGGTTAGCGGCAACCGCCAGCGGATGCACCGTCGCGGCCTGCGCCGCCTCAAATGCGCTGGCCGCCGCCTGGGCCTGCCCGGCCGCCCCGGAGGCGTGGGCTGACGCGGTGCTCAGAAAGCTCGCATACGGAGCCGCCGCAGACGCCATCGCCGCCGACGCAGCACCCTGCCACGCCTGATCGGTCAACCCGGAGGTCACCGACGAAAACGAGGACGCCGCGCTGCCCAACTCGGAAGCTAATCCCTCCCAAGCGGCCGCCGCCTGAAGCATCGGCGCAGAACCCGCACCGACAAACATCCGCAGGGAATTGATTTCAGGCGGCAGCACTGAAAAATTAACCATGATCGACCTCCGGAGTCGGGACAGCAAAAACATTACGTCGGCGCAGGTGGATTCACCAGGAAAACGCCAGGGCTCATTTGACGGGCCCGGACGCTGCGGCGGGGGCGATCGTCAACGACGCCGACAGGTGCGACGGCGTTACGCCGTTGTAGCGCAATGGAAGCGCTCGTGTTGCGCTACAACGCCCAACTGATGCTAAAGCCGCTCGATGTTAAAAATGCCCGCTAAAAAGGTGCCGATGTTGAAGAAGCCCGAGTCTTCGCCGGCGAAGTGGGGGATGGCACCCAGGACACCAGTGTTGAAAAAGCCCGACATCATTCCGTTGGTGGTTCCTCCGCTGGCCCTATTGAAGAGGCCGGAGCTTCCGTCGCCCAGGTTGCCAAAGCCCGAATCCCCGGAGCCGGCGTTTCCGAAACCCGAGTTTGACTGACCGGAGTCGGTGATGCCCCCTATGCCGGTGTTGGTGTTGCCCGAGTTCCAGAAGCCAGTGTTCGTGCTGCCGGAGTTCGCGAAGCCGGTGTTTGTGTTGCCGGAGTTCCAGAAGCCGGTATTGAGGCCGTATGGGTTGACGGAGGCGCCCGAGTTCCCAAAGCCGGTGTTGACCAACCCGGCGTTCACGGTGCCGGTGTTCAACAAGCCTGCGTTCCCGATGCCGAAGTCTTGCTGGCCGGAGTTCCCGAATCCGAAATTGCCAGCGCCGGAGTTCCCGATGCCAAAATTGTTGAGGCCGCCCGCGGTACTGAGGGTGTGGTACGAATTGAAGATCCCGACGTTTCCGGAACCGGAGTTAAAGAAGCCAATGTTGTTGGTACCGGAGTTGAACAGGCCGATGTTGCCGCTGCCGCCGTTCAATAGCCCGGCGAAGTTTATGCCCATCTGATTGTTGCCGTTGAGACCGATCCCGATGTCGTTGTTGCCGTTGTTGCCGAAGCCGATGTTGCCACTACCGGTGTTTCCGGCCCCCGTGTTTCCGTTGCCAGTGTTTCCGGCGCCCTGATTGTTGTTGCCAAAGTTTCCAAGGCCAACGTTCGCGTTGCCGCCGTTGCCCAGCCCTACGTTGTGGCCACCGCCGGTGTTGGGGGAATAGTTTCCGAAACCGATGTTTCCGGTGCCGGCGTTTCCGCCGCCCAGGTTGGAGTTGCCGAGGTTGCCGGAGCCTATGTTGCCGCTGCCGTTGTTTCCGCCGCCCAGGTTGGAATTGCCGGTGTTTCCGCCGCCGACGTTGCCGCTGCCGGTGTTTCCGCCGCCCACATTGGCGTTGCCTTTGTTGCCGATGCCCAGGTTGGGCAGGTTCGACAGCGCACTCTGCGCGGCAGTCTGCAATGGCGATAACTGCGCGGCCGCCGCCGACGCGCCAGCGTGATAGCCGGTCATCGCGGCCACATCCTGGGCCCAGAACTCCTCGTACTGGGCCTCGGCGGCCGCGATAGCCGGCGCAGCAATGCCCAAAAAGTTCGATCGAACCAACTGCACAAACGTATTGCGGTTGGCGGCCACCGCCAGTGGATGCACCGTCGCGGCCTGGGCCGCCTCAAACGCGCTGACCACCGCCTGAGCCTGCCCCGCGAACCCTTGAGCATGGGCCGCCGCGCTGCTTAAAAAGCCCGTATAGGGCGCGGCCGCAGCCGCCATCGCTGCCGACGCCGCACCCTGCCACGCCTGCCCTGTCAACCCGGATGTCACCGACGAAAACGACGACGCCGCACTGCCCAACTCGGAAGCCAAACCCTCCCAGGCCGTCGCCGCCTCAAGCAGCGGCGCCGAACCCGCACCGGAATAGATCAGCGCCGAATTAATCTCCGGCGCTAACACCGCGAAATTCACCATGATCGGCCTCCGTGGGAACTCAGTCGTCGTCGAAAATAAAGTCTGCAGGGAAACATTACGGTGAGGCCGGGAATATGTGGGGGATTTTGGCGAGCGACCGGAAGGGTTTTGACCTCGTTCAATTGGCCGAGCAAGCGCTTGGTTGATAGGGTGTTGAGGTGGACCGAGTGGCCGGTCAGGCAAACAGCCGGCGAGACGAGTTACTTGAGCTCGCCTCGGCGATGTTCGCCGAGCGCGGGTTGCGCGCCACTACCGTGCGCGATATCGCCGACGGTGCCGGCATCCTCTCCGGCAGTCTGTATCACCATTTTTCCTCCAAAGAGGAGATGGTCGATGAGCTGCTTCGCGGTTTCCTGGACTGGCTGTTCGCCCGCTACAACGAAATCATGGACAACGAGGCCAACCCGCTGGAGCGGCTCAAGGGACTGTTCATGGCCTCCTTCGAAGCGATCGAGCACCGCCACGCCCAGGTCGTCATCTACCAGGACGAGGCCCAACGGCTGTCGTCGCAACCCCGGTTCTCCTACATCGAGGACATGAACCGCCAACAACGCAAGATGTGGGTTGAGCTGATCAATCAGGGCATAGACGAGGGACACTTCCTGCCCGACCTCGACGTCGACCTGGTCTATCGCTTCATCCGCGACACCACCTGGGTGTCGGTGCGCTGGTATCAGCCCGGCGGACCGCTCACCGCGCAGCAGGTGGGCCAGCAATACCTTGCCATCGTCCTTGGTGGAATTACTGCGGGATAACAGAGATTGAAGAAAAGAAAGATCAACGAAGGAGTCTGAAAATGCCCGAGGCGTACGTCATCGAAGCTGTACGTACCGCGGTTGGCAAGCGCAACGGCGCCCTGGCCGGGATACATCCCGTCGACCTGGGTGCCTTGGGGTGGCGCGGGCTGCTGGACCGGGTCGACGTCGATCCCGCTGCTGTTGAGGATGTGATCGCCGGTTGTGTCGATGCGATTGGGGGGCAGGCGGGCAACATTGCCCGACTCTCGTGGCTGGCCGCCGGCTATCCCGAAGAGGTTCCCGGTGTCACGGTGGATCGGCAGTGCGGTTCCAGCCAGCAGGCGATTTCCTTTGGCGCGCAGGCGATCATGGCCGGCACGGCAGACCTCATCGTGGCCGGTGGCTTGCAGAACATGAGCCAGATCCCGATCTCGTCGGCCATGACGGTTGGTGAGCAGTTCGGGTTCACCTCGCCGACCAACGAATCCAAGCAGTGGCTGCACCGGTACGGCGATCAGGAGATTTCGCAGTTTCGTGGCTCGGAGATGATCGCCGAGAAGTGGAACCTGTCCCGCGAAGAAATGGAGCAGTACGCGCTGACCAGCCACGCGCGCGCGTTCGCGGCGATCCGCGGTGGCCACTTCGACAACGAAATCATCACTGTTGAAACGGGATCCGGGCCATTCCGGGTCGACGAGGGCCCACGCGAGTCGTCGCTGGAGAAGTTGGCGGGCTTGAAGACGCTGGTCGAGGGCGGCCGGCTGACCGCGGCGATGGCCAGCCAAATTTCCGACGGAGCCAGTGCGGTGTTGTTGGCCTCCGAGCAAGCCGTCAAAGACCACAAGCTGACGCCCCGCGCCCGCATCCATCACATCAGTGCCCGCGCCGCCGACCCGGTGTTCATGCTCACCGGGCCCATCCCGGCCACCCGGTACGCGCTGGAAAAGACCGGGTTGTCCATAGACGACATCGACACCGTCGAGATCAATGAGGCGTTCGCACCGGTCGTGTTGGCGTGGCTCAAGGAGATCAAGGCCGACCCGGAGAAGGTCAACCCCAACGGCGGCGCGATCGCCCTCGGGCATCCGCTGGGCGCCACCGGCGCCAAGCTGTTCACCACCATGCTCAACGAGCTCGAACGCATCGGCGGCCGTTACGGCCTGCAGACGATGTGCGAGGGCGGCGGCACCGCCAACGTCACCATCATCGAGCGGCTCTAAATTGCGCCAAGTGTGAGCCTGACGACGGGAGGCGATCATGGCGGCACTCGCTGATACACAGAGTGTGATCCGCAGTCTCATTCCCGCCCGAATCGATCGGCTGCCGTGGTCGCCTTTTCACACCCGCATGGTGATCGCGCTCGGTGTGGCCTGGATCCTCGATGGTCTCGAGATCACCGTGGCCAGCGCGGTGGCCGACACGCTCACCGAGCCGCGGACGCTCGGTTTGTCTTCGGCGGCGGTCGGGCTCGTCGCCACCGTGTACCTGGCCGGCGAGGTGGTCGGCGCGCTGTTCTTCGGGCGTCTGTCGGACAAACTCGGCCGACGCAACCTGTTCATGATCACCTTGGGTGTCTACCTCGTGGGGAGTGGTCTCACCGCGTTGACCCTGGGCAATAGCGCGGGCTGGATCGTGTTCCTTTACCTCACCCGGTTCATCGCCGGCATGGGTATCGGCGGCGAATACGCTGCCATCAATTCAGCGATCGACGAGCTGATCCCGGCCCGCTTTCGGGGCAGAGTCGACATCGCAGTCAACGGAACGTACTGGGCCGGTGCGATCCTCGGCACACTGGGCACGTTCGTCTTGCTGAAGGAGATCGACCTGAGCCTGGGCTGGCGGCTCGCTTTCCTGATCGGCCCGGTCCTGGGCCTAGTGATTCTGCTGATTCGGCGGAACTTGCCGGAGAGCCCGCGCTGGCAGGTCATGAACGGCCGCGTGGAGGAGGCCGAGCGCTCGATCTCCTTCATCGAGCACGAAGTGGAGTCCACCGGTGTCACGCTGCCAGCGGTCGACGACAGCAAGGCTATCGAGCTGCGACCCACCGCAAAGATCGGCTACCTGGCGCTGACGCGAGTACTTTTCCGCGACTACCCGAGCCGGTCCGTTCTGGGCGCGGCGCTCATGATCAGCCAGTCGTTCCTGTACAACGCCATCTTCTTCACCTACACGCTGGTGCTCGGCAAGTTCTACGGGGTGGCCTCGGGGTCGGCGCCGCTGTACTTGATCGCGTTCGCCGTCGGGAATCTCGCGGGGCCGTTGACCCTCGGGCGGTTCTTCGACACCATCGGCCGCAGGAAGATGATCGCGGGCACGTACCTGCTTTCCGGTCTCCTGCTGGCGGTGAGCGCGGTCTTGTTCAACGCTGGGGTGCTCAACGCAGTTACCCAGACCATTGTTTGGTGCGTCATCTTTTACTTCGCGTCGGCCGGGGCCAGCGCTGCCTACCTCACTGTGAGCGAGATCTTTCCGC
>Ga0302319_10019363_pt1 | contig 12370 bp, 11 predicted proteins | sample Bog_T0_2_FD_203319 | JGI IMG/M metagenome (GOLD analysis project Ga0302319, IMG submission 203319) | Peat permafrost microbial communities from Stordalen Mire near Abisko, Sweden - Bog_T0_2 | ecosystem: Environmental > Terrestrial > Soil > Wetlands > Peat | place: Sweden: Abisko, Stordalen Mire... | reverse complement strand
AGGCAGTCAAGGGAAAGTACGATGTGCTAATTGAAGGCGATCTGTTGCTTCAAAAGCGATGGGGGACGCCGTCGGATATCGGCAAAGCGGCAGCCATGCTGGCACGCGGCGATCTTCCCTATGCAAGCGGGTCGGTACTGTCACTGGATGGAGGCTTGACGATTTCAAGGTTGTGAATAGGTTCTACTTACGAATCATGATTCGTAATAACTGGGCTTCGGGATATCGCGGGTAGTGTTCGATAGAAGCCGTGCAGTGGCCGCCGGTGAAAAGTGAGTATGAATGGAGCCGAACATCGTGAGAAATGAGTCGTACTACAGGAGGGCGGCATGACGCAGCACGCTAGTTTTCATTACAAGAGTTTGGATGAGTTGAAAGAAGACATCGAAAAGCTGGGGCTGGACATTCCTGTTGCTTCAGACTTAAGCATTCTAAGTGGGCCGATAAATATCGGTGACAAAGTTGTGCCAAATCGCCTGGCAATCAATCCCATGGAGGGATGTGATGGCATGCTCGATGGCAGACCGGACGAACTCACTAGGCGGCGCTGCAGACGCTTTGGCGAAGGCGGAGCGGGCCTGGTTTGGTATGAAGCCACGGCCGTAGTGAACGAAGGACGAGCGAGCCCTCGACAGTTATATATCAACGATGAGACGAAGGGTGATTTCGCTGTCTCACTAGATGAGATATATAAGGCGGCAAGCCATGCGGGGCATGGCCGTCCTTATACCGTTCTCCAGCTTACCCACTCTGGGCGTTACAGCAGAACGGTCAGCGGTCCGGCGCCAATCGTTGCGGTAGCTAATCCGTTTCTCGACACAAAGACTCCTCAGCATGTGATTTCCGACGAAGAGATTGAGCGGCTGGAAGAAAAATTTGTCGCCGCAGCCGAAATGGCGGTTGAAGCTGGATTTGATGCAGTCGATATAAAGTCTTGTCATACTTATCTCCTGTCGGAACTGCTCTCGGCCCACACAAGGGAGGGCCTCTATGGGGGCAGCTTCGAAAATCGCACCCGTGCGCTCTGTAACATTATTGACAAGATTACAAATAAGGTCGGTAACAGAATAACGCTGGCCGTGCGACTGAGTGCCTATAACCAGCTACCCTATCCTTATTCATGGGGTGCCGACAGAAGTGATTATCGCAAGCCCGATTACACTGAGCCAATCCAACTGATCAAAATACTGCAGAACAAGGGTGTTAAGCTCTTCGGCATCAGCGTGGGCAGTCCCTACTACAATCCGCATCTGACCCGCCCCTATAACCAGGGAAGCTACATTCCGCCGGTGCATCCGCTGGAAGGGGTTCATTTGTTATTGAGCGCAGCAAAGGTAATGCAGGCTGCGGTGCCAGATGCAGTGATCATGAATGGAGGCCTTAGTTGGCTACGCCAATTTGCGCCAAATGTTGCTGCTGGCTGCATCGAGCAAGGTTGGATGAAACTCGCCGGGTTTGGCCGCCAGGCAATTGCCTATCCCGGTTTTGCAGCGGAAATTCTAAATACAGGGGCGCTTGATCCGCGGAACACATGTGAGGGATGCGGCCAATGCACCACAATCATGCGCGACGGGGGATGCACTGGCTGCGTAGTAAGGGATAAAGAAGTGTATGTTCCGATTTACAAAAAGGGCCGCGAAGGAAAGTCGCCGATGAATAGCAGAGCATTGGCGGAGCACATTTAACCGCGTGAACTCTTGTCGGCTGATTGTATCTATTAAATGAGAACGGGGTTGTGATGTGTCGGATGGCAATGCTTCAAGCACACGGGGCGGCCCAAGTCGTGGAGCGCGATTTGCCGGAGTCAGGAACAACCCAGGTGGTCATCGCAATCAAGGGCGTTCTTAAACCATGACGCACGGAAAGTACCTTAGAAGACGAATGTCGGAATTCCGAGAATGGCCGAATAGTGCGGCCAAGAGAAGGTGAAATGTTTACAGGTTTCGAACATGCGGCAATCGCTGCAAATGACAGCAGAGGTTTGGCGGAATGGTACAGGAAGCTATTCGACTTGAAGGTCGTATACGATAACGGCAAAACTCCCCCAACTTATCTTTTACAAGCTCCAGACGGAACGGTGCTTGAGATTTTACCTACCAATAATGGAGAGATAATTAAGTACGGTCAAGGGGAGTTGGGATTGCGACACCTTGCGTTGACAGTGACTGATTTCGATGAGGCCTTGAGCCACCTGCGGCAGCAAGGGATTGACGAGTTTTTCGATTTGAGACAGTCAGAAGATAGTAAGTTGATCTTCTTTCGAGATCCCGAGGGCAATATTCTGCACCTGATGTGGCGGGTAACTCCGCTCTGTTCTACAAGGAGCTAATGATGGCGCGTGAATGGAATGAGGAAGCCAAGGATCACAGGAATACACTCCTCTATGCAATGGGTATTACTGAAAAAGAGGCGGAGCGCCCGATCATCGGAATTATCAACTCATGGAATGAAATGAATCCTGGACACTACCCTTTTAAGAAGGTGATCGACCTGATCAAGGAAGAAGTCTATAAATGCGGCGCTCTTCCGCTGGAACTTCCGGTGATCGGCATTTGCGACGGGATGTGCAGCAATACAGCCGGCGACAGATACACCCTCCCGGCACGAGACTTGGTGGCTTCTGAGGTCGAGACGGTAGCTGAAGTAAATATGCTTGATGGCATGGTGATGCTGGCCAGCTGTGACAAGGTGGTGCCAGGAATGCTAATGGGCTCTCTTCGCGTGAATATTCCGGCAGTCATGTTCACGGGCGGATACATGGAGCCTGGACGTTCTCACGGGAAAATGATTACCTTGACCCATCAAAAGCAGGCCTATGCCGCACATATGGGAAATTTGATTACGCGCGAAGAATACAAGGACGTCGTGAGAAATGCTTGCCCCACACCAGGTGTATGCCCCTTCATGGGAACGGCCAACACTATGTGCGCAACAGCAGAAATTCTAGGCTTTTCTCCGGACGGAAATGCGAGTGTCAAGTCCAACAGCGAAGAATGGCGGCAGATGGCTGCACTTTGCGCCCGCAAAGCGGTAGAGATGACTGCCAAAGACACAAAACCGCGCGAATTCGTGACGAAAGAGTCGTTTGACAACGTCATCAGCTATGTCATGGCTACTGGCGGATCTACCAACACGCTGCTGCACCTACCGGCGATAGCCAAACAGATGGGAATAGAAATAAGTCCGGAGCGATTCGACGAACTAAGCATGAAAGTACCTGTTATCAGTACCATCTATCCGAACCACAAAACGAATACCATGGTTGAGTTTTCCAAGGCGGGAGGGGTGTCGGCCGTGTTGAAAGAGTTGGCGGCGGCAAATCTTCTTAATCGGGGAGTCGTGGGAGCTTACGGCTCGATAGCCGACAAGGTTAAGAATGCGAAGAACAAAGATACAGCAATCATCAAGCCGGTCAGCGATCCCATCCATGAACATGGTGGACTCGCGGTACTCAAGGGTAACTTGGCTACTCAGAGCTCGATAGTGAAGTTCTCTGCGGTGGATAAGGACGCCTGGGTGTTCAAGGGTCCGGCTCGCGTATATGAGTCTCAGGACGATAGTTGGGCGGCATTGTTAAGGGATGAGATAAAGCCTGGCGACGTTGTGGTGATCAGGTATGAGGGGCCCAAGGGTTCGCCCGGCATGCCTCATCTAGAAACGTTTATGGCCGCTGTGTTAGGAAAAGAAATGGGAACAACTATCGCCCTAGTAACAGATGGCAGATTTTCGGGTGCTACGGGAGGTTTGGCTGTTGGACACGTGGCTCCAGAGGCATACGAAGGTGGCAACATCGCTCTCCTTCAAGATGGAGACATGATTGAAATAGATATAGAGCAACGGAAGCTCATGGTTGATATAACGGAAGAAGAATTTGCCAGACGGCGCACGAAGTGGCAACGCGTGGAGAAACCCGCTACCGGATGGCTCAACCTATACAAGAAAATGACCACGTCCGCGCATCAGGGCGCCACAGTTTACTGGGAATAATAATGGGCTAAAGGAACATGCGGGTTACAGAGTACTAGAATGCAAACCCGAACCGTAATGCTGTCGTGGAGCAAGGATAGCTGACATAAGCAAAATACAACAAACTCTGAGAGGAAACCCAGTGCTCACACTCGCGCAACAGAGACGAACAATTGTCACTTGCTTTCTTGGTTGGACATTGGACGCATTCGACTTTTTCGTGATGATCTTCCTGATCACGGATTTGGCTGCGACGTTCCATGTCGGCGTCACCGCCGTTACCTGGGCAGTTACCGCGACCCTCGTGCTACGTGTTGTCGGTGCGGCGTTATTTGGTCGTTTGGCCGATCGGTTAGGCCGAAAGCCGATCCTGATCGTTAATGTCTTGGCGTTTTCGGCGGTCGAACTGGCCACCGGCTTCTCGCCAACCTTGACGGTCTTCCTGATCTTGCGGGCTTTGTTTGGTATCGCGATGGGGGGGCAGTGGGGAGTTGCGGCATCGTTAACGATGGAGAGCATTCCGGCTCACTGGCGTGGCTGGGCCTCTGGCCTGCTACAGTCGGGCTATTCTATCGGCTATCTGCTTGCTGGAGTGTATTATGGTTTCGCCCATGATCTCCTGGGTTGGCGGGGCATGTTTATCGTAGCAGTTGTGCCTGCCCTATTTGTTGTTGCTCTGGCCTCCACCCTTCCGGAAAGCCCAGTTTGGCAGCAGCAGCACTTGAAGAAGCAACCCGGCCTGACTGCGGTCGTCCGTGCCAACTGGAAGCTGTTCCTGTACGCCATGATCTTGATGTTTGCCGCTGCTGTTATGAGCCACGGCACTCAGGACTTGTACCCCGTCATGCTCAGGGTCCAACATAAGCTGTCTGTCCACCAGGTAGCGACAATCTCGACCATCTACAACATTGGTGGGTTGCTCGGCTGTCTGTGCGGGGGCATGCTCTCCCAGAAAATCGGGCGTCGATGGCAGCTCGTACTGGCTTCTGCCGCGATGTTAGTCTTGATGCCGTTCTGGGGGCTTTGCTCCGGTGTTGTCGCCGTCACGGTAACGGCATTCTTCATGCAGTTCTTGGTGCAATGCAGTTTCGGCGTCATGCCGGCACATCTTAATGAGATGTCGCCATCGGCGGTGCGCGGAACCTTTCCGGGTTTTGCTTTGCAGTTCGGCAACATGTTGGCCGCTGGTAACGCCACGGTCCAGTCGATGCTGGCCGACAGTCTTCATAAGAATTATGGTGTGGCGTTGTCGCTTGTTGCCGGGCTGGGTGCTATCGCGTTCTGCCTGCTAGCGTATTTCGGTCCCGACGCGCGCAATGCCAAAATGGGTGATGAGGCAACTCCTATAGCTACTACCACCGTCGCCCGCGGTTGAGTCGATGGGAGCGGTACGCCAGTACTCTGCCGGTACCGCTTTCTCTAGACTCTGATCGGGTGATTCCTGGTCGGCGCGGAATCGACGCGATTGGCGAGAGGCATCTCGACCGTGGCGAGGAGATACTTGTCGGCAATCCGAAAGTAATCCGGATCGTCGACCACTCAGATAGGCTTCTGGACTTCGGTTTGTGGTGGGTAGTGAATAAAGTGTTTCTAAGCCCAACACAGTGGGACCGTCCCGATACTCGGGTCGTAATATCGATTTGCTAAGGAGAGATTTATAAAAAGCGATCATAAATTGCGTTTTGGCGTAATAGGCATAGACCATCGTCACATTTACGATCAGGTTCGCGGGTTGCTTGATATAGGTGCCGAATGCGCAGGGTATTGGTCTCCATCAGAGGTTTCTATAGAAAAAGGTTTCACTGAACGTTTTCCGGAAATTCCACGCATCAATGATCGATACCAGCTACTCGAGGACAAAAGTGTAAGGCTGATCACCTGCGCCGCAATACCATGCGACAGAGCATCCTTTGCCATTGAAGCCATGACGTATGGTAAAGATTTCATGACTGACAAGCCCGGCGTCACCACATTTGAACAACTGCAAAAGGTCAAGCAGGCACAGCAAGAAACCCAACGCATTTTCTCTGTTAACTTCACTGAGCGTTTTGAAGTACGGGCGGTGACCAAGGCTACCGAACTGGTGCGGGCCGGTGCAATAGGCCGGGTCATACAGACCGTTGGACTAGGGCCACATCGCCTAAATCGTGATACGCGTCCAGCATGGTTTTTCGATCCCGCGGCTTATGGAGGCATTCTCGTCGATATCGCTTCACATCAGATCGACCAGTTCCTGCATTTTACAGACTCAGCAGATGCCGAAATTCTTATTGCCCGTTACGGAAATCTTGCTCATCCTGCTGATCCAGGTCTTCAGGACTATGGCGAAATTATGCTCGCCAACCGTGCTGCCAGCGGGTACATCCGCGTGGACTGGTTTACCCCTGATGGACTCGCCACCTGGGGAGATGGTCGTCTGACCATTTTAGGGACAGAAGGCTACATCGAGTTGAGAAAATACATTGATATTGCTGGACGACCCGGCAAAGACCATCTGTTCTTAGTTAATAACAAAGGCACCAGCTATATGGATTGCTCTAAGGCTGACCTGCCTTACTACGCTGATTTGCGCGACGATATTTTTGAAAGAACAGAAAGAGCAATGCCCCATTCGCATTGCTTCAAAGTGTGTGAACTGGCGTTGGCGGCTCAATCTGTCGCAACGCGTATCGACGCAAAGGACTCTTGATAAGACCATGCACAATCACGACACAATCGGTTTCGGGCTCATTGGCGTGGGCATGATAGCGGGCTATCACGCACAGGCGATCAAGGCCGCCAGTAAGACTCACAATATTCGCCTGATTGGCGTCGCCGGGCGAGATGCTGCAAAAACGCGCAGCTTCGCGGAGCGCCATGACGTGCCCTTCCACACAACGCAAATTGACGAACTACTGGGCTACCCGGGAATCGATGTCGTATGCGTTGTAACACCGAGCGGAGCCCACCTCGAACCAGCATTGAAAGCAATTCGTGCCGGGAAACATATCGTTGTCGAAAAACCAATGGAAATCACTCTCGCTCGGGTTGACGCCATGATCGCAGCCGCACGGCAGGGCGGAGTCAAAATCTGCGCGATTTCTCAAGCGCGCTTCAGCTCTGGAGCCCGAGCCGTCAAGAATGCAATCGACGCCGGCCGTTTTGGCCGTCTTTGCTTATGCAGCGCTTACGTCAAGTGGCATCGCAGTGCAAGCTATTACACCGGATGGAAAGGAACTCTTTCTCTTGATGGAGGTGGTGCAGTCATAAACCAAGCTATTCATGCACTGGACCTTCTGCGTTGGTTTGCGGGAATGCCGATAGAACTATTCGCTTGGAAAAGCCGCTGTGTTCACTTGGGGATCGAGGCCGAGGACACTGCCTGCGCCACGTTCAGATTTCTGCACGGCGCCCTCGGTGTACTGGAGGCGACGACTGCAGCTTACCCCGGTTGGGAAAGACGCATAGACATATGCGGAGAACACGGCTCCGTATCTATAGAAGATGATCGCATCGTACGGTGGGATTTTATCGATCCGCAACCACAAGACGCAGCCTTGAAAAACCATCTTCGAAATGAAATATCCGCATCCGGCGCCGGTGCCCCTGACCAGATCAGCTTTTACGGACACCAGCTACAAATAGAAGAACTGGTCAACTCGATAAGAATGGGCACGTCATTGACAATCGACGCAGAGGACGCACGCAACACGGTGGCCCTGGTTTGCGGAATTTATCGATCCGGAAAACTACATATCCCTATAAGTCTGAGCGCAACTTAAACACATTGGGAGAAGATCAATATGTCATCAACTAAGACAACTTCCATGCCTGCAATGCTGTTGCAGAAAAACCATGGTGGGGCATTTTCAACCGCGCGCACCGGTTGGTTTTCATTGTTACATCGTTAGCTTGGCTTATCGATTGCTTTGACCAGCAGGTCTTCAATCTCGCCCGAGACGGAGCCATCGAACATTTAATGGGCAAACAACTGGCAACAGAATATGCCCCTTATACAGCCTCGGTTTTTCTGATTGGCTGGGCAATCGGAGGCTTGGTCCTCGGTTCGCTGGGGGATCACTATGGCCGTTCCCAAATGTTATTGGTCGCCGTCCTCATGTATGCCATGTGTACTGGGTTGGCCTTGCCCGCAGAATCCGTATCCCATAACTGAATGTACCTCGTAGTCGTCGTGGCTGTGGGAAAGTTGGAAGACGGTTTTTGCTTTCCTGCTTTTCCATAGCCTGCTTCGGTTGGCTTCGCGTTCAACTTGCGGCATACATCGGAACATTCGAATGGGGCGTAACTCACTACTGGGGCAGTCACGAGCAGTTCATTTCGACTCAACTATTCGAAACCGTTCAGGCCGTGATTCACGGGCCCCTCAAGGGAAAATACGGCAAACACGACATTGCATTCCGGGGCATGATGAACTTCGCACGGAGCAAGTTCTCCAGCGCAAGCTCCTGAACTTCTCCCTGGAGTTGTTGAGAACCCTGTTCAGCCTTCCTTTGCAACTCTTCTACGGCACGCCAACGCCAACTTGCTCGATGCTGTGGGAGCACCACTCGGAACGGTGCAAGCTTTGCTGGGGCACGCCTCAGCGGAGATCACGCGCGATGTGTACTTCACGCGGTTCCGGCGGACGCAAAAAGCGCGGTCCAGAAGGTGGAAGACTTGATTGGACCCAAACGGACCCAAGTTCCGGCATGGCCGGAACCGTTGACTCTTGTAACTCAATGATTCTATGGGATTAATTGGCAGGCTTTAGAGGACGACTTTAGAACTTTTCTGCGGAGTTCTCGCGTTTTAATTCGCGGCGATAATCAAGAGAGTTGCGTCGTCCTGAAATAGGCTGCTGCAATGGTCGGAGACTTGCGCGAGCAGCTGGCTATTCAACTCGTTTGCAGGCAGTGCAACATTGGCCTTGGCGAATGTTGCGATGCGTGCTTCTTCGAATTCCTTGCCATCAGCATCGGATGCCTCAGTGATGCCGTCTGTGAAAAGGAGCAACCGATCCCCCGCCCTTAACTCTACGGTTGAGTCCTCATACTGCCAATCCGGGAAAACACCGAGCACCGCGCCTCCCTGCTCCAGCGTCTGGACTGAACTGCCACTGACGAGGATGGGGTAAAGATGCCCTGCGTTACAGTACTGAAACGTACGCGTCTCAGCGTCCAGAATTCCGTAAAGGAAAGTCACGAACTTCCCGGTCGCAATGTTCTCGTGCAACAGGCTGTTAACTTTGCTGCATAGCCGGGCGGGGCTTTCAGAGTCGTTTGCAAACGCGCGTACCGCGGCCTGCACGTTGGCCATCAGCAGTGCCGCAGACACACCTTTTCCGGCGACGTCGGCGATGCAGATTCCCAGTCGATGGCTGCCGAGCCGGAGCACGTCATAATAGTCCCCGCTGACAAAACGAGCAGGCAGCCACGCGCCTGCAACCTCGAATCCCCGAAGTTGGGGAATCACTCTCGGGAGTAGCGACTGTTGTATCTCCCGGGCGCGTTGCATTTCCTGGTCCTGCATTTCAAGCCGGGCGGCGCCGCGTTCCACCGATTGCTGGAGCTCGGTGTTGTGCTTTACGAGCCGGTCTTTCGTGCTGTGGTACAGAAACGCAATCACGCCAACGACAAACGAGACCAGGAGCGCAAGCTTCCATCCCAATCGAATGAACTCAAAAAGCGGCATCTGGGCTGGCGGAGCAAGCCACCAAACCATCACACTCGTAATGAGGCAAACGGGGACTGCGATCACCAGCAGCACGGATAGGAAGATCAGCCAGTTGAAAGGAAATGGCTTGTCCCGATAGAGGAAGCCCAGACGATTCAATGCCGGTGAGAGCAGATTTCCGATGCAGAGAGAGCTCACCAGAACCATGCCAAAATTGATCTGCTGTCCGCTGGCCCAGAAAACGCCACCGATCACTGCAGCAATGGCTGTGTAAACGCCCTGCTGCCGGAAAAAACGGGCTAAGAATGGGTAGTTCAATCGCACGGCACCAACCAGGTTGAACCATTATTGAGCTAACGATGAGGCAGTCGAGAACGATGCTCTGAGCGAGCTCTCCTCTGTGCTCGTCATCATACCATCTCGCCGAGTATGGTGCCCCAGTGCAGGGGTTTCGGACGAGCGTCCGCATATGGATTGTTAAGGGCCCACGCTCCGGTAGCAACCAAGGCCGCGACTGGAGCGTCGCTATGCGCGATGAGTTCTAAAAGGAGAAATGGATTTGCTTGTAAATTGATGAAATGCGCAGAAATCTTGAATGGTCGGGGAGAGAGGATTTGAACCTCCGACCCCCTGGTCCAGAACCAGCAACACTCGTATTATCAATAACTTACACAGATATGCATGGAGTGTTACCCAGTGCTATCTAGAAGTACTTCCGCGCAGTGCTGTAGCACTCGGTAACGCTGTGTCTATGTGGGTGGTGGGCACAAAATCGGGCACAACTTCCTTCATTATCCCAGCGAGTCCTGCCAGCGTTCTAACCCGAGATTGATACCAGATCTGAGAGATCTCCACTTTTCGGTACGCCTTTCATTTCCCTCGTAGTCGATCCGTATGTGTACATTTGCAATGCTGTAGGCTAGATGGTTGCCCCCGCCTTCTTTCAGTGATCAAGACCAGCAATACTTCTTCACAAGCGCCTGTGCAGTGGCGCACTTCTTCCTACTCGCTCGAGCCGGCGAAGGGTGTCGACCAGGACTATTCCGTCGCAAGCGCCCGTGAAGCGGCAACTTCTTCCTACGTGCGAAAATACGAGACATGGAGAATGATATGCAGCCGTCGCAAGCGCCTGAGAAGCGGCGCACTTCTTCCTACAGTGCAGTTCTGGATCATTCGAGGAACATTGTTCGTGTCGCAAGCGCCTGTGAAGCGGCGCACTTCTTCCTACCGTCTTTTGATCTTTAAGGAGAACCATAATATGGCCGATAACGGTCGCAAGCGCCTGTGAAGCGGCGCACTTCTTCCTACAAGAGAATAGAGAGAATAGGAGGGAAAACATGCATCTGTCGCAAGCGCCTGTGAAGCGGCGCACTTCTTCCTACAGCTCATCAGGTCGTTGTGGCCTCGTGAGTAGCACTTGCAGAGCTGTTGATCAAGAGCCCATTGAGCGAATTGGTGATCGTCTCGCCAGTCTTTCTAACGAGACTAGCTCTGAATTAGGGAGATGAGATCAGCGAATCTGATGCCTTAACGGAGTTCGGGAAGATTCCATCGAGCATGGCAAGTAGTTCAATCCCGGCGGCCCCTACCGTAAATCGTGTGACGTTCACTGGTCCGAGATCAGCGGACCCATCACTGAACTTCAGGGGTTCGCTTTCAAGGACTCGTCTGTAGTTTTCGCTCATCTCGTCGTCGGCGTGAGCCCCTTCTTTATCGGCCACACCGAGGACAACCTCACGACGCGAAAGTGGTGAGCAACCTGGCACCTTCAGCACAGGCTTGTTCCACCAATTACCAAGACTGCATGTTTCGTATCCACTCATGTCGGGCTTCTGGGTCAGGAAGAGGCGGGGCTCTGAGGGTGAGAACGCGACTCCAAAAGGAAGGTGCATGATCGTTACACGATCTGAGAAGCGAGAGTAAGCCTCTGGGGGAGGTGTCGGCAGCGTTCGAATGGTAAGCGCTAGGTATTCCGGACGTATGCGCTTGAGAAGCGGAACACTCTTGCCGCTCTCGTGAACGAAAACCCGAATACAGGTGGCAGCGTGAAGCGCTTGGATCAGATCACCCTTTCCCATCCCGGCCAGTGCGCTTCGAAGGAGGTGCCTGTGATCCTCAAGCGCGGACAGATAAAAGGCTCTCCGTTCGACTGTAGTCCTCTTCGCCATAGTCTCAGGATACGCCAATCGTAGGCGGCGATGCCGCTCGATGAAACCTTCATCTGGTCGCCAGCCGAACCGGTTGTTCCCTGCGGAGACCCGAAGGGAAACGCTTTCCCATGTACGCTCTTCAACGCACCTGCTTCACGCTGGGAGTGTCATATGAGTCCATAGGCACTAGCACACCGTGGCTATGCCAGAGCGACACGGCAAACGACCCAGCGCTATGCACCTGCAAGAGCACACGGATCGAGAAGCGATGGTGCGGGCACAACGTGCCAGCTAGACTGTTTGCACTGTGGGCTAGCGGCACAATTGGTGAGCTTGGCGGCCCGAACTCCTAAAGACGGCGGCCCACAAACACACCCGCTATTAAACTTCTTGATTCCGGCCGGTGGGAGACGTATATTCCAGCAGACCTCACATTGGGCAATATTGATGCCATTAAACAATGCTCTAGAGCAGTTATGCAGCTACGAAAACCTGTTCTGGGCCTGGCGCAAAGTCGCCGTGTTCTGCCAAACCTCAGACACCTGGTATAACGAGACTGAATACCGACTTTTCGAGTTGAACCTTCGAGAAAACCTTCTCAG
>Ga0302319_10019360_pt1 | contig 12370 bp, 10 predicted proteins | sample Bog_T0_2_FD_203319 | JGI IMG/M metagenome (GOLD analysis project Ga0302319, IMG submission 203319) | Peat permafrost microbial communities from Stordalen Mire near Abisko, Sweden - Bog_T0_2 | ecosystem: Environmental > Terrestrial > Soil > Wetlands > Peat | place: Sweden: Abisko, Stordalen Mire... | reverse complement strand
ATCGCAGGGCGATCGAGATCAAACCGGATCATGCCGAAGCGGCCCTCAATCTCGGGACGGTGCTGCAGGAAAATGGCGATCTCGATGGTGCGATGGCCGCCTATCGCAACGCCTATCGGCTGCGACCATCCCTGTTCGGCACCATCGCGATGGCGTTGACCTCGGCGCCGCATGGCAGGCTGTGGCTCGATCAAGCCGCGCTGCGCCATTCACTCGCTGATTAGGCGACCGCGGCGGGCGCGGAAGCGCTTGCGATAGACACCCGGGGTGGCCAGCACCTCGCTCACCGTCTTGGCATAATTCGCCTGCTGCGCCTGATCGAAACATTCGAATTCAAGCCGTGGCGCGGCGCGCGGCACCGCGAACACCTGCGCCACCGGTGTGCCCTTTGGCAGCACGCCGGAAAATTCAGGTTCACGCCACAGCGCTGGAAAGTTGATTCCGCCGTCGTGAAAGCGGTCGGCATCGACGAGTCCTGAGATCGAACGGAACGGCAGGTCCTCGCGGTTCACCGGATGCGTCGAAAACAACGACCAGCCGGGCTCCAGTTCGATGGTCCAGAAACTGTTGAACTTGATCGCGGCGCGACCGTCTTTGGCCAACGGCGTGCCGGGAAATTGCGCCGCGACGTGAAAGCTCAGCGGCGCCCGCGGATGTCCTGACGTCGCGGGCACCGGGATATTCCAGTTCCAGGAAAACGCGCCGCGATCGACGGCGACGTCGCAGGGCAGCAGGATCATCACGCCATAGGCCATGGCGTCGACGAACGGCGGACATTGCTTGACGGTGCGAATCTCCCGGCCGTGAATTTCCGAATGCGCCGTCGCCGGCATGGCGCGCAGCCAGCCGGGCAACTGGCTGCGCGCAGCAACCGGCCTTAAGAGATGATCCGACAAGGCCGGATCGCAACGAAAGATCATGCGCATGGCGGGTCCGTCCATCCAGATGCACGGGAAGCTCGCTCGCCAACCCCGTGCGCTTCACGGGCCGAGAATAGACGAGCCTCCGCACCATGGCAAAAAGGCCGGGATCGCTCCCGGCCTTCATGGTCATGGAGATCAGCCTTGCGAGGCTACTTCGCCTCGGCGCGCTTCGGCGGCGAGGCCGGCCACGACTTGATCAGGGTGTCGTAGTCGATGGTTTCGCCCTGCGGCTTTTCGTTCGCCAGCTTGCGCTGGGGCGCGACGTTGCCGTCCTTTTCCGACTTCGCGAACCAGTACTCGGCCGTTTCCTTCTTGTTCAGCTTCGGACCACAGGCGCCCTGGACGCCGGATTTCTCCAGCCGTTCCATCACCGCGTCCTGGGCCGAGGCGAGCGAGTCCATCGCCGCCTGCGGCGTCTTCGCACCGGACGACGCATCGCCGATGTTCTGCCACCACAATTGCGCCAGCTTCGGATAATCAGGCACGTTGTTGCCTGTCGGGGTCCACTGCACGCGCGCCGGCGAGCGGTAGAACTCGATCAGGCCGCCGAGTTGCGGCGCGCGTTCGGTAAACGACTTGTCCCAGATGTCGGACTCACGGATGAAGGTGAGACCAACATGGCTCTTCTTCAGGGACACCGTCTTGGAGACGATGAACTGTTGATAGAGCCAGGCCGCCTTGCGACGCTCGATGGGAGTGGACTTGAGCAAGGTCACCGAGCCGACATCCTGGTAACCGAGCTTCATGCCTTCCTTCCAATAGGCACCGTGGGGTGACGGCGCCATGCGCCACTTCGGTGTACCATCCGCATTCATGACCGGCAGGCCTGGCTTGACCATGTCGGCGGTAAACGCGGTGTACCAGAAGATCTGCTGGGCGACGTTGCCTTGTGCCGGAACCGGTCCGGATTCGGAGAAGGTCATGCCTTGCGCCTGCGGCGGGGCATACTTCTTCAACCAATCGAGATATTTGACGATCGAATACACCGCCGCCGGACCGTTGACATCACCGCCACGCTCGATCGACGACCCGACCGGACGACACCCTTCCATCCGGATACCCCATTCGTCGACGGGAAGTCCGTTCGGGAGGCCCTTGTCGCCGCCGCCAGCCATCGACAACCAGGCGTCGGTGAAACGCCATCCCAGCGATGGATCCTTCTTGCCGTAGTCCATGTGACCATAGACCTTGACGCCGTTGATCTCCTTGACGTCGTTGGTGAAGAAATCGGCGATGTCCTCATAGGCCGACCAGTTCACGGGAACGCCGAGCTCGTAGCCATATTTGGCCTTGAACCGTGCCTTGTAGTCGGGATTTGAGAACCAGTCGTAGCGGAACCAATACAGGTTGGCGAACTGCTGGTCCGGCAACTGATAAAGATGTCCGTTCGGCGCCGTGGTAAAGGATTTGCCGATGAAGTCGTCGACATCAAGCGTCGGATTGGTGACGTCCTTGCCTTCCTTCGCCATCCAGTCCGTCAGGTCGACGGCCTGGCCGTAACGGAAGTGGGTGCCGATGAAGTCGGAGTCGTTGATCCAGCCATCATAGACATTCTTGCCGGACTGCATCTGGGTCTGAATCTTCTCGACGACATCGCCTTCCTGGATGATGTCGTGCTTGACCTTGATGCCGGTGATTTCCTCAAAGGCCTTGGCGAGCGTCTTCGCTTCATATTCGTGCACGGTCAACGTTTCAGAGACCAGGTTGATCTCCATCCCTTTGAACGGCTCAGCAGCCTTGATGAACCACTCCATCTCCTTCATCTGCTCTTCTTTGGACAACGTCGAAGGTTGAAATTCGCTGTCGATCCATTTCTTGGCGGCCGCTTCGTCGGCAGCCGCGGGCGCATTGACCGCAAATGACCCTGCCACCAGCGCGAGCGCGCTGCCCATCATCAGCACGCGGGTTCTGGCCAAAGGCCCCTTCATTCTCTCTAAGCGTCGCATTGTTCGTTCCTCCGTTGCAGCGACAAACATACCCCAGGCCCGGGTTGATCCCGGATCTGCTACTTTTCACCTGCTTCAGACGCTGCGAAAGATCGCAGCGGCCGAAACCAGCGAAATCACGCTGGCGAGCCACAGGCTCGACAATTCAATGCCTTCCCCGAGGGGAATCGTTGCGATGGTGTCGGTACCGACAAACCCGATCCATGCCAGATGGATGACCGCGGCCATGATCAGCGAGATGAACAGCCGGTCGCCGCGCGTGGTTGGAATGCGCAGGATCCCGACCCGCTCGGCCTCCGGATAGGTGGCGGCAAGCCAGGTCATGACCGTGAGCGTCAAACCAAGCAAAACAAAAAAGATTGCGGTCGGCAGCGTCCAGGCCATCCATGCGATGTTTTCCATGTTACACCCGGCCGAGCGCGAATCCCCGCGCGATGTAATTGCGGACAAACCATATCACAAGCGCGCCGGGGATGATGGTGAGCACGCCTGCGGCGGCCAGCAATCCCCAATCCATGCCGGCGGCCGAGACGGTCCGGGTCATGACGGCAGCGATCGGCTTGGCGTTCACCGAGGTCAGCGTGCGCGCCAGCAGCAATTCGACCCAGGAAAACATGAAGCAGAAGAAGGCGGCGACCCCGATGCCGCTGGCGATCAGCGGCACCAGAATACGGATAAAGAATCGCGGGAACGAATATCCATCCAGAAAGGCCGTCTCGTCGATCTCCCGTGGCACGCCGGAAACGAACCCTTCGAGTATCCATACCGCCAGCGGCACATTGAAAATGCAGTGCGCCAGCGCGACGGCCCAGGGTGTGTCGAACAGGCCGATCGCGGAATACAGATTGAAGAACGGCAGCGCATAGACGGCCGCCGGCGCCATCCGGTTCGACAACAGCCAGAAGAACAGATGCTTGTCGCCGAGAAAGCGATAGCGCGAAAACGCATAGGCCGCCGGCAACGCCACCGCGATCGAGATCACCGTGTTGATGATCACATATTGCAGGGAATTAATGTAACCGGAATACCAGCTCTCATCGGTGAAAATCCGCATGTAATTGGCGATCGTCGGATGGTGCGGCCAAAGCGTCATGGTCGAAACGATCTCGCCGTTGGTTTTGAAGCTCATGTTGACCAGCCAGTAAATCGGCAGCAGCAAAAAGATCAGAAACAGCGAGATGATGAGGCGGCGTCCGGGAAGCGAATGCATCACGCGGCTCCCTGCTCGACCCGGCGCTCGGCGCCAGCATTGGTCATGATGGTATAGAATATCCAGCACACGATGATGATGATAAGATTATAGACCAGCGACAGCGCCGCCGCCTTGCCGAGGTCGAACTGGCCGAGCGCGATCTTGACCAGTTCGATCGAGACGAAAGTGGTGGAATTGCCCGGGCCGCCACCGGTGACGACGAACGGCTCGGTATAGATCATGAAGCTGTCCATGAAGCGCAGCAGCACCGCGATCAGCAGCACCCGGTTCATTTTCGGCAACTGGATCGCGGTGAACACCGCCCAGCGCGAGGCGCCGTCGATCTGCGCCGCCTGATAATAGGCGTCAGGGATCGATTTCAGGCCAGCGTAGCATAGCAAGGCGACCAGGCTGGTCCAATGCCAGACGTCCATGACGATCACGGTGGCCCAGGCATCGAATTCGTTGGAAACGTAGTTGTAGTTGATGCCGATGCCGTTCAGGGCATAGCCCAACAGGCCGATGTCGGGCCGCCCGAAGATCTGCCAGATGGTGCCCACCACGTTCCAGGGAATCAAGAGCGGCAGCGCCAGCGTGACGAGGCAGGCGGCGACGCTCCAGCCGTCGCGCGGCATCGACAGCGCGACCACGATGCCGAGCGGCACTTCGATCGCGAGGATCACGGCCGAGAAGAACAAATTGCGCCACAGCGAGGCGAAAAACCGGCCGCCGAGATCGCTCGAAGGATCGAGCAGTTCCTTGAACCAGCCGACGCCGTTCCAGAAGAACTGGTTGTTGCCGAAGGTGTCCTGCATCGAATAGTTCACGACCGTCATCAACGGCAGGATGGCCGAGAACGCCACCACCAGGAACACCGGCAGCACCAGGAACCAGGCTTTCTGGTTGACGGTCTTGTCCATTACGACATCCCCTCGACCAACACGCTGTCGGCGTAGACATGAATGCGCGAGGCGTCGAACACGAGGCCCGCGGTCGTGCCGGGCACGGCAAAGCCCGGCGGCACCCGGGCGCCGAATTTGGCATCGCCGATGCGCAGCCGCGCAAAACGGACCCGGCCGAGATCGTCGATCCGATCAATCGTCGCGGACAGCAAGCCCGGCGCCTCCGGCGCGACATCGACGAATTCCGGCCGCACCCCGAGCTCGATTTTGGCGCCTTCGGGCAGGTTGTCGTAACTGCGACCAAGCCTGATCGTGTGATCGCCGATCCGCGCCTCGCGCCCGCGGACCTCGGCCGGCAGGATGTTCATGCCGGGCGAACCGATGAAATAGCCGACAAAGGTGTGGGCGGGCTTGTCGAACAACTCCGCCGGTGTCCCGCTCTGCACCACGCGGCCCTCATGCATCACCACGACCGTATCGGCGAAGGTCAGCGCCTCGGTCTGGTCATGGGTGACATAGATCATGGTGAGATCGAGATCGCGATGCAGCGCCTTGAGCTTCGAACGCAATTGCCATTTCAGTTCCGGATCAATCACCGTCAGCGGCTCGTCGAACAACACGGCGGCCACATCGGAACGCACCAGCCCGCGGCCAAGTGAGATCTTCTGCTTGGCGTCGGCCGTCAGCCGTGTTGCCTTGCGCTTCAGATCAGGCGTGAGATCGAGCAGACGCGCGATCTCGGCGACCCGGGCGTCGATCTGGCTGTTCGGCACGCCGCGGTTGCGCAGCGGAAAAGCCAGGTTCTGTCCGACGGTCATGGTGTCGTAGATCACGGGAAACTGGAATACCTGCGCGATATTGCGCTTTTGCGTCGACAGCGGCGTGATGTCGACGCCGTCGAACAGGATCTTGCCGTGCGACGGCGTCACGATTCCCGAAATCAGGTTGAGCAGCGTGGTCTTGCCGCAGCCGGATGGGCCGAGCAGCGCATAGGCGCCGCCCTGCCGCCAGGTCATCGAGATCGGCTTCAGCGCGTAGGACGCCTGATCGGCGGCGTTGCCGCCGTAGGAATGCGCGAGCTCGACGAGGTCAATGCGGGCCATGCGCGACCGTCCCTCAGATCGCGCCAGGCGCGGCGACCAGACGGTCTGCCGCGTCGAACACAAATACATTATCCGGGTCGAGCACCGCGTCCAGCCGATGGCCGGGCTCGAATTCATGCACACCCTGCAGCACCGCCACCCAGTTCGAGGCATCGCGGCTGAGATGTACAAAGCTTTCCGATCCGGTGATTTCGGTCACCGTCACTGTGGCATGAAAGGCGTGGCGGCCGGCGATGCCGTTGGCAAGTTCAAGCTGGTGGGCGCGGAAGCCGACCCGGTACACGCCGTCGCCAAGTCCGGCATAGAGCCCGGTGGCGGGCGCCTGCGCCCCGCCGGCATATTGCACCGACCCGTTTTTCTTCTCGATACCGACGATGTTGAGCGGCGGATCGGAAAACACCTGGGCGACGCGCATGGTCTCGGGATGGCGATAAACCTTGGACGTATCGCCGGCCTGCAGGACTTTGCCTTCCCACATGCAGACGGTGCGGCCGCCCAACAGCAAGGCTTCGGAAGGCTCGGTCGTGGCGTAGACGAAGATCGCACCCGACGCCTCGAAGATGCGCGGCAGCTCGGTCCGCAACTCCTCCCGCAGCTTGTAGTCAAGGTTGGCCAACGGCTCGTCGAGCAGAACCAGATCGGCACCCTTGACCAGCGCGCGCGCAATCGCGGTACGCTGCTGCTGGCCGCCGGACATCTGCAGCGGTGTGCGGGAAAGATACGGCTCGAGCTTCAGGAGCTTCGCCGCCTCCCGCACGCGTTTTTCGATTTCATCGCGCGGCTTGCCCTGGACCCGCAGCGGCGAGGCGATGTTCTCATAGACCGTGAGGGAGGGATAGTTGATGAATTGCTGATAGACCATTGCCACCGAGCGCCGCCGCACGTCGATGCCGGTGACATCCTTGCCGTCGACCAGCACACGGCCGGTGGTCGGCTTGTCGAGGCCCGCCAGCAATCGCATGATCGAGGTTTTGCCCGACAGCGTCGGACCAAGCAGCACGCTGAGCGTGCCACGTTGCAGCGTGAGCGAGACATCGCGGATGGTCGGGACGCCATCGACGGCACGCGTGATGTTTTCAAGCTTAACGGTCACGTACGCCTTCCCGCTTCCAATAGGGATCGTTCAGAGGAAACCTGCCGGGTCGCCATCCAGTCGTCGATGGCAGCAATTTCGGCCGCGGACAACCGCAATCCGAGCTTGGATCGTCGCCATACGACATCTTCCGCGGTGCACGCCCATTCGAAAGCCATCAGGTATCCGAGCTCGCTTTCCGTCAAGGTGGCGCCAAACGACTGGCCAAGATCGGCCATGGTTTTTGCTGTGCCGAGCATTTTGCTGGCGCGGGTGCCGTAGGCATGCGCCAGCCGGTTGGCATGGGAGGAACTGAGAAACGGATAGCCGCGCAGCAGTTCGGCGGCCAGGGCCGGCAGCGACGAAACGTTGATGTCGCCGCCGGGCAGCGGCGAGGCCGCGGTCCAGCCCTTGCGGGCCTTGGCGCCGCTTAAATAGGGCGACAGCCGTTCAAGCGCCTCCTCGGCCAGGCGGCGATAGGTGGTAATCTTGCCGCCATAGATCGACAACAGCGGCACCCCACCGGGCGTATCGAGCTCGAAGACGTAATCCCGGGTCGCAGCCTTGGCTTCGCTCGCGCCATCGTCGTAGAGCGGACGAACGCCGGCATAGGTCCAGACCACGTCCTCGGGCCGCACCGGTTTTGCCAGATATTCACTGGCCGAGTCGCAGAGATATTTGATCTCCTCGGCGGTGGCCTTCACCGCCGCCGGATCGCCATTGAAGTCACGATCGGTGGTGCCGATCAGCGTGAAATCGTCCTGATAGGGTATCACGAAGATGATTCGGCCGTCGCGGTTTTGGAAAATGTAGGCGCGGTCATGGGCGTAGAGTTTCGGGAACACGATGTGGGAGCCCTGGACCAGCCGCACCTTGGCCTTGGCGTTGACGCCAGCACCTCGGGCCAGCACTTCCTCGACCCAGGGTCCGCCGGCGTTGACCAGCGCCCGCGCCCGGATGGTGTCCTGCGCGCCGCTCTGGCTATGTTGCACCTTGATATGCCAGATGCCTTCGACCTGACGGATCTCGAACGCGCGGGTCCGGGTTCGGATTTCGGCGCCGCGATCGGCAGCGTCCCGGGCGTTGAGCACGACCAGACGGGCGTCGTCGACAAAACAATCCGAATATTCGAAACCTTTGACATAGCGGTTGGCAATCAACGGACGCCCGACCTCATCATGCCTGAGATCCAGCGAGCGGGTCGAAGGCAAGAGCTTGCGACCGCCGATATGATCGTAGAGAAACAGCCCGAGCCGCAGCAGCCAGGCCGGACGCAGCCCGGCATGGTGGGGCAGCACGAATCGCAGCGGACGAATAATGTGGGGCGCGATCTGCCAGAGCACTTCCCGCTCGATCAGCGCCTCGCGTACCAGGCGGAATTCATAATATTCCAGATAGCGTAAGCCGCCATGCACGAGCTTGGTCGACCAGGACGACGTCCCGCTCGCGAGATCATTCATTTCACAGAGAAATACCGAATTCCCGCGACCGGCCGCGTCGCGCGCAATGCCACAGCCGTTTACGCCGCCACCAATAATAGCGAGGTCGAAAATGCGGTCCAAACCAAATCCCCCCGGCGCTCGCCTATTCGTATTGGCGATTTCGCTTTCGGTTCGGAATTAATCACAACCAAATACGAAAGCAATCGAAAAAAGCGCAACAACTCGTCTCAACACATAGAAACCCGGGCGGGGCGGTTCGTGGGATCAGACCCGCCGCAGGGTCACCGGGGCGGGTTCGGCGCCGGATTCGTCGGTTTCGGCGGCCGATTTTGCCATCGCCTCGACGACCGAGATACCCCGCGTATGGCAGATATGGGCGAGCCCGTCCGGTAGCGCCGCGTCGGTCACAAAGGTCTGGATCTGGCTGAGATGGGCGATCCGGACCGGGGCACTGCGCCGCAGCTTGGTCTGGTCAGCGACCAGAATGACGCTGCGGGCATTGGCGATGATGGCCTGCGCCGCCTGCACCTCGCGATAGTCGAAATCCAACAGCGCGCCCTCCTCGTCGATCGCGGATGCACCGATGATGGCGTAGTCGACCTTGAACTGCCCGATCAGGCTGATCGCGGTCGAGCCGATCACCGCGCCGTCGGCCCGGCGAACCGCGCCGCCCGCCACGATCACTTCGATTCGGGGATGTCGATAGAGCAGCATCGCGACGTTAAGGTTGTTGGTGATGACCAGCAGGTCCTGGTGCGAAGTCAGGGCGCTGGCGACCTCCTCGGTGGTGGTGCCGATATTGATGAACAACGAGCAGCCATTGGGAATCAATGCCGCCGCCGCGGCACCGATCGCCTTCTTCTCGTCGGCGGCGACAAAGCGCCGCGCCTCGTAGGCGAGATTCTCGACGCCGGAGGCAATGATGGCGCCGCCATGAATCCGGGTCAGCGCCCGGTGGTCGCAGAGGTCGTTGAGATCCTTGCGGATGGTCTGGGCCGAGACCTCGAATCGCCGCGCCAGGTCGTCGACCGTCACCCGGCCAAAGGCGCGCGCGATATTGAGGATCTCCGATTGGCGGTGAGTCAGTCCGTTCACGAACGCCCCTTGGCAAGAGAGAAACAGGTTTGCGATGCATCGTGCGACCGTTCCGGCACGTGGTCAACGCCGCGTTCGGCGTCGGCCGAGCGCTCTCCCGAGCCCACACGCTGAGCAGCTAAAACGGCTTTTTTTGTACGAGCCAGCAGGCTGCATTCGCAGCGCAGCATACAACCGCTCGCGGAGCACCATCCAGCCTGCCAGGCGGGGCAGCCGGCCGGTTGGCGCCGTGGGCTCTAGCTTCGGTCGGCGCTTGGGATAAGCTTGCGGCACTCGATAAAAAACACAGAACAAGCTTCCGGAGGAACCGATGCTCGACACCACAATGGACGCACGCGTCCAGGCATTTCTCGACAAATTCGGCGCTGCGCTGACAGCAGGCGATCTCGACGCCGCCATCGATCTGTTCGCGACCGACTGCTACTGGCGCGACCTCGTGGCCTTCACCTGGAACATCAAGACCATGGAAGGCCGTGACGAGGTGCGCGACATGCTCGGCGCCTGCCTGTCGCGGGAAAAGCCGCGGCAGTGGGAAATCGCCGCGGGCGAGCGCGCCACCGAGGCCAACGGGGTCACCGAGGCCTGGATCTCGTTTGAGACCGAACTGGCGCGCGGTTTCGGCCTGATCCGGCTCAAGAACGGCCAGATCTGGACCCTGCTGACGACCATGGTCGAGCTCAAGGGCCATGAAGAAAAGGCCGGTTTTGCCAGGCCGCTGGGCGCCCGGCACGGCGTCCATCCGGGAGCCAAAAGCTGGAAGGAATTGCGCGACGAGGAAGCCGAAAAACTCGGCACCGAGACCCAGCCCCACGTCCTGATCATCGGCGGTGGCCAAGGCGGCATCGCGCTCGGCGCCAGACTGCGCCAATTGGGCGTGCCCACCCTCATTGTCGAGAAGAATGCGCGGGCCGGCGATTCCTGGCGCAACCGCTACAAGTCGCTCTGCCTGCACGATCCGGTCTGGTACGACCATCTGCCCTATCTCGACTTCCCGAAGAACTGGCCAGTGTTCTCGCCCAAGGACAAGATCGGCGACTGGCTGGAAATGTACGCCAAGGTGATGGAGCTGAACTACTGGACCAGCACTACCGCCAAACAGGCGAAATTTGACGACGCATGTCAGGAATGGACCGTGCTGGTCGAGCGGGATGGCCGCGAGATCACGCTGCGTCCAAAGCAGCTGGTGTTCGCGACCGGGATGTCGGCGAAACCCAATTTGCCGCGCTTCAAGGGCATGGACAGCTTTACGGGCGAGCAGCACCATTCCTCGCGCCATCCAGGTCCCGACGGCTACAAGGGCAAAAAAGTGGTGGTGATCGGATCCAACAATTCGGCCCATGATATTTGCGCCGCGCTCTATGAGAACGGCGTCGATGTCACCATGGTGCAGCGCTCCACCACCCATATCGTGCGCTCAGATTCACTGATGGAGAGTCTCGGCGATCTATATTCCGAGCGCGCCGTGCGCGATGGCATGACCACGGCGAAGGCCGACCTGATCTTCGCGTCGCTGCCCTACCGGATCATGAATACCTTCCAGAAGCCGGTCTACGACAAGATCCGCCAGGACGACGCCGAGTTCTATGCCGGGCTCGCGAAGGCCGGTTTCCGGCTCGATTTCGGCGACGACGATTCCGGCCTGTTCATGAAATATCTGCGGCGCGGCTCCGGCTATTACATCGACATCGGCGCCTCGCAGCTGATCATTGACGGCAAGATCAGACTGGTGGCAGGACAGGTCGAGGAAATCACGCCCACCGGCGTCAAGCTCGACAACGGTGAGGCACTTCCGGCCGACGTCATTGTCTACGCCACCGGCTACAATTCGATGAACGGCTTCCTCGCCGATCTCATCGATCAGGAAACCGCCGACAAGGTCGGCAAGGTATGGGGTCTCGGCTCGAACACGACCAAGGACCCCGGCCCCTGGGAAGGCGAACAGCGCAACATGTGGAAGCCGACGCAGCAGCCAGGTCTCTGGTTTCACGGCGGCAATCTGCACCAGTCGCGCCACTACTCGCAATTCCTCGCGCTGCAGCTGAAGGCCCGCTACGAGGGCCTGCCGACGCCGGTCTACGGACTGCAGAAAGTCCATCACAAGGGCTGAGATACATCGCGAGTCTCGCTACAACCGCCACTACGACAACATCGCTGACGTTTCGTCGCACGGCGTTGCAACATTTCCATCCCCTTCAAACGCCGCAATCGAAATTGTCATGATGACAAATTGCACCCACAGCGTTAGCGTGGCTTCAAAATAAAATTACACATGGGAGAAAGCGCATGTTGGATGTGATCGGTGCGGCGCCTGGTTCCGAAGCGACGGGTGGCGGAACGCAGCACGTCGATGTTGCGGTGGTCGGCGCCGGATTTGCCGGCCTTTTTCTTCTGCACCGGCTGCGCCAGGCAGGGTTCACGGCCGTTGCGATGGACGAGGCCGACGATGTCGGCGGCACCTGGTACTGGAACCGGTATCCCGGCGCCCGCTGCGATATCCAGACGCTCGACTACAGCTATAGTTTCGATCCGGAGCTGGAGCGCGCCTGGACCTGGTCGGAAAAATACGCAACCCAGCCTGAAATTCTGCGCTATCTCGGCTTCGTGGCGGACCGCTATGATCTCAGGCGCGACATTCGCTTCGGCACCAGGGTCAGCGCCGCCAATTGGGACGAGGCCACGCAACGCTGGCTGCTTT
>Ga0302319_10019358_pt1 | contig 12371 bp, 10 predicted proteins | sample Bog_T0_2_FD_203319 | JGI IMG/M metagenome (GOLD analysis project Ga0302319, IMG submission 203319) | Peat permafrost microbial communities from Stordalen Mire near Abisko, Sweden - Bog_T0_2 | ecosystem: Environmental > Terrestrial > Soil > Wetlands > Peat | place: Sweden: Abisko, Stordalen Mire... | reverse complement strand
GCGCGGCACCTTGACCTTTGCGGCCAAGGTTTCCAATGCCATGAGCGCGGGAGCGCGCGCCGCCGTGATTTTTAATAACACAACGGGAAACTTCAACGGCACCTTGGGCGCCGCGGGCAACTGGATTCCCGCTGTTTCCCTGTCGCAGGCCGATGGGCAGACGCTGGAGGCGGCGCTGCCGGACGCGGTAACGGTTTTTAACGCCCCCGATCCAACCCAGAGTTATCAGTTTTTGGATGGCACCTCAATGGCCGCGCCGCATGTTTCGGGCGCGGTGGCTTTTGCCGCCATGAATTTCCCCAATGAATCGGCGGTGCAACGCGTCCAGCGCATTTTCACCCATACCACACCGGTTCCCGGGCTGGCCGGGCTGGTCGCCACCGGCGGCCGTCTCAATTTGGCCGCCACAGTTGACACGGACGGCAATGGCCTGCCGGATTGGTGGGAGCTGCAGTACTTTGGCCATCTCACGGGGACGGATCCCGCCGCCGACCCAGATCAAGATGGAGAGGACAATCTGGCGGAGTTTTTGGCAGGCACCGATCCGACCGATCCCCATTCCGTTTTTCAGCTGGCCATGCCCGTGCCGCTTACCGGAAATCGCTGTCAAATTGAATGGCCATCAGTGGAGGGCCGATACTACCGGATCCTTCGCTCGACGAATCTGGTTTCCGGAATCCGCACCATCGTTCAAACCAACCTCGCGGCCACCCCGCCGCTCAATACTTTCACTGACACCCCGCCATCGCCGGCGGGAGCCGTATTCTACCGTCTGGAACTCGAACCGTGAATGGATTAGGTGGAGATTCATCCGTCCCGCTGGGACGGGTAATTATTCTATCGCCAATTCCCGGCAATGAATTGCGGGGCTATTGTCGGCGTCCTTCCAGGACGGCCCGGACCACCGGAGAGCGATCAGCGAGGCTGGGCGCCCGTGAGCTGAATTGTCATTCCTTCGCTGGCCGCTTCCACCAGCATATCGGATTTTTTCTCCCGGACAATTTGCCGGGCGTGCTCGACAAAGGAATCGATGCGGGCATCGTCATGATTGGGGTCATGGTGAAACAGGCAGAGCTTCCCCACGCCGGCCTCGATGGCCAGGTAAACAGTATCATCCACGCAGCCATGTCCCCAGCCCAGGTGACGATGATATTCCTCGGCATCATATTGGGAATCGAGAATCAACACATCGGCGCCCCGGATGAATTCCCTCATTTCGTGATCCATGCCGCCCGGACGCGGCTCCGTATCCGGAAAAAATGCGATCAAGCCATCGGGAGAAAAGAGGCGGTATCCGACGCAGAGTCCCGGATGGTTGGCGCGCAACGCCCGGACGCAGATGGGCCCGATATCGAGATTAAAATCCTTAACCTCCTCGATCTCGATATTGCTGGGCAGATTGGAAAAATGGACCGGAAAATAAGTGCTTTCCATTTGACCCGTCAAAGCGCTGACCAAACTTTGGCGGGCGCCTTCACATCCCAGAATTTTCAGGCGACAGCGCGCATCGTAAATCGGCCCAAAAAAAGGCAGTCCTTGAATATGATCCCAATGGGTGTGGGTAATGAGGAGAGTGAGATTAAGCGGCTGGCCTTTAAACTCCTGCAACAAGGACTGACCCAGCAGACGGAGCCCGGTGCCGGCGTCGAGAATAACGATCTCATCACCGCAACGGATCTCAACACAGGAAGTATTTCCCCCGTAACGGACGGTGCCCGCGCCGGGAGTCGGGATGGATCCACGTACGCCCCAAAACTTGATGGTGGTGGCAGCTCTGATGGTGGAATTATACCCGACCGAGCTAAAAAGGAAAATTGAAAGTGTGTTTAGGTGGCTTTAATTCACCAAAGCTTCGCGAATATTCATGGCGTCCGGATCGTCGGGATACTGCCGCAAAACCTTGTCAATCAAGTCCCGGGCGTCATTTTGATCTTCGGATGTTCCTACCAGGCCTTCAAGGATTGCCTGATCCAACAGACATTCGCGCCAGCGTTCGCCGCTGTCGTCGTTCGGCGGCGATCGGCTAATGAGAGCCGAAGCGCGCGTGAGTTCGGTATAAGCGTTGACCAGCGCGTTGGTGTCAACCGAGTCTTTTAGGGCAATGGCCGCCAATATCAGCGGGGTGACGATATTATTGGTTTCCAGGGTCGCGGCAATCCGGGCTTGATCGGCGGCTTCCTTGAATTTATGCGCCTTCTGCGCATACATCTTGGCCAGCAAGAGATGGTTGCGGGCGGAATCCTGATATTTAAGGCGCGATTCGCAAAGGGAGGCAAGTTCATCGCCCGGGGCGGAATTCAGGAGATTGGCCAATAACATATCCCAGGCGCCATTCAGGGAAGGGTCCAAAGTGACAGCCCGGCGACAATTTTCTGCGGCCGCCGGTTGGTTGCCAAACACCATGTTCAGCAAACCAAGATATTCCGAGGCCCCGGCGGCGGTTCGTTTGTCGGGATCCCGCGAGAGGTCTTCCAAGTGGGTCATTGCCTGCTCAACCACCTGTCGGGCAGGGCCAGGCAACGCGCGCAAGGTGAGCGGGGCAACATTGGCCTGGGACGGAGAGAGAGCGACCGCTTTCGTGTATTTGAAATAGGCCGCCATGCCGATCAGCTGATAATCTTTGGGACTGAAATCCGCAGCCTTTTGCAAACTGGCAACCATTTCGTCCGAAACGTAGGCGGAAAGCCATTGCTGGGAAGTGATGGCTTGGTTGTCGCGGAAATATTGGTAGAAACAGCTTTGCCAGTTCGACATGGATATGTAACCAGCCCGTTGAAGATAAACTTGCGGCTCGGTGGGCGCGAGGGACATCGCACGGTCAAAACACACCGAAGCTTCGTGACAATAGGCCATGGATTTTTTCAACGCATCGGCAGAAGGGCGGCAACCTAGAATTGCTGCCGACGGCGCTTGACCTGAAGGGACGGCTTGCCGGCGCAAGTTTTCGGGAAACAGGAAAGTCGAACTCTGGGAGACCAGAAAATTTCCCAAACTAGTCCAGGATTGCCATTGATTGGAGGAAACCAAGACGGCCTTGCGAAAGGTAATTTCCGCCTCGACGTCCCGGTTCAGCCCACCCTGTGCCGCGCCAAGATTGATCAGATAGAATCCGTTTCGCGAATTCTCCGCGACCTTGTTTTCGCAAAGTTTTTCAGCCTTTTGGTAACAAGATTGGGATTCGTTGGTTTGGCCGTCATCCCCCAGCATCCGGCCGAGCCGCAACAGCCGGTCGATATCATCCGGCTGCCGTTTCAATTCCACCTGAAGCTGCGAAATCTGATCGGACGAATCCGTATCCTCTTCCACCACGCATTGATAGTTTCCAAATTTAAATCCCGAATGAAAACCCAGATTCATTTTGGGAAAGACGGCCAATTCACGCAGCCGGGCGGCGCCGCGAGGAGGGGCGGCGGCCTGGCCGGCCAGCGCCACCACCAAAATGCACATGACCAGAATGGTTCTCATTCGCGTTTCCCGCCGAGATGGTTGATTTGAGCATAAATGACAGGCGGAAAGCAAATCATTCATTGGCGGTGGGCGCACGACAGATTCCTTCCGTTGAGGCAGATATGGCGCCGCTGGCGCAAAATTGAGTCTGCCCTCACCCTGCCCTCTCCCGTCAGAACGGGCGAGGGTTTCCGTTCTCCGTTCGTTCGAAATACGGCCAATAAATTTAATTGCACGAATAACAGGCAAAAGAAATCCGTCTTTCCGCCCCGACGAATCAATTAGATTTCATTGTGCCGGGATGCGGTCGAGCTGGAGGGGGAACGATACCCCATTCTGGCTCCAGGAGCCGACAAGCCGTCCTTTGGCCAATTTTCCGGCGAAGACGCCGCCGAAGGCCTTCCATTCCATTTTGAGATCGGGATACTTGAAATCAGCGGAGGTTGCGGGGATGCCGTAGCCCCCTTGATCGGGGCTGTCCATGGTGGCGGAATAAGAGCCATCGGGCATGAGCGCCACATGGAAGACAATGTGGAGTGGGTTGTGATTGACCTCCACCGCTCCTTTCCAGTGGCCTTGCACCTGATTGGGCGCTCCCTGGCCATAGTCATTTTCGGTTGCTGCGGATGCCGGTGCGGTTTGCGCCGCCCGCGCCAAGGTCAATGGAAATTTCTTACCCATTTGGGTCCAAGTTCCGGCTATCTGATCGTCCCGGTCATTGACGGTTCCTTCGAAGCTTCCGTTGATGCCGGGCATTTCGAATCGGACGCCCGGTTTATTGTAGCTCATGGTGGGGATTGGCAAATTGTGGGCGCCTTGATCGACGCTATCCATCTGGGCATGAAACGTACCCGGCGTTGGCTCGGCAATTCTAAGATTTAGATGAAGCTGGGCGGCTCCCACGTCCAATGTCCCCGACCACGCGCCCTGCAAATCCGAATCCGACTTGGGCGAATAATCGTTCTCTGCGAGCGTTTCCTCCACCTGGGGGGCTTCAGTGGTTCGCTTTAGCGATAGTGGGAACGAGCGGTTGAGCTGTCTCCATCTCCCCGACAACTCCGTCCGGTCAGCATTCAGGGTCGCGTGGTAAGTTGAAAAGATCGCCGGCAATTCAGCGGCGATCGAATTGGGTCCAGCGGAGAGTTTCGTGACAGTGACGCCTCGGGCGCCTTGGTCGATGGAATCAAGTTCGGCGCGAACAGTATCGTTCGTCTTGAAAATCCGCAGCACGAGGCGCAACTTGGCCTGACCAACGGACAAAGTTCCCTCCCAACTGCCCTCCAAGTTGGCCAGGGCGGCTTTGGATCGAGCAACGCCGACCGAATGGACGACGAAGGTGGTGGTTCCCGCCGCCAGCAAGAGGATTGCGCCAGCGACGACAGTGGATTTCAGTTTTGACCAGGCCACTTGCATTCGCTAATTAAACACTCGTTTTGCCAAAAACCGAACATATTTTTCCCCGGCGTGTGGCTGAACCCAACCGCAGCTCCCGACTGCGGCACATGCGGATGCCGGGGCGAATGCGAATCGGGTGTTTTGGCCATGAGAAAATGGCCGTTTAGCTTGATCCGGGTGCAGGACAAATAGAGGCCGTGCGGCCAGGTCCGCCCTAGTGATCACCGATCACCGGAGGGAGTGCCACCTTCTCCTGGAGGGGGGAGCAGGCCGGATGAGGGCGAGCAACTTTTTGCGCCAACGGCGCCACATTTTGAGCCCGTTAATTGAACCGGATGGCGACAGTGCCGTCCAGGCGTTTGGATAGGTCAACGGGATCGCCCACAGCGACTTCCTGCGGGTTTACTTGATAGGCCCAGACGGAAAAGTAGCTGAGGGCGGCTTGTCCGTAGATGGTGGTGAAGGCGCCGTCAACCGCGTCGCATCCGTGCGCGACTTTCACGCGGCCAATACGCGGGATATTATAACGGGCATCAAAGGTCAACCAATCCTGGCCGAGATAGACTTCGCAATAGGCGTGAAAATCCATGGGGCTGCCTGGATCCGTAAAGCCGATGTCCGGCAGGTGCCCGGTCACATAGCGCGCCGGCAAATTGAAGGCGCGGCACAGGGCGATGACCGCATGGGCGAAGTCCCGGCAGACGCCGTAGCGTCGGCCGATGACCTCCGAGGCGGAGAGGTCGGAGCGCCCGGACAGGGTGCGGTATTCGATGTTGTTGTGGACCCAGTCGCAGATGGCCTGCACGCGGGGCAGGCCGTGCTGGATCTGGCCAAAATTATTCCACGCAAAATCCATCAGTTTGTCCGAATCGCAATACCGGCTGGGCAAAGTATAACGAAGAACCTCATACGGCAACTGGCCGACCGGCAGAACGTTTCCCTGAATCTCCCGGCTATCGGGCAGGGAGGAGATGGCCACCAGCGCGTCATGGCGGATTTCATTGCGGCCCGGCATGAGCATCGAACGGTACGTGATATTGCCATGGCTGTCTTGGAATTCATACGAAGGCTGGCCGATGCCGAACGAGAGTCTTTCCTGCGTCACCAGGACCCGGGTTTCCAAACGCGGCTTGAGCACGAACAGCGCCGGGGTGGGCAGGGTGGTGTCATAGGCAATATTGCAGCCAACCCTGACGGTGATGTTTAGCGGAGTCCAAATCATAGCATACAAGGTATATCCCTATCCGTTTTAATCCACCTGATTTATCGATTTATCGCATTTCCCGTTCGCGATTGAGATGATTTTTGCGCTGGGCGGCAATTCAGACTGGTGACAGAATCCCAGGCGGAACGACACGATTATGAAAACTGCGCGCATACCAGCTGCTATTTTTGGGGTAATGATTGTCGGCTACATCGTTTTTCTGGCGGGCACGGCTTCATTATTGCCGCCGAGAATAGCCTCTCATTTCGATGCCAGCGGCCGGCCTGATGGCTGGTCGAACCGTTCGACCGCCGTGATTCTGCACAGCATCTTCGGTTTGGTGTCGCCAATCGTCATCACCACACTTTGTTGCATCTTTCGGTTTATCCCGGTGGAAAAGATCAAAATGCCGCGGCGCGATTATTGGTTCAGCCCGGAACGCCGGGACGAGACCTGCACCTATCTGGCGCGCCAAGGTCTGGCGCTGGGCAGCCTGCTGATCGGACTGCAGGCGCTGGCTTGGTATCAGGTGGTGGAGGCGAATACGGCCGAGGTGAAGCAACTGCCGCAGACAGCATTCACCTTTGTGCTAATGGCTTATGGGCTGGTGATGGTCATGTGGGTTCTCCGCCTGTTCCGCCATTTTGTCCAGCCTCCCACGGAAAGGTCCTGATGGCGGTTTTTCAGGGCGAGGTTTGGTGCTTTTTGATGAGGGAAAGGATTGTGGCCGCGAACACCAGCCACACGACGAACGCTCCGATGGAGATCATCCCGGTAAAAACGTAGCGCAAGACTGGGTTTTGAGTTTTTTGGAAGACCGATTTGTTGATGGCCCACGCGGCTCCGCCGCACCCGCCACCGATTGCCCCGCCGATCGCGATCAACGCGAAGGGGAGCGCGATCCAAATGTGCTCATACCAGGCCAGGTCTTGTTTGGACGCCATGACAGGAAGGGGAGCCATGCGCTGGACGGGCGGCGGCAGGGAGGAGGCGGCTGCCGGTTCGGGATGGGAGATGCGCAGTTTCAAGCCTCCGCTGGACGGTGTGGATAGTGGCTCGTCTGAGGGTTGGGCCAGGATGGCATTGGCGGCAGCGACGCCATCGGCGCCACAAACAGGGCAGGCGACCGGCGACGATATCCGACCATCGACGGGTTCCACGTCGAAGGCGTAATGCTGGCCACAGGCGCATACGATTTTGATCGTTCGCATAGGGTAAGGGAGGGAAATGTTCAACCACTTCTTCTGATTCCGATTGCCTATAATCTACTCCGAAGTGTTGATTTCACAATTCAAACCTGTGGCGAGGTGAAAGCGCCGAAAGCGACCCGTTGGCGATGTTTTCGGTCTATTTTACCGTGCTCTGCGGGGCTGGTTTTGGGGCGGAGAACAACAAGTTGGAATGAACGGAGGGGGAAATAGATCTAGGTGGATTAATTGATGGGGGATTTTCAATGCGCTTAAACTCGACGTCGGGTTTTGACACACGAATCTGGCATATGATGGGGTCGGAATAATTCAGCACCATGGCCGAATCCGAGCACTCCGGGACGATCACCGTCATGGAATAAGGAGTGGTCCGATAGACCCCGGGAGACAGTTTCTGGCTGGCAAAGAGTTGTTTGGGTGGAATTGAGAGTAACATTTTCGGTGGAACCTTGCTGTTTGTCGCAGCGATGTCCGCCGTCAGTTTGGTGGTGGCTAGGCCAACAACGACTGCCGTCGAGATTCCAAACAGGACTAATATTTTTCGCATGCCGTTAAATTTAGAACGGGGCCACGTTGGCGCGTTCAAGAAGTCCGCCTCATCCGGCGCTACTTTGACCTCTGCCGAACCGGGGCCACGATCTTCATTGGGTGTTGATCGAATCGCGATACGGCCCCGGCCTGGGCCGAAGCCGAGAAAAGTCTCAATAAATTCAAGCATTAGCACATTATCTGGGTTTTTGCTCCGATGAAAACACGCAAACGGACCTTTTAAATGTGTCTTCACATGCGAGTTAGACGGAACTGGCGAGAAAATGCTCCGGATAGCGGGGGAAATTCAAATAGTGCGTCTCCTTTTGTGACTAAGATGACTCCGAATTATACACATACGGGAAAGACCTAATGGTGATCTGATTTTTCTTCGATTATCCTTAAGCATTAGCACGTTTCTGGCCGATAGAGAATCAGGTATTGAAATTGCTGTGTGACCCATTATGAATGCACCCGAATCCTCTGAACGTCAGGGCGTCAAGATAGAAGTCCAAGGACTTCGCAAGAGCTACAATGGCCAGGAAGTTTTGCGGGGACTGGATTTTGAGGTTAAACCGGGTGAAGTATTTGTGATCATGGGCCCGAGCGGCAGCGGCAAATCGGTCCTGTTGAAGCAGTTGATCGGCTTGGAACAGCCGGATTCCGGCAGAATTCTCATCGAAGGCGAACCAATTCAATCGCGTGGTTTTGTCCGGCCTTACCGGGCGGCCATGGTGTTTCAGTCCTGCGCGCTGCTTCATTGCCTCAGTGTCGGCGCCAACGTGGGTCTTTATCTGGAAGAACATACCAACACCCGTCCGGCCGAGATTGCGCGGATTGTCTCCCGCACACTGGAACTGGTCGGCCTGAAGGGAACCGAACATCGCATGCCCAGTGAACTGTCCGATGGCATGCGCAAGCGCGTCGCCATTGCCCGCGCGCTGGTCGTGGAACCGCAACTGATTCTTTATGACAAGCCGACGTGCGGCCTCGATCCGGTTGCTTCGGTGGAGATCGCTGAAATCATAGTTGATCTGGGAAAACGGATTCATGTCACCTCGGTGATCGTTTCTCACGATCGCGACCTGGCGTTCAGCGTTGCGGATCGAATTGCGGTGATTGAAGACGGAAACATCATTGCGGTGCGGACGCCCGATGACTTGCGACGCGATCCTGATCCCCGCATTCAAAATTTTCTGAACGTTCATTTTGATCATTCCGAAGGCTGCGGCAGCTTCCGCAATGGCGGCGACACGGCGAGCTGGCATTCGACCAATTATACCGGTGAACGGTATTTGGCCGGGGCAGCGTAGAACTTCACAGCCATCATTTCGGTTGGCCACAAGGCTGCCCACCGCTTAACCTTGGGGTCTGATGCGGTTGCTTGACCGATATTTATTTCGCGAATTGCTGACGCCACTGGTCTTGTGCCTGGGCGGATTTCTCATTTTCTGGGTCTCCCTCGACTTGTTTCAACAGTTGAGTGAAATGCAGGACAACAAACTGCATGCGCTGGATGTGCTGGAATACGCCATGGCGATGGTGCCGGCGTTTCTGGTCACCATTTTGCCGATCATTCTGCTGCTGGCGCTACTGTACACGCTCACCGCCCATGCGCGCCATAATGAGATTACCGCCATGCGGGCGGCGGGGATCAGCTTGTGGCGGATCTGCCTGCCTTATTATATCACCGGACTGCTGGCGGCGGGTGCGGTTTATGCCCTGAACGAATACGTGGCACCAGACTGCTCCATGTGGGCCGACCAAATCATGCACCGTTATGTGCACGCGGACATGAACGCTGACGCACTAAAGAAGTTACGGGGCCTGGACTTCAAGAACGCTTCGGGCACACGCCTCTGGAAACTGGGGGAGTTTCACCCTGAGAGCGGCGACGTTTCACAGCCCCGCGTCGTTTGGCATCGAGCGGACGGCTCGGATTTGACGATCTACGCGGATTCGGCGGCCTTTACCAACGGGGTGTGGACGTTTTTTCATGCGACCCAGTATTTACAAGCCAGCACGGCAGTGCAGGCTCAAAAACTGCCGGAGACCAATGTGTTGACCATGCCGGAATTTGACGAACGGCCCTCCCAAATAGTCAACGAGCTGAAAATCGAGCAGTACCGGGGCAAGGACGACAGCGACCTCAATATTCCGCTGCCGGCTATTCTCAGTTACCTGCATCATCATCCGCGTCTTCCCAAAAAAGATACCGGCTGGCTGCAAACGCAATTGCAACGGCGGTTTTCCACACCGGCCACCTGCCTGGTGGTGGTGATGATTGCGGTTCCCTTTGGCGCGGCCACCGGCCGGCGCAACCTTTTTACCGGCGTGGCGAGCAGTATTTTCATCTGCTTCTTTTTTATCGTCATCCAAAAAATCAGCCTGGCGTATGGCAGCAACGGCAGCGTGCCAGCGTGGCTGGCGGCATGGCTGCCGAATATTATCTTTGCGGGCGCTGGACTATTTCTAACACTGCGGGCTAAATAATAGTGTGAGTGACGAACTGGCCAGATTGAAATCACGGTGCGAGCGGCTCGACCTGCTGTATCAAGTCAGCAAGGTCATCCATTCCACGCTCGACTCCCAGGAAGCCCTGCAGCTGATTGTGAGCGAAGCCGTCCGCCTGATGCGCGCCTCCAGCGGTTCCGTGGTGTTGATCAATCCGACGACGGGTTTTCTGGAAATTCACGCCTCGTTTAATCTGCCGGCGTCAGCCACCAAGATGAAATTGCGGGTGGGCGAAGGAATCACGGGCTGGGTGGCCCGCCATGGGAAACCCGTGCGCCTGGCCGATGTCACCAAGGACGTCCGTTACGTGGCCGCGCGCGGGGGAGTAGTCTCGGAACTGGCCGTGCCGCTGGAGGTGAAAGGCGAGATCCGCGGCGTGGTGAATGTGGATTCCGATCGTCAGGATGCATTCACCGCGGAGGATCAGGACCTGCTGCAAGAGCTGGCGGTCCAGGCCACGAAAGTCATTCAAAACACCTGGCTCTACGAACAGTTGCGGCTGAAAGTGAGGCTGTTCGAATCCCTGTCCAGCGTGAGTCGCACGATCAATTCGACGCTGAATCTGGACGAAGCGCTGCGGGCGATCACGTGTGAGGCCTGTGAATTAATGCGGGCGCGGATGTGTTCGCTCATGATGGTTGATGACTCGCGGGAATGGCTGGATCTTCGCGCGAGTTTCGGCGCGGGCGATGCCTACGTAAAAAAGCCGCGGCTGAGCACGGAGGAAAGCCTGCTCGGCGTGGTTCTCCGGCGCAAAAAGCCGCTGCAGGTGGCGAATGTCCAGGGCGACAATCGTTATCAAAATGTCGAACTGGCGCGCCGCGAAGGATTAATTTCCCTGTTAAGCGTGCCGCTGCTTTTTGCGGGGCAATCGATCGGCACCCTGAATGTTTACACGGGGCGGCCCTACAATTTTTCGAACGAGGAAATCCGGATTCTCAGCGCGCTGGCGGAACTGTCCGCCATTGCAATCGAGAAGGCGCGCTTGTACGAACGGGTGGTGGACGTGGAGGAACAATTGCGACAGAACGAAAAACTCTCGGCGCTCGGCTTGCTCGCCGCGGAGGTGGCCCATGAAATCCGGAATCCGCTGACGGTCATGAAATTGCTGTATCACTCGCTGGACCTCAAATTCAGTTCCGGTGATCCGCGGACGAAGGACGCGAAAATCATCGAGGACAAGATGGAGCATCTCAATAAAATCGTGGAGCAGATCCTGGCTTTTGCCCGCACCACGGAACCGAAGCTGACGCCGGTGAATTTAAACGAGCTGGTGGATGAACTGGGCCTGCTGGTCCGGCACAAGCTCAACAACCAAAATATCAAGCTGGTGCGGCAGTTGCAGGAAACCCTTCCAGCGGTGATGGGCGACGCCCCGCAATTGGAGCAGGCGTTTTTGAATCTGATTCTCAATGCCGCCGAAGCGATGCCGGAAGGCGGCACGCTCACGATTCGGTCGAAGGAAATCTGCGCGACGCCGGCCGAGACCGACAAGTCGACGCACGTGACGCTGGAGTTCAAAGACACGGGGAAAGGCATGAGCGAGAAGATGCAAAAACAGGCGTTCACCGCCGTTCTCGCGACGACGAAAGCCAAGGGAACCGGTCTCGGGCTGGCCATTGTCGGACGCATTGTCGAGACCCATCACGGTCAGATCCGGATTCAATCGCGCATGGGCCGTGGCACGACGATTTCCATTCACTTGCCGATTGCGGTCAAGGAGGGAGAACCACCGGCGGGGAGTTGAAATCCATATTCGGGATTATTGATGAAGGAGGAGAGACCTGGAGGCAGAGAAATCAATTTCTACTCCGGAGGAACTAAATCGCTCCCAAAGCGTCGCGAAATTCGATTACGTGAGGCTTCGGAAATTCACGGAAAATAGCACATCAATCAGGGCGCGCGATTCAACGCTTACAGCGTTGAGGGGATAGTTTGGTTTTGACCAAGGGTAGCCCCTCGTCGGACTAGGGCCAACCGCTGGGCTGATTGATTTAATCCTTTCGAGATTTGGCAGAGAGCGTTGGTTCACGTGGGCTTGGGCAAACCTTATATTCTGAGATTGAAATGAACCG
>Ga0302319_10019357_pt1 | contig 12371 bp, 8 predicted proteins | sample Bog_T0_2_FD_203319 | JGI IMG/M metagenome (GOLD analysis project Ga0302319, IMG submission 203319) | Peat permafrost microbial communities from Stordalen Mire near Abisko, Sweden - Bog_T0_2 | ecosystem: Environmental > Terrestrial > Soil > Wetlands > Peat | place: Sweden: Abisko, Stordalen Mire... | reverse complement strand
TACCAAGGAAGTTGTCCTGGGTGAAGCCTGTCCTGACCGGTTGCAGCCAGTCGCGCCGATCTTCATAGGTGGCACCCGAATAGCACCAGAAGGCCGGCGTCTGGCGGCCGCTGGCGAGCAGCCGCGTATCGCCATTGGTCCAGCTGCGAAGGGTCAGGATCGAAGAGGACGTGTTGCGATAGGCGATCCGGATGAGGGCCATGCCCGGGTGACGCGCGTAGAGCGTCGCAGACACCGTCTTCTCGATGCCACCGGCGGAGGTGCCGGACAACTGCACGCGCGCGCCGGCGCCGTTCACATCCTCCAGGGTGTCGCGGCCTTGATGATGAATGGCGAAATCCGCAATGTACTGGCCGTCATCGTCCAGCAGGTAATCGCTCGCGCCCCAGGCGCTTAGCGGGATCCAGCGCTTGCCTGCGCGCAGCGATACGCGAGCATGCAGTGTCGCATCCCACTCGAGGCGCAGCGCTGAGTCCTCAAGCGTGGCCGCCACTGTGCGGCCGGGTGCGCCTGCCGGACTCGCATCGGCTCTGGCTTGCGCTGGCAGCAGCCCGTGGCGCAGTGTCAGTGCGAGACCCCCGGCAAGCTGAACAAACTGTCGGCGTGAAGTCATTTCCTGAGCCACCAGCTTTTATTCATTGTCGTGTGCACTCCGCCTATTGACTTGAGCGCAAAAAATAATAACATCAATCGCAAGAACACGAAAGTCTAAATAGGGATAAGGACTTTCATATTCTTTCGTTTTGAGTGCTCACTAACGCTTCAATAAGCCATGTCGTAAATGGCAGAGGGAGATTCAGCGTGCGAAGTCTCAAGCCTACGTTGATTGCGATCGTGCTGCCATGCCTGGCGCTGGCGGGCATCCTCGCCGCACCCGCCAACGGGACTGCCGCGGCGGCCACGCCAGCAGCCACGCCTGCGATCGATGCAACTTCAGCCCCAGAAGCGGCCCCGGCCGCGAACGAGAAAGACGATTCGCAGCTCGAAGAGGTCATCGTCACTGGACTGCGCGCAAGTTTGGAGAAGTCCCTCGTCATTAAGAGGGATGCCTCCGTCGTGCTCGATTCGATCAACGCCGAGGAGCTGGGAAGATTCCCGGATGCGGATGTCGCCGACTCGCTCGAGCATCTGCCCGGCATCACCATCAGTCGCACCACCGGTGGCGAAGGCGAGAAGGTCAGCGTGCGAGGCTTCGGGCCGCAGTACAACATTGTGACGCTCAACGATCGCATTCTTGCTACGGATGATGATTCGCGTGATCTGGCATTCGATGTGCTGCCCTCGGAAGTGATCTCCGGCGCCGATGTGCTCAAGTCATCCGAGGCTGCCGCGCTCGAGGGCAGCATCGGTGGCACCGTCAATCTGCGGACCGCGAGTCCCTTTGACAATCCCGGCCTGCACGCTGGCGTGCACGCCGAGGGCAATTACAACGACATGTCCGACCTGCATGGCTCCAAGGTCTCGGCCTTCTTCGAGAACACCATTCTGGATCAGAGCGTCGGCTTTCTGCTCGCCGGCGTCGAGTCGGACAACCACACCCGTACCGACTCGTTGAACGCCTACACGCAGAACATCTATGGTCCGGCCTACTACCCCTTCACCAGCACGGGTGGTCCCGGCTCGGTGCCACTTGCCGTGACACCCTGCTGCATTACCTTCGGATCGGTTTTCGATAACAAGAAACGTGATGCGCTGTCGGGAGCCCTCGAGTGGCATCCGAGCGACACCTTTAAAGTGACTGCGGATGGATTGTGGACCAAGCTTGAAGATCCGCAGATTGGCTACAACCAGTCCTACTATTTCCCCTATGGTACCGACCAGAACAACAATCCGACCTGGTTCAATCCCGTTATCAATAACGGCCTCGTCACCTCAGTAACTTCAAACTACTTCACGCCGGAGATTGTCAATAACACCACGAACCGCAACGTGGTCACCGTGATGTATGGGTTGAAGGGCAGCTGGCAGGCGTCCGACAAGTTGTCGTTTGACTTCGATACCTACCGCTCGACGGCCAGCCGGCCTGAGGGCGGCGCGGACACCTTTGTGACTGCAGGCCTGGTATCCGCTACGCCCTATGCACAGGATCTGCTCACCATTACCGATGTACCCAATAGCCTGCCAAATCTGAATGTCATGATTCCTCCGAGCCAGCTCGGTCTTACCACCTGCCCGACTGGCACGGTCAGCAAGACCAACGCGGCCTACTGCTCGTACACAGCGTTGATGAACTCCGGTTTCCTGAACAATAACCAGTACTGGGCGACGCACTATGTGGGGCTGAATGGTTATTCCGTGGAGGATCAAATCAACGGCTTCAAACTGGATGGGACCTATCACGCGGACCTCGGGTTCTTCAAGGACCTGCAGTTCGGCGCTGGTTTCAGTCATCGCGACAAGTCACGCATTGACAGCAGCAACGACTGGGACAATGGCTCCGGTCAGTATGGCACTTTGTATGAAACGGCCGGCTGCCCGCTGCAGTGCAATCCTTATACGTTCGGCGGCCAGGGGTTCAACGTCATTTCATTTACGAAGCCGCCTAATTTCCTGCAGGGCGCTGGCGGATCGTACCCGTCCGTGCTGCCGCAACTGAATGTACCGGCGCTGCTGGCCTACCTAGCAAGCCTGAATGGAAAGGCCAATCCGTTTTTCTGCTCGGCGCTGCCTTGCTCGAGCCCGTTCAATCTGGCCGAGACCTTGCCGGTGCCGAACCCTTTCAATTCCTATAACGTGGCTGAGAAGACCTTTTCACTCTTTACTGAGGCTACCTTCCGCGGATCGAACTGGTCCGGTAACCTCGGCGTGCGCGTCGTGCGCACCACGACGCTGGCGGCCACGGCGCAAGCGGTTCCGGTCTCGCTGTGGACACCGTCCGCGGTGAACTCGACCCAGACCTACAACGTCCAGTACAGCACCGCGCAGCAGTTCCTGCAGCAGGCCACCTACACGCTGGCACTGCCTTCGGCCAATTTGAGTTATTGGGTGGTTCCGGGTCGCCTGCAACTGCGTACCGCGGTGGCCGAGACGATGTCGCGCCCGGAGCTCAATCAGCTGGCTCCGAATGCCACCAACAATGCGATCAATGGCCAGCCGGAGATCGATTACAGCGGCACCGCCGGCCTCAAGCCCATCAAGGCCTGGGGAGCGGATGTTTCACTTGAGTGGTACTACAGGCCGCATTCGGCCCTTAATGGCGCGCTCTTCGCCAAGAAGGTCACCGACGATATCTACACCGCCTCGAGCTCCAACGTGAATCTGGGCACGCTGGAATATGTGGGCGGACCGCCCGGCACGGTGCCGGGGACACCCTTTCTGTGGACTATCACCGCACCGGCCAACGGCGCCAAGGAAATCTACACCGGCGTCGAGCTGAGCTGGCAGCACTTCCTGGACAATGGTCTGGGCACACACATGCAGTTCACCCGCACATGGAGCACCGGGTACGATCAGTTTGGCAACTCAACTGGCGCCGTCAACGAGGCGCCTCCAACCACGTTCTCGGTCAGTCTCATCTATGACAAAGGACCGTTCAATGCCGATGTGAACTGGGATTACACCTCTCGCTACACGCTCTATTGCAACCAGTGCACGGAGGTCCCAGGCTGGCCGGCCATCTCGGATCCCTTCTCCTGGGTGACGGCGAGCCTGCATTACACATTCTTCAAAGGTTTCGAGGTGTACCTCGAGGGCAAGAATCTCACGGACAGCATCGCGCGCACCTACCTGAACGGCAATCCGCTGCTGCCCTGGGCGCCTGGCCAGCTCGTGGGCCAGAGCGCGAGCGGTGTGGGTGCGGGCTACAGTAACTACGGTCGCAGCTACGTGGCCGGGCTCTCGTACCGGTTCTAAGATGAAAAAACCCTGGCTCATCTACGCGCTGATCACCACCGGGTTCTGGGGCATCTGGGGCGCGTTCGCCGAATTTCCCACACGTCATGGGTTTCCGGAAACCCTGGTGTATGTGGTGTGGGCCTTGACGATGATTCCACCGGCGCTCTACGCGATGCAGCGCGTTGGCTGGCGCGTGCTGCGCGATGGCAAGTCGATCCTGCTGGGATCACTGATCGGCCTGACCGGCGCGGGGGGTCAGATGCTGCTGTTCCATGCCGTGCACACCGGTCCGACTTATCTGATCTTCCCGATCATCGCCTTGTCCCCGGTGATCACTATCGCCTTGTCGATGCTGTTTCTCAGGGAGCGGGTGACGAAGCTGGGCGCTGTCGGCGTTGCCCTGGCGCTGCTCGCGCTGCCGTTGTTCAACTACTCGCCCGCCGATGATGCTGCGGTTTCTGGCGGCCAAGGCTTCTCGTGGTTTCTCTATGCCTTGATCATTCTTCTGGCCTGGGGCGTGCAGGCCTATTTCATGAAGCTGGCCAATGACACGATGGATGCGGAGAACATCTTTCTATATATGACCGTGACGGGCCTGGTGCTGGTGCCGATTGCACTGTGGATGACCGACTTTAGTGTGCCAATTAACTACGGCTGGCAGGGGCCGGGGCTGGCTGCAATCACGCAGATCCTCAATGCTGTGGGCGCCCTGACCTTGGTATATGCGTTTCGTTTCGGCCGGGCTCTAGTGGTGGCACCGCTCGCCAATGCGGGTGCGCCGATGATCACAGCGATTGTCTCGATGATCGTACTCGGGGTCATGCCCAATGGGATTACGATCCTGGCTATCGCCATGGCCACACTCGCCGCGGTGCTGCTGGCGATCGAGCCAGAAGAGAAACCCAGCAAGCACGTGGCATGAAGTCAATACTGGATGTGATCCGGGAGCACAAGAGCGGGTCTAACGGCGGACTCTACGCGGTGTGTTCCGCGCACCCGCTGGCCATTGAAGCAGGTCTGCGCCTGGCACACCGAGGCGAGGGCCTCGCACTGATCGAGGCGACCTCGAACCAGGTGAACCAGGACGGTGGCTACACAGGTATGCGCCCGCGCGACTTTCGCGCCAGGGTTTACGCGATAGCCGCAGCCGTTGGCCTGGCTCCCGAGCGCATCGTGCTCGGGGGCGATCATCTCGGCCCCAATTGCTGGCAACGACTGCCGGCCGCGGCGGCCTTGCAGAAATCGGCGATCCTGGTCGATGAGTATGTGAGTGCAGGGTTCCGCAAGATCCATCTGGACTGCACGATGTCCTGCGCAGATGATTCCAAGGCGCTCGACGATGAATCGATCGCCGAGCGCAGCGCCGCACTGTGCAGGAGTTCCGAGGCCGCCTGGATGCGCTCGGGTGGTGAGGCGCCGGTCTATATCGTAGGTTCTGAAGTACCGGTGCCAGGTGGCGCGCACGAGGCGCTTGGGGCGCTCGAGCTCACGACGCCGGCCGCAGCGCGCGCGACCCTCGATGCGCATCGCGGCGCCTTTGCACGACACGGTCTTGAGGCCGCGTGGGAGCGGGTCGTGGGGCTGGTCGTCCAGCCCGGGGTCGAGTTCGATCATGAGCATATCATCGACTATGTGCCTTCCAAAGCGGTGGCGTTGAGCCGCAGCATTGAAGCGGTGCCGGGCGTGGTGTTCGAAGCCCATTCCACGGACTATCAGCGACCCGCCGCGCTTGCAGCGCTGGTGCGCGATCATTTTGCGATCTTGAAGGTGGGGCCCGCCCTGACCTTTGCCTTGCGCGAGGTACTCTGGGCCCTCTCGGATATGGCCACTGAACTGAAATTAATGCCCGAGGGCTCGCTCAAGGAGACGCTGCTCGCGCAGATGCGGCAGGATCCGCGTTTCTGGAGCGCCTACTACGTGGATCCCAAGCGGCAAGCCTTTGACCTGCAGTTCAGCTTGAGTGATCGGATACGCTACTACTGGGCAGCGCCGGCAGTTGAGCGCTCCTGCACGCAGCTGCTCGAGCGATTGGCCCTCAGGCCAATCCCGAAGGCGCTGGTCAGTCAGTATCTGCCGGTTCAGTATGCCGCGATTCGCGCTGGCCTTCTAAAGAATGAACCACGCGAGCTCGTGCTCCATGGCATTGAACAGGTGCTAGCGCACTACGAGCTTGCGTGTCGTGGGCACACTATCGCGGATCGCCCGTTGTCAAAAGGGGGGAATGAATGAGCATCCTGGGGCACCCGAAGGCCGCACTGGCGGTTGCTGGAGGCATCGCGACCGCGCGCGAGATCGCGCAGCAGCCAGCCGTGTGGAGGAAAATTGAAGAAACGATGGCGCACAAGGCTGCAGGTCTGCGCGCTTTTCTCGAGCCGCTGCTCGAGCGGCGCACGCTGCGCATCGTCCTGACCGGAGCAGGAACCTCCGCCTTCGTCGGTGAATGCCTGGCCGCAGCGCTAAAGCATCGCACCCACCTGCGCGTGGATCCGGTGGCAACCACCGACCTGGTAGGCTCACCCTCGAGCTGGCTTGAGCCTGCGACCCCGACCTTGCTGGTCTCGTTCGCACGCTCCGGGAACAGCCCGGAGAGCGTCGCGGCACTTATGCTGGCCGAAAGCACCGTGCCAGACTGCCATCATCTGATCTTTACCTGCAATGCTGAGGGCAATCTGTATCGGCAGGGGCAATTGCTGCGCAACGCGCATGCCGTGCTGCTGCCGGCGGAGACCAACGACGGCGGCTTCGCAATGACCTCTAGTTTCACCGGCATGATGCTTGCCGCGGCACTGGCCTTCGGCCTGCTACCTCAGGAGCGAGCCGCGGCCATGGCTGAGTGGGCCTCGCATGTAATCGAATCGGCGCTGCCGGCGATTGCGCAACTGGCCAGTTCCGGATTCGAGCGCGTCGTGTACCTTGGAACCGAGGCGTTCAAGGGGCTGGCCCGCGAATCGGCACTCAAGCTGCTCGAGCTCAGTGACGGCAGTGTAGTGGCGCTGGCCGAAAGTCCGCTGGGGTTCCGGCATGGCCCCAAGACAATCGTCAACACCCGGACGTTGGTGGTGCTGTTTCTTTCCAACGATCCGTATACGCGCCGCTATGAGCTGGATGTCCTGCGTGAGCTGCGCGCGGATGGTGTCGCGGCGCGCGTGGTCGCGCTGTGCGCCGAGCCGCCGGAGAGCGCCTCAACTGATGATATTGTGCTGCCGGGCGCTCGCGGCGCAACCGATCTTGAGCTGTGCTTCCCGTACGTGGTGTTTGCGCAGACCTTCGCATTCCTGCGATCACTGAATCTGGGTCTACGGCCCGATACACCGAATGCCAGCGGCGTTGTCAATCGCGTGGTGCAGGGCGTGTCGATTTATCCCTGGACCGCAGCCCGGTGAACTTCTATCTCGGTATCGATGGCGGCGGGACCAAGACCGATTTCCTGCTGATTGATGAATCGGGTCGAGTGCTGGCCTCACACCGCGCGGGCTCGGCCTACTATCTCGAGACTGGCCTCGCGGCACTCGAGGCCATGCTGGCCACTGGCATCCGGGAGACCTTGCAAGAAGCTGAGGTTCCAGCGGCCAGGCTCACCTTTGCCTTCATCGGTTTGCCGGCGCACGGCGAGGACAGCGCGTTGCTGCCGCGCCTGGATCGGGTCGCGGCCTCGCTGCTGCCGCTGGAGCGGCATCGCTGTGGCAACGACATGGTGTGCGGCTGGGCGGGCGCGCTCGCAGGCCGGGAGGGCATCAACCTGGTGGCCGGTACCGGTTCCATCGCCTACGGGGAGTATGCCGGACGCCGCGCGCGCGTCGGCGGCTGGGGAGAACTGTTCAGCGACGAGGGCTCAGCCTACTGGATGGCGCGCGAAGGCCTGACGCTGTTTTCGCGCATGAGTGATGGCCGGGCGCCCAAAGGGCCACTGTATGCCATGATCCGCGAGCGCTTTGCGCTGCGCGATGATCTGGATCTGTGTGGGGCGATCTATGGACCGCCTGCACTTGCGCGCAGCGAGCTTGCCGGTCTTGCCCCGATCCTGGGGCGAGCCGCGCAAGCAGGGGACACCCAGGCGCAAGGCGTGTTCGAAGCGGCCGCGCGCGAGCTGGCTTGCATGGTGCATGCAGTGCGGGATTCGCTCGACGCTCCGGCCAGCGCAGCGCTGCCGGTGTCCTACTCGGGCGGCATGTTTCACCTCGGCGAATTGCTGCTGGCGCCGATGCGTGCTGCACTCCATGCCGGCGATCGCTACTATGAATTCGTGGCGCCGCAGATGGGGCCGGCGGCCGGCGCCGCGCTGTACGCGGCCGTACTCAGCGGCACGCCGCTGACAGCCGCGGCACTGACAGCCCTTGCGGGTCAGTGTGCGTCCGAGCCGCCGGAGAGCCTGCTGCCATGAAGCAACAAATCGTGTGTGCACTGGCACTCACTCTGTCGTGGGTGGCTGTCGCAGCACAGGCTCAATCCCACTACAGCGCCGATGATTTTTCGCACGTGCGAAAACTGGACGCGCATGTGCATGCCAACACCGATGATCATGAATTCCTTGATATCGCCCGCAAGGATGGCTTCGAACTCCTATCGATCAACGTCGACTATCCGGATTTTCCGACGCTGGCCGAGCAGGCGCGCGTGGTCCACGCGCTTAAGGCGGCTGATCCAAAGCATTTCCATTTTGCGACAACCTTTTCGATGCAGGGGTTTGGTACCAGGCAGTGGACCCTCGAGACCGACCGGGCGATTGATGCGGAACTGAAGCGCGGGGCTGTCGCGGTCAAGATCTGGAAGAACGTCGGCATGGTCGAAAGGAATGAACAGGGGCATCTGATCATGATCGATGATCCCGGCTTCGATGGCGTGATGGCGCATATCGAGGCGCAGCACGTGCCGCTGATCGCACACCAAGCCGAGCCGAAGAACTGCTGGCTGCCTCTGGAGGCCATGACCACGGAGAACGACCGCAGCTACTTCCGCGAGCATCCCGAGTATCACATGTACCTTCACCCGGAGATGCCCAGCTACGAGGATCTGATGGCGGCGCGGGACCGTTTCGTCGCCCGTCATCCGCGGCTCTCCTTCGTCGGGGCACATATGGCCAGCCTCGAATGGAGCGTGGATGAACTGGCCAAGTTCCTCGATGCCTATCCGAATGCGACGGTCGATCTGGCCGCTCGCATGACGCAGGTGCAGTACCAGTCCAAGTCGGATCGCGAGAAGGTGCGTAGCTTCTTCATCCGCTACCAGGATCGGCTGCTCTACGGTACGGATCTGACCGAGAACCCACCCAGCGCTGAGGAGCGCGCGCAGAACCCCCCGATCGACATGCACGAATTCCCCACAGAGGCTGATGCCTTCTGGCGCTCAGACTGGTTCTATCTGGCAACCTCCGAGACGCAACGCATCGATGCGATCGACGCGAGCGTTGCGGGGCTCGCGCTGCCCAAGAGCGTCATTGATAAGATCTACTACCGGAACGCGCGACGGGTTTTTCGGCTCTAGCGGAGCCTGGATTCAGGCAGCCCGGTAAACATTACGGTTTTGCGGCGAGCCTAGTTTGGCAGCAGGAAACCCTTCATACACACCACCGTCCGCTCGGCCTCTTCCAGGCGCGTGTGCGCAAAACCCAGGTTGGCAGTGCACAGTACATCGCCTCGCAGGACCAGGCTCGTGTTGTTATCGAGAGGAGCATTCTGCCTGGTCGCAATCAGGAGGCGCTGTGAGCCGTCCGGTGAGAGCACCCAGATCTGATTCAGCAGGATCTCTGAAACGTAGATGTTGCCCCTGCTATCAAGCTCCACGCCATCCAGGACTGAGAACCCGGATGACAGCGGTAAAGGCTCACCGGCACTCCCATCGTCCTTGATCGGAATCCTGAGCAGCAGAGGTTCCCCATCGGTCACTGCATAGATGTTCTTCTGCTGCTTATCGATCACCAGATCATTGACGCCGAGCGGCAGGCCTGAATAGGGTTTGGCAGACCAGTTCAGAAGCGGATGCGCCGACCACAGATCTACCCGCTTGCCATCGGGCGAGATCTTCCAGATGCCGGCATAGGTGAGATCCGTCATATAGACGTTTCCCTGCGCATCGAGGGCAATATCGTCGGGAAAGCAAAAGGGCCAGCCTTCGGCCCTGGTCGCAAGTGCTGTCACCCTCCTTGTCTTGGCATCAACCTTGTAGACCCCGGAGCGCTGTACCGTCGCATCGCGGCACGCGGGGTGGAACGGGTTGGCCAGATCGAGTTCAAAGTCGCGCTTTGAGCGCTCCGTGTAGGCGACATAGAGGTTGTCAGCCTTGTCGAAATCGATCCCAAAGATCTCGCCCTTGCCACTCTCCTCCTGCGAGGGGACCCAGGCGATGTGCTCGTAGCCGCCGTCTTCTTTGAGCAGCACGACTTCGCCGCGATGCACGAGGGTGGCATACAGATTGCCCTTTGAATCGGCAGCCAGTCCTTCGGGTGTGTCGGGGAGTTTGGCCATGACCCAGGACTTGAACTGAGCCGTTGCGGGAGGGGCAATGCTGAAGCAGCAGACTCCGAATAGCAGCAAGAGAAAACTTTTCGAAAATACATCGATCAGACTTCGCGATCGGATCGCCCGCATCGGCCTGCTCATGGGCGCTTCGCCTTTGGGAGCAACGGTGCCGATGCCACGAAGCGGGACTCGAGCCTCCTGCCAGACTGCGGAGCGTGTGCCCTCGTGCGCAGATACCGCATGACCACCGCTGAACTCATGGGACGCTTCTTATAGTTCTCATGCTGTGCCGGGGCGTTTGTAGCACGCACCCGCAAGGGCGTCAATATTCACTATCTCCTGAGCGAGTCTTTTTATTGTTATAAATCAGATAGATAAACTTAAGCGCCGGCGGTAGTACCGGTAGTCGAATCTGGCTAGCCCTGCGGATCAAGAGCCCTGCGCATGGCGGCGAGGCCTTGCTGATGCTGACTCCAGTTGCGTCCCCCGCTCATGGCGCCATCGATCACCAGGTCGTGTCCGTTGATGAAACCTGATTCATCGCTCGCCAGAAATACGACCGCCTGTGCAACATCCTCGGGTAGTCCGGCAAGCGGGATGGGCTGCGCGCTCTTGTAAAGCTCATGCAATACATCGGGCGTCTTTTCCGCCGCTTCGGCCGACAGGCCGGCGGCCTTGCCGAATATGCCAGTCACGATCATGCCGGGAGAAATGGAGTTGACGCGCACCCCCGACTCGCCAAGCTCCATCGCGACACATTTGCTCAGATGGATCACGGCTGCCTTGGCCGTGCTGTAGAGCAGGGAGGATGAGAAGCCGGCTAAATGCCCGGCGATACTGGCGTTGTTGATGATGCTGCCGCTTCCCTGGCGCTTCATGTGGGGTGCGACGTGCTTCATGCCGAGTACAGCACTGCGAAGCAGCGTCGCCATCGCCTCATCAAAGCGTGCAACCTCGATGCCCTCGATCCCGCCCGGTTGGGCCGGAGCGCCGGCATTGTTGAACAGGCAGTCCACCCGGCCAAACTGCTCGATGGCCAGCACGATCAGCGCCTGTATCTGTGCCTCGACCGTGACATCGGTCTGGAGGAAACGACATCGGGCACCGAGCCTGCTGGCCAGTGCCTCGCCGTCCACTTTGCGGCGGCCGGCAATGACGACGCTGGCGCCTTCGGCGACAAAAACCTCAGCGGTGCGCGCGCCTATACCGCTGGTCGCGCCGGTGATTACCGCGACTTTGCCGTTGAGCCGTCCCAAATGTAATCCTCGCCGGTTGGGTGCGAATCCAAGGAATATTTCACGAAGGCAAGAGCAGCGCAACGCCTTCGGCGAAGCACCGGGTCCATGGTGAGGCTGCTGATTCCGATGGAATAGGAGCTCAGAGCGGCCGGACTCAGCTTGGCGTGGGGTGCAGGCGCACGCCTGCCACGCGATCCCGGCCAGCCTCTTTGCTCCGATAAAGGGCCCGATCGGCGACGCTCATCAGACGCTCGGCCAGCCCCTTGGATTTGCGAGGCACGCTCTCAATGCCGGCGACGCCAAAGCTCGCAGTGACACTGAGGCGAACGCTGCCGCTCGCGAAAGGCTGGGCCGCAAGCGCCTCCCGGAGCTTGCGGCAGACGAGCAGTGCCTGATCGAGGCCGGTCTCCGGCAGTACCACTGCGAACTCCTCGCCGCCAAGCCTTGCAATCCAGTCGGTACCCCGCCGCAGACATCGTTGCATGCGCTGCGCGACCTGGCGCAGCACCTCATCGCCCACCGGGTGGCCGTGCTGGTCGTTGATGCGCTTGAAGTGATCGATGTCGCACATGGCCACGCAGATGGGATGACTGTAGCGCGCCGCGCGCGCGATCTCCCGCAGGTAGTGCGTGGCGAAAAACCGCCGGTTGGCGACTCCCGTAAGCTCATCGGTGGTTGCGAGTCGTCGGCTCTCCACGAGTGCCGTGCGCAGGGCCGACTCCAGGTCACTGGTGCGCCGAGCGGCGCCAAAGCGCGCTTGCAGCAGCGCCTCGGAGCTACTGCCGTCCAGGCATTCGTCAGCGCCGGCCCGTAGCGCCCCTTCACTTTGCCAGTCGGCGCCACT
>Ga0302319_10019353_pt1 | contig 12372 bp, 14 predicted proteins | sample Bog_T0_2_FD_203319 | JGI IMG/M metagenome (GOLD analysis project Ga0302319, IMG submission 203319) | Peat permafrost microbial communities from Stordalen Mire near Abisko, Sweden - Bog_T0_2 | ecosystem: Environmental > Terrestrial > Soil > Wetlands > Peat | place: Sweden: Abisko, Stordalen Mire... | reverse complement strand
AACGTGCCGCCCGTGTTTCGCCCGATTACATTGAAAATCGCCTGAACCTGGCCGAATCGTACCAGCACTGGAAGGATTTGGATGCCGCCCGGCGCGAATTGAACGCCGTAGATGCCCTTTGGTCCAGTGCCCATAAGCAATTTTCCGGCCCTCACTGGGACCCAGAGTGGGCCGATTGGACCGAGAGACGCACGGCTTTGCACGGGAAATTGGATCAATTACCAGCTCCGCCAAAAACCGGCCCATAAAATTAATTGAACTTTTCTGTGGCCCGAAGGCCCCTCGTGCCCTACTTTACGGTCGAAAATCAGTAAACCGGCACTATATACATGGCAAAAAAACTGATCGCCGCTCTCGCTGATTCAGGATTGTTCCTGCGAGAATGGATCGCAAATCCCTTACGAACGGGCGCCGTCGCGCCCAGTTCGCCAAAATTAGCCGCTGCCATGGCCCGTTGGCTGCCCGAGAACCCGGACTCCCACGTCCTTGAACTCGGGCCCGGCACGGGCGCCGTCACCGAAGCGCTCATTGAACATGGCCTTCGCGAAGACCGTCTGGTCGCCATCGAACGGAATCCCAAGCTCGCGACTCTCCTGCGCCACCGTTTTCCCCGCGCCCTGATTATCAGCGGCGACGCTTGGGAAATGGTGGATCTGCTGCGCGAACGGCACGAGCCCATCGAAAGCGTGGGAGCCGTCATCTCCAGCTTGCCCCTCCTGAATTTCCCGGCGGAAAAGTGCGAGCAACTCGCGGAAAGCATCGGCTCGATATTGGAGCCGAAAGGCCGTTGGGTCCAATATAGTTACCGCATTATTGGGAAACGCTATCCCCGGGGCGCATCCCGATTCCAATTGCTCGCCTCAAAAATCGTTTGGATGAACCTTCCCCCCGCCCGCGTCCACGTGTTCCAGAAGTAATCTCAGTGTTGCGCGAGGCAAGGTCGAAACTCAGCGGCGGAAATAGCCCCAAAAAGGCGCAAAAAGCACAAAACAAAAGCGTGGCCCGCTCCGCGTCAGTTATTCGCCTTGGAAACCGGAGCGGTCGCGGTTGAATTTGGAACCAAAAAATGCTGCCAGCGGTCATTCTCCAAAACCAGTTCCAGATAGCCTCGCTGATCCAGCTGGTATTGAATGTCTAACGGAATACCGGACAAAGGATAATGATCATATCTGATCGGGCGATTCTGGCTGACCAACGCTTCTAACTTGGTCTCCCAATTATTCATCAGAACGCTCACATCCGCAAATTCGCCCCGCGGAACGGCTTTCACAAGTGAACTATTCATAGTGGACCTCAAGTAAATCATACTTTTAACCCAATGTCCAGAGATCGCCAGTTCTTTTTCAAGACGGTCCAAATGAACCACTTACGAGATTCCGCTTTCATTCCGTGTGTATCGGACAGACTCTGAGGGGAAACTTATGGCTCTTGACCCAAAGAAAACCGCGGTTCTCAGCCTGGACATCCAGCAGGGCATCTTGGGACTCGTTCCGCCTGCCCAGGCAGTCCTTCCCCAGGCCGCCCAAGTCGTGGAGTCCGCCCGAAAGGGTGGATTCCTGTTAATCCATGTCGGACTGGGTTTCGCACCCGGCTATCCCGAAGTCAGCCCTCAACATCCGCGCATTTCCATGCTCAAGGAGCGAGGACTTTTTATTCTGGGATCGGAATCGGCGCAAATTCACCCATCAATCTATCAGCCCGGCGACCTCACCGTCCATAAGCACCGGGTCAGCGCATTTTCGGGCAATGCGCTAGAAATGATCCTCCGGTCGCGCGGCATCGAAAACCTGGTCCTGTTCGGAATTTCTACCAGCGGGATTGTCCTCTCGACCGTCCGGCTGGCGAGCGATCTGGATTTCAAATGCGTGGTCATCAAAGATGCCTGCATCGATTCCGATGCGGAGGTGCATCGCGTGTTGACGGAGAAGGTTTTCGCCCATCAGGCCACCGTCATTACCGCCCAAGAATTTCAATCCTAGTTCGCCGCCGCCTGACTCTCGGCCATCGCAAGTGAATTCATGGCGTGACAACTTTATTGGTGACTGTTTCGACGATGACAGGTTTAGGCACGTCCAAGCCCCAATCCTGCAAAACTTGGCAGGAGGAATCTCGGACCGAATACGACTTGAAGGTCAAATCGCCCCCACCAGATAAGTAAAAATCGGGAGCCACCAGCAGGGATCGCAACTGCGCGATATTTTTCTCCGATTTGAAATAGCGCAATGCCTCCACCCCCTCGGTTCGAAACGAGCAACGGATCTCCTGCGGCTCGTGGAACGCATCCGGGGTTTTCTCGGTAATAAAATCCTGCGGTGCTGCGATCAAAGGTTGCGCCACCGCCCAGCTGGGCAATCACCGCGCATAACCCGCCAAAAACGAGCGCAAAACAGATGAGGATTTTATTTTTCATTCGGAAAATCCTTGAGATAAAACCACAATACATAGCCGGGATCATAAGGATCAGACAGGCTGAACTGCGACTCTGCCAAAGTATTTGTCGCCAACGTAAAAGTGAAGAGCTTCGCCCCGTTCAACGGTTTGGAGAACTTGTTCGTCATGGCAACATAAAGCGCGCCTGGTTCCCGCACCCCAATCCTTGCCGAAAGCAGCAGACAAAATAATTCCCGCAACAGGGCACTCAACCAAATGATTGGTGCGCTCGTAAAGGTCTAGATAACCCTGCAAGTTGGTTTGTTGGCCGCTTTTATCCGGCGACAACGCGATCCAGTAAATCTGGTTGCCACCGTTCGTATCCAGCCAGGGTCGAATGGCGATATTCGGATACGACCGCATTTCCGCCGGCTTCAACTGGAGGGAATACATACGTCCTATTTGGGGGTGGCACAGGCGACCCGCCTGTCCGGCAGGGCAACCTGCCCGACCGATCCCTCCAATTTCTGACTAGGTCGCACCTACGGCGCTGCCAGCGAGCCGGAGCTCGCAACGGAAATTATTTGCATAAATCCGTCTTCACGATTATGAGAGTCTGTCTGAGGAGAATGCGATAATGACTGAAACAGAACCATCGCTGGAGCGTTCTGGAACTCGTTACTGGCTGACTCGCTTCGTCATGCTGCGGCTGCTGGGGTGCATCTACGCCGTCGCCTTCTTCGTCGCCGTAAAGCAAATCCTGCCGCTGATTGGATCACACGGGCTGCTGCCGGTAAATTTATTTCTGGACCGCGTCCAAAGCGGGTTAGGATCGTCGGCCGCCGGTTTTCTTCGATTGCCGTCATTGTTCTGGTTCGGCCATTCGGATGCGATTCTCCAGCTAGCGGCATGGGCCGGCCTTGGTCTGTCCCTTGTCGTCGTAGCCGGTTACGCCAACGCCATCATCATGGCGATCCTCTGGGGGCTCTACATGTCGTTCGTTCACGTCGGACAGGACTGGTACGGCTACGGCTGGGAAATCCAGCTGCTCGAAACGGGATTTCTGGCCATTTTCCTTTGCCCGTTGTTCGACTGGCGTCCCTTTCCGAAACGCGAACCGCCAGTCGTGGTGCTCTGGCTGTTTCGCTGGCTCATCTTCCGAATTATGATTGGGGCGGCCCTGATCAAACTGCGCGGCGATTCCTGCTGGCGCGATCTGACCGCGCTCTACTTCCACTTTGAGACCCAGCCAATTCCCGGTCCTTTAAGCCGCAGTTTTGACTTTCTGCCCCACTGGATGCTAAAGGGCGGCGTCCTGTTCAATTTCCTCGCCGAATTGGTCGCGCCGTGGTTCGCTTTTTATCCGCGCATTGGCCGGCGCATCGCAGGCATCATCCTGATATTATTTCAATTCTCGCTCATCCTCAGCGGCAATCTTTCCTTTTTGAACTGGCTGACCATCGTCCCGGCGCTCGCATGCTTTGACGATGGATTTTGGGCAAAATTGCTGCCGCACGGGTTGGTCAACTGGGGCGCGGAGGCGGAGGTGGCAAAGCAATTCAGCGTGCCAATGCAACGCGCCGTCTGGGCGGTGGCGGCGTTGGTCGGGGTGTTGAGTATTCAACCGGTGCTCAACCTGCTTTCACCCACCCAGGTCATGAACACATCCTACATTGCGCTCGATCTGGTGAACACATACGGCGCCTTCGGCTCGGTCGGGCGCGAGCGATTTAACGTCGTGTTTCAAGGCACGGACGCCGACCCGGCTGACCCCGGTGCGGTGTGGACAGATTATCCCTATCAATCGTTGCCCGTGGCGTTGAAGCAACGGCCCAGGCAAATTGCGCCCTACCAACCACACCTTGATTGGCAGATGTGGTTCGCCGCGATGAGCACTCCCAATGAATATCCGTGGACCGTGAATCTGGTCTGGAAACTTCTGCACAATGATCCAAGCGCGCTGAGTCTTTTTGGGGAGAATCCATTTCCCCGAAAGCCGCCGCGTTATATTCGCGCCATGCTTTACCGCTACCAGTTCGCTCCGCCCGGCAATCCCGAAGGCAACTGGTGGAAACGCGAGGAACTGGGACAGTGGCTCCCCCCGTTGTCGGCCGATGACCCGCGCCTGATCAATGTATTGCAACAATCCGGCTGGCTGGAAAATACAAATTTGGAGAATCCTGGACAACTTGAAAACTCAATATGATGCAATTGTGGTGGGCTCCGGACCCAACGGCCTGGCGGCGGCCATCACGCTGGCCAAAGATCGCCTTTCCGTGCTCTTGATCGAAGGCAGCAAGGAGCTGGGTGGCGGCATGAGATCGGAAGAATTGACCCTGCCCGGCTTTCTGCATGATACCTGTTCCTCCATCCATCCCCTGGCCCTGACCTCGCCATTTTTTCAATCGCTCGATTTAGGTGGTTTGGCTTGGGAGTGGATCCAGCCAGACTTGCCGCTGGCCCATCCGCTGGATCAGGGGGCGGCAGCGTGTTTACATCGTTCGTTGGACCTTTCGGCAAAAGGTTTTGGCCCCGACCACGACCGCTATCAATCGATGCTGAAATTGTTTGTGCAGAACTCCGAATCGCTCATGGCCGAAGTGCTCCAACCCCTGCCGCATTGGCCAGATCATCCCGGCTTGCTTGCCGAATTCGGCATGTTGGCGCTCCAGTCCGCACATGCGTTCTGTTGCCGTTATTATGAACAACCCCCCACCCGGGCGCTGTTTGCCGGCATGGCGGCTCATTCGTTTTTATCACTGCGGCAACCTGCCTCGGCGGCAACCGGGTTGATTCTAAATATATTGGCTCACTCCGTTGGTTGGCCGCTGCCTCGCGGCGGTTCCGGCAAAATCACCGGGGCATTATCGAAATATTTCCAGGCGTTGGGCGGGACCATTCAAACCAACAGTTTTGTTACGAACATCGACGAATTGCCAAAAGCGCGAGCCATCCTTTTTGATGTTTCGCCCCGTCAGCTTCTGTCAATCGCCGGCCACCATTTTCCCCAGCGGTATCGCGATGCTCTTGCCCGCTATCAATATGGTCCCGGTATTTTTAAAGCGGATTATGCGTTAAGCTCACCGATTCCATGGAGTAATCCAGATTGCCATCGAGCCGGGACAATCCATGTCGGCGGAACGTTGGAGGAAATCACCGCTTCTGAGGAAGAGGTCACAGGAGGAACGCATCCGCAGAATCCGTTTGTTCTGGTCGCACAACCGAGCCGGTTTGATTCCAGCCGCGCCCCGGCAGGAAAACACACGGCGTGGGCCTATTGCCATGTTCCAGCGGGCTCCACGTTCGACATGGCCGAACGAATGGAAAAACAAATCGAAAGGTTTGCGCCCGGATTCCAAGATTGCGTTTTGAAAAGGACAACGAAAACATGTCAGGACTTGGAGGCCTCCAATCCAAATCTTGTCGGTGGCGACATCAATGGCGGACGAGCCAATCTGAAGCAGTTGATCATTCGTCCCATCTTGAGCAGCAATCCCTATAAGACGCCACTCAAAGGAGTCTATCTTTGCTCGGCCTCCACGCCTCCGGGCGGCGGAGTTCACGGGATGTGCGGCTGGAATGCCGCCAGGCATGCGTTAAGAGCCAATTTTTGAACCAGGTAAATTACGGGCGGCGTTGGCAAAGGAATGCCGGCCAAACAGCCGATCGAAGTTCTGAAACGAACTCATTTCAGGAACCAATGAACGTTTCCTTCTAATGGGGCGCTCCGCCAACCAGATCCTTCCGGGAACTCCGGTGCATAGCCACAAACCATATCCAGACGAGGAACACAATTTGCAACGGCAGGCGCCCCCACAGCAGCCATCGGGAAAAGTGAAACTGTTCGGGATGTTCTGCCATATAGATATTCGCTGGAAAAACCGCGATTAAAAGCGCCATCAACCCCCAGCCAGCCCAGCGCTGTAACGGAGGGATTAACAGTCCGATTCCGCCGGCGATTTCAGCAACGCCGCTGACAATTACCAGCAATTGAGGCGCGGGTAAAGACGGCGGGATAATTTGCCGATATAATTCAGGCTTTAAGAAATGAAACGTCCCAGCCACGACAAAGAAACCTGCCGCTAAAATTCGCAAACTCGTTTGAATTATCTCCACCCCCGAATGTAGCGCATTTTTTTCGGGCGCAAAATGAAATCAGCAGTCGCAGATTATATCGAATGAAGTGACCCGGAAAATCGAAAATAAAAGCAATTTGAATCGTTTGTCCTGCTTTTTGAATACCCTTCCGTCGACAGAGCCGGGGTCACCCTACGCTTTGATCCGGTCGCGCAGACCGCCGAAGACGATGGCTTTTACCGGATCGAGCGCCATGAAGTCGTGCGGGAAGCCCAGCGAGACGGAACTTGCTTTGTCGAGGCGCTGAAGGTGTTCCGCGGAAAGCGCCACATCCAGACTGCGAAGGTTGTCCTCGACCTGGGCGAGTTTGCGAGCGCCAATGATGGGAATCACCGGGACCGGCCGGTAACGCAGCCAGGCCAACGCAACCTGCGCCGCGGAGACGCCCAATTCCTTACCGACCGCGATGGTTTCATGCACGATCGCGTGAGTGCTTTCCCCCCCCGTCGCGGCAAACGCCTTCATCATTTCGCTGTGCATCCGTGCGCTGTCCGCCTTCGATTGACTCACGTTTTCCGGCAGATATTTGCCGGTGAGCAAACCGCCGCGCAACGGCGACCATGCCAGCACGGTCAACTGTTGGTCCTTGGCCATCGGGACGAGTTCACGTTCGACGGTGCGCTCCAGCAGGCTGTATTCGATCTGCAAACCGACATAGCGCGTCCAGCCGCGCAGTTCCGCCAGCGTATTGGATTTCGACACCACCCATGCGGGAGCATCAGAGATGCCCACATAAAGAACCTTTCCTGAACTCACCAAATCATCGAAGGCCCGCATGACTTCTTCGGCGGGTGTTATCTGATCCCAAATATGGAGCCAATATAAATCAAGGTAGTCTGTGCCCAGACGTTTGAGACTGGCTTCGACGGCCTGCACCATGTTTTTGCGCTGGTTGCCGCCCGCATTGGCGTCGGCGCCGGGCTTGCCGCTGAAGCCGACCGCCGCATTGGTGTACTTGGTGGCCACGACCACTTCCTCCCGGTGGCCACCCACAAATTCGCCGACGAGTTTCTCACTGGAGCCGTTCGTGTAGACGTTGGCCGTGTCAATGAAGTTGCCGCCCGCCTCGCGGTAGGCGTCGTAGATTTTTCGGGATTCGTCCCGGGCCGCGCCCCAGCCCCAATCCTCACCGAACGTCATAGTGCCGAGGCAGAGATCGGAAACACGCAGGCCACTGCGGCCAAGAAGTTGATAGTTCATTTTCTTCATAACCTTTTTTTGTGTGTTCGTTCAAAAGCAGAATCGCCGTCGCAGGACTATTTAGTTTTGCTCCAGGTCTTTTTCAAATTGTATCAGCACGATCTCGGATTTGGTTCCCACGCGCAGTGGGGGACCCCACGCGCCGACGCCATTGCTCGTATAGAGCTGGAGGTTGCCGAGGCGGCTCAATCCATGGGCAAAACGGCCATAGATGCGGGATACCAGCAGGTTCCACGGCCAGATCTGACCTCCATGGGTATGTCCGGAAAGTTGAAGGGAAATGCCTTCTTCTTCAGCCACGGATAAATTGACCGGCCGGTGCGCGACAAGAACGCTCGGGCGCAGCCGGTCGATCGCAACTTGGCGCAGGATTGAGCGCAATTCGGCAGGGTTTTCCGCTTCCGAGTCATGAATTCCGACGATTTGCAGACCGTCGACGGTGGTCTTTTCGTTGTTCAAGACCTGAACGCCGGTGCGCTTGACCGCATCGAGAACGATACTGCGCTCGACAAACTCGTCGTGGTTTCCGGTCACATAATAAATCCCCTGGGGCGTCGAAAACTCGCGCCAGGGGGCGACCAGTTGATCAGCGCCAAACGTCGAGCCGTCAAACATATCGCCGCCAATGAAAACGGCATCCGGTCGCAAGAAACGGAGCCGGGCGATCACCCGGCGCAGAAAGCCAGCGCCGAAAAGAGGCCCGAGATGGAGATCGGTGACCAAGGCGGCTGTGCGCCCCTGCCAAACTCCCGGGAGATGGCGCAATCGGACCGTAACGCGACTGACGCGGATCCATTGGGCATTTACCAGCCCGTAAACGGTTGCGACAAGAGCGATGCCGAACAGGATCGCCGCGACTTGAAATCGGGGCAACGGCCATCCTGACAGCAAAGTCGCTCCCGCCACGATCCAACATCCCACCGCTGCAAAGAAAGCGAAGTTCAGGATTCCCAGCCACACCGCAGTGACAATGTAGACGACCCGCAGTGCCGGGTGGGAAAAACGAAGGCGAAGCAAGGTGGCCAGAATGAAGGCGATGGCCATGGCGCCTGGGATGGTTTGCCAGACAATCCAGCCAGGCACGCCGAAGAATTGACTACAAGTTGCACAAACAACGCCGTTGGCAGCCAGGAGAATTGCCGACACAATAAGGACAAACCGGGCGATGCGCTTCAAGGTAAACTCGGGCGCGATGGCGGGCGGCGCCAAAGGCGCGCCAAGGACGACTTGCTCCTCTCCCGCGCTGACAATGGGCGTAATCATTTTCAAGACATAAGTTGCCTCTACTTTATGACTTTGTCCAAGTCAGACGGAGTTCGGGTTATACCCCATGGTGTGCGCAAGTTGGTTGGGCGATAGTCCCAATCATGAAAAACAAAGCATTGCTCATCACGCTCTTGTCCGCCGCCGCGATAGTGGCGGGTTGCAACAAGGACGAAACCACTTCGCAACAGATTGACAAAGTTCAAACGGAAACGAAGCAGGCCGCACAGGACATGAAGGATTACACTTTCGCCCAGAAAGAAGAATTTGTGAAAGCCATGCAAGGCCAGTTGACGGCGCTCAATCAGGATCTGGACAAACTCTCAGCCAAGATTGACAGCTCCAGCGACGCGATCAAGACCGAGGCAAAACCCAAGTTGCAGGCGCTGCGCGATCAGGCCACGCAGCTAAACCAGCAACTGGCCGATGCCGAGAACGCCACCGAGTCCACCTGGGACAGCGTCAAGGCCGGCTCCCAAAAGGCTTACGACGCAATGGCGAAAGGTGTCACGGATGCCCGTCAATGGGTGAGCGATAAAATCGCGCCTTAACCAGCCTGCCGCAAAATCGAAACCGACCTGCCCGCCGCGAAATAATTTTACCGTCAGGCCGACGGCAAACAAAAAACCAACAAAGGAAAACCAAGCATTATGACGACACTCGAAATCAAAGGCGATTGGAGCATTACCAAAGGCAAACTGAAAGAGAAATGGGCGAAACTCACGGACGACGAACTTGAGTTTGCCGAAGGGAAATCCGAGGCGCTGTTCGGCCGGATCCAGAAACGCACCGGCGAAACCCGGGAAGCGATCGAAAAGGCCATCCGAGAATCCTCACCCTGCGACTGTGATTAACGGAACGGCTCCAAAACTCTGATGAAAATCCTTCCTCCCTTGATCGTGTTGATGTTGACGGCAGCCGGTCTTCTCACCGGCTGCCAATCGTCACGGGCCGCCTTTCCGTCCCAAGCGGTGGCGTCGCAAACCACGCGAAATAATGGCTACAGTTTGCTCCATCAGCTACTCGAAGAGCAAAAGGATGTCAGCCTGCTGCGATTTATCAGACCTGAACATAACGACGTCAAGCAACTCGTGAAAAAAATCGCCAAGACTTCCGGCGCGGGAGCGGAACTGATCGAGGCGTTTGCTAAGGACGATTCTTCCATCAATCTGGCCGACATCGGACTGCCGCCCGGCGAACTGGCCACGCGCGATGCAATTGGGGCCGCCAAAAAGAAGGAATTATTGAGCCAGAGTGGCGAAACCTTCGAACTTACCTTGCTGTTAACCCAGACCGAGGCATTGAGTTATGGTTGGCACCTGGCGGAAGTCACCGGTGCCAACGAACCGGAGCCCCAAAGAGCCCGCGCACTTGCAGGCATTGGCAAAGACATGCAGAGCCTTTATCAGCAGGTGTTCAGTCTGCTGCTGTCGAAAATGGAATTACCCCCCACCAACGCGATTGGGGCGCACCCGGCAGTCGCTTCCACGAACACCGCTTCTGCGGTTCCAATTCTTATGATCGATCCCAGTTCCATGCCGGTGGGCGCCGGCAAAGCCACGCTGATCATTGGGGAATTACAACGGACGAACGATATTTATTCGGGCGCTTACCAGATCAAGGTGTTCCCTTATTTCTTCAAAAACGAAAATGGCAAGCTGGCGATCATCGTTTCGGATGCCGCATTGGCCGGAATCAACCAAGGTAAAGTCCAGGCAATTGTCGGGAGCGCCACCACCAGCGGCATGGGTGGCAGGACCCGGCATATTGACGCCACCGCCACGCCGGTGGATACCAATCACGGTTCCCTCAAATTATGGTTCATGGCCGGTGACCGGAAAATGATCTTCGCGCCCGCCTATCATCTAATCGGAAACGGGACAGGCGCGACTCTCGCGGCGACAACCAAAATGGCGCCTTGAATGCGCGGTAAATCCCCACAGGAATTACCGAGGCATGCAGCCGCCAAGCTTAGTTCAACCGGACCGCTTCGTTGCCATCAAGGCGGCGGGACAAGTCAATGGGATCCCCAACCGAAACTTGCCGCGAATCCACCTGATAAGCCCAGACTTGAAAACCGGTCAGATAGGCCTCCCCGTAGATCGTCGCGAAGGCGCCATCCACCGCATCGGCGCCGTGGGCGACTTTGACGCGGCCGATGCGCGGGATGTTATAGCGGGCGTCAAAAGTGAGCCATTCCTGTCCCAAATAGACTTCGCAATAGGCGTGAAAATCCATCGGCGTCCCGGGATCGCGGTAGCCGATATCCGGCAAATGTCCCGTCACATAGCGTGCCGGCAAATTAAAGGCGCGGCACAGGGCGATGACCGCATGGGCAAAATCGCGGCAGACGCCGTGGCGACGCGCAATCACTTCCGAGGCGGAAAGGTCAGGCCGTCCAGAACCGAAGCGGTATTCAATATTGTTGTGCACCCAATCGCAGATGGCCTGAACGCGCGGCAGGCCGTGGGAGAAATGCCCGAAATTATTCCAGGCAAAATTCATCAGTTTGTCCGAATCGCAGTAGCGGCTCGGTAGCGTGTAGCGCAGCAGTTCGAACGGCATCTGGCCGACCGGAACCAGATTGCCTTCTATGTTCCGGCTGTCAGGCAGGGAGGAAACGGCCACCAAGGCATCATGCTGGACGTCATTGCGTCCCGGCATGAACGTCGAGCGATACATGAGATTCCCGTGACTGTCCTGAAATTCAGACGATGGCACGCCGATGCCGAAAGTGAGTCGCTCCTGCATCACGCGCACACGGCCTTCGATCCTTGGTTTGAGGACGAAGAACACCGGGGTCTGCACGGGGGTTTCGTAAGTGAGGTGGCAGCCGACCCGAACGGCAATGTTTAAGGGGCTCCAACTCATAGGTCAAAACGGTCTGCAAGTTTCCACATAAAGAATCCTTTGGATTGCCGAACTGGATCTTCGGAGATGCTCCGTTTTTACTATCAAAGTCCGGCCCTGTATTTGAACTTAACCGGATTGCTCTGCGAGTGCTATGGGGTATTACCCGACCATGAAGCCGCCGCGCCGGTCGCGGGAAGATGCGTTTGTCCGGGCTCCGGTATCGGGGAAATGCTATCTTCGGGGGGCTTTGGTTTTCCGCGCCAGTTTCGGCGGTTCAATTTCACGGGAGCGTGAACTTTATCGTTCATATAATCCCGGTTCCCAGGAAAGATGCACCCGGCAACCGGGAGCACCGCGATTTTGGCCAACATAAGCAGAATGGAGTTCATAAATTGAATTGACGGTATTTGAATTGGATTTGTCGCGCCCATTAAGCGCGGTGGCTGTATAGCACCATTCCACGCTTTGCAACCAACCGCAATGGGGTGTTTACCCGATCTATCAAATAATCGCGTTTGAACACGAATCATCGACCACTCCGATCTTGCC
>Ga0302319_10019352_pt1 | contig 12372 bp, 6 predicted proteins | sample Bog_T0_2_FD_203319 | JGI IMG/M metagenome (GOLD analysis project Ga0302319, IMG submission 203319) | Peat permafrost microbial communities from Stordalen Mire near Abisko, Sweden - Bog_T0_2 | ecosystem: Environmental > Terrestrial > Soil > Wetlands > Peat | place: Sweden: Abisko, Stordalen Mire... | reverse complement strand
CTTGCGCGGCGCGATGCGCAAGCGGATTCCACTCAGCGAAATCGAAAATGTGAATGCAACAGCTGATCGGCTCTGTTTTACCGTTGCTGGAGAATCGGTGCACCTTACCCTTGGGAGGTCGGCGGCGAATTGGGCTACTGCCATTACCAATCCGCCCCCGAGTCTCGCACGCAAGCTGGGAATTACAGACAAGCTTGTCGTGCGTGTAATTGGTGAGGTTCTCGATGAAGCTCTCAGCGAAGCGCTCGCTGAGCCTGCGGCAATCGCAAACAAGGACGCCGGCCTGATTCTAGCTTGCATCGATTCTCCGGAATCGCTCCATGCAGCATTGCACGACGCGAAAGCGCAACTGCACGAGGGCGTTCCAATCTGGATGGTGTATGCCAAGGGGAAAGGCCACGCGATCGACGAGAGGACGATCCGTTCATTGATGCGTGAAAACGGGATGATCGATACGAAAGTCGCTTCGGTGTCAGCAAAATATACGGCGCTTCGTTTTATCTATCGCAAACCCGCGTAACTGTGCACCGGCCGCGTCTGTGATCCTATTGCAGGTGGCCATTTTGCCTTTTCCAGAATTGTCCGAAGCATTGACGAGACTTGCCAACCAGCCTCGAGTCGTTGTGCGACGCGGCGGTTTACCGCGAAGTGAAGCCAGATGCGTCGTCTACTGGATGCAGCGCGCCGTGCGCATCGTCGACAATCCAGCCCTCGGCATTGCCATTGAAGCAGCGAACCTGCTGGACCTGCCAACGTTGGTCTATTTCTCCGTGATTCCGAATTATCCCAATGCGAACTTGCGCCATTACCACTTTCTCCAGCAGGGGCTCAAAGATGTGTTCGAAGATGCAGCGGAACGTGGCGTAGGATTTGTGGTGCGCCGCCACCCCGACAACTCCCTCGACGCGTTCCTGGAGGAGGCGGAGGCGGCTCTATTGATTGGCGACGAAAATCCATGCCGTGAACCTGAGCGCTGGCGGCAGGTGCTGGCCAAACGGCTCAAAATCCCCTACTGGACGGTAGATGCAGACGTTGTGGTGCCGTCCAGGGTGTTCAACCGAAGCTTCGTTCTCCTGCATCATTTCCGGCCGCATTTGAAGCGGGAACTGCCCAAGTATCTTGTGGCCCCGCAGAAAATCGCGCCAATTCATCAGTGGAAGCCGTCGGCGTCTTTGCAAAGCTTCGATCTTTCGAGCGACATCACCGAAGGATTCACGAAGCTCGATCGCACCGTGAGACCGGTGGACACATTTACCGGCGGCACGCATGCTGCATTGAAGCGGCTAAAGCAGTTCGTCAATATGGAACTCAAGGATTACGAGGAAACGCGCAACCACCCCGAAATACAGGGAACGAGCCGCCTGTCGCCATACCTTCATTTCGGCAACATCAGCCCGCTGACGATTGCGCTGGCCGTGCAGGAAAGCGTGAAGGCAGGCAACTCCCCGGAGAGCGCTTCTGAAAAATATCTGGATGAGCTGATCGGGTGGCGTGAGCTTGCCGTGCTCTTCGTCCGCCACGAGCCAAACTACGACAACTGGGATTGCGCTGCGCCGTGGGCGCGCAAAACGCTGGTGGAACACGCAGGCGACTCGCGGACGCACTGTTACACACTTGCCCAGTTGGAGCGCGGAGAGACACACGACGAGCTTTGGAACGCTGCCCAGCGGCAGATGGTGGACACCGGCTGGATGCATAACTACATCCGAATGTATTGGGGGAAGAAAATTCTGGAATGGGCGCCAGATCCGGCACGAGCATTTGAATGGGCGGTGATGCTGAACGATAAATACGAACTCGACGGGCGCGATCCGAACGGCTATGCTGGCATCGCTTGGGCCATTGTGGGGCGCCACGACCGCCCATGGTTTGATCGCCCGGTATTTGGCCTGGTGCGGACGATGACAGGGCCCTCAACCGCAAAAAAGTTCGACGCGGCCAGTTATATCCGGCAGCATAGTGCGCCATCCGCTCAACTGTATTTTAAATAGCGATTTCGGCAGAGAGTGAGCGCCGTCACAGTCTGCAGCACCATGCCGCGTCCTATAATGAACCACATTTCCATTCCCGGAAACTGCGTGTTTCACACGATGTAATCCATTGGATTTCGCGTAATCCCCCTCGGATGATGAGAGAGGGGAGGCCGGAATCGGATTCAGGACGTGTGCGAACATGCAGTTCTTTGAACGTTTGGCGAGTAAATCGGGTTGGAGCTTTGCCGGAATCCAATTCATCCAATTGCGGCGCATCACCGGATGGGCGGGCGCGATACTGCACTGGCTCCTCCTGGCCGGTGTTGCCTTCACCCCGTGCAACTCGGTCTTTGCTCAAAACTCTCAATCGGATGCGCTGCTTTTGTCGCTGAAACCGGGCCATAATCAGGCTCTGAGGCCGCCGCGCGTCATACAAGCTCAGCGCTTCCTTGCCCAGCGGGGTTTAACTCCAGGCCGATTGCCGGCGCGGCTTGATCGTGCGCACGGCACCAAACCCGGAGACCTGGCGCATGCGGCCATAACCTCGCCAACCACATCCACAGCCACGTGGCAGACGCTGGGCCCGACGGCTGTGCTCACGCCAGGCTATGGTCTGGTGACGGGCCGGGTGTCGGCCGTGGCACTGGACCCCTCGGATACAACGGGCAATCGGCTTTACGTTGGCACAACTGGAGGCGGGGTGTGGGTTGCGCAGAATGCCGGCACATCGAACCCGGCAAACGTGGCGTTTACGCCCCTCACGGATTCGCTGGCGGAGCTCAGCGGAATTCCGGACGCTTCAATCAGCATCGGTGCGTTGACTGTGCAGCCGGGCGCGACGGGCGTCATTCTTGCCGGCACAGGTGACCCTAACGATGCGCTTGATTCCTACTATGGCTTGGGCATTTTGCGGTCAGCCGATGGGGGTAACACATGGAGTCTGATCCAAATGACCGCGGACTTGACCTGGGGGTTTACCGGGGAGGGATTCGCAGGGTTTGCGTGGAGCACTACGGCGCCCCAACTAGTGGTAGCAGCGGTTTCTCAGGCATATGAAGGGACGCTGGTGAATGCGGAAGTCCCGCAGCTGAGCTATGAAGGACTTTATTACTCCAGTGATTCCGGCGCCACGTGGTCCCTGGCGACGATTACCGATGGAGCCGGGGCGGACGTACAGGGGCCGGGGGGCGCGTTTGCCGGGCCGGATGGGAACGCGGCAACGTCGGTAGTGTGGAATCCGGTGCGGCAGCTTTTTGTTGCGGCGGTTCGCTTCCATGGGTATTACCAGTCAGCGGATGGCGTGACGTGGACACGGATGACCGCCCAGCCAGGCACCGGGCTGACCGCGTCGATGTGCCCGACAAATAACACGACAATAGGGTTGATTGCCTGCCCGATTTTTCGCGGCACCCTCGCGGTGAACCCGCAAACTGGAGATACGTTTGCGTGGACCGTGGACCTGAACAATCAGGACCAGGGATTGTGGCAGGATCAGTGCGAAGTAAGCGGAGCAGTCTGCACGAATCCAACCTTCAGCTTTGCTCAACAATGGAAAACAACGGCTCTCGAGACGAACACCCCGCAAGGGTCGGCGACAATCGAAAACGGCGACTATACGCTGGCACTGGCGGCTATTCCGTCACAACAAGACACGGTAGTGCTAGCCGGGGACAGCGACGTATGGCGGTGCAGCCTGGCCATGGGCTGCGTGTGGCGGAACACAACCAATGCGAACACATGCATGAGCGCCCAGGTGGCCCCGTATCAGCACGCACTGGGTTGGAGCACCGCGAACCCCTTTGAGACTTTCGTGGGCAACGACAGCGGGCTTTGGCGCTCGCTGGACGCGATAGCCGAAACGGGCCCGGTGTGCACGGTGACCGATGCAAGCCACTTTCAGAATTTGAATGGGGGCCTCGGGTCGCTGTCGGAAGTGTTGAGCCTGTCGCAGTCGGTCAGTTCTCCCTACACATTCATGGCTGGCCTTGGCGTCAATGGGACCGCGGGTGTGAAGGGGGCAAGCGGGCCGACAGCCCAGTGGCCGCAGGTTCTCGGTGGGGACGGCGGCGCAGTAGCAATCGACCCGATCAATGAAAACAAGTGGTATGTGAACGCCGAAGAGGGAGTGTCGATTTACCTGTGTGACCAGGTGAGCGATTGCGCGCCAGCGAGCTTTGGAGCCACTCCCGTGGTGAGCGACGCGGATTTAGGCGGCGACGGTCTCACCATGACGACGCCTGCACCCTTCATGGTGGATCCGCTCGATCAGACTCAGTTGCTGGTAGCAACATGCCGGGTCTGGCGTGGGCCTGCGAACGGCGCGGGGTGGACGAGCACGAATGCCATCAGCCCGATTCTGGACAGCGGGAGCAGCGGCGCAGGGAGCGGCGCCTGCAATGGGGACGCACTGATCCGGTCGATTGCGGCGGTGGCGCCGTCGGGCGGGAACGAAGTCATCTACGTTGGCACCTACGGATCGGCTGACGGTGGAACGCTGCTGCCAGGTCATGTGCTGAGCGCGACGGTGAATCCAACGACCGGAGCGCCGCCGGTGTGGCAGGATCTGACGCTGAATCCAGTAACCAACGACAACAAGGGACTGAATTCCTTTGGCATGGATATTTCAAGCATCTTCATTGATCCGCACGATGCCACCGGGGAAACGGTATACGTGACGGTGGAGGGGATTCCGAGCCAGCCGAAGGCGGTGCGCGTGGTTTACCGCTCCACCGACGGTGGGGCGCACTGGGCCTCGTTGGCTGCGAATCTACCCTGGGCCCCCGCCAACGGCCTTGTTGTGGACCCGCAAAGCGCCAACACCGTCTACGTGGCAACCGATGTCGGGGTTTACTTCACAACACAAGTGGGAAGTTGTGCCAATCGGCCTTCAAACTGTTGGTCGGCATTTGGATCCGGGCTCCCGGAAGCCCCGGTTACGCAACTGAGCGCCTCGGCCTCAGCCCAGATTTTGGTAGCGGCAACCTATGGCCGAGGTATATGGCAGACGCCGCTATGGAGCGCGACTACTGGATGGACCAGCGCAACAGTTGCGCCGGGAGCCTTGACGTTTGGGAGCAACTCGTTGGGAACGGTGAGCGCCGCGCAGACGGTGACGCTGACTAATACTGGCACCCTTGGCCTCACAACCAGCGCAATTACGGTCAGTGGAGATTTCAGTGAAACGGACGACTGCCAGACCGCGACCGTCGCGGCTGGAGGGATATGCACCATCACCGTGGTGTTTACACCCACGGCGACCGGCAGCCGGACCGGGCAGATGACGATTGACCTGAACGTCTATGGCGGGCAATTGCAGCTCGATTTGAGCGGAACAGGAACAGCCGCCGGGCTTGTGAGCTTGACGCCGCCGGTGGTGAATTTCGGCATGGTGGCAGTGGGGGTAACTTCACTTCCGCTGCAATTGGAGGCAGCTAATAGCGGGTCGCTTCCTATTCCGATCACAAGCCTTACGGTTACGCCGCCCTTCTCGATCAGCAGCAACGCATGTGGGACGAGCGCGCTGGCCGCGGATGCAGATTGCCAGATCCTGGTGGAGTTTTTGCCCACCCAGAAGGGAGCTGCGACCGGAACACTGACGCTGGTCGATGAGGCCGGAACGCAGACCGTCGCGCTCAGTGGAACCGGGGGAGCGCCGCCGACCGATACGCTCGGCACAACGGTGCTGAGCTTCGGTGGAGCGGTCGTGGACCAGCTTTCAACGGCGCAGACAGTGAACCTGACCAACAGCGGCGACCTTCCGCTCACGTCGATTGCGGTTATAGCGAGCGGGGCGTTCCAACAATCGAATAACTGCGGCACGCAATTAACGGGGCCGGCAAGTTGCACAATTTCCGTAGTGTTTGCGCCGACCCAGGCAGGCAGCCAGACAGGTACGCTGACGGTGTCCGACTTGCTGCGGATACAGACGGTATCACTCACAGGAACAGGCCTGCTGCCTCCGGCGTTTAGCGTGAGCCCGATAAGTTTGAGCTTTGCGTCGCAACAGGTCGGCGCGGCGGGTTCGCCCTCGACGCTGACAGTGACAAACTCGGGCGGGGCGCCAATGACGAATGTTGGTTTCCAACTCACGGGGAGCGGCGCAGGCAGCTTTGCACTTGGCGCGACTACCTGCGGCGCCTTGCTCGCAAATGGAGGCAGTTGCACTCTGCAGTTGACGTTTACACCGGCGGCAGCGGGCGGCAATGTGGCGGCACTCGTGGTTTCCTCCTCATCTCTGGGTGTGGCGCCCGTGAGCGTGGCGCTGAACGGCACCGGGACAACCACCACCGGGCTCAACGTAAGTCCGGCGCTGTTGAATTTCCCGGAGGAAAACATTGGGCAACCAAGCCCGGCGCAAATCGTAACCATCAGCAACACAGGCAGCTTTGCAGCAAATTCGTTGTCAATAACCGTGAGTGCGCCTTTCAGTCTCACGCAGAACACCTGTGGCAGCAGCCTCGCGGCGGCAGCAAGCTGCTCTGTGGGAGTGATCTTTCAACCGGCTACAGTGGGAAAACTGACCAGCATGTTGACCGTAACTTCGCCAACGGTGGCAAACGCGGCAAATGTAGCCCTGAGCGGAACCGGCGGCGGCGTGGGGTCGATCCAGGCCACACCCGCAGTACTGGCCTTCGGCACAGTAGGCGTGAGCCTCACCAGCAGTCCGGCGACAGTCACACTAACCAACCCGGGAACGGATGTGCTGAGCGGACTGGCGCTGTCGGCTTCGCCGGGGTTCGCACTGGTCTACAACGCTTGTACTGCGACGCTGGCGGCCGGCGCCAGTTGCACGGTGGGCGTCGAGTTTGCGCCAACCGCTACGGGTGCGCAGACAGGGAGCCTCAGCATCACCAGCAGCACGGCTTCCGCGTCGGGGACTGTCGCGCTGACCGGTACGGGGTTCGACTTCACGGTGGGCTCCATTGGAACAACGACGGTGACAGTTTCGAATGGGCAAACGGCAGATTACACGGTGGCGATAACCCCGATGGCAGGGTCGCAGGGCACCTTCGCATTTACATGCGGAACGCTGCCCGCCAATGCATTTTGCCTGTTCAATCCAAGCAGTGAAACGCTGAATGGAGGGGTTAGTGGCAATGTGACCCTGGGGATTTCGGTAGGGCAGGCGCCTGCGAGTGCCGAATCGCGCAGGCCGGTCATTTGGAACCTGGTTCCCGTAGCTTGTCTACTGGTGTTTTTGCCTCTGGGATGGAAGCGTCGGAGCAAGGCCTTGGCGGGTTGCGTGCTCCTGGCGATTTTGGCAGCCGGCGTCTCCAGTTGCACCAGTTCGGGCGGGGGAACCGGCGGGGGTGGCGGAACGACCGGAGGTGGCGGCGGCGGTACAACACCGACAGGGACCTATTCGATTCCCGTAAATGTCACGTCGACCGGCGTTCAGCACAGCCTGACGGTGACGCTCATTGTGTACTGAGAATCAACCGATGGCGCGGTAATGAAGGCAAGACGAGACCGGCTATACTTTACTCTCCGGCGTAGTGACTCGAGCAATGCCAAGCAGCGCTCAGGACCAATAGGAATGGAAAGAAGATGACCGCAAAAGTAACCGTGGACGAAGTGGAACGCGTGGCCGAACTGGCGCACTTGAAGCTGACGCCGAAAGAAAGCGGAGACATGCTTCATGATCTGAATGCCATCTTGGACTACGTGGCCGAACTGAGCGAATTGGACACGCGTGGAGTTGCGCCGCTGGCGCAGGTCTCTGAGCTGTTCAGCACGGCGACAGAAGCCGGATTGCGCGCGGATGACCTGCAGGCCTCGTTGGACCGGGCCACCGTGCTCGCAGAGGCTCCGGAAACGGACGGTGTTTTCTTCAAAGTGCCCAAAGTGATTGAAAGGCAGTAACCAGTTTGCAGTTAAGGAACTTCTGAATAGGGCTATGTTTTGAAAGGGCTCGACTTTAGTCGTGCCGCAAGGCGAACAAAATGAGTGGGGACTTTAGTCCCTGAGGGACTTTCGATCCCACAACCAACCTTTTTCAGTGATTCCTCAACAGTTGCCAGTAATCACCGTGAACGGATCGAAAGAGAGAAGCGCATTTGGGGAGCGAGATGATGACTGCCGAGACGTTTGTTCAGAAGCCGAAGACGCTGGCGGATTTGCGCGCGGAAATTGCCGCAGGGACCACCACCGCGGCCGATCTGGCGGCAAGCTATTACGACCGCATAGCGACAGTGAATCCACACCTTAATGTCTATCTGAGCCTGACGAAAGAGCGGGCGCTGGCACAGGCGGAGCGGGTGGATGCGTTAGCAGTGAAGGGTGATCCGCTGCCGCCACTGGCCGGAATTCCTGTTGGCGTCAAAGACGTGCTAGTGATGCGCGGCGCACCGGCCACGGCAGGGTCGAAGATCCTGGAGGGTTACAAGCCTCCGTATGATGCGACGGTCGTCGAGAAGCTGGAAGCGGCAGGAGCGGTGCTGCTCGGCAAGTTGAACTGCGACGAGTTTGCAATGGGTTCGTCGAATGAGAACTCAGCCTATGGGCCGGTGCGTAACCCGGCGGATACGGAGCGGGTTCCAGGCGGGTCGAGTGGCGGCTCCGCGGCCGCTGTGGCGGCGAACCTGGCCGTGGCCACGCTGGGTACGGATACCGGCGGATCAATCCGCCAGCCTGCAAGCTTTTGCGGAGTCGTGGGTGTCCTGCCGACCTACGGCAGGGTGTCCCGTTACGGCCTCATAGCGTTTGCATCATCGCTGGACCGCGTGGGGCCGTTCGCCGGAAACGTGCGAGACGCTGCAACTCTGCTCCAGGTGATTGCGGGAAGCGACCCGAAAGACGCAACAAGCTACTCAGCGCCGGTGCCGGATTATGCAGCGGAAAGCGACAGACCTGCGGAGGGCCTGCGCATCGGCGTCCCAGCAGAGTACTTCGGCGAAGGCCTCGACCCCGAAGTGCGAGCTCCCGTCGAGAAGGGAATTGAAGCGCTCAAAGCGGCCGGTTGCAGTGTGAAGCCCGTAAACTTACCTCTGACTAAGTACGCGATTCCGGTTTATTACCTTGTCGCGACGGCCGAGGCCAGCGCCAATCTCGCCCGATTTGACGGCGTGCGCTACGGGCACCGTTCGGCCGCGTCGGAAAACTTGAATGCCATGTACAGCCACTCGCGCGACGAGGGATTCGGCGCCGAAGTGAAACGCAGAATCATGCTCGGAACCTACGCCCTCAGCGCCGGCTACTACGACGCCTACTACTTGAAAGCACAGCAGGTGCGCAGACTGCTGGCCGAGGAATTTTTACGGGCCTTTGCCGAAGTGGATGCGATCGTAACACCGACCGCGCCGACGGCTGCTTTCAAGCTGGGTGAGAAGACTGGCGATCCGCTGGCGATGTACCTGGCGGATATTTACACAGTGACGGCAAGCTTGGCGGGCATTTGCGGCGTGACCGTGCCCTGCGGAGCGACGGCGGATGGACTGCCGGTCGGGATGCAGGTTTTGGCGGCGCACTTGAACGAAGGCACGGCATTTCGCGTGGCGCGGGCCGTGGAGGCAGCACAAAGACAGGAGTAAGACCGTCATGCAGGTTCGCCGGAAGTTGCTCGTATCAGGAGTTATTTTTGCGGCTCTTTTAGCAGGGGCATTAATGGCCTCTGGAGCACCGCGCAAAGTGCATACGGTCTTTCTGGGGGCGGCAAAGAAGGTGCCGTACTCCAAAACCGGCGACCCTGCCGGCGCCTCGGCAGGCGAGGATTCCTTGAAAATCCGAGCGCTCCTGGTCGACGGTATTTTGAAAGACTGGACCACCGGCGATGCACATGACGTCACCGACCGCAGCTTCGTGGTCCGGCGGGCAATCCGCCTCAACGATGCCTTACCCGGTGAAAATCCCGACCAAAAGCCGGCCCCGGCAGCCAGCCGCTGGGTTTGGCAGCGGGGGCCGTGGCTGCTGGTAGACCGCGTGACTGGGCACTTTATAGCGCTCAAGCTCCCTGACTACGATCCCGGAGTAAGTCAGGTAAGCTGGTTCCGCGACTACGGCGCCTATTGCGGAGTCCCAGCCAGTGGGAAGAGCCTCTATGCTGTGGTCGCGCAGGTAGCAGGCCGCAAGCCGGTGCTGGCGAAAAAGCTGGCGGCGTTCGATGCGGAGAATCATGCGCAGCCGGTATGCGCAGCCGCGGTGTGGCAACGGGAGCCGTTAAAAATCACATTTCACCCAGCGGGCAAGGATCAGGCGATTTTCGACGTCGTACCAGGGTCGGCAGTCCTGGTGGAAGAGTCGGGAGACGAGCCCGAGACGCCGGACGCCGAGACGAAGCCGTCCAATTAGCCGGTCTCCGCGCCAATCGCCCTGCCTGTAAGGCCTTTGAAAAGGGACAGGAATTCGCTGTACACAGCTTCGGGCACAGGCAAAGACGCGTTGCGCGGTGACTGCGCGCCTTGACACGCCCCCGGCCGCGCGTATCTTATCTTTCTAGGCATTCTTTCGGAATCCGGACGGAACGAAATCAGAGCGGAAGCGCGCGGTTCGCCGATTCGGGGATTTGTGGGAATGCTGTGTCGAACAGGAAGCAAACGGCAGTTGGGTCAAAAAGGGCACGAACGCGGGCGCGGGGCCGGAAGAGAGGTTTCAGCGTCCAGCAATCGCGGCCGACCCACAGAGTCTGGCTGGAAACTTGAGCCGGACCGAACGGCGGCCAGGAACATTCCCGGAGACAAATTTATTCAGGCGACCAGCTAAGGCTGGGTGTGCCTGTGCCCCGAGTTAGCGAGTTCAATTGCGGCGGGGATGAACAGAGGAAGAGTGCAGGGATGAATGTAGCAATTTGTTTGGCAATGCTGGCGGATCTACCCGCCGGAGGGGCCGCAGGCAATCTAACCATGCTGCTGCCCTTACTATTGATCCCGGTGCTCTACCTGGTCATGATCCGTCCACAACAGAAGAAGCAAAAAGAGTGGCAGGCCATGCTGGGGTCCATCAAGACAGGAGACAGGGTGACCACCGCGGGAGGCATCCGCGGAATAATTATTTCCGTCAAGGACGACGCATATGTGATTCGAGTCGCCCCGGACAACATCAAGCTGGAAGTTTCCAAGAGTGCGATTGCCTCCGTGACTACGGAGAACGGCGCAGGCGCCTGATTTTTTCGACCAGAGAAGTGAAATAAGAGAAACGGGACGATGAAGAAGAATCTCAAGAACAGATTTGCCTTGATTATTGCGGTGCTGGTGATTTGCGTATACGGCATCTTCGGGGTTCCTTCGGGGTTGACCGGCAATGCGCTGGAAGAGGCGCTGAGCAAACGGATTCACCTTGGATTGGACCTAAGCGGTGGTGCTCACCTGATTTTGCAGGTGGTGGTGTCTGAAGCCGTGAGCGCGGAAGCGGAAAACACCGCGGCACAGATCCAGCAGGAACTGAAAACAGCCAACTTGACGTTTGCCCAGATTTACCCAGATCCAGCCAAGCCGCAGGTAATCCATGTTGAAGGAACCACGCAGGCTCAGGCCAGCGCCGTCCGTTCCGCACTGGATGCCAAGTATTCCAACGAATACGATCTGGCAGGTGGCGGCGCTGACAACACCTTTACGCTGACCATGAAGCCAGCCGTCGAGAAAGCGCTGGAACAGAAAACCGATGAGCAGGCCATCGAAACCATTCGCGACCGTGTTGACTCTTTGGGCGTCAGTGAGCCGTTGATTCAGCAGTATGGGTTGGGCGACAACCAGATTCTGGTTGAGCTGCCGGGCATTGAAGACCTGGACAAGGTGAAATCCGTTATCCAGTCGACAGCGCGCCTGGAGATCCACGCGGTGGTGGGCGGCCCCTACAAGGACGAACAGGAGGCGACAGCCAGTTTGGGTGCGACGGTTCCTCCTGATGACATTCTGGTGCACGGATCAGGCAACCTGGCCACAGGCTCCGATAGCGACAGCGTCTACGTGCTGCAGCGCAACTACGTCGTTGGCGGTCAGGACTTCCGCTCCGCCGATCCAGGCACCGACCAAACCGGACGGCGCAATGTGCGCTTCACGCTCACCGACGCGGCCGGCGACAGGTTCTACGACTACACGAGCAAGAACGTGGGCTCGAGCATGGCCGTCGTCATGGGTGGTCGCGTCCGCGAAGTTGCCAACATTCAGAGCGCGATTCGCGACTCTGGCGAGATTACAGGAAGCTTTACACCGGAAGAAGTTGCTACCCTGTCAAAGTTGCTGCGCACCGGTGCCCTGCCGGCTTCTCTTAACTACCTTGAAGACCGGACAGTGGGCGCGTCGCTCGGGACGGATTCGATTCACAAGGGCGTGACGGCGGCGATTGTCGGCGTGCTCGTCGTGATGGCGTTCATGCTCATCTACTATCGCGGTTCGGGCATCAACGCGGATCTCGCGTTGATTATGAACCTGGTCATTTTGCTGGGCGTCCTGGGCTTTTGGAGCGG
>Ga0302319_10019351_pt1 | contig 12372 bp, 9 predicted proteins | sample Bog_T0_2_FD_203319 | JGI IMG/M metagenome (GOLD analysis project Ga0302319, IMG submission 203319) | Peat permafrost microbial communities from Stordalen Mire near Abisko, Sweden - Bog_T0_2 | ecosystem: Environmental > Terrestrial > Soil > Wetlands > Peat | place: Sweden: Abisko, Stordalen Mire... | reverse complement strand
CCCGATCTCGTGGCGCCGGGCGAGCGAATCGTCTCGTGCGCGTCGGCGCAGGTGACGCTCCCGGCGACCGTCGCGACGAGCAGCGGAACGCAGACGCTCACCGCCGCGAACGGCTATACCTATCGTGAGGATTCCGGAACGAGCATGGCGGCGCCGCACGTATCGGGAGTCGTTGCCGCTTTTCTCTCGATACGGCCCGAATATTGCGGGCAACCGGAAGCCGTCAAAGATCTCTTCGTTTCGAATGCGACCGACCTGAAGCGCGACCGCACGTTTCAGGGCTCCGGTCTCGTCGATCTCATGCGCACGATTGCGGCAGTGTAAGGAGCAGCATCGTATGTTGAACGCACCCTTTCGCTTCGTCGAAGTTCCGTTCGATAAGGACGCGACGATCACACCCCTCGGCCCGATCGATGGTTCGGGCGCTGCGGACGCCGTGGTTGCGCTCGCGCGGGATTGCGACGATCTCTTCGTCTTCGCGCACGGCTGGAACAATGACGTGCCCGACGCACAGGCTCTCTACTCCGCGATCTTGGCGAGCATCGGCACCGCGTGGTCCGCAGCGGGGCTGACCGATGCCGATCGCACCCGCACCGGGCTCGTTGCGATCTACTGGCCGTCGAAGCGCTTCGATGAAAGCGATCTCATTTCGGGCGGTGCCGCCGCGATCGGCGACCCGCCGCCCGCGATCGACTACGGCGCCGCGATCGCGCAGCAGATCGCGAATCTGTCCGATGCCGGGGGACAATTCTCCGCGGACGAACTCGCGAAGTTGCAGACGGCCGGCAGCCAAGTCACGAACCTGACCGATCCGGCCGCGCAGGATACGTACGTGAAAGCGCTCGCGGCGCTGTTTCCGGCGCAGCCCGAAGCAGATGACGGTGCGCTCGCGGCGAGTTCGGGCGTGGTCGCGAGCGCGCCCGGCGCGGACCTTCTCAATGCGATATCGGCACAGCTTGGCGCGAGCGCGACGCCCGTCGCCAGCGGCGGCGGCGGCGCGGGAGGTTCGATCGGCGACGACCCGTCGATGGGAGCCGGAGGCGGATCCGCGCAGGGGTTCAACCCGCTCGCGAGCATCCAGCACGCCGCGTGGATGCTCTTGAACTTGACGACGTATTACGTGATGAAATCGCGCGGCGGTACCGTCGGCGCCACGGGAGCGGCTCCGCTCATCGCGGCCGCGATTGCCGCGAATCCCAAGCTGCGCGTGCACGTGGTCGGCCATAGTTTCGGTGGCCGGCTCGTCACGTCGCTCGCGAGCGCGCTACCGCCCGGCACGGCGGTCGCGTCGATGGCGTTGCTGCAAGCGGCCTACTCCCACTACGGCCTCGCACCGGCAGCGGCCGACGGAAGCCGGCCGGCCGGCGCGTTTCGGAACGTCGTCACCGATCGAAAGGTGCGCGGCGAGATCGCGATCACGCACAGCGAATACGATTGGGCCGTGGGCGTCGCGTATCCGATCGCCTCGGCCCTCAATCATGACAACGCCTCCGCGCTTCCCGCGCCGGGAACCGCAAACAGCGAGTGGGGCGGCATGGGCGCGAGCGGCGCGATGCAAACGCCCGAGTCGTACGACGATACGATGCTCGCCGCTAACGTCGCGTATGCGCCGCTCGCGAGCGGTCTATCGATTCGCAACCTCAAGGGCGATGCATTCATCCCGGGCCACGGCGACGTGACGGGCTCGCAGGTTGCGTGGGCCATCTTGAACGTTTTCACGCGAGCACGTTAAAGAAAAAGCCCCGCGTCTCGTCCGAGAAACGGGGCTCGTTCTATCCCTGCGGGACCTAGCGCTTAGCGGTAGGACTGCCGGGGCGTGAAGCAGTCGCGGCAGTAGACCGGCTTGTCGCCGCGCGGTTTGAACGGCACTTGGGCCGTCTTGCCGCACGTGCTGCAAATCGCGTCGAACATTTCGCGGGGTGCTCCGCCGCCGCCGCCACTGTATCCACCACTGCGGCTCGAACCGCCGCCGCCTTCGCCGCGTTGCGCTTTACGCGCGGCGCGACAGTCGGGGCATCGGCTCGGCTTGTTGGTGAAGCCCTTGGCCGCGAAGAACTCTTGTTCGCTCGCGGTAAAGGCAAAGGGGCGGCTGCAATCGGTGCAGTTCAGGGTTTCGTCTCGGTACATCGGTACTCCAGATATTCGGTTGGTATTGAGGGTTGACGTGCGATGTACCGATATCCGATGCGGACGCGCCAGAACTGGGACAACAACTCGTACCTTCTACAGACCCCATTTGAGGGAAATGGTTGCGGGCCTGCTTCTTCCGTCGCTCCTTGGCCGCTCATTTGAACGGGTGCGGCGGCGGCGCGACCGCAGCGGCGTCGAGCTCGCGAACGACCTGCGGCTCGGCACCGGCGAGCTTCGCCACGAACATCGGTTGGAGCATGGCGTGATCCGCTCCACGGATCGTTTCACGACCCTTCGGCCCCTCGAAACTCCAGTCGGCGAGCGCGGCCGTCGTCTTGGCCGGATCGTCGCCGTCCGCTTTTTCTACCGCGTGAACGATCATCTGCGCGGCCACGAAACCGTCGGGATCGAAGAGGTCCGGCACTTTCCCTTGCTTCTTGAGCGCGGCCACCAGAAAGTCGTTGGCCGCGCTCTTCGGCGCTTGGTAGAAGTAATAGGAAAGAAACGTCACCTTGCTTTCGACCGGTCGGAAGGTCGCATACGATGCGCGGTCCGCCAAGCCCGTGACGACCTTCGTGACCGCGAAGATGCCTTGATCGTCGAGGGTCTTGAAGAGCGCTTCGCCCGTCGCGCCGGCCCACGCGACGAAGAGGAGATCGGGTTTGGTATCTTTGATCTTCTGCGCGAACGGCGCGAAGTCGCTTGCCGAGAGCGGAACGTAGAGGCTCGCGACATCCGCGCCTTTTTCGGTACCGAGCACGGCTTCCACCGCCTTGAAGTTTGCTTGGCCGAAGGCGGAATCTTGGGCCACGACGAGCACTTTCTTACCGTGCAGATCGCCGACGGCCGAGGCGGCCGTCGCGACGTCTTGATACGTCTGGCGACCCGAACGGAACGTGAACGCGTTGTTCCCGGTGATCGCGTCGGCGGCCGCCGGTCCGGAGATGAAGAGCACCTTGTTCTCCGCAGCGAGCGGCGCCAGCGTGAGCGCGACGCCCGACGACGTCGATCCGGCGAGGATCCGCGTGTTCGCGCCGATCAGGTCTTTCGCGGCGGCCACGGCCTTGGCCGGGTCGCCCGCGTCGTCGCGTTCCGTCACGACGATCTTGTGGCCGGCGGCGCTACCGGTGCCGTGGGTCGCGTAGTCGAGGCCGATCGCGAAGCCCTCGGCATACTGCGCGCCGTAACCGCCGAGCAGCCCAGTCTTCGAATAGATCAAGCCGACGTTGACGGGTGCTTTGTCGGCGGCGCGCGCCGCGCCGGGTGGAAGGACGCTCGCGGTGACGGCCAACGCCGCCGAAGCGGCGAGCGCGGCGAATGCGCCGAATGGTTTGATCGAACGTGTATTCATGGGATGAAAACGCCTCCCTCGGGAGAGCAAGCACGGAAGTGTGTCGACTTCAACACCGCGCGCGCGATATCTGCCCGCGCGTCGCGCAACGTGCACCGTGCGCCTGACGACTCGCGGACTCGGCTTACGAATCGGTGCGGTGCCGATCGTCGACGACGTGTCGCTCGAGGTCGATTCCGGCGAATTTCTCGTGATCATCGGGCCGAACGGCGCGGGCAAGACGACGTTGTTCAACCTGCTCTCCGGCGTTGCGAAACCGACGGCCGGCACGATCGAGCTCGACGGCGCGGACGTGACCTCGGCGCCGCCGTACAAACGTGCGCGGCTCGGGCTCGGGCGAACCTTTCAAACCTCCACGATCTTTGCGGCCCTCACGACGCTCGAGAACGTGCGTCTCGCCGCGCAGGCGAGCCTCGGCGGCAACGCTGCGATCTGGCGGCTCGCCGACCGTGATGCGGCGCCGCTCGCCCGCGCGCGCGCCGTCCTCGAGACCGTGGCGCTGGGCCATCGCGCCGCCGTCCCGGCCGGGCTGCTCTCGCACGGCGAAAAGCGCAAACTCGATCTCGCGATCCTCTTGTGCGGCGAACCGCAGGTCGTGCTGCTCGACGAGCCCACGGCGGGCATGGCCGCCGAAGACATTCCCGGCATGGTGGCGTTGATCGCCGCGATCCATCGCGAACAGAAGAAGACCGTGCTGATGGTTGAGCATCGCATGGATCTCGTGCTCGATCTGGCGGATCGCATCGCGGTGATGCATCACGGCGCGCTGCTCGCGATCGACACGCCCGAACGGATCGTCGCGAACGAGACGGTGCAGGCCGCGTATCTCGGAGATCCATTGTGATGGAGCGCCCCGTGCTCCTCGAAGTGCGCGACCTGCACGTGGCGTTCGGCGAGTCGCAGATCCTGCACGGCGTATCGCTCGACGTGCGTGCCGGCGGCATCACGGCGCTACTCGGACGCAACGGCGCGGGTAAGACGACGACGCTGCGCGGCCTGCTCGGGCTCGTTCCGCGGACCGGGAGCGTGAAGCTCGCGGGCGACGAGCTCGCGCGTTTGCCCGCGCATCTCGTGATCCGGGCCGGCATCGGCTACGTGCCGGAGAATCGCGACGTGTTCGGGTCGTTGACGGTCGCCGAGAACCTGCGCCTCGCGGAGCGGCCCGGCGCGACGCTCCGCTACGCATACGTCTACGAACTCTTTCCGGAGTTGCGCGAACGCGCCGGGCAGCGCGCGGGCACGCTCTCGGGCGGGCAGCAGCAGATGGTGGCACTCGCGCGCGCGTTCTTGAACGCGGAGAATCGCCTGATGCTCGTGGACGAGCCGACGAAAGGGCTCTCGCCGCTGATGGTCAAGCGCGTCGCCGACGCGCTGCGTGCCGCGGCCGCGGTCACGACGGTATTACTCGTGGAACAGAATCTCAGCGTCGCGAGCGCGGTGGCAACGGATGCGATCGTGATCGACCAAGGCCGCGTCACGTTCACGGGCCGCGTCGCCGACTTGATCGCCGACCGCGAACTCGCGCGCCGCCACCTCGGCATCTCCGGGGGTGCGGCGCACTAACGTGTCGACCTTCATGTTGCTGTTCGTGACCGGCCTCGGGCTCGGCGCGCTCTACTTCCTGATCGCCGCGGGCCTCTCGCTGATCTGGGGTTTGATGCGCGTGCTCAACTTCGCGCACGCGAGCTTCTTCACGGTCGCGGCCTACCTCGCGTGGTCGGCGAGCCAACACGTTCCCGCAGATGCACCGGGGTTACGTTTGATCGTGTCGCTCGCCGTCGGCACGGCCGTGGGCGGCGCGTTCGCGGCGTTGACGGAGATCGCGCTGATCCGGCCGCTCTACGCGCGGCCCACCGGGCAGATCCTCGTGACCGTGGGGCTCGCGCTCGCCGCGCTCGCGCTCGTGCAAGGTTCCTACGGTTCCGACCCGCTGCAAGTCACGCTTCCCGATGCCCTCACGAAGACGACGTCCCTCGCGGGCGCGGCGATTCCCAACTCGCGCCTCCTCGTGATCGGTGCGGCGACCGCCGTGCTCGGGCTGCTCGTCTTCTTCCTGCGCAAGACGCGCTACGGTTTGATCGTGCGCGCGGGCGTGGAAAATCGCGAGATGGTGACGGCGCTCGGCATCGACGTGCAGGGCGCGTTCACGCTCGTGTTCGTGATCGGCGGCATGGCGGCCGGACTCGCCGGCGTGCTAGCCGGCGCCTACGACGGTTCGATCGATCCCGCGCGCGGCACCGCGATCTTGATCTTCGCGTTCATCGTCGTCGTGATCGGCGGACTCGGTTCCGTCACGGGCTCCGCGGCCGCCGCCGTGCTGGTCGGCGAATTACAACAGTTCTTGAATTTCTACGCCGCCGCGGGCGTGGGCGACTTCGCGGTCGTGCTGTTGCTCGCGGCGGTGTTGCTGATTCGGCCCGGCGGCTTCGGGGGAGCGCGCGCGTGACGCCGCCGCGAACGCGCGCGCTCGTGCTGGTCGTCGCGGTCGCCGTGCTCGCGGCCTTGCCCGCGTTCGGCATCACGATTCCCGGCCTCTTCGATGGTCCGCTCGGCTCGCCCGGAACGCTCAACCTGCTCGCGCTCTGTTTCGTGTTCGGCGCGCTCGCGCTCACCTACGATCTCGTGTTCGGTTTCGTCGGCCTGCTCTCGTTCGGCCACGCGCTGTATTTCGCACTCGGCGCGTACGTGACGGCGATGCTGCTCGCGCGCGCGCACCTGCCGCTGCCGGAAGCGCTCGCGATCACGGCCGTGCTGGCGCTGATCGTGCCGTGCGCGCTCGGCGCCGTCTGCCTGCGCGTGAGCGGGATTCCGTTCGCGATGGTGACGCTCGCGTTCGCGGAAGCCGGTTCGATCCTCGTGCTGCAAAATCCGTACGGTCTCACCGGCGGCGAGGAAGGTTTGCCGCTCGACGGCAGCATGCTGCCCGCGGCCTTCGTCGGAGTCGTGAACACGCGCAACCTCTACTGGCTCGCGCTCGTGCTATTGATCGTCACGTACGCCGTTGCGTATCTCGCCGTCAACTCGCCGCCCGGCCGCGTGTGGCAGGCGATTCGCGAGAACGAGCGTCGCGTGGAAGTGATCGGCCTCAACCCCTACCTCTTCAAACTCGGTGCGTTCGTGCTCTCCGCCTTTCTCGCAAGCGCTGCGGGCGTCGTGTATCTGCTGCTCCAAGGCGGCGCGAACCCGGGCATCGCGTCGGCGAACTTCACGCTCGCACTGCTCGTGATGGTCGTGCTCGGCGGCGTGGGAACGCTCTGGGGCGCCGTGCTCGGCGGCGTGGCCTACGAGTACCTCGACTTCCGGCTCGTGGCGCTCGCGAATGCGGGCGTCGTGCAGACGCTGCCCGCCGTGTTGCGCGTGCCGCTTTCCGAACCGCTCTTCATCCTCGGCGCGCTCTTCGTCGCGCTCGTGCTCTTTTTACCGGGCGGGCTCGGCGCCGCGCTCCAACGGCTCGGCCGGCCCCGGCGCACCGCGAACGAGTAACCTGCTAACGTCCCGCGCGGTGCGCGAGCGCGCGAACCGCCGCGTCGAGTTGCGGATCGTCGCCGCGCTCCGCCGCTTCGGGCGTGTTGCTCACGTCGACGTCGACGGGCCGGGGATGTAACTCCATGTTCGTTCCGTCGTCCGTGAACACGCTCGTCGAAGGCACGCGGATCTGCGAGCCGTCCGCGAGATCGACCTCGCTCGTGAAGATGATCCAGCCGGCGGTCGGCACGCCTACGACCGGACCGAGGTGGAGCCGCCGGTAGCCTTCCGTGAAGTTCTCGCCGTCCGAGAGCGTGTGTTCGTTCACGACGAGGACGGTCGGCTTGTCGAGCGCGCGCTGGCCGAGTGCGGTGCGCACCGGCGCGTCGTTGCCGAAGCGCGAGCGGAAGTGGAGGTATTCGTGGCGCGCGATCACGTCGATCGCGTACGGGTCTACGAAACCGCCGTCGTTGTTGCGAATGTCGATCACGACGCCCGCCTTCGCGCGATTCTGCACGTCGAGGTCGGTGAAGAACTTCTCCAAAGCGGCCTGCCCCATGTCGGCGATGTGGACGTAGCCGAAGCGTCCGCCGCTGATGCGCTCGACGTACGCGCGCCGTCCCGCAACCCACGCGCGATAGCGCAGCCCCGCTTCGTCGCTCGCGTCGATCGGCAGCACCGCGAGCGTACGCGCGGCCGCGGCGTTGCCGGCAGGCGCCACGCGGATCTCCGTGCGTTTGCCGATCGTCTCCGCGAGCGCGGCGTCCACGTCGGCGTGCGCGTCGACGTCTCGGCCGTTCACCGCGAGCAACTCGTCGCCGGGCCGGACGCCGCCGGCGAGCGCGAGCGGGCCGAGCGGGAGCACGTTCGCGAACCGTAAGCGACCGTCGCGCGCGTACGCGGCGCTATCGAAGTCGACGCCGAGGCGGCCGATGACGAACGGCGGCGCGCTGCGGTCGCGCGCCTCGCGAAAACCGCTGTGCGACGAATTCAGCTCGCCGATCATCAGCGAGACGATGCGCGCGAACTCGTCGCGCGTGTGCGCCGCGAGCGCGCGCGCCTGGTAGACGGCGCGCTCCGCGCTCCAATCGACGCCGTTGAAGTGCGGATCCGCGTACCACCGGTCGAGCGTGGACCACGCTTGCGCGAACACGAGCGGTTTGTCGCGTTCGAAATCGACGTCGAGTTCGGCGGAAACGGAGATCGATTTGGCATCTTTGCCGTCGATGCCGACGCGCCGGAACTTGCCGGAGTCGAGGTACACGACGCTCTTGCCGTCGGGCGCGATCCGCATCCGCGCTTTCGAGCCCGTCGTGTTCGTGAGCTGCGTCGCCGCGCCGTCGTCGTCCGCCGTTTCGTCGACGGAGAACGCGTAGAGATTCTGCTGGCCCGCCGCGTTCGCGTCCAGAACGAGCGTCTTTCCGTCGGGCGTCACGGACACGCGAGCCACGTCGAGTCCGGTGGGCAACAGCGTAAGCCGCTGCTCGATCCCGTCGAAGTCGATCCGCACGCCGCTCCCGTGCACGCCGGGTGACGGGCTCGGCGACGCGGCCGTCTGCGTCGCCCGTGCGGTCGCGCTCGGTGCCGGTGTGGGGCGCGCCGGCTTGATGGCCGGCTCGTCGAAGAGTTTGCGAAACGCGTCCTCGTGAAAGCGCGGCGCGCGTGGAACGAGATCGATCTGCGCCACGGCGCCGTCTTCCGTGCGTTGCGACGTGACCACGTAGAGCCGCTCGCCGTCGGGCGACCACGCGAGCGGGCCGGCGTTCGTGTTCGGAAGGCCCGTGACCGCGTGCGGCGTTCCGCCCGTCACGGCGATGACGTAGGCGTTGGAGAATCCGCCCGGCGGGTTGTCGACGTAGGCGAGCCAGGCGCCGTCGTGGGAGAACGCGACGTCGTCTTCTTCTCCGAACGGCCGGCGGTCGAACGTTCCGCGCGCGAGGACGCGATCGGATTGCGTCGCCACGTCGATCAGATGGAGCTCGCGGCCGTCGCGCACGAACTCGAGTTTCGTTCCGTCGGGCGACCAGTGCGGATAGTCGTCGTGATGACCGTCCGGCGTGAGCACGCGTTCGGGACCGTCGGGAAACGCGTAGGTCGCGATCGCCTGCGTGTCGCCGCGGTCGAGAACGTAGGCGAGGCGCCGGCTGTCGCTCGCCCAGACGGGTTCGTCGCCGGCGGCGGCGTCGCGCGCGACGATCGCCTGAGCGTCGCCGCCGTCCGTTGCATCCGCGGCGAAGACGGTGCCGCGCGCCACGAACGCGAGCTTCTTCCCGTCGGGCGAGAGGTCGAAGGCGCCGAACGAGCCCGTGAGCGTTTGGTGCGCGAGTTGCAGCGTCGCCGGAAGGCCGCGCGTTTCTATAGGAAGTTCGCGCACGGCCGCCGTCGCGGTGTCGAACGTCCAGAGCGCGAGGTTGCGTTCGAACGCGATCGTGTGCCCGTCGCGTGAGATGGTCGGCCACAGGATGCGGCCCGCGGGAAGCGCGGTGAGCGCGCGCGTCCGGCCGTCGCGACGTTCCCACAACTGATCGGATCCGCCGCGGTCCGAGACGTAGTAGAGCGTCGCGCCGTCGGGCGACCACATCGGCCAGCGATCTTTCGCCGCGCCGTCGGTCACGGATTCGAACGTCTTCGTCGCGGTTCGCTCGATCACGATCTCGCTCTGATCGATGTGGCTGTGGCCGCGCCGCCACCACTGCGGAAAACCGTTGCGAACGTAGGCGAGCGACGCACCGTCGGGCGACGGTGCCGCGTCCATCTGGTTCACGAACGTTTCGGCGCGCACGGCCATCGGCGTTCCGCCGGTCGCGGGCACGCGCTCGATCGTCGCTTCGTAATCGATCGACGCACGCGTCGTGGAAAAGTAGAGATCGCGACCGTCGGACGACCACGCTTCGAGTGCGGGCGCCGCGTCGTCGAAGGTCACGCGCCGCAGACGTCCGCCGGCCAGCGCGAGCACGTAGATGCCCGCCGCACCGGCGCGCGTCGATGCGAAGGCGAGTTGCGTGCCGTCGGGCGAGAACAGCGGACGCGACGCCGTGCCGCCGGTATCGGCGAGCAATCGCGCCGTTCCACCCGCAGCCGGCACGCTCCAGATGTCACCGCCTTCGACGAACGCGATCTCCGTATGGTCCGGCGAGATCGACGGTTCGGCGAATGCCGCGGTCGCCGCTTCGGATGCGTTTGCGACGGCCGGCGCGGCTTCGCTCGTCGAGCATAGGAAAAGAGCGAACGCGATCGTCAGGGAACGGCGAAACATCCCTCGCAGTTCGAAGTCCGGGAAACGCGGCCTTGTCTCGCACGCCCTACGCGAACACCGCCGCGGATTCGGCCCAGGTCTCCGGATCCGAATTGGCGTCGAGGGCGACGATGCAGTTTCGGCCGTGATCCTTCGCGACGTAGAGGGCGCGATCGGCAATCTCGAAGAGGTCGCTTGCGACGAGTTCGCCGACCGAATCGGCATACGCGATGCCGATGCTCGCGGTCACGCGGATCCGGTGGCCGCCATCGACGACGGTCGTGCGCGTCGCAATCGCCGCGCGCATGCGCTCGCCCATCACGCGGGCCCCCGCAAGCGACGTATTGGGGAGTACCGACACGAACTCTTCGCCGCCGTAGCGCGCGCTCATGTCGCCCGGGCGGCGCGCCGTCGTGCGGATGATGTCGGCGACGCAGCGCAGCACCTGGTCACCGGCGCTATGCCCGTACGTATCGTTGACCGCTTTGAAGTGATCGATGTCGATCAGGAGCATCGCGATGCCGCGTGCCGCGGTTCGCTGTTGGAGGAGGAGCTCCCCGAGGTCGCTGCCCAGCGTACGGCGGTTGTGGAGCCCCGTGAGCGGGTCGATGCTGGCCGCATCGACGAGGCGCCGGTACAGCGTCGAGATCTCGTAGAGCAGCACGCAGAGAACGGCGCTCGCGGCGACGACGGAGCCGGCGGCGCCCGCGTACCACGAGATCGAGTAGCGGCTTCCGGAGACGCCGCTCAGCGCGCCGTCGAGCGCCGACGCGAACAGCGCGACCGCGAGCCAGGTTTGCAGCGGCGTCGGTTTGCGGAAGCTGAGCGCGACGATGCCGCAGCCGATGAGGTTCGCCGCCACGACGACCGGCGCGACCACGTGGGCGAACGGCGCCGTGAAGTGACCGTTCGCGAGCACGAGCGTGGGGAGCGAAGAATCGGAGCGGAAGATCGCGTACACGGTCGCGAGCGTCCCGGCTCCCAGCGCCACGATGAACCAGCGTACCGCTTTGACGATGTTGCGCCGCACGACGACCAAACCCGTGAGCTCCGGATCCATCAGGTGCGCGATGCTGACGACGAGCGGAAACGCCAGATGCGCCGCGGCCCAGAGGTACGCGGAAATCTGCAGGATGGCGAGTGAGGCGGTATCGGTCGGAACGAGGCCGGGGAACATGATGAGATACGGAATCGTGATGAGCCCCACGAAGGCGTACGCGCTCGCGATCGCGGCGATCGAAAGGCGTCCCGCCACGTAGAACTGACTGAAGAGCAAGAACGCCGTCAGCAGTTCCACCGTCGCTGAGAGCGTTGCGGAGATCGGAACGAAAACGAGGAGATGCGGGCCCGGCCGGTTCCCCCAGATGCCCGCCACGAGGGCGATCGCCAGGGAAGCGGCGGCGAGCCCGATGGCGGCCGAACGAAATACGGGGCGGTCGCTCGACACGCCGAGTTGCGGAATACTCGTTCCGGAAGCGACGTACATGCGGTTAGCTCGCGGGATTCTTGGATGGTCTGGTGTCGAATAGTACGGCAGGTCGCCTACGAAGGTTTGCCTCGCCGCGCGTTTGTGACGGTCGAAGGCGAGCCCGCCCGCGAGTTTGCGACGTGTTGTGACGCGGCCCACGTTCCGCCGTTCAATCGTACACGCCGCTCAAATACCACGCGTTGCGCTCGCTGACGATGCGGCAGAGCGTGCCGTCGTCGAGGAGCACGTCGTAGGCGTCGTTCTGAAGCGGGCGGCCCGCGGTGTCGAGCGCTTCGGCCCACCACGCTTCGTCGACGCGCCAGGGACCCGCGACGTCGAGGACGGCGCGGCCGCCCACGAACGCGGGGCGGCCGCCTTTGAGGCGCACCTCGACGGCGCGCGGCGCGAGCACGCGATAGACGAGCGTGCCGCTCTCGGCGTCGCGCTCGGCGCTCGGCGCGAGCGCGGCGCGCGTGCCGCGCGCGACGTCGCCTGCGGCGAACGGTTCGTACGCAACGCGCGCTTCGTACCGATTGCCCGCGAGCACGCGCGCGCGCGTGCCGGCGTTCGGACCGAGTGCGGCTTCGAGCCGCGCGAGCGCGATGCCGACGATCTCCGGATCCGGATCGCGGCCCGCGAAGAGCGAGAGTTCCGCGCCGCCTTCCTCTAACCGTTCGGCTCCCAAGCGTAACCCGATCACGGGCGAACGCAGCGTGACGCCTT